>Ga0172373_10002210_pt1 | contig 30246 bp, 7 predicted proteins | sample Lak10m_2_FD_114546 | JGI IMG/M metagenome (GOLD analysis project Ga0172373, IMG submission 114546) | Freshwater microbial communities from Kabuno Bay, South-Kivu, Congo - kab_092012_10m | ecosystem: Environmental > Aquatic > Freshwater > Lake | place: Democratic Republic of the Congo: South-Kivu...
ATGCGCTTGCGTCAGCAACAGCTTCGCGCCGGAATCGACTATCATATAATCAAGACGTTCCTTCGGGTAATCAGGGTCCAGCGGCACATAGGCCGCGCCGGCCTTGACGATCGCATGCAGCGCGATGACTAAATCAAGGCTGCGCTCCATGCTGACGGCGACCAGCGTCTCGGGCCTCGCGCCGTACTGTTGCAGCGTGTGCGCAAGGCGGTTCGAGCGGCGCTCCAATTCGCTATAGCTGATAACTTCGTCGTTGAAAACCAAGGCCGGTTGATCCGGCGTTTGCTGCGCTTGCCGCGTGAGTAAGCCGGGTATCAGGCCGATTCCAAGCTCATGATCCGTGGCATTCCATTCATGCAGGCAGCGCTTTTCTTGAGCATCGGACAATAAGCGCAGCCGATTTAACGGGCAATGCGGATTTTGGACAAGTTCGGTGATGGCGTTGCCCAGCAGCGCCAGCATCTGCGCCGTCGTTTCGTCATAAAACAAATCAGTGCTGTATTCCAGCGCTAAAGACCAACCGTCATCCTGCTCGCTCACATACAGGCTAAGGTCGCATTTGGCGACGGCACTGGGCAGGACGACCGGTTCAATGTCAAGCTCCGGCAATACCAGCGTTAGCGGCGCTTGTTCCTGGTAAACGAACATCGTCTGGAATAGCGGCATGACTGATAAATCGCGCAGCGGCTGCAAGGCGTCGACAAGGCGTTCGAAAGGATAATGCTGGTGCTGGTAAGCGCCCAATGCCGTTTGCCTGACCGCCGTTAACAACTGTTCAAAATCGCCGTCCGGGTCTACCTGAAAGCGCATCAATACCGTATTGACAAACAAGCCGACCAGGCCGTGGACTTCGGCGCGCTTACGGTTAGCCGCCGGCGTGCCGACTAGGAAGTCGGTTTGGCCGCTGTAGCGATACAACACGAGACCGAAAGCCGCCAGCACCGCCATAAAAGGCGTAGCGCCATGCTGTTGCGCAAAAGCCTGCAACGCTGCCTTGGTATTGGCATCGATGACGGCGTATTGCATAGCGCCGCGAAAACCGGGCAACATCGGACGAGCTTTATCGTAGCTCAAGGCCAGTTGCGTCGGCGCGCCTCCCAGCTTATCCAGCCAATAGGCTTCCGCCTCCCGGAACCAGCCTTCGTCCATCAGCTGCCGTTGCCAGCGGCAAAAATCGCGGTAAGCCACCGGCAATGGGGCCAGCGGCCGGCTACTGTCGCCTAATTGCAGGCGGTACAAGCGGCTGAGTTCATCGAGCAGGATGTTGACCGACCAGCCGTCCGCGACGATATGATGGACGACAAGCAACAAGATCCAATGCCGGTCGCCGGACTCCAGCAATGCTGCTTTAAAAACAAAACCTCGCTCCAGGTCGAACGCCGTCTCGCTTTCCTTTCGCAGTATCGCTTCGAGGCCGCGTTCCTGAACTGCTGAATGGTCATAAACCACCAGCGGTTCCAGCGGTTCGCACAATTGTTGCTGGAACCGGCCGTCTTGTTCGACAAATGCGGTGCGCAAGGCCTGCTGTCTGAGCATCAATTCATGCAGCGCCTGTTGCAACGCGTCGACATGCAAAACGCCGCGCAAATGGAAGGCCAGCGGGATATGGTAAAGCGTCCGCGCATTTTCCAGCGTGTTCATGAAGCACAGGCGCTCCTGCGAAAACGCTAACGGCGCCGAGGTATCCGTGTCGGCTGCGATGGCCGGCCAAGTGTTTTGTTGGCCCTCAGCCTTTTCAAGCAGCGCGGCTTGCCTTGCGATCGTGGCATGGCCAAACACGTCCTCGACGCTGAGCTCGGTTTTAAACGCGTCAACCAACAGCGCGACCAGGCGCAAGGCCAGCAACGAATGACCTCCGACGAGGAAAAAATCCGAATGAATGCCGAAGCCGTCGTGTTTCAGCAATTGCCGCCAGATGTCCGCGATGCGCTGCTGCACTTCGTTTTCGGGCAGCGTTAATGCCGCATCCGGCGTTTCGCCGGTAAACGCCGGCAAGGCCTTGCGATCGACTTTACCGTTCGCCGATAACGGAATTTCCGGCAATACGATAAAAGCAGACGGCACCATGAAATCGGGCAGCGCACTCTGTAAATATTCGCGTAATTCGGCGCTGTCGGCCTCTTGGTCGGTCTCAGACAGCGTTAGATAGGCCAGCAAACACTTTTCGCCGCGCACGTCATCGGCGATGACGACGCAATTCTCAACGGCGGCATGCTTTTTCAACACGGCTTCTATTTCGCCTAGCTCGATGCGGAAGCCGCGCAGCTTGACTTGGCCGTCTTCGCGGCCCAAGTATTCGATGACGCCGTCTGCCCGGTAGCGACTGATGTCGCCGGTGCGGTACAGCCTTGCACCGTTGCCGTAAGGATGCGGGATCAAGCGTTCGGCAGTCAGCTTTGCCTTGCCGTGGTAGCCGCGCGCAAGACCGATGCCGGCGATGTATAACTCGCCGGCGACGCCTATCGGCGCCGCTTGCAAGCGCTTGTCGAGGATGTACAGTTGGATGTTGTCTATCGGCCGGCCTATCGGCACGATGCTGCCGCTTCCCGTCGCCTCGGCGGGCCAGGCGCTGACGTCGATCGCCGCTTCGGTCGGGCCGTAGAGGTTATGGAGCTGCGTGCTGAGCTTGCCGTGTACGCGCGTGCTCAGTTCCTGCGGCAAGGCTTCACCGCTGCAGATGATGCGCGTCAGGCTCGTGCAGTGTTGCGCTTCCGGGTCTTCGATGAAGGCTTGCAGCATCGAAGGCACAAAATGCACGGTGCTGACTTGTTGCTGCTGGATCAGCCGGCACAGATAGGCGCTGTCCTTGTGTCCGCCCGGTTTGGCGATGACGAGTTTCGCGCCGGTCACCAACGGCCAAAAGAATTCCCATACCGAGACGTCGAAGCTGTACGGCGTTTTCTGCAAGACGCTGTCTTGCGTTGTTAGCAGGTAACTGCGCTGCATCCATTGTATGCGGTTCAACAGCCCTTTATGCGTGTTCGGCACGCCTTTCGGTTGGCCGGTCGAACCGGAGGTGTAGATCACGTAGGCGATGTTGTCCGTGTGTATTGTGACTTCCGGCGCGTGTTCGGCTTGCCGGCTGATCTCGTCCGACAGCTCGTCGATCACCAGCAGCTCGCCCTGGTAACTGCCTAGCCGGTCTTTGAGATGCGCTTGCGTCAGCAACAGCTTCGCGCCGGAATCGACTATCATATAATCGAGGCGTTCCTGCGGATAATCAGGGTCCAGAGGCACATAGGCCGCGCCGGCCTTGACGATCGCATGCAGCGCGATGACTAAATCAAGGCTGCGCTCCATGCTGACGGCGACCAAGGTCTCAGGTCCCGCGCCGCGCTGTTGCAGGTAATGCGCGAGACGATTCGAGCGGCGTTCCAGTTCGCTATAGCTGATAACTTCGTCGTTGAAAACCAAGGCCGGTTGATCCGGCGTTTGCTGCGCTTGCCGAGTCAATAAATCCGGTATATTGATCGGCATCACGGAAGACTGGAAGCCGGTGCTTCCAAAACCGCATTCCCAATCAGGAGATTGGGAACGAGTAAAATCCTGTAAAATCAATGCCCGGTATTGTTCATTCAGCAACGGCAATTCAGCCGCCTTGCCGTTCTTATGATTCGGCAAAGCTTCGAGCAAATGCAGGTAATAGTCCGCAAACCGCGCCGCATCGCCGTGATCCAGCACATCGGTATTGAATTTGAACGCGCCGATTAAATCGCCGCCCGCTTCCATCAATTCCAAAGACAGGTCGAACTGGCCTTCCTGTTGGTACAACGTATACGGCGACAGCCGCAATCCGCCCCAATCGACGCTGCCGGAACCACCGGTGCTGTTCAGGTCCAATATCTGCTGCGCTTTTTGCAACTGCTGGAAGACGAAAGCCGCCTGGAATAACGGCGGCCTGCCGGTATCGCGCGCCAAGGGCAGACGCTCCAAAACCAGCGCTAACGGAAAATGCTGATGTTGCATCGCGGCCAATATCTCTCGACTGCCTGCATCGATAAAGTCCGCAACGCTAAGCCGGTCGTCAAGTTTTGAAAGCAAGGGCAGCGGGTTGACAAAATAACCGACAACATGCGCATAGTCATCGTCATCGCGCCCGGCCAGCGGCGTGCCGACGCACACCAAGTCCTGGTTGCAGCAACGGTGCAGCAGCAACTGGTAGCCTGCCAGCAGCAAGACATACAGCGTGACGCCGTGTTCTGCGGCCTGCACCCTGAGCTTGTCCATCGTCTCGCCGACGATGCGTAGCGGATAAGAGGCGCCTTGGTAACTGCGCTTGGCCGGAAACGGTCGTGAAGTCGGTAAATTCAATAACGGTGGCATATCGGCGAATTTATCCCGCCAGTAGACCCAATCGCGTTCGGCATCAGCGGAAACCAGGCGTTGCTGTTGTTGCAGCGCATAGCTTCGGTATGAGACGGGCGTGGCCGGCAATGCCGGTTCGTGCCCAGCCAGTAAGGAGGAGTAAGCACGGCCTAATTCATCGAGCAACAGCCACAGCGACCAGCCGTCGCCGATGATATGGTGAAAAACGATGAGAATGATATGGCTGTCGCTGCCGCGGCTAAAAATCCTGACCCTGAACAGCGCTTGCGTCTCATCCAGGCTGAAAGGCGCTTGGTAACTGTTGTCGACTTCGCTTTTAACGCGTTCATCGTCCCATGCCGCGGCATCGATCACTTGATAATCCACCGTGCTGTCGGGGCTGAAATATTGCAGCGGTTCGCCGGCATGGTCTGTAAAGCGTAGCCTGAGCGCCGCATGACGCTCGCTAAGATAGGCCAGCGCCCGTTGCATCACGGTACTATCGAGCTGCGATGCAATCACGGCGGAAAACGCGACATTATAGGCCGGGCTGTCGGGCGCGGTTTTATGCAAAAACCATAAAGCCCGCTGCCCGTAAGTCAACGGAAACGGCTGTTGTTGCTGTTCCTGCAGGTATGCAACCAGCGCTTCCTTGCCGGCTTTCAACTCGCCCATCAACTCCGGCGATAACGCCTGCTTGGGCGCGCGATAACGCAGTTTATTGCCGTCCAACCAGACATCGACGCGATATTCCGCCAGTTTTTCCACCAATCCCCGGATACTCAAAGTTCCCCCTCTACCATGTCTTCGTCTTCAAGCCGGTCTAAATTATCTTTCAAATGCTGCGTTTGATTCATTAAGTCTTGTTCGATAAACGCCAGCAATGCCAAGCCGTCGCTTTGCAACAACTGCGAAACCGGCGCATCGACAGCTAATTCCTTGCGGATAAAACCGCGCAATTCGACCGCCGCCAATGAATCCAGGCCCAACGAACTCAGCGCCCTATGCAACTGAATCTCTGCAGCGGCGCGCTTCAGCGTACCGGCCAGCCGCCGGACCAGCCAGTTTTCGAGCAGCGCCCGGCGTTGTCCGGCATCCGCGCTCAGCAAGCGCGTTTGTATAGCATCTTGTTGCGCCGCGATTGTTTGCCCGGTATCGGCGACAACCGATAGCAAGCGCGTTAATTGCGCCTTGCTTACCGTGGCCAGCTCAACGCCTTCAAGACTGATTAAAGCATAATCGCCGGCATCATAAAGCGTTAAATCGGCCTGCCCGTTTTCGTTAAGTTGCGCAAGCACCCAACGGTAAGCGCTGAAGTCCTGGGCATGACATTGGATGCGCGCTATTTTTCTCGGCAATTGCAGAACTGCGTCATCGTTTGCGGCATTCACACCGTCCCTGGCGATTGCCGCATCTGCTCCCGGCAGATTTGCGGCATTCACACCATCCCTGGCGATTGCCGCGCCGAGTGTCTGCAACAACGCATCCAAGACGACAGGATGCGGTAAGTCTAGCGTTTCGGCAAAAGCCGTTGTCGGGGTCATTTCCAATAACTGGGCGATAGCTTTATCCGGCCCCTGCCACAGCCGTTCGATGCGTTGAAAAGCAGGGCCGTAAGCCAGACCATGCTCGGCATACAAGGCGTAAAACGACACGGCGTCGATGCCTGCCGGGCAATCCCGGCGCAACGCGGTGTTGAACGGAAACGTCTGTTGTTCGACCGTACCCGAAACATGCAAATGCCAATCGCCGGATTTTGGGTCTTTGCTCAAGACCTGCACGACGGCTTGCCGCAATACGCACTGCACGGTAACGGCGCCGCGCTCGGGCAGCAATAAGGCGCGTTCGATTTCTACATCGCGCAGGCTGAACTCCTGTCCTGCATAGCTGCGCTTGACGGCGTCAACGATGATCGCGATAAACAACGCAACCGGTACGACAGCCATGCCGTAGACCCGATGCTCAAACAGCCACGGCCAAGCCTCGCCGGATAATTCGACTTCAAACACCGCGACATCTTCGGTAAAAGCTGATGAATCTAGCTGCTTGCCGGACAAGCCCAGTTTCTCGGCCGATGCCTGGGATCTGGTGTTGAACCAGTTCGGCCAATGGCGTTGTTTGCACCACGGATAAGTGGGCAAGTCTGGGAGTTGAGTAGGGTACATATTTATGCCCCCGAGGGTATTGCGTACCTGTTGTTCGCCTGAGTTTGCGGTACGCAATACCCTCGGGGGCATCAATGCGTACCCTGCATGACTTGGCAACACTCCCGTTAAGGCATATTGCTCTAATTGGCTTTTAAACCCCGCCGCCGTCTCGGCGCTCACGCTCAACTCATGTTTAAAACGGGAGCGGCGGGTGTTCACGGCATGACAAATGCCGGCAATATCGACATCGGCTTTCGCAAATACCTGCTCGGCATAAACAGCCGCAAGCTTTTGCAGCGCCTGCGGGCTTTTTGCCGACAAGCGCAATACCTGAAGACCGGAATCGGCCTTGACCAAACTTGTCTGTGAAGCCTGCGCATCGGGCGCTTGTCCGACGATTAAATGGGCGTTCGTGCCGCTTAAGCCGAACGCGCTGACCGCCGCGAAGCGCTGAGCATCCTGCCAGGATTCCAGCGCCACAGGAATTTTGACCGGCCAGGCTTGCCAGTCGATATGCCGGCTCGGTCCTGAAAAATGTAAATGCGGGTAAATCTCGCCATGATAAACCGACAGTGCGGTTTTGATTAAACCGGCGATGCCTGCCGCCGCTTCCAGATGACCCAGATTGGTTTTAACCGAAGCGAGATAAACCGGCCTGTCGTGATTGCCGTAGCCGGCAGCCAAGGCCCCGAACTCGATCGGGTCGCCCAACGGCGTGCCGGTACCGTGCGCCTCGATATAGCCGACCTGCTCCGGCCTCACCTCGGCAGCGCTCAAGGCTGCGCGGATAACCGCCTGCTGCGACGGCCCGGACGGCACCGTCAAGCCGCCGCTGGCCCCGTCCTGGTTGACCGCCGAACCCTTGATCACGGCAATCACCCGGTCGCCGTCGGCAACGGCATCGTGCAATCGCTTCAACACGACCACACCCGCGCCTTCCGAGCGCACCAGGCCGTCGGCGTCATCGGCGAAGGCTTTACAGCGCGCATCCGGCGACAGCATATGCGCCTGGCTGAAGGCAATAAAGGTCTCCGGGGCCAACAACACGTTGACTCCGCCCGCCAAGGCCAGATTGCATTCATGATCGCGCAGACTTCGGCAGGCGTTATGAACCGCGACCAGCGCCGAGGAACAGGCGGTATCGACGGCGATGCTCGGGCCGGTCAAGCCTAGGTAGTAGGACAACCTGCCCGCCAGCATATTGAGCGACGCGCCGGTGCCAAGATACCCATCGACCTGCTCGGGTTTCAGATGTTTCGCCATCACAGCGGCGAAATCGAAGCTGCCGGCCCCGACAAATACACCGCATTGCGTACCGTATAAATCGGCCGGAATGATATTGGCGTGCTCCAGGCCTTCCCAACAGACTTCCAGCCATAAGCGCTGCTGCGGGTCCATGCTCATCGCCTCGCGCGGCGAAATATCGAAGAACTCGGCATCAAAGTCTTCAAGCCGGTCTAAAAATCCGCCTTCGTACACATACATCTTGCCGGCTTTCGGTTCGGGATCGTAATAACGCTCGACATCCCAGCGTCCCGGCGGCACCGGCGCAATCGCATCGCGCCCCGAGCGTAACAACTGCAGATAGCCGTCGATGCCGCTGCCGCCCGGAAAGCGGCAACCCATGCCGATAATCGCGATCGCTTCATGCCGCGTTTGTTTGGCCGATTCCAATTGCGCCTGCAAGCTGTCTATCTTGCGCAAGGCATCAATCATCAGCGCGCGGTAATCCGGTGTTGCCTGCTTTTTGTCAGTCATCGTTAAGTCTAAGAGTCCAGTCGTTGCATTAATAAACGGGCAAGTTGATCATCCGAGCAATCGTCGAAATCGTCAACCGCGACAGCCGTCCTTTGCGCATCAAAAGCCAGGCGTTGCGCTAAAAAGTCGAGCAAGGCTTCCAGCGTCGGATAATCGAATAACAGCGTGGACGGCAGCTCAAGCGCCAAATCTTTCGCCAGGCGGTTCGTAAAATCCATCGCCAGCAGCGAGTCGAAACCGCTGTCGAAGAAGCGTTGCCGCGCTTCGATACCGGCGCTGTCGGGATTGCGCAAGACCTCGGCGATCAAGCGGCGCAGGCCCTGTTCCAATATTTCGCTGCGCCGGGCTGGTTCCGCATCGCCGAGCAACCCGCTTAAACCGCCCTGCGCAGCAAGCGATTTAGATTGTTCGGCCTGCATCGCCTGGTAAAACGCCGTCGGCTTAGGCAACGCGGCAAGAAACACGGGCCAGCGTATCGGCATGACCGCCGCCTGCCCCGCGTCGCTGTCCAGCAGCTTGTCGAACGCGGTCAGGCCTTGCTCCGGGGCGATGCTGTCTATGCCTTTCTCGGCCATCAGCGCCTCCGCGCCGTCCAACATGCCGCCGCCCCGCCACGGTCCCCAATTGATGCTGAGTCCGGCTAGGCCTCGTTGTTTTCGCGCCTGCATAAACGCATCGGCATAGGCGTTCGCGGCGGCGTAATTGCCCTGCCCCGGCGATCCCGTCAGCGCCGCCATCGACGAGAAGACTACAAAAAAATCCAGCGCGGCAGTAGGTAATTTTTCACCCAAATGACGCAAGGCGTCGACTTTAGCCGCCCACGGCGCCCGAAAAGCGGCTTCATCCATGCGGTTTAGCACCCTGTCGTCCAAAAGCCCCGCGGCATGGACGATGCCCGCCAACGGCGGTAAGCCCTGCAAAGCCGCCAGCAGCTTGGCGATGCCGACGTCTTGCCCCAGATCGGCGGCAACGCCGGTGATCGTTACGCCGGCAACGTCAAGTCGGGCGCGCTGCGCGGCATCGAGCGAGTCCAGCCCGCTCCTGCCGGCGATCACGATGCTGTCGGCCCCGCGCGCGAGCAAATGCTCGACAACGGCGAAACCCAACGCACCGGCCCCGCCGGTCACGAGATAGCTGCAATGCTTGCGGATGCCGACCGGCTTACCCGGCTGCCTTACCGTCATCGGCATTAAGCGGGCGACATAGCAACGATTTTCGCGCAAGGCCAGTTGCGGTTCGTTATCGACTCCGGCCAATACGAGCGGCAATAAGGCATCGTCTGTGCTTTCGATGTCAAGTGACTGCCAGCGACGCTGCGGATATTCCAGCGCCGCCGTTTTCATCAAGCCGACGACGGCGCTTTGCCGCGGACAGGCCGCTTGCTGCCCGAGGCCCGCTGCATTGCTGGTCAATACCGTGACATCGGCTGAAATGTCCTGTGCTTCCAACGCTTGAATCACTTTTAGAAAGCCCAGTGCGGCGCTGCTGTCATCATCGGCGGCGAAATCTTCGGCGCAGTAGACTAGCGCCAACGGGCCGCTGGGAATACCGTTCCCTGCCGACAATTGCGCCAATGTCAATAATGCGCTTTGCCTGCCTACGGCGGCCAGCTTTTCAGCCAGCGCCGCCGCAACTTTAGAACCTATGCACAACACCCGTTCACCGGCCTGCCGTTTGTGCGGCTGGACGGCATCCCAAAGCCGCCATTCGACCTGGTAAAAATTGCGGTCGAGACCGAACTCCAGCGCTTTTAACAGACTATGCTCGGCGACCGGCTGGAAACTGACGCCGGTCAGTGCCGCGACCGGCAGCCCCGCCGCAACCAGGCTGACATCGACCCGACGGCGATGATCCAGGCTCTCCGTCACTCGCGCCGCGCATTGCAAGCCGGCATGGGCCGGCCGGTAAAAATCGACGCGCTCTACCGCCGCCGGCAGCCAAGTGTTTGAGCCTTCCGTCTCGCCTATCGCGATACCCGCCGTTTGCAGACAGGCGTCCCAAAGCACCGGGTGCAGCCAATAGCCGGCCTGGGCATTCAAGTCTTTAAAATCGGTGACGGCCGCTTGCCTGTGACGGCTGATGCGTTCAAGCACTTTAAAGCTCGCACCGTAAACAATATTTTTCTCGGCAAAACGGCGATAAACCGCGTCGCTTGCGATCGATTCACCGCCGGACGCTACACCGTGCTGATATGCCGTTTCACCGCCGCCTACCGCCAGCGCGCCGATATGTCGCCGCCATGAAGCCGTCCCGGTTTTGGAAAAAATCCGTATCTCGTAACGATCCAGTTCCTGTCGGCGCACATCGACCTGGACTTTAGTCGCCGAGTCCGCACGCAGGATCAACGGCTGTTCGATAACGACATTGCGCAATCCCGAAACCGTCTGCCCCAAGGTATCGATCGTCGCGGCCAACAGCATTTCCAGCAGCACCGCCAACGGCGCGACAAGATGACCATGGACCGTATGCTCAGAAAGATAAGGCGGCGATGAGGCCGATAATTCGGATTCAAAATAACGGCGGTCGGGCTCATCGGCCGGTGCTATGCAATGCTGCAATAAGGGATGTAGACCGCTGTTTAAAACCGGCGGTACCGCTTTCACCGCCGCCGCATCTAGCCAATAACGTTTGCCCGAAAACGGATAAGTCGGCAATATCGGGCGCATGCCCTGCGGCTTGTCGTCGAACAGCGCATCCCAGTTTAAATCGATGCCGCGCACATACAACCCGGCCGCGCAGTGCATCAGGCTGTCGTCCTGTCCGGCTCGCACGCTGCCGAACACGTTGTCCGCGCTTCCCAGCGCCGCCGCTGCCAGCGCAGACAATACCGGGCGCGGCCCGCATTCGAGAAATATCCCGCAACCCAAGCTTTGTAAAGCCGCAACGCCGTCGGCGAACAACACGGCATTGCGACAGTGTGCCAGCCAGTATTCGGGCGTCGTCAATTCAGCACCTGCAAGCTTGCCGGTGACGTTAGAAACCATAGCCAAATACGGCGCGCGCATCGCCACGCTCTCCAAGACCTGCCGGAACGGGGCCAATACAGGCTCCATCAGCACCGAATGAAAAGCATGCGCGACATTCAAAAGCCGGCAGGCAATATCCTGTTCTTCAAGATACTGTTTTGCCTTGTCAATTAAAGCAACGTCACCGGACAGCACGCAATGTTGCGGCGCATTAACGGCAGCCATATCCAGCCCCATCAAGCCGCCACCGAGCACGTCATCAAGCGTATCGCGCGCGGCCGAGACCGACAGCATCGCGCCCTGCCCCGGCGCTTCGTCCATCAGCTTCGCGCGGGCGACGACCAGTTGCAACGCGTTATCGAGCGTAAACACGCCGGCCACGCAAGCAGCGACATATTCGCCGAGGCTATGGCCGATGACGGCGTCCGGCTCCACGCCCCAGGAGCGCCACAAGCAATACAGCGCATAATCGACGGCAAATACGCAAGGCTGCGCATACAGCGTGCGCTGCAAACAGGCTTCGTCGGCGTTAAACAGCAAATCCGGCAAGGATCTGTCCAGCAGGCCGTCCAGATGTCGGGCGCAAGCGTCTATCGCATTGCGAAACACCGGCCAGCGCCGGTACAAGTCATCGCCCATGCCGGGATATTGCGCGCCCTGGCCGGTAAACAACATCGCAAGACCCGGTTTATGCACCGCGCTGCCGCGATACAGCGCAGCATGCCTTTGCCCATACTGTAAAGCCGTGAGCGCCGCCGCTAATTCCGCGCTGTCGTTGGCCGCGATAACGACCCGCTCGGAAAAATCGCGCCGGCATAGCGCGGCGGTGCGGCGCACATCCGTCAAGCCGTACTCGGGATGATCCCGCAGCCATTGCCGGTAACGTCCGGCCAATGCCGTTAGCGAGGCTGCGCTGTGCGCCGATAATTTCAGCAGCATCGGGAAGTTTTCCGCCGTTGTTGCAACTGAGTCCGGCTCAGGCGCTTGCTCGACGATGACATGCACATTCGTGCCGCTGAGACCGAAGGCGCTGACGCCGGCAATACGAGGCTGGTCGCCGGATGTCGGCCATGGCTGCCATGCCGTGACAACCTTGACCGGAATGGCCGGCCACGGGATATGCGAACTTAGCGCAGCCAGGTGCAAATGCGGAGGAATCGCTTGATGTTTCAGCATCAGCGCGGCCTTGATCAGTCCGGCGATACCGGCCGCGCCTTCGGTGTGCCCGAAATTGGTTTTTACCGAACCGAGTAACAAGGGCTGACCGGCGGGCCGCGCGCCGAACACTTCGGTCAGCGCGCCGACTTCTATCGGGTCGCCCAGCGGGGTTCCTGTGCCGTGCGCCTCGATGTAGCCGACCCGCCCGGCGTCGATGCCGGCGTCCTGCAACGCGGCTTTCAAGACCCTGACTTGCGCGCGTTCGCTAGGCACCGTCAAGCCGCTGCTGCGACCGTCATGATTGACGGCCGAGCCTTTAATAACCGCGATGATCGGGTCGGCGTCGCGCAAGGCGTCGCTTAAACGCTTCAAGACCACGATGCCGACGCCGTCGCCCCTGCCGATGCCGTCGGCGTTGTCGGCGAAGGTCTTGCACAGCCCATCCGGGGCCAGCATCATCGCACGGCTTTCGGTGACCGCCGCGCGCGGCGATAATTGCAGGTTGACGCCGCCCGCCAAAGCCAAGTCACTCTCGTGCGTGCGCAAGGCTTTAACCGCCAAATGTACGGCCAGCAGCGAAGACGAGCAGGCCGTATCGACGACCAGCGCGGGGCCTTGCAAACCGTAGAAATACGCGAGCCGGCCGGCCATCACGCTAGGCGCGTTGCCGGTGCCGGTATGCACATCGATAGCTTCGGCATTTTCGATTAAGCCGGAATATTCCTGCGTCATGCAGCCGATAAACACGCCGGCATTGCATCCCCGCAATGGTTTCGGGTGCAGGCCCGCGCTTTCAAAAGCCTGCCAACTGCATTCGAGCAACAGGCGCTGCTGCGGATCCATCTGCTCGGCTTCTCGCGCCGGTATGCCGAAAAAATCGGCATCGAAACAATCGATGTCTTGCAGGAAGGCCCCGTAACGGCTGCTGATTTTGCCTGCCGCGTAAGGGTCGGGATCGTAATAGTCGTCGATAGACCAGCGCTCCGCCGGGACTTCTGTGACCGCGTTGCCGCCGGCGCATAAAAAATCCCACAACGCGTCCGGCGTATCGCAAGCGCCCGGAAAACGGCAGGAGACGCCGATGATCGCTATCGCTTCGTTGCCGGCTTGTTCGTAATGCGCCAATTTCGCGCGCAATTCGCGCAATTCCTGCAACGCGCGCCGCATCAGCTCCTGTTGTTTATCATTCGATGTCATCGTTTTTGCGCCTCTTCGATCGCCAACAGCTCCTGTTCCAGCAACAGCGCAATATCGTCGCCGTCATCGGCCTGTTGCTCCGCGAATAAAGGCTGTAAAGGCCCCGTCGCGAGGAAGGCGTACAAGTCATCGACCGACGGGTATTTAAAAATCAGCGTGGACGGCAAAGGCGTGTCCAGCGCTTGCTGCAAACGGTTTTTCAGTTCCAGCGACATGAGCGAATCCATGCCCAGTTCGGCGAAGCCTTTATCGCTCGCCAAAGGCTCGCCCGCCGTGATGCCTAAGACGCCACGAACATGGTCGGATAAAAATGTCCTAAGATAGCGTTCGCGTTGCGGCATCGGCAGCTCGGCCAATACTGTCGACAAATTGGAAACTTTAGGCGCGGCGGCGCTTTTTGCCTTGCTGTCGCCGGAAACATCCGCAAGCTCGCGGATAAGCGTAACGGTCGGATGCATTAGCGCGAATTGCGCCCAATCGACGGAAAAAATACCGACCTGCGCGTTAGGATGGCGCAGCGCCTGTTCCAGCGTTGCAAACGCCTGCTCCGCGCTCAGCTTGCCGATGCCGGAATACGCCAGCCCGTCCGTATCCTGGACCGATGCCATGCCGCCGCCCGCCCACGGTCCCCAGTTAATACTCAGCCCCGGCAAGCCCAGGCTGCGCCGCCATGCGATAAATTCATCGAGAAAACTGTTCGCGGCGGCGTAATTGCCTTGGCCCGGCGCGCCGAGCAAGGCCGCGACCGATGAATAGGCGATAAAACAATCCAGCGTCAGCCCCAAACTTGCCTGATGTAAGTTCCACAAACCAGCGACTTTAGGCCGCAAGACCTGCTGCAAATGCTCAGGCGTCAGATTCGCGATCACACCGTCCTGCAATACACCGGCAGCATGGATGACGCCGCGCAAATCCTCGGCATAGCGCTCGACTACGGCGTTCACAAAACCGGCATCGGCGACATCGCCATAAACCTGATCGACGCTTACGCCCTGCCGCCTCAGCGCGTCGATTTGATGCGCCGCATCGTCAGAAGGCTTGCGCGACATCAGCACGATCTCGCTGATGCCTTTGGCCGCCAGCCATTGCGCGGTCTTAAAGCCCAGCGCGCCGGTACCGCCGGTGATCAAGTAACGGCCCCGCCACTGCGCCTGTGTTTTACCGGCCGTCGGCAAGCGTTGCAGACGCGGAACGTAGCGCTGCCCGTTGCGCAGGATGATTTCGGCTTCTTCCGGCAAATCGCGTAGCGCCGAAACGATGTCCGTCGCCGCAACGCTGTCCGTATCTAGCCACCGGCAAGGCGTATTCGGGTATTCGTGGTTAAAACTGCGGATTAATCCGGCTATCAGCGCAACGGCGGGATCGCCCGATTCCGTCTCGTTAAGCGTCCTAGACTGCCGCGTTAGTACCGCCATCCGCGGTACGCCATCGCCGGCGCTGCCCAGCCGGCGCTGTAAAAAAGCCAGCAGGCGCTGCGCGTTGTTTTCGGCCAGTTCCGCGACATCGCCGGTTTCAGGTTCGAGGCAGAACAACACGCCGTCAACCGGCCCTCTATCGAAGCCCACAAAATTTTCATCGCCAACCCATTCGACCCAGTCCGTGCGGTCAGCCATTTGCCGGGCCAATTCCCGGCCGACGCTCAGCCAGCGTCCCGGCGCTGCCGGTCCCCGCAGGCCGTCCGCCGCTTGCCGCCATATCGTCGCATGAAGGTTTTGTTCCATTGTTAACGCCGAACGCAGGCTTTCGGTATCCGCCTTGCGCATAGTCACGCCGGAAAACCGCGCGACGATGCGCCCGTCATCGCCAAACAACTCGACATCGCCGCTGACCAAGCCGCCCGCGCCTGAATGCTCATCATCCAGGCGGGCATGACAGCACAGCGCGGTATCGGGCAGCTCGGCGTCGACCAGCCATTGATTGATCGCGAGCGGAATATAGGTGTCGGTGTATTGCTCGGGTACCGCCGCGCCGAGCAATTGGAAACAGGCGTCGATCAAGCCAGGCGGCAGGCCGAAAGCGCGTTCTTCGCCGGTCGCGGCGCGCATCCGCGCCAGCGCCTGCCCGCGGCCTTTGGACAAGGCGGCAAACCAGCGGAAACTGTCACCCAGCACGACATGCTGTTGTTCCAGCAAGCGATAAAACGCGGCGACATCGATAGCCTCGCCGCACTGTTGTTTTAGCCTTTCGAGTTCGACCGGAGTCACGACGGGCAAAGCCTCGGCCTCGACGATCACGGCGGCGGCATGTTCAACAAACATCCCCGCTTTTTGCGACCTGACGCTGCCGGCTTTTAATGCATAAGTCCCCTCGGGCGTCGGCGTTAAAGCGATATGCAGCTCGCGCTGCTCCTGTTCGGACAGCACCAGGGCTTCGATAAACTCGATACGGCGCAATTGCAGCGCGCCGGTTTTAAGCGACGACCGCGCCGCCGCAAGCGCCGCCGACAAATGACAGGCTCCGGCGACGACAATGCGGTCGAAGACTCGATGATCGCTTAAAAACGGCAGCCTCGCGCAACTGATCGCGCCTTGATGCAGAATCGCCGGCAGCAACGGCGATTGCGTGCAGTGCTCAAGCAAAGGATGAATGAACGGCTGGGCGTCGCGCCTGGCGTAGCTCTGTTGCTTGAACCAATAGCGTTTGCGTTGCCACGGATAGGTCGGCAACGAAGTCAATTGCTTGCGCCGTCCTTCGTAAAACGCCGCCCAATCCACCATCGCGCCTTGTTGGTACAAAGACGCCAAAGCCTGCTGTATGCCTAGCCAATCCGGCTCGCCCGGTTTCAGCGAGGGCAACGCCTTGCCCAAAACAGCCGGCAACGGCAAAGCGCCGAGCGCGATCACAACGCCGCCGTCTAGCGCGGCAGCCGTGTCCAACGCTTGAGAAAACAATGCGCCGCTACGGCGTTGCCGCCAGTAATCAGCCGACATCAGCGCGACGCTCTCGACATTGCCGGATGCCGTCGAAACAAAGCGCAGCCTCGGTTTGCTAAAGCTGAGTCCGGCATCGGCAAAGCCATGCGTGCAAAGCAGTTCCAGTGCCGCGTCAACATCGAACACGCCGGCGATACAGGCTGCCGCGTATTCGCCGACGCCATGCCCCAAGACCAGGCCAGGCATGACGCCCCATGACATCCACATCTTCGCCAGCGCGTATTGCAGCGCGAATAACGCGGACAAGCTATTTTCGGCCCGCGTTAACAAAACTTCGACCTGTGCCCCGTAAAGCACGGCTGTCGCGGCCTCCCGACCATGCGCGACTAAAGCCGCGTCGCAAGCCAGCATCGCAGCTTTAAAGACCGGCTGCGTCTCAAATAAGGCCAAGCCCGCCCGCGCGTTAACAGCGTCTTCCCCGCTAAATAGAAACACCGGCGCTTGCGTTTTCCCGCCCATCGGGATGCCGCCGTCGGCGCCGGCAGTTTGTAAAAAATCCTGTAATTCGGCGATATTTTTTACGACCGCCGAAAGCCGGTAATCGTAATCGTCGCGGCTGACATTCGCGGTATAGCAAATATCGGCCAAGTCTTCATCACGCGCATACGCCAGTTTTTGCCCGTGCCGCAAGACCCAGTCGCGCAAAGCTTGCGGCGTTTTCGCCGACAATTTAAAAAGATGGCAGACTTCCTCGACCTTATTGCCGATGACGGCTTGCTCGGCGGCTTGCTCGATAATGACCTGACTGTTCGTACCGCTTAAACCGAACGAGCTGACCAGGCCGACTCTAGGCTTGTCCGGCTCGGGCCAATCGGACGCCGTTGTGACGACGCGCAGCGGCATGTCCTGCCACGGTATCGCCGGATTCGGCCGATTAAAATGCAACGACGGCGGGATTTTGCCTTTTTGCACCGCCAAAGCCAGTTTGATCAAGCCGGCGATACCGGCCGCCGCTTCCAGATGGCCGATATTGCTCTTGACCGAACCCAGCAACAACGGCATGTCGGACTGTTTGCGCAACACCTCGGCTAAGGCGTTGACTTCAATAGGATCGCCCAGCGACGTACCGGTACCGTGCGCCTCGACATAAAGCACCGCCTCGGGGGCCATATCGGCAATGCTTAACGCGCGTTTCAACAAGGCTTGCTGCGCTCGCCCGTTCGGCACGGTCAGCCCGCTGCTGCGCCCGTCATGGTCGACCGACGAGCCGCGTATCACGGCGATGACGCGGTCGCCGTCGCGCACGGCGTCCGACCACCGCTTCAACGCGACCATGCCGCCGCCTTCGCCGCGCCCGTAACCGTCGGCGGCAGCGTCGAACGGCTTGCAGCGGCCATCCTTCGCCAGTGCTTTCGAGCCGGACATCAATACAAAGGCGGCCGGCGACAACATCAACTGCACGCCGCCGGTCAACGCCAGATCGCATTCTTTCGCGCGCAGGCTTAAGCAGGCCTGATGCACGGCGACCAAGGATGAGGAGCAGGCGGTATCCAGCGAAAAACTCGGGCCTTGCAGGCCCAATAAATAAGACAGCCGTCCTGACGCAAAACAAAAGCCGTTGCCGGTGCCGATGTACAGTTCCGCGCCGTCGTTATCGCCCGTCTCGCGGACTAAGTGTAAATAATCCTGCTGGCCTATGCCGATAAACACGCCGGTGTTGCTGTCCTTGACGGTGCGACTCGGTATGCCGGCATGTTCGAGCGCCTCGTAAGCCAATTCCAGCAACAGCCTGTGCTGGGGATCGACCAAATTGGCTTCGCGCGGCGGAATGCCGAAAAAGTCGGCGTCGAAGCCTTCGGCCGGGTCGGATAGCACATCTAAAAACGCCGCGGCATTGACATAAGTCGTCCCCGGCGTCGTTCCGATCGGATCGTAACACGGCTCGTGCCGCCAGCGCCGTTCAGGGATAGGACCGACGGCATCGACGCCGTTTTGCAGCATTTCCCAATAGGCCTCCGGCGAATCGGCCCGGCCCGGAAAACGGCAAGCCATACCGATCACGGCGATAGGCTCGTGCCGGGATTTTTCGCAATCGGCCAGTTTGGCCTGCAATTTCTCAATCGCTAAAAAAGCTTTTTGCAAAGGGCTTAATGTCGCAATAGTGCTTGGGTTTTCAGTCATGCGCTTAAAATCCGTTAAGGTTTTGTTCCGCAAAAAGCCATGTTAATAAGCACTGACAAAAGGCTCATAAGTTTCCAGCGTCAGAGATTTAAAGTCTTTAGTGTTGCGCGTTGCCAAAATAGCTGAATAGTGCATGGCCGTTGCCGCAATAATTGCATCCGCATCTCCTTTAGTAAACACCAAAGCTAGCAGCTTCTCTTGGCAAGCGCATCGGGATTCACGACGATAACCGGAAAACCGTTAAAATCCGAACCATTCAGTGTCAAAATTTCGCTAATGCCATGCACTTGCATAAACGCGGCGAGTTTTGCGTCATGAGCACGTTTGCCGCGCACTCCTGTTATTACCAATGTCAGCCATGTCTCGAATAGGGCGTGAGTATCGGCGAGTAACGGGAACAAGACACGGAGATGATCGATGGCATCAGCGGCTTGTTTTTCGCTCCAGCTAAAACCATTGACGTCTACAGGTCGTGTGGCAACCACCGAAAATTCGATCAGGATTTGCGGTGCGAGACAGGGCGTATCGCCGCGACGCAGCAAATTTTCAATTGCACCGACACATAGGCTATGCTCGGGCGCCGCGCGGTCAAGCAAGCGCAAGACAATATTGGTGTCCAGCAAGATCAGGCTCATTTGTAAATCAGCTCGCGATCCAATGCTTCAAGCGGAACCAAGGGGACTTCCGGCAGAGTCGGCAACCAAGCGCGCAGAGCAGCAATTCGTTCCGACGCATTTACCGAAACGCTTGCGTTTCCCTCTGTCTTGTTATCGAGAAACGTAACCACAACCCGGCCGCTGACAATGTTATCGGGCTTATCGCTCAACTCGACAATACCGTCGTGATAGATACCCTGCGCTGTTATTAACATGTTTAATCTCCACGATTTTATGTGAGCTTGATATAGGTGAATTGTACCCTCTGGCAATATTGTGTACCGATTACAACATCTCCAACTTCTCGCTAATCAATCGATCCAATTCCTGTTCCGAATACTGTTGTATCGTCGCGACATCGATCGGCGCTGTTGTTACCCTGTCTTCACTATCCTGCAAGCCCGCATAATGTTGCAGCCAATATGTCCCGACTTCATGGATATTCGGGTAATCGAACAATAAAGTCTGCGGCAATGCGCAGCCTAATTGCCGCTCAAGGCCGATGCGCAATTCCGCTACCGTGATCGAATCCAGGCCCATATCAAAAAAACCCTGGTAATTGTCCAGTGTTTTATCCGCAGGGATATATAAAACCTGTTTGACTACTTCGGCTATCCGCGCCGTGACAAAACGATAGGCATCTTCATTGTCAAGTCCTGCGATATGCTCCGCAACGCTGATTTTTTCCGGCGCAGGCGGGGCCGCCGTCAATACCGGACTTGCCGAAGCCCAAAAAGACGTGCTCGCTACACCGGCAAAAGCCCGGCTAAAAACAGCCCAATCGATGTCTATCACAACCTGTTGCGCGGACGTTCCGGTCAGCGCATAGTCAAGCAGGCGGAGGGCAGTGTCGACCGGAATCGGCGTGACGCCGTTGGCCTGCATGCGCCGCCGCGCCGACTCATTGAGCGCGGCGGCCATGCCGACGTCGGCCCAGGCGCCCCAGTTGATCGTTAGTACCGGCAGACCCAGACCGCACCGATGCCGTGCGAGACTGTCCATCGCCGCGTTGGCCGCCGCATAAGCGGCCTGGCCGACCGAACCCAAGACAGCCGCCGCCGATGAAAATAAGACAAAAAAGTCCAAGTCCAAAGACGCCGTTGCTTCGTGCAACAACCAGGCGCCCTGCACTTTCGCGGCCAACACGGCGTTGAAAGCGGCAGCATCATGCGTCTCGAAGCGACCGTCGTTTAATACGCCAGCCGCGTGTATCACGCCTTTCAACATGCCGCCTTGCCCGGCAATGTGTTCGACCAGCACCGAAACGTCCCGGCTGTCGCTAATATCCGCCCGCACGCAACGAATGTCGCAGCCCTGCCGGCGCAGTTGTTCGATCGCCTGTAACGCCTCGTCATTCGCCGGCCGCCGCGAAACCAGCCAAACCCGTCTCGCCTGATTATCCGCCAACCATTTTGCGACGACCAAACCCAAGCCGCCTAAACCGCCGCTGACGAGATAATCGCCCTCGGGGTTCATCTGCGTTGTTTGCTGCGATGACAACGGGCCGGGTACGAGCCGGGTCTCAAAAAGGCCCTGCGCTCTTACGGCAAGCTGCACGCCTTTTGGAGCGGCTGTAACGATGCCTGCGAGCGCATCGGCCTCGCTGCCGCCGATGTCAACCAGGCCGGCAAAATACTCGGGCAATTCCAGCGCCAGTACGCGACCCAATCCCCAGGCCGTAGCGCCCAGCCATCCTGAAACGGCGTCTCCAGCTTGCACGGCCTGGGCGTTTTCGGTCACGAGCCAAAGCGGTATCCGGCGATCTTGCTGTTGCAAAACCCGGCATAATACCGCAACGCCGGCCAAGGCGTCACAGGCCGCGTCCAGGCCATCGGCTATCGTTAAATCGCAAAAGCCGAAATGGACGACGGCGTGAACGCTGTTTAACAGTACGGCGGGTATGTCGCTGAAGCAACGCCGCCAATCGGCTTCATCATCAAGGCGCAAGCGGTATTGCCAGCCGCCGAGATGTTCATAACCGTCTCCCGGTGCTATCAAGATGACGGTGTCGCCTTGATCCATCCAATATTTCGCCAATAACGCTGCGCGGCCTTGTTGGTCCGCGATCAATATTCGGCAGCCTTTAACAGGCTCGCCCGTCAAGACGTAAGGCCGCCAGTCTATCCGGTAACTGAGTGAAGGCAGCTTGTGTTGCTGCAATTCGTTTTGATGCAAGGCCGTTAAGCCTTGCAATAATTCCATCGCCTGTTTTTGCCCGGCGGCGTCGAGCAGCGTGTGCTGCGATAATTGCGCCAGCAAGCCGTCAACATCGCCGTTCGCCAGGGCTTGCAATACCGACGAGCTTGCCGCCGTTGCCGCGTTATTTTTTACGGAAGTCTCAAGCCAATAGTATTCGCGTTGCCACGGATAAGTCGGCAGCGCTATTTTTTTGCCGCCGCCGCTGACGGCCCGCCAATTAACATCGACCCCGGCCATATACAAATCGGCAACGGCTTGGGCGATTTCGACGCGGCTGCCGATCTTACCTGCGAGGCTGGGCAGCCAGCGTTTTGCTGCGCCACTGTTAATTTGGCTGTCGATTTGTTTGCCGAGACCCGACAAAACCGGCTTGGCGCCGATCTCCAGCATAATGTCGGCCCCGGCCGCGAACAATTGCCGTATCGCCGGATAAAACAGCACTGGGCTGCGAATTTGCCGCACCCAGTAATCGGCACAGGCGATTTCATCGTCTACCACTTGACCGGTCAGCGTTGAAATCATCGTTGTGCGCGGCTTTTGATAATCGACTGTCGCGGCGATTTTGGCGAATTCCTGCAATACCGGCTCCATCGCCGGCGAATGAAAAGCGTGCGCGACATTCAACGCAATCGTCGTCAAGCCGGCTTGCTCCAGTGCGGCGATCGCTTGATCCAGCACCGGCGATACGCCGGAAATAACGCAACTGTTAGGCGCATTATCGCCGGCAATCGAGACCTGCCCCGCATATCCCGCAATCAATTTTTGCACTGATTCGACATCCGCCATGACCGCCGCCATACCGCCTTGCAACGCCAGCGCATTGATGCAGCGGCTGCGCGCGCAAACCAGGCGCAAGCCGTCTGCTAACGAAAACACGCCGGCCCGGCAAGCGGCGGCATATTCGCCGATGCTGTGGCCGAGGACGAAATCGGCCTGCACGCCCCAACTTTCCCATAAAGCCGACAGCGCATATTGCAACGCAAAAATCGCCGGCTGCGCATGGGTAAGCAGCGTGGCGTCATCGAGTTCGGCGCACAGCAAGGCCTTGATCGAAACCGGCAACTGCCCGGCGCTCAAAACCTCGCACTGGTCGACGGCGTCCCGGAAGACCGCTTCGCTATCGTATAGCTCGCGTCCCATCGCCGGCCGCTGCGAGCCTTGCCCGGTAAACAACAACGCTATTTTCGTTTTTTTCCATTCGGGCGCTCTGTTGCAGCCGGCAGACGGATTCGCCGCGCGCAAACATTCGATCAATGCGGCGCGATCCGGCGCATGCACGGCCAGTCGGCGCGCGAAATGCGTCCTGCAGGTATTTGCCGTAAAACAAAAATCGGCGGCTTGCCGGTCGTTCAAGCTCTCTAAAGCCTCGGCATAGTTACGGCATTGCGCCTCTAACGCTGTAGCCGTTTTTGCCGATACGGCCAATAGTTAAGGTTCGGGTTTTAATGCCTCGGGTATTACCGCGCGCGCTCCGGCCTGTTCGAGAATAACATGCGCATTAGTCCCGCTCATGCCGAATGAACTGACGCCGGCGTAACGTTTTTCGCCGCTCGCTTGCCAATCGGTCAATGCGGTCGGCACTTTCAGGTTAAAGCGCTGCCACGGGATATACGGATTCGGCGTAGTAAAACCGACATTGGCCGGTATTTGCCGGTGTTTTAGCGCCAGCGCCGCTTTGATTAAACTGATAATCCCGGCGGCCGCTTCGAGATGGCCGACATTGGTTTTTACCGAGCCGATGTACAGCGGATTATCGACGCTACGCCCGTCGCCATAGGCCGCACCCAAGGCTTCGGCTTCTATCGGGTCGCCGAGCACGGTGCCGGTGCCGTGCGCCTCGACGAAATTCACTTCGTGCGGCTTGATGCGCGCATTGCGCAAGGCTTGGGTTATCAATTGCTGCTGCGCCGCACCGTTCGGCACCGTCAAGCCGCTGCAGGGGCCGTCGTGATTGACCGCCGAGCCGCGTATCAAAGCAATCACCTGATCGCCGTCGCGCTCGGCGTCGCTCAAGCGTTTTAACACGACCACGCCGCAGCCTTCGCCGCGCCCGTAACCGTCCGCGGCCGCATCGAAGCTTTTACTGCGACCGTCGGCGGCCAATGCGCCGACCTTCGATAAAAACAACGCGACATTCGGCGTCAGCATTAATTGCACGCCGGCGACGACGGCGGTTTTTGATTCGCCGTTACGCAGGCTCTGACAGGCCAAGTGCAGCGCAAGCAATGACGAGGAACAGGCGCTGTCGACCGAAAGACAAGGGCCGTGCCAGCCGAAGACGTAAGACAGCCGTCCCGACGCGAAACAAAAGCCGTTGCCGCTGCCGTCGTAGTTGTTAATACGCCGGTAATCGTCGCCGTATAATTGCAGCAGGCCGTAATCATTCTGGCCTATGCCTAAAAACACGCCGGTATCGCCGCCGCGCAGGGACTCGGGCACGATGTTCGCGTTTTCCAAGGCTTCCCAACACACTTCCAGCAATAAGCGTTGCTGCGGGTCCATGCTGCGAGCTTCGCGCGGCGAAATGCCGAAAAAATCGGCGTCGAAATAACCTGGATTATCGATAAATCCGGCCTCGCGCATCGTCATCTTGCCGGGTTCGCCCGGCTCGGCGCTGTAAAATTGCGCGTTATCCCAACGCTCGCCAGGAACTTCGACAATGGCGTCTTCGCCACGGCTCAGCAAGCGCCAAAAATCATCAGGCGAATTGACGCCGCCCGGAAAACGGCAGCCGATACCGACCAATGCTATCGGTTCATGGGCTTTGCTTTCCTGCTCGGTCAAGCGTTGCTTCAGCTTATCGAGCGCAACATAAGCGCGTTTCAGCTGTTCGTCGTTATTAGAACTCACAAATCTTCCTTTAATAGCCGATCGATTTCCGCCAATTGCGCATCGAGCAATATGCTCAAATCCTGTCCCGACAAGGCGTCAAACGCCGCATCGTCTTGGCTGTGTTCTTCTGCCGGCTGATGTCCGGCCGGATCCGACAGTAAGTCTAGCAGATAAGCGGATAAGGTCGAGACCGACGGGTATTTGAACGTCAGCGTCGCATCGAGCAGGCAACCCGACTCCCGTTGCAAACGATTACGCAATTCCAACGATGTTAAAGAATCCATGCCCAATTCAAAAAAACCACGCTTAGGATCTATCTCGGACGTGATGCCCAGCACCGAGGCAACCGTCGCGCTGACATGGTCTTGCACGAGCTCCGCCTGCTGCTTGGCGTTGCCGTGCAAGGCCTGCCGCAGCGACGTGGTCTGCGCCGACGCCGAGATCCCGCCATCGGCTCGCTGCTCATCCAGCACTAAGCGGTAAAAGCTAGGCGTCACCACTTCGTCCTGATGCGCGACAAAGCGGTTAAAATCAACGGACATGATCGCCACACCCGACCGGCCTGACGCCATCGCCTGCCGCATCGCCGCCAATGCCGAATCAGGCGGCATCGGTGCGACGCCCATCGCCTGCCATTGCCGCCGCCGCGTATCATCGACTGCGGTCGCCATGCCGGTATTGTCCCAGACGCCCCAATTGATGCTTAAGGCCGGCAGCTTTAAGCCGCGCCGGTAAGCCGCCAGCGCATCGATAAAGGCATTCGCGGCGACATAATTAGCCAAGCCCGCGACCGCCAGGATAGAGGCCGCCGATGAAAACAAGATGAAATAATCAGGTCCCGGTTTTAATTCGATGCTGAGCCTGTGCAGGTTCCACGCCCCCTGGACTTTAGCCGGAAACACGGCGCTGAAGATACGCCAGTCGTAATCCTGCAGCAGGCAATCGGCGAACACGCCGGCGGCATGGAAGACGCCGGCCAGGCGCTTGCCGCCCGCGCAATGTTTTTGCACGGCTTGTTTAAGGCTTCGGTAATCGCTGACATCGAGCGCCTCGACAACGACCATCACGCCGCCGGCCCGCGCTTGCTCCAGCCATTGCCGGGCGGCGTCGGACGGGGCGCTTCTGGCGACCAGCAACAAATGTTCCGCTCCTAGCTCTATCAACCATTGCGCCAATTTCAAGCCCATGCCGCCGAATGCGCCGGTGACCAGGTAAACGCCGTCGCGATCAATAGGAAGCGGCTGGTTTTGCGCTGACTGCAACGGCGCTAATCTTGGCGACAGCCATTGACCGCCGCGTAATGCGCTCTGCTGTTCAGCGGAAGGGTCGATGCGGCTTAAGCGGTTTAACGCATCGTCGTCAATATCGGCGTTAAGATCCAGCAAACGGCAATTGAATTGCGGATATTCACGCGCGACCACACGGCCTAAGCCCCATAAAACCGCCGTCGCCGGATTCGGCGTTTCATCGCTATTTACGGCTTGCGAGCCTTGCGTGATGAAGTTGAACGCGGCCAGTTCCATTTTTTTTAAAGCCTGAACCAGATGCAAAGTGCCTGCGCAAACGGTATCGACGAGCGCTTGCACAGCATCGGCGTCATCGTTCCCGGATAATTCGGCGTCCAATGATTGGCAATGCATCACCGCGCGTCGGCCCGAAACGGTATGGTTTTGCCAGTGCTCCATCAGGCGCTCAAAATCACGCGCTTGCATCGGGTTTACCGTCACCGCGCCATTATCGGCAATGTTGAAGTTTTCGCCGTAATCGACTCGCAGGCAATCGACGCCTTGCCGTCTCTGCATCGCGGAAAAACGCTCGGCAACGCCTTGTTTATCGCGCAAGACCAGCCAGCTCACCGGCATTTGCAACGGCCGCGTCAAAATAACGCTCTGCCGGCATAAACGTTCAGTGGAAACAAGTTTTGGCGTGATGAACGACGTTTGCCCGAATCCTGTTTTCGTCAATGCCTGCCGCCAACCTTCGGCATCCAGCAGCGGATAACCCTGTTGTAAGCGCTGGTCGGTGAAGGCCCACCAGCCGGCAGTTAAGCCGAACACCAAGTCCACCCACAATTGCGGCTCCAGGCCTTCGAGCAGCATCAACACGCCGGCCTGGGACAGCAAGCGGCGGATGTGCGCTAACGTGATGTTCAAATCAGCGGTGGCGTGAATCACATTGGCGGCGATGATGCAATCGAATTCGCCGTCGTTAAAGCCCTGGGATTTCGGGTCGCGGCTGATGTCCAGCGTTTGATAGCGGATAAACGGGTAAGCCGTAAAATCGGTCTCGGCTTTCGCGAAGAAAGCGGCGGATAAATCGGTGTAGCGATAGTCCGGCGTTACTGTTTTTAACAGCGGCAATAAAACCCGCGTCGTACCGCCGGTACCGGCGCCGATTTCAAGAATCCTGAGCGGCCGTCCTTTCGGCATCAGCTCCAGCCAGCCGGCCAGCGCCCGTGCGGCGCTATCATTGAGCGCCTTAAAGCCGGCCGCGTCACGGTAGAGCGCGGCGGCGGAAATCGTGCCGTCGGGCGGAAACAGCAACGTTAAAAAATCGGTATGGCCGCTTAAAACGCCGGATAAATCCTGTCCGCATTGCTTCAGCAATTGCATTTCTATCGAGTCATCAGCCGGCGGTAATGCCGACAAGCCGGGTTCCAAAGCCGCGATAACGCGCCATTGCCCATCACGGCAGTCAAGGACATCCGCTTTGCCCAGCGCCATCAAGCAACGCTGCAATAATTTTTCATAGCGAGGGAGTATGCCCAAACGTTCCCGGCATTGCCCGGTATTGAAGCGGTCATCCAGCCGGTAATCCCAACCTAAGGCCAACAAGGCTTTGCTGACGAAGGCCAGCGCCCGTTGTTCCAGTTCGGCCAAGGCCGGGCCGGAAGCGTCCGCGCTTGCCGGCGGTTGCGCGGTTTCGGCAACAGCCGCCAGCCACGCATCGATTGCCGCATCGTCCCAGACGTCATCGGCGCTAGGCTGCCATTGGACGTGATAAAGCGGCGCCTCGACTGGCCGCGACGTTTTTTTCAGGCGCATGCCTATGATTTGCGCGACGGTTTCCCGTTGCCCCGTCATAATGTCTATATCGAATATCAGGGTGTCGGCATCGCTGCCGGAGCGCAAGCGAACATAGGATGTTAAAGGTTCGTTGCCGATCGCGCGGTATAAACAGCAGGATTCGAGACCGGTTTGCAGGTAGGCCGCATTGCCTTCCGGCAATAATGCGCCGGCTACCTGGAAACAGGCGTCTAGCATCGGCGGATAAAGACGCTGATCGCCTACGCCGTCCGTCGTGGTAATCGTACCGTGCGCCTGCTCGTCTTGCCGGCTCAAGGCCGTCAACAAGCGATACGCGGAGCCGAAAGCGATGCCGCGATCGGCGATGTTGCGATAAAAATCATCGATCTCCAGCCTCTCGCCTAAATCAGCCGGAATCGCCGGCAACGGCGGGTTGTCCCCGACTTGTCCACGTTGCGCGTTAAAATGGCAAAGCCACCCCGAATCGCTTGCGCACGACCGGCTATAGATAAAACACGCATCGGGAGTCAAGACCAGTTGCAGCTCTCTTTGATCGCCGTCATCGAGCAACAGCGACGCCGGGTAATTCACGCCTTCGAACCGGCACGGCAGGCCCACCGCGGCAACGGCTAATTCCAGGTAATAAGCGGCCGGTAAAAAAATCCTGCCTCGATAGCGGTGATCCTGGTGAAAACCCGGCTCCCGTGCGCTGAGCATGACGCTGTAAATTTGTTTGCCGGGTTCGTCCGCCAACGCTATCGGGCCGGTCAATCGCGAATGAGCCGGTAATTCCTTAACGTGCCGCGGGGCTTTAGGCGCGGTTTTAAACCAATAGCGCTGCCGCGTAAAAGGATAGCCGGGCAAGTTGAGCAAGTGGCCGGCAAAGCCGTGATAATAGCCGTTCCAGTGAATATCCGCGCCCAGCCGGTAAAGCTCGGCGACGGCGTCCTGTAACTCATGCCAACTGTCTGCGCCTCGCTGCAATGCGGGGATTGCCTTGATTTGCCGGTAGCAAGACTCCCTGTTGACCATTTTAGCTAAGACGTTTTGCGGGCCGATTTCCAAGGCGCTGTTGACACCTTGCGCCAACAAACCGTCCAACGCTTGAGTAAACAACACCGGACGGCGGATTTGCTGAACCCAGTAGTCTGCGTTCGCGATGTCGCCACCGGCAAGACGTCCGGTATATGTCGAGATGATGTCGATTTCAGGATAGCGGTAACTAATGCGCCCCGCCGCTTCGGCAAACTGCGCCAACATCGGCTCCATCAAATGCGAATGAAAAGCCCTATCCACCTTCAAGTCCAGGTAAGCCAAACCCAGCGCATCCAGCGCATTGCGGCATTGTTGCAAGTCGTCGTGACGGCCTGAAACGACCGTATTCGCCGGCCCGTTACAGGCGGCGATACTGAGCGTATTGCCGTTATCCCGCAACAGCCCGGCAACGGTTTCGGCATCGGCCAACACCGCCATCATGCCGGCGGGTTCCGTCATCGACGTCATCAAACGGCCGCGCAGGCAAACCAGAGCCAGCGCGTCATCAAAGCTGAACACATTGGCAAGACAGGCCGCCGCATATTCGCCGATGCTGTGGCCGACCAGGCAATCGGGCTTGACGCCCCAAGCCATCCAGGCCTTAGCCAGCGCATATTGAAAACAAAACAGTGCGGGCTGTGCGTATTGCGTATCCGATAATCGCATCGCGCCTTCAACCGTGAACAGCGTTTCCGATAGCGACACGCCCAGCCGCTGCTTAAACGCCGCTGCACAACTTGCGAGTTCCTCGGCAAACAGCGGATGGACGGCGGAAAAATCGTCGATGGCCCCGTTGAAAGCGCCCTGCCCGGTAAACAGCAACGCGAGGCGTAAATCGCCATCGACAGCGGACGCTACACTATCCCCGCTTAAGGCCTGCGCGATCTCGCCAGGCCTTGCGCAACAAATCGCCAAACTCTGCTGAAAATGATCCCGGCGCGCATTGGCCGTGTAACAAAAATCGGCTATATCGGTCTCGGGGTGCGCCTGCAAGTAATCAAAATAAGACTGCTTTAAGGCCTGCAATTCCTGCGAATTATGCGCGGACAGCGTCAGCAGCAACGGCGGGCGGGCGGCTGCACGGCGGCGCTGTGCTTGCTCGGGCGCTTCGGCAACCAGCACATGGGCGTTCGTGCCGCCGAAACCGAAGGAACTGACGCCGGCGATGCGCGTTTTCCCGTCATCGGCGGCCCAGTCCTGCAATTGCCGGCTGACGGCGAGATTCATCGCCGACCAATCGACATGGCGGTTAGGCGTATGAAAGTGCAGTTGTTTAGGAATCATGCGCTGTTGCAGCATCAAAACAGCCTTGATAAAACCAGCTATACCGGCCGCGCCTTCCAGATGTGCGATATTGCTTTTGATCGAACCGATCCACAGCGGCGATGATTTTTTGTGCCTTCCATAAGCATACTGCAAGGCCTCGATTTCTATCGGATCGCCCAGTCTCGTTCCGGTGCCGTGCGCTTCGACATAACCGACTGCGGCCGCATCCAGCCCCGCGTCCCGCAAGGCCTGCTCGATGACGCTACGTTGCGCCGAGCCGTTGGGCGCGGTCAAACCGCTGCTGCGACCGTCCTGGTTGACGGCCGAGCCCTTGACGACCGCGAGAACTTGATCGCCGTCACGCAATGCGTCGGCCAGGCGTTTCAAGACAACGACGCCGCAGCCTTCGCCGCGCACATAACCGTCGGCGTCATCGTCAAAGGTTTTACAGCGCCCGTCCGGCGACAACATGCCGGCCCTGGAAAAATTGATGCTGTATTCCGGCGACAGCAGTGCATTCACGCCGCTCGCGAGCGCCAAGTCGGATTCGCCGTCGCGCAGACTCCGGCAAGCCAGATGCAACGCGACCAGCGACGAGGAACAGGCCGTATCGATGGCGACGGCAGGACCCCGGCTGCCGAAAAAAA
>Ga0172373_10002211_pt1 | contig 30236 bp, 27 predicted proteins | sample Lak10m_2_FD_114546 | JGI IMG/M metagenome (GOLD analysis project Ga0172373, IMG submission 114546) | Freshwater microbial communities from Kabuno Bay, South-Kivu, Congo - kab_092012_10m | ecosystem: Environmental > Aquatic > Freshwater > Lake | place: Democratic Republic of the Congo...
ACCAATGTTTTGCAAAAGTGCTAGAATCTCTGTCATGGGCTTCTCGGGTTTGGTATTTTTTCGCAAACCTACTTTACCCGAAAAGCCCTACTTTTTTAGTCTAGTTTTGGCGAAGGTATTGATGTAATAAAGATAATTATAACAACGTTGAATACCAAACGGATAATTGCTGCCTTTCAAAAAAAAGACCGCCTCGCGGCGGTCTTTGATATTACCAATTACTTATTAGTCAACAAGCCAGCAAGCCACCCAGTGACCGGGTCTGGCTTCCTTGAACGCAGGTTCATCCTGTGAACATTGTGCCACTGCAATTGGGCATCGAGTATGGAAGCGGCAACCCTTGGGCGGGTTAAGCGGGCTGGGCACATCGCCCTTCAAGATGGTGCGTTCGCGTTTCACATCAGGGTGCGGAACAGGGATGGCAGAGAGCAACGCCTTGGTATACGGATGCAGAGGTTCACGATAAAGAGCATCGCGCTCGGTCAATTCGACCATCTTACCAAGGTACATCACAGCCACACGGTCGGAGATGTGTTCCACAACGCTTAAGTTGTGGGCGATGAAAAGATAAGTGAGGCCGAACTCTTTTTGGAGGTCCTTGAGAATGTTCAAGACCTGTGACTGGATGGAAACATCCAACGCAGAAACCGGTTCATCGCAGACGATGAATTTTGGCTGCAAAGCGAGAGCACGGGCAATACCGATACGCTGGCGTTGTCCGCCGGAGAATTCGTGCGGATAACGGCGGGCATGATATTCCTCAAGACCCACCTTCTTAAGCATGTTGATTGCGATTTCCCAACGTTCCTTGGGATGGCCGATCTTGTGGATCTGCAAGCCTTCCATCACCGCTTCGCCAATAGGCATACGAGGGTTGAGGGATGCATAGGGATCCTGAAAGATGATCTGCATATCACGACGCAACGTCTTAAGCGACTTGGCACGCATGGTGATGATGTTCTCGCCATTAAAGGAAACTTCACCAGAAGTCGGTTCTACCAGGCGGAGAATGGAGCGGCCGACGGTAGTCTTTCCGCAGCCTGATTCACCCACCATGCCAAGAGTCTCACCGCTTTTTACAGCAAAGCTGACTTTATCTACTGCCTGCACCCAGGCTGAAACACGTTGAAAAACGCCTGAACGAACAGGAAAATATTTGGTAAGGTTATTTACAACCAACAAATCTGGCTTTTCTTGGGTTTGTGTTTTTGTATTCATAGCCACATCATCTCTTTTAGGATTTGCTTACATTCTTTAGCGGAGCAACATGCTGGTCTGAATCTTTATAAAGCCAGCAACGCACTTTATGTCCCTCGGAAATATCCGCTAATTCGGGGCGTTTTTCAGTACAAACCGACAAGTTGTTTTCAATACGTGCCATGCACCGCGGAGCAAAGCGGCAACCGGTAGGCAGGTTCACCAGATTCGGTACAGATCCTGGGATAACATCCAGGCGCTCACGAACCTCACCGAGAACCGGAATGGAACCGATCAAACCCTTGGTGTACGGGTGAAGCGGGTGATCAAAAAGAGAAGCGACGGGAGATTGTTCAACGATCTCGCCCGCATACATTACCGCTACGCGGTCTGCCATTTCAGCGATCACACCAAGATCATGCGTAATGAGGATCATGGAAGAACCCAACTGGGTACGCATATCGCGCATCAAATCCAGGATTTGAGCTTGAATGGTCACATCCAACGCGGTAGTGGGCTCATCTGCGATCAACAGGTCGGGCACGCAAGCCAGTGCCATGGCAATCATGACGCGTTGGGCCATACCACCGGAAAGCTCATGCGGGAAGGATTCAGCACGGCTCTCAGGCTCGGGGATGCCCACCAGTTTCAACAATTCAATAGCGCGTTTTTTACCTGCTTCTTTTCCGAAGTCTTGATGGATGTTAAGTACTTCAGAGATCTGGTCGCCAGCCCGAAATACGGGGTTAAGCGCAGATTGAGGCTGCTGGAAGATCATGGAAATGCGGTTTCCACGCACCTGCATCATCTCTTCTTCTGTGGCCTTTACCAGGTCCTTGCCTTCGAAGATGATCTCGCCCTCTTCGATCTTGCCCGGCTGGCTGATTAAGCGCATGATGGAAAGTGATGTTACGCTTTTTCCACAGCCTGATTCACCTACGATGCCGAGGACCTCACCATTATTAACTTCAAAATTCACGCCGTCTACAGCATGAACAACGCCGTCTTCAGTATAAAAATAAGTCTTTAAATTTCGTACTTCAAGCAAAGGTGTTTGATTGTTTGTTGCCACAGGTATCTCCGCAGTTGAGATTTTTCTTGCCGATTATAACTTCAAACGAGGATCAAGTGCATCCCGAAGACCATCACCAATATAGTTGAAAGCAAGAGAACATATGAAGATGGGCAAGCCCGGCACAAGAGGCAGCCAGGGCTTGTCGAACATGTAGGTTTGAGTAGCAGACAGCATATTGCCCCAAGTTGGGATTGGGTCTTGAATGCCAAATCCGAGAAACGCGAGCGCCGCCTCAGCAACCACAAACCCCGCCAGGCCAAGCGAGGCATCGACGATGATGGGAGCCATGGCGTTTGGGATCATGTGCTTAAAGATGATCCAGATATCGGTCGCGCCAAGGGAGCGGGACGCTTCAACGAATGTTTGTTCACGCAATGAGAGAACTGTTCCACGCATCAATTGCGCGGAGGATAGCCAGCCAAAACCAGCAAGGACGATCACGATCAAGACTGCGCTGCGAGCGTCTTTGGGACTAAGCAGCATGACCTTCCCGACAACACTTAGCACCCCTTCCGGAATGGGTATCAAATCCTCATTCCGCAAAAGCATGGAAGAAATGATCAAAAGCAAAGGCAGGGTTGGAATGGTCAGCATGAATTCGACAAAGCGCATCAGCACCGAATCGACCCAGCCGCCATAATAACCAGACACCGCTCCTACTATGATACCAACGACCTCGGAAATAAACACAGATAACAACGCCACGGACAAGGAAATACGTCCGGCGTAGAGCAACCGCGAAAAATAATCACGGCCAATGTTATCAGTGCCAAAATAATGGACGCGCCCGGTGGGCTCATCCACAAATCCAAAGGGACGGAAGTAATCGTTGACGTTCAATTCGTCAACTTTAAAGGAGGTGATATAAGGAGCCAGGATCGTCAGGATGAAGATCACGGTCATAACAGCCAGTGAAACCATCGCGAGACGATGCTTGATAAAACGCATCGTTACCACTTGGAGCGGGCTGCGTTCCTCGATGGTAATGGCGTCGGCTTTAAGACTATCCAGTTGAGCTGCAGGTACGGTCATTGATATTTCCTCAATACTAGTGTAAGCGGATGCGGGGATCCACTATCGTGTAGAGTATATCGCGCAACAAGGTTGCAATTACAGTCAAAACAGAAAGAATAAAGAAGAGCGCCATCGCCACAGGGTAATCATAATCACCAAGGGCAAGGATGTAGAGACGTCCCATGCCCGGCCATGAAAAGATACTCTCGGTAATGATCGCGCCGCCAAACAGGCCCGGTATGGTAAATACCACGATTGTTACAAACGGGATCAGGGCATTGCGAAGCGCATGCTTCAAGATCACCACATTCTGACTTAAGCCTTTTGCGCGTGCCGTGCGGACGTAATCCTGACGAAGCACATCCAACATGCTGGCACGAATAAAGCGGCTCCAGCCGGCAATATTAAGGATCGTCAATACAGTAACAGGCAATACCATATGCAGGATTCTGTCTTTCGCCGAACCTGCTACGACATCGCCAATGAATGGAATAGTGTAATTACGGATCGATTCCGATAGTGCCGAGGGAAGGTAGGGCAACCCTGCATTTTTCGGAAGAATCGAAAATATTAGAATGAATAACAGGCCAAAGAAGAAACTTGGCATGGCTGACCCCATAAAAGCCAGGGTTGTAAAAATATAATCGAATGTGGAATATTGCTTTACGGCAGAATAAATACCCAGTGGAATGCCAAAAAGTAAAGATAATATTGTTTCAAGGCCAATCAACTGCAGGGTCTTGGGGACGCGGCTCCAGATCAAATCACTGACGGGGCGGTCACGCAAAAGGCGCCAGGATAAACCAAAATCGCCGAATAGAATGCCGCGGCTGGTACGGCGGCCAACGATATCTTTGAGCAGGACTTCTTCCTTGCAGCCTACTACCATTACTTCAGGAACGCCGTTTGAATTAGTCACTTCAGCTTCGAGGGGTTTGCGGCAACCTACTACTACATCGCCAAAATATTCCTTTCCACCGATAACCAACGGCCCCCGCGGAGCGCCGATCAACCAGCGGCTAAAACGGATCGTAAGGTTTAGATCCAACTCATAGGAAGCCCGTATGCGGGCAATATCTTCTTCAGTGATCTTGAAACGGGCGCCTTGTGTGGTTTGGCGTAACCCCGCCAACGGACCTCCTGGCGCGAAGCTCAACAGAACATACGAAGCCACCGCTGAAACAAAAACTACAAGGATAGATTGTAAAACTCGGCGGATTAAATATGCAGTCATGGCATCTCCAGGAAAAAGATAGAAAAAAATAATTTCTTTATTAATTGTGGGGTAGGCGATCTCTCGCCTACCCCACATCTTACATTACAGGTGTTTCAAATTAGCGGACAAACAATTGAATGTCAATATGTTCCCAAGTGGCACTCGCATTGACAATGGTCTTGATCTTGCCCTCGGTGGAGGCATCTACGAGGGTCTGGGAGAGGCCAGCCAAAGTGGTGGAGTCGAGAACGTCAACTTCACCGCCGAGGAGGGCAGCTTCAGCGTTTTCAGCAGCAAGGAATGAAATTGCGAGGTTCGGGGTCTTGGGAGCGCCAAATACCCAGTTGGGGTTGGCAGCAAAGACCATCTTATCGCCCTTGACCCATTCGGTCAAAACGTACGGGCCATAGGATAGCGGGTCTTCAGCAACTTCGGGGATGGTCGGCCATTCAGAGGCAGGGACATCCTTCAAATTGCGTCCGTCAGCGAGAACCTGATGAGAAGGCTCAATACCCCAGACAGGGACGAAGTAAGTCGGGGATTGAACGCCAGGCAACCAAGTCTGGGTGTAACCAACTTCGAAGAATTCCACATTGGCGGTCTGATCGCAGGTGATATAGGAAGTGGCGCCAGATTCGGGATCGCAGGTAATCTTGTAGCTGAGTTCGATATCAGCGGCTTTGACGGGTTCGCCGTCTTCCCACTTGAGGCCGTCAATAAACTCGAATTTGGAGACCAACTGCTTCATTGTGACAGGAGTGGTGCCATCGAAGGTAACATCTTCGCCGGCAGCGTTCTTGACGACTGTGCCAGCAGCGAGTTCAACTACGTCACCATTGGCGTCAACAACTTTGTCGCCAGCTTTGACTTCCACATCGTTATTGAGTGTTCCGCCATTTTCGATGGTGGGCAATTGCTTGACATACACAGCAGCATAATCGTAGTTCAAGCTGGTGCTAAAGCCAGGGCGGAGGAAGTAATCCGCGGCAACTGCAACGTAGGCATTCTCAACCAACGTGTAGAGGGAAGCGGGTTCCTGGGTAAAGCCAAGGATGATCGTATCCTGACCAGGGCGTTCCCAATCGCCGGCATTGTACATGTAATATTCCTGACCAGGGGTCGGAGCAAAGCCGGTCAAGTCAGCGGCGGAAGCGAAGGTGTCTGTGCGGTTGAACAGAGGAATGCTGGGGACGTCCTTGGTGAATTCCTGCTGAACAACGGTGTAAGCAGCAATGCGGTCGTCTTTGATGAGGGTGTTGTTGGCAAGCTTGATGTTCTTGCTGGCCAATTCGTTACACCAACCCATTGCGTTCTGACCAGCCCAGCCGTTTTCGGGCAGAGGGATCTGATCGCAAGCATAGAGGGATTGACCACCAGGATCAGCTTGGCCGACCCAGGCGAAAGCACCCAATTCATAGTCGCGGCGGGCGAGACCAGTAGTATCGCCGAACCACCAGGAAGCAGGAGCGTGCAAGCGGACGATGCGGACACCGCAATCAGCCATCTGAGCTTCCCAGATCGCGGCCCATGTCTGGCGGAAGGCAGCGGAGGTGGTGGTGAATTTCAAGGCAAGTTCATCGCCATTGGCGTTGGTGCGGAAGTTCGCGCCGTCAGCAAGTGTCCAGCCAGCTTCGTCAAGAAGGGCTTTACCCTTTTCAGGATCATAGGAGTAAATGGTGACATTTGCATCGCCCGCATAAGCCCAGTGGCTGGTCGGGATGAAGGTATTCATGACCAAGCTCTTCTGGGTCGCCTCATCGAGCAAAGGATAAACAGACTTGATCAAATCGGTTTTGTTGGTGCAGTAGGACAAAGCCTGGCGCACTTTGAGATCACCCAAAATAGGATGAGGGGTGGTGAAGGAAGCCTGTGCAGGAGCTTCAGTTGCAGCGGGGGCCTCGGTCGCAGCGGGAGCTTCGGTTGCAGCAGGAGCTTCGGTTGCAACGGGGGCTGTGCCACCACAGGCGGTGAGGATTACACTGGCGATGACCAGCAAACCCATGACAAAGAACAAACGGTTTCGTAACATGTTTTTTTCTCCTCCAAAGAAGAAAATATAGGGGGTTGATTTTTCGGACACAAATTAAACTTTCGCTTTATTCATATCTGTAGTGGCGCACCTCCTTTATACGGCTAACAATGGCTTAAAAGAGCCAAAACTAACAAAATAGATTATACCTAATTCCTAAGGTGCGTCAACATATACCTTCGAGTATATGATGTATAGTCACTTTTTACATAGAAAACTGCGCAATAACAGGCAAAAAACCCCTCTGGAGAACTGTTTTTCAGGGTAGGAAGCGGAGTTTGACTGGGCATTTTCACCGCCCTTTCGCTCCGCATAGACCGAATACATGTCCCAACCATTTACAGACAGCCTGCCCCGAAACATTCTGCCTGTCCTGCGGCTTATCTAAACGCGGTTTCGCTTTTCAACAAAATTTCAAAAGAAAACTTCAATCCATGTTTGCCTGCTTGCACGCAAGGGCTTTCCTTACAATTCAAACAGATCGACTATTTTGAAATCCAGACATCCATCGTTGACAAGCCATACTTCCTAACATAGAATCCAAACATCATCCTCTGCCACTTAAGGAGCAATCAATATGTTAAAAGAATTCAAAGAATTTGTTTTGCGCGGCAACGTGCTGGACCTCGCCGTAGGCGTCATCATCGGCGGTGCGTTTGGAAAGATCGTTGGCTCGCTGGTCAATGACATTCTCATGCCGCTGGTAGGAAGCTTGATGGGCGGCGTCAACTTCAGTGAGAGAGTCTCCATGGTTAATGGCGTAGAACTCCACTGGGGATTGTTCATCCAAACGGTGATCGACTTCCTCATCATTGCCTTCGTCATTTTTACAATCGTCAAAGCGGCAAATGCTGCGAAGAAAAAGCCCGCCCCCGCTCCTGCGGCAGACCCAACCACCAAAGAATGTCCGCACTGCTTTAGCACCATTTCCATCAAAGCCACCCGCTGCCCCAACTGCACTTCCGAACTCAAATAAATATAGAAAAGGCGACAAAAAATTCAGGCGGAGGTTTCACCTCCGCCTGAATTTTCCAGTCACTCCTAATGAATTTTCTCGATAAGCTCAACCCACAACAAAAAAGCGCTGTCACAGCGGCGGATGGACCCGTTTTGGTCATCGCAGGCCCAGGGTCCGGAAAGACGCGGGTGCTCACTCAACGCGTGGCATATCTCATCGCGTCTGAAGGAGTCCGCCCGTGGCAGATCCTTGCGGTGACTTTTACCAACAAAGCCGCGAAGGAAATGCAGGAACGCGTGAATGCCATGCTCAACGAGCAAGCTACCGAAGGCATCATGCTCGGGACGTTCCACTCGATCTGTGCGCGCATCCTCAGACGTGAAGCAGACCACCTCCCGCTTGAATCCAATTTTGTCATTTTCGATTCTGACGATCAGGAAAGAATCGTCAAAGCCATTATTCGCGAATTTAATTTGAACGAAAAGTTGTATCGTCCCGCCAGCATTCACGCTTCGATCTCGCGCGCCAAGAATGAACTCATCGGTGCGGACGATTATCCGATCAATACCTATCGTGACGAAGTGGTAAAGCGTGTGTACGCCGAATACCAAAAGAGACTCGTCTCCATGAACGCCGTGGATTTTGACGACATTCTCGTTTACACCGCGCGCCTGCTGGAAGATAACCCCGCCGTGCGAGACAAGTACGCCCAGCGTTTTCGCCATGTGCTCGTGGACGAGTTTCAAGATACCAACCTCGCGCAATATGCCTTGGTAAAGCAGCTCGCTTCATATCATAAGAATATCTTTTGCGTGGGCGATCCCGATCAATGCTTCCCTGCTGGAACAAAGATTCAAACGCCGCGTGGAAAAAAGAAAATTGAAGAAATAAAAAAAGGGGATGAAGTCATTGCTGCCAGCGGACGCGGCTCCACCATGACTACGCGTGTCATACATGCTGGCAAACGAACATTCAAAGGGAATCTGGTAAAAGCAACAACCCGCCACGGGCACGTAATCAAAGCCACACCGAATCATATTGTCTTTGCACGGTTGGGTATGAAGCCCGGCTGGCATTATGTGTACTTGATGTACCGCAAAGATAAAGGCTATCGCGTTGGTATCGCTTCTCATGCCCGCAGTGACGGCAACGAACTAAAAGTTGGTCTGCAAGTCCGCAGCAATCAGGAAAATGCAACCAAAATGTGGGTTCTAAAAGTTTGCACAGACCGAAACGAGGCGCATTATTGGGAGGCATATTATTCAACAGCCTACGGAATCCCCACTGCGGTCTTTCATGTGCGTGGACGCAGAATGCGCATGTCTCAGGAATATATTGATAAATTATTCAAGGAAATCGACACGGATACAAACGCCAACCAGTTATTGACCGACCTCGGTATGGACTTGAAATATCCGCACTACACACCGCAGGGTACATCCCGCAACATCGTCAATCTGCGCTACTTTGGAGATGGCCGCATCACGGAAGAATCTCCCTGGCACGCACACCGCGTGGACTTGTGGAGCAGCGATCCAAAACTGGCAAAACAATTAAAGTCACTCGGCTACAATCCACGTATTCGCAGCAGAGATAATTGGCGCATTGGCATCAACCGTCTGCACTATGATGACATTCAGGAAACAGCGCAAAAATTAAGCGAATCTGCCAACGGCGCGGAAATTGTTGTGGGAGCATTTCTCGTTGACAAGGGCGATTCCGCACTCGCGCAAAAATTCAACCTCATGCCCGCCAGCCATTTGCAGCCATCCATGATCGTTGCCATCGAAAAGGACGGGCAGATCATTGAAGACGAGATCGTGGAAATTTCAAGTGGACCCTATCAAGGAACAGTTTACGATCTGGAAGTGGAAAATTTGCACAACTACATCGCAAACGGAATGGTGGTTCACAACTCCGTCTACGGTTGGCGCGGCGCGGACTATCGCAACGTGCAGCGCTTCGAACAGGACTTCCCCGATGCACGCGTAGTTTTGCTTGAACAAAATTATCGTTCGCATCAGAACATTCTCGATGCCGCCACAGGCGTCATTGACCGCGCACGCAACCGCACCAAGAAACGTCTCTTCAGTGATCGCGGCGAAGGCGAGCGCATCTTCTTTTATGAAGCGCGTGACGATTACGGTGAAGCATCTTTCGTGGTGGACACCATTGCCCAACTCGTGGCATCGGGTGATTTTGAACCCGGCGAATGTGCGGTGATGTATCGAACCAACGCCATGTCTCGTTTAATTGAAGAAGCATTTTTGCAGGCGCGGCTGCCTTATCGCTTGGTTGGCGCGCAACGATTTTATGGACGCCGCGAAGTTAAGGATGCCATCGCATTCCTGCGCCTCGTCCACAACCCCGCAGACGAAGCCAGCCTCGACCGCATCATCAACGTCCCGCCGCGCGGCATCGGCGAAAAGACTCTCACCACCCTGCACATGATCGCGCGTCAAAATGAAACCTCTCCCGCCGCCATTTTGCTCGACCTCGCTCGCGGCGCAGACTCACCTTTCTATAAATCCTTCACCGGTCGCGCCGCCGTACCACTTGCTGATTTTGGCGGCATGTTGGCAAACTGGCGCGCGCTCACCGCAACCCGCACCATCCCCGAACTCTTTGACAAAATTTTACAAGACATCAACTACAAAGAATATATCGTGGAAGATGAATCGGAAGAAAGCGCCGACCGCTGGGAAAACGTGCAAGAGTTGAAGCGCCTTGCCATGGAATATTCCACGCGCACGATGGACGAGTTCCTTGAGAACATCGCGCTCATCGCCGATCAAGACACTATCACCGATGCAAACGCGCCCACCCTGCTCACCCTCCATGCCGCCAAGGGACTTGAGTTCCGCGCCGTCTTCATCGTCGGTCTCGACGACGGCATCATTCCGCACAGCCGCTCCTTCGATGAGCCCGAACAAATGGAAGAAGAGCGCCGCCTCTTTTACGTGGGTATCACCCGAGCCAAGGATAAACTTTATTTGCTCCGTGCCATTCAACGCGGCGGACGCGGCATGGCAGAAGAAACCTATCCATCACGATTCATCGATGATATTCCCGAAGCCCTGCTTGTTGGAAAAACCCGCACCGGGCGCTCGACTTTCTCTCGTGGATCATTTGGCAGCTCAAGCTCATCCTCCAACTCAAACTGGACGCTTCCTTCCCCGCCCAAGCCTGCTCCGGTTGCTACCAGCAAATACAACGCCGGGACTCGCATCAAGCATGCCGTGTGGGGTGAGGGCATCGTCCTCAGCAGCCGTCTGCAAGACGGCGACGAGATCGTGGATGTGGTCTTTGAATCTGTTGGAATAAAAAGATTAGCGGCAAGTCTGGCGAATTTACAAATAATTTGACGTCATTGCGAGGGCGATGCTCTTTCGCCCGAAGCAATCTCCTACACAACTAGGATTGCTTCGTCGCTCACTATCGTTCGCTTCTCGCAATGACGAAACGGAGAAAACATGCAATACACCAACCTCGGAAAAACTGGATTGAAAGTCTCACGCTTGTGTCTGGGCATGATGACCTACGGCTCGAAGAAATGGCGTGAATGGGTGTTGGATGAAGAACAAGCCAAATCATTCGTCAAACGTGCATTGGATGTAGGCATCAACTTCTTCGATACGGCGGATGTGTATTCGCTGGGCGAAAGCGAAATCGTGACAGGCAACCTGCTCAAAGGAATGAAACGCGAAAATATTGTCGTCGCCACCAAGGTCTACCAGCAAATGAGCGAAGATGTGAATGATCGCGGCCTCTCCCGCAAGCACATCATGGACTCCATCGACAAATCCCTCAAACGTCTGCAAATGGACTACGTGGACTTGTATCAGATCCACCGCTGGGATTACAACACCCCCATCGAAGAAACCATGGAAGCGTTGAATGATGTCGTCCGCGCAGGCAAGGCAAGATACATCGGCGCGTCGTCCATGTTTGCGTGGCAGTTCATGAAAGCCCTGCACGTCTCTGAAATGAACGGCTGGGCAAAGTTCGTATCCATGCAGAATCACTACAACCTCGTCTATCGCGAGGAAGAACGCGAGATGATCCCGTTGTGCAAAGATCAGGGCATTGGCCTCATCCCGTGGAGCCCGATGGCACGCGGATTTTTTGCAGGCAACCGCAAACGCGGCGGAGGCGGCGAAACAGCCCGCGCTCAAAGCGACCCATTTGCAAACGAGCTTTATTTCCGCGAAGAGGACTTTGTCATTGCCGAGCGGGCTGCGGAAGTGGCAAAAGGACACAACGCAACTCCTTCGCAAGTCGCATTGGCCTGGGTGTTAAGCAAACCCCATATCTCTGCACCCATTATCGGATCCAGTAAGATCGAGCACTTGGATCAGGCAATCGCCGCTTTGGATATCAAATTATCAGAAGAGGAAATCAAAAATCTGGAAGCAGACTATCGCCCTCATCCAATTCTTGGCCACGCATAAATTTTGCTAGCTTGCTCGAAGCGCCGTCCCCGGCGCGGGTTTGCAAGACCACACAACCATGACATTTTCTTCCATCCACGACCCTACCCATTTATATTTCATCACCGCCTCCATTGTGGAATGGAAAAATGTATTCAGCCTTCCAGAATATGCGCAAATCCCTTTAGACTCTCTTGCATGGTTTCAACAAGAAAAACGAATTTCGCTATTTGCATTTGTCTTAATGCCTTCCCACCTTCATGCAATTATGAAGCCTGAAAAAGATGTCATCGGTCAAATACTGCAACAGTTCGGTTCTTTTACAGCTCACGAAATTTTAAAAAAATTGCGTTCAAAAAACAGGAAAGACTGGCTTGAAATTTTCAATCAACACAAACGCGACCAAAGACATGAACACAGCATCTGGCAGGATATTCAAGCCAAAAACATCTACTCGATGGATTTTCTCTGGCAAAAAATGGAATATATACACCAAAATCCGATAGCCAAGGATTGGAAGCTTGCAACGGACAGAGCAGATTACATCTACTCCAGCGCATGTTATTATGATCGCGGGATAAAGCCCATCATTGAAATTACGGACATACACAATTGGCTAACATCCACCCCTCCGCCGAGGACGGCGGAGGGAGCATAGGAAAATGAAGTCAAAAGCCGAAAGGCGATTATCAACACAATTAATCTTAGGGCATACACAGTTTGCACTAAGCGCCGTCCTCGGCGTGTTTTTGCAAGGAGAATATTACTCAAATTAAGGACACATACAAATGTATTTCAAACTGCTATACCTTGGCTTCAAAGTCTATTGCTTCATTTTTCGTCCCGTGCGGATGGGCGTGCGGGTGATGATGTTGCAGGGCAATGAAGTGCGGCTGATACGGCACACCTATCTGAGCGGCTGGTATATGCCCGGCGGCGGGATCAAACGACATGAAACTCTTGAACAAGCGGCGCGACGCGAAGCTATGGAAGAAACAGGAGCGGAATTAGGGGAGATCACCTTGTTGGGCGTCTTTTCAAGTTTCGTTCAATGGAAGACAGACCACACCGTATTGTTCCTATGCAAGGATTTCAAGATCACGGGAAAATCTGACGGTGAGATCGCAGAAATGCGCCTTTTTCCATTGGATGCCCTGCCTGAGAACACCTTCAATTCCCACCGCAAATTATTGGAAGCATATCGAAAGAATGGTTCTCCGAATATGTTCGGGGAATGGTAAGCCTGATTGATGTCGTAAAATTTCTACGGGGGATTTACAAACGGTATAATACAGCTTGATAAGAATTCACCCTCAAAAAATGGACATACACCATGACAAATGAATCCCTGAAAGTCGTTATTCCGATGGCAGGCTGGGGCACACGAATGAGACCGCACACCTGGAGCAAGCCCAAGCCGCTGGTGAGCGTGGCTGGCAAAACGTCGCTTGAGCATTTGCTGGATATGTTCAAAACGTTGCCAGACCCCGAAAACACGGAGTTCGTTTTCATTGTGGGTCCGTTCCTGGGTGAGTTGCAAATCCCTGCATTTATAAAGACAAATTACCCCAACCTCAAGGCGCACTATGTGGTGCAGCATGAGATGAAGGGGCAATCGCACGCACTGGCGCTGGCCCGCGAATATTTACGCGGACCGATGATCATGTGCTTCTCAGATACGTTAATGGAAACTGATTTTTCCTTCCTAGCAACAGAACAGGCGGACGGAGTTGCGTGGGTGATGCCTGTGGAAGACCCGCGCCGCTTTGGTGTAGCGGAAGAAGGCACAGACGGCTGGGTAAAGCGCTTCATTGAAAAGCCCCAAAGCATGGACAACAACCTCGTGGTAGTGGGGTGTTACTACTTCAAGAATTCCGATACGCTACTCGCCGCCATTGACGACCAGATGAATCGCGGCGTAATGCTCAAGAACGAATACTTCCTGACCGATGCCATCTCCATCATGATCGAAAGCGGAGCAAAGGTCCGCACCCAGAAGATCAGCACCTGGCTGGATACAGGAACCATTGAAGCGACACTGGACACGAACAAACTTCTGCTCGAGAAGATCGGGACAAAGGCTCAAAACTTCAAAGGCTCAAACGTGAAGATCGTGGAGCCTGTGGCGATTCATGAATCGGCTGAGGTATCCAACTCCACCATTGGGCCGTACGCGTCCATTGGAGCGAATTGCAAAATAGTGAATTCACAGATCGCGGAGAGTATTCTTGAAGCGGACTGCGAGATCAATGATGCAGCGTTGAATCGCTCGTTGATCGGCAAGCAGGCCAAAGTTAGGGGAAGAGGCGACGGTCACGTCATGCAGTTGAACATCGGCGATACGAGTTCCATCATCCAATGATCATGGAAGCCGTTGAGTGCCGTTCTGATACGGAATATGCAGAGCGTCCCCTTTCATTGATATGGCAGGGACGGCGATATGAGATCGCGGAGATCATTTCCCGCTGGCATGGGCCGGGCGAAAAGGGATTTCGCGTGAAAACCGTGAACGGTCTCGCTTTTGAATTGACATATCATGACATTTCAGGCGACTGGAATGTACAACCAATCTAGTATCCAAACAGGAGACTCAATGCAGGCAACTAAAGAAGTTCAGAGACTTTCAAAGCGTGTGGCTGGGTTAAAGCCCAGCGGCATTCGCAAGTTCTTCGACATCGTCGCAACGATGAAGGATGTGATCTCTTTGGGCATTGGCGAACCGGATTTCACCACCCCCAAGCCGATTCTCGATGCGGGAATCCGCTCCCTTCAAAACGGCGAGACGCATTACACATCCAACCAGGGCAAGATGGAATTGCGCGAGGGGATTTCAGACAATTTACAAAAGTTATACAAAGTGAAGTATGACCCCGGCAAAGAGGTTCTCGCAACGGTCGGCGTATCTGAGGCGCTGTACCTTACATTTACCGCCATCCTTGAAGTGGGCGACGAAGTCATCATTCCCACGCCTTGCTTTGTTTCCTATCAGGCCGAGGTCATTCTGGCAGGTGGCGTACCGATTGAAATCCCTGCGCGCCTTGAAAACAATTTCACTGTTGACCCGGATGATATCCGCAAAGCCATCACACCGCGCACCAAGGTTATCTTTATCGGCTACCCATCCAACCCGACAGGCGCTGTTGCTCCGCGCGAAGTGATGCTTGAGATCGGCAAGATTGCCGAGCAACACAACCTGATCGTTGTGTCGGATGAGATCTACGACCGACTCGTGTATGACTTTGAACACGTCTGTTTTCCTGCGCTCGATGAAAGTCTTCGCCAGCGCACCGTGCTGCTGGGCGGTTTCTCAAAAGATTATGCAATGACGGGCTGGCGCATCGGGTACGCCTGCGGACCGGAAGACATCATCAAAGGTCTGGTGCGCGTTCATCAATACACCATCATGTCTGCTCCCACCACCGCACAAGACGCTGCCATCGAAGCCTTGAAAACCGGTGAACCCTACGTGCAGGAAATGGTGACCGAATATGACCGCCGCCGCAGGCTGCTGGTGAACGGATTAAACCGCCTCGGTCTTTCCACTTTTGAGCCGCGCGGCGCTTTTTACACATTCCCCAACATCAAAGCTTCCGGCATGGATGATGAGACTTTTGCCGAAGCGCTCCTTAAGGAAGAGGGCGTGGCCGTTGTGCCGGGCAATGCCTTTGGGCCCGGCGGCGAGGGCTTCGTGCGCGCCTGCTACGCTACCGCCTACGAAAAGATCGAAGAAGCACTTCTGCGAATGGAAAGGTTCATGAGCAGGCACGGATAAACAACGAAAAACGAGGCGCACATTCCTGTCCAACAAACAGTGTGCGCCTTTTTTATTTTGACAGACATCGAATGAAAAAAATCCTCCTGATCATTTTCCTCCTCTTTTTGTTGACCGCATGCCAGACCGCGACTCCGCCCTCGCCGATCACTGCCTCTGTCAGCGAGGAATTTACCCTGCGCCCAAACCAATCCGCGGCCATCCTTGGCTCAGACCTTACTGTGCATTTTGTCGCCGTCTCGAGTGACCAGCGCTGTCCGCTGGAAATGGAATGTGCTGCCAGCGGACCTGTGTCATTGTCCATCACCATTCGCAAGGGAGATTATGAACCTGAAGAATTCTCCCTGCAAACCTTCACCGATAATGACGGACGCGCGCCTGCAATTTCCTTTCAAGGCATGCAAGACCAAGTGGAATATGAAGGCTATATCATTCAGGTAAAAGCCGTCCTGCCATTTCCACTCAAAAGTTTCGGTGAGATCAAAGATTCAAAATATCAAGCTTCGTTCATTGTAACTGCCAAGTAAAAAGAAGAGGTCCCATGCCAAACGCACAAATCACCTTCCCGCTCGTATCTGTTCAATGGCTCGTTGAAAATTTGAACGCAGACAATCTCGTCATTCTCGATGCCAGTATGAAACCCTTAACCCCAGTCGGCAATGATGCATTGCAAGAACCTGCCTGCATCCCAGGCGCGAGACGCTTTGACTTCGACAACGACATCCGTGACAAAAGCACCGACTTGCCGCACATGATGCCCTCCGCCGAGTTCTTCACGGAAGAGATGCAAAAGCTTGGCGTCAACAAAAATAGTGCCATTGTTGTGTATGACTATGTCGGCGTCTATTCCAGTCCGCGTGCCTGGTGGATGTTCCGCGCGATGGGGCATGACCAAGTCGCTGTTCTCGACGGCGGTTTGCCCGCATGGAAAAAGGCCGGTCATCCCTGCGGAACCGAAGCAGACAAGGTCGCCAAGACTCGCGGAGATTTTGTTTCTCATCCACGAGAAGGGATGTTCGTTGATTCGGCGCAAGTGCTCGAAGCGTTATCCGACCCAGCCTTCAGCGTAGTGGATGCCCGTTCCGAGGGGCGATTCAAAGGTCAAGAGCCTGAACCGCGTGCTGGTCTGCGAGGTGGGCATATGCCCAACGCGGTCAACATCCCCTTTGCTAATCTCGTTGTCGATGGCTTCGTCTTATCGCGCGAATCGCTGAAATCCATCTTTGCAAAGAAGGTCATTAAAGATCAACAACTCATCTTTAGCTGCGGCTCCGGCGTCACAGCCTGTGTGGATGCGCTTGCCGCTGAATTGGCTGGCTATTCAAAGCTCACCATCTACGATGGCTCGTGGAGCGAATGGGGTCTGCCGAATTCAGGGCTGCCTGTTACAAAAGAATAAGAAAGAGCGAGGCGATTTTTTGCCTCGCTCTTTCTTATTTCCTATTTTGCCGTAAGGTTCGCTATTTAGGGTCTGGCACTTTATACTTTTCCACCGTGTAATCATCGGTCAAAACATAAAGGGTATTGTCCTTGTCAAAAGCAAGGTCTTGAACGTTCATGTCTTCTACAATCTTGAACTCAGCAAGGTATTGGTCATTGGCGTCAAAAACCGTAATAACATCCCAATCACTCACGAAGATGCGTCCATACGAATCCACGGCAATGGACTTGGGGTAACGAAACGTGCCAGACTGCCGTAGCCCTGAGCCACTTTCGAATTTCCCACCGAACTGATCGGCCAGAGTTCCATCCGTCGCAAACTTGAAAATAACAGCGCTGCTTTCTCCAAGCACATAGATATTCCCGTTTTTATCCACAGCCAAATGAGAAGTAATTTCCGTAACGCCAAGCTGGGTTTCGAAAACTTTATTGAGTTGAAGGTTTACAACTCCGTCCTGGTCGTACCGGCTGATGGTTTGGCCAGACCCTAGAATGTAGAGAGAGCCATCCCGCCCGATTATCACATCGTCGGCAAATTGGTCTTCAAGGACGCGTATTTCCTGTCCATTGGAATATAAATGAACATCAAAACCTAAAGGGATGGACATGATTCCGTCCGCACTCACGGAAAATGACCTAATCATAAAATCCGTTTCAAATTCTTTGGAAACAAATGCGCCCTGGGGGTCAAACTTATAAATGGCGCTTGTATTTCCCTCATTCGCCGCCACAAGGATGTTTCCATCAGCATCAAGAGCGACATCCTCCGCATAAAACAATGAGGCATTTTCTATATTCGTATTAAAGGTCAATAGATGATCGGCATAGGGTGGCAATGGCGTTGAGGTGCTTTTGGGAGGCACGTACGTGATGTAAAGTTCTGTCGCAGGAGAGGCGGACGGCCTCATAAGCACAGCCCTCCCCACAAAGAAAAGGATTATCCCCGCCATGATAACGGACAAAGCTATCGTTCGTTCCGTTTTCTCTGTTTCTTCCTTCTCTTGCTGGCCAACAAACATTTCATGATCTAGTGCTGGCTTCGGGAGCGTTTTTTGTATTATTTTCGATTCAGGGGGCAGATCTCCAGCAATACGTACGGTAGTATGGCAATAGCTGCACTTTACAGTCTTTGCACCCTCCTTAAACTCAAGCGGTGCCCCGCATGATGGACATTGAAAACTTTTCAAAGACATTATCTTGGACATGATCCCTCCCGACAGATTGTTCGCCAAGATTAATGTGCTCAGTGGAAATTGTCTATGGGATATTCTGGGGAGAATTAATTACCCGCCTGCGATCTTGACCTTGTACCCCAGCTTGGTCAACACCTCTGCCATACGTTGACGGTGTTCTCCTTGAATTTCGATCAGGCCATCTTTGACCGTGCCGCCTGTGCCACATTCCTGCTTGAGTTTTTTAGCAAGGGATTTCAGGTCATCTTCTGTGAGAATTAAATTCTTGACGACAGACACGATCTTCCCGCCTCGTCCACCTGATTCACGATGTAAATAAGCCGTCTGCTGTTGCGGAGGCAATGATTCCGCTTTCACTGAGGAAGAGGTTGAATTCTTACGAAGGTCTCCATCTTCAGAAGACCAGACGGTGCGGTTATTGTTGGACATGTCTCAATTATAAAGGGGTTAAATACATTAGAAAAAGCACGTTGCCGAAGATCACACAACCCAACTTGTTTTGTTTCGTATAAAACCATTGAACCAGTACTCTATACCTATTGACGTACACAAAGGTTCACAGTATTATTTACTTATTAGTACTAAAAACCTGCTATAACTAACAGGGAATTACTCCACCAAGAGGAACTTATGCAACTCACGATCAAAAAACTCGGTAAAGAATACAAACGCGGATTCTGGGGACTCAAAGATTTTTCCCTCGAAATCAAACCTGGCATTTTAGGCCTGCTTGGGCCGAACGGCGCGGGGAAATCCACATTTATGCGCATGTTGGCGACCATCACCAAACCCACCGACGGGACGATCACCTGGAACGGCGTGGACATTGTGAAAAGTCCAGACACCCTGCGCGATGTGCTGGGCTACCTTCCGCAGGATTTCGGCGTGTACCCAAACCTGACCGCTGTGGAATTCCTCGAATACATGGCCGCCATCAAGGGACTCGATGCCATATCTGCAAAGAAGCGCATTGATGAACTTCTACAACTCGTCAATCTCGTGGAAGCCGCGAAGCGTCCACTGGGCGGGTATTCGGGCGGTATGAAACAGCGCGTGGGAATCGCGCAGGCATTGCTCAACGACCCGCAACTGCTCATCGTGGACGAACCCACTGTCGGGCTGGATCCCGAAGAAAGAGTCCGCTTCCGAAATTTGCTCTCAGACTTATCGGGAGAAAGAATCGTCATCCTTTCCACACATATTGTTTCAGATGTTGAAGCGACCGCCACGCACATCGCGCTTGTCAACAAAGGTCAACTCCTGCGCGAGGACGCGCCCGAGAACCTGCTCAAGGAACTTGAAAATAAAGTTTGGGAGTGGACTGTCCAAAGCGACGCACTGCCCACGCTGAAACAAAAGCACATCGTCAGCGGGACGATTCGCAAAAGCGACGGAGTGCAGGTGCGTGTCGTCAGCAGCGGCCAACCCACAGCGGAGTCGAGAAGCGTGAGTCCGAATCTCGAAGATGCTTATTTGTATTTCATCGGCGGTAAAAAATGAAATCCACTCACGTCATCTATCATCTGGCCCGCGCCGATTTTTTGGAGCGCGTGCGCCGTTACAGTTTTCTCGTCATGCTGGGACTGGTTGTACTTCTTGGCTATCAAACCGCCATCGGCAATGTACGTTTGCAGCTTGGCGATTATCGCGGTGAGTTCAACTCCGCATGGGTCGGCGCGATGATGTCTGTCATCGCAACCTTCTTCCTCGGCTGGTTTGGTTTCTATCTCGTCAAAGGCTCTGTTGCACGCGACCGTGAAACAGGCGTGGGGCAGATCATGGCAACCACGCCGATGACCCGTCCACTGTACACGCTCGGCAAATGGATCAGCAACTTCGCTGTTCTGATGTTGATGGTGATCATCCTTGTAGTCTTCGGACTCGTCATCCAACTTCTCAACGGTGAAAGTACACAATTGGACTTCAGTGCATACCTGCTGCCTTTCGTATTCATCGTCATGCCGCTCATGGCACTCGTTGCGGCAGTTGCAGTGCTGTTCGAAACCGTGCCATTTTTAGCAAGCGGCTTCGGCAACATCGTTTATTTTTTCGGGTTCATCACTCTTCTTCCACTCTTCATACTAACACCCATCGCCACCATGAACCCGTCCATCGAGCCGATGGGTCTCGCCCTGATCAAGTCAGAAATGACGCAGGAAGTTCTCAAAGCATTCCCCGATTACGACAACAGTTTCATGCTCGGCGGAATAGACCTGGAAGTCAAAGGCACCTTCATCTGGACAGGCATCCACTGGACGCCCACCATCATCCTCACCCGCCTGTCCTTCATTGTCATTGCGATCCTTCTGACATTGCTCGCCGCCGCCTTCTTCGACAGATTCGATCCCTCGCGCGCAAAGCCAAAGAAGATAAAGGGCATCGCCTCAGACTCTGCGCCCGCGCCTGCTTCCATACCTCAAGCATTATCCACGCCCCGTCTGACTCCGATCAACGCCGCCGCAAATCGATTCAGCTTCTCAAGAGTTCTCACCGCTGAACTAAAGCTGCTGCTGAAAGGTCAACGCTGGTGGTGGTATGCCGCCGCCGCGGGACTCATCATCGCCTGCCTTGCGAATCCATCTGAGACAACCCGCTCATATCTTCTGCCCTTCGCGTGGGTCTGGCCTATCTTGATTTGGTCAGCCATTGGCAACCGTGAAATTCAAAACAACACCCAGCAAATGACCTTCTCTTCCGCGTCCCCGCTCATGCGTCAACTCCCTGCGCAGTGGATTGCTTGTTTCCTCGCCACTTTGCTCATGAGCATCGGTGCTATTCTCCGCTACACAATAGATGGTGATGTGGTGGGGCTGATCGCCCTGTTATCTGGCGCGCTCTTCATCCCATCCCTCGCCCTCGCCTCAGGCGTGTGGAGTGGAACCAGCAAAGTGTTTGAAATCCTTTACATGGTCATCTGGTATCTCGGCCCGCTTAACAAAGTCCCTGGGCTGGATTTCATCGGTTCACACAGCAACGGGTATCCTCAGTTTTTTATTCCACTTTCAATTGCATTGATTGCCTTTGCCATCTTTGGCAGGGCGAGGCAGTTGAGAAATTGAGTTGACCATTTTTCTTGTACAATATCTGCCATGGCTGAAGAACCGCTCCGCGAACTCAACTTTTTACTTTCCCGCCTTGAAAGAATCTCCGCAGACTCTGCGGTGGCGTACCGCGCCAGCGGAGTCCGCGGGTCCATGCTGAGGGCGGTGGAAAAGATCGAAGAGGGCCGACCAGTTTCAGGCGAAGAGGTGAAGCGGTTGATCGAGAGTGCGTATCTCCTTTTGCAAAAAGCAGCCAGGGAAAAGATCCGCTAGAAACAGAGAGAATAAACAACTCCGAATTCGGTTGAATTCGGAGTTGTTCTTTTAAAAGTACATCTTTACACAACCTTTACATGAATTTTGACATCCCTCTACATAGGAAAACTACACTCGGGCTATAAAATTTCTGGAGGATGTTATGGTCACTTTGTTCAACAAACGTATTCGATTATTTCGCCCGCGCAGCATTTGGATCCGCAGGGTGGTGCAATGGCTCTTCTTTCTTTTGATCGCTGCTATTGCGGTTAACCACAGTCTGGCAGAAAGCGGAGCGGCGATCCCATTCCTTTCAGGCGCATCGCTTCATGCGGTCTGTCCCTTCGGCGGCGTGGAGACGTTGTACACGTTTGCATCCAGCGGATTGCTAGTCAAAAAGATTCATGACTCTTCGCTTGTACTCGCTGCCATTGTGTTGATCCTGTCTGTCTTGTTTGGCCCCGTCTTTTGCGGATGGGTTTGTCCACTTGGTACCGTGCAGGAATGGGTCGGCAAGCTCGGCAAAAAATTCTTCAAACGCCGCTACAACCATTTTGTGCCGGGAAAATTGGACTCTGTTCTGCGCTATGCCCGTTATGGAATTTTGGTCTGGGTGTTGTACGTCACCGCCACCAGCGGCACATTGATCTTTGAATCGTACGATCCCTACTTTGCGCTCTTCAACTTCTGGAGCACAGAAGTAGCCCCAAGCGCCCTCATCGTTTTGGGTGTCACTTTGCTGCTTTCGGTCTTTGTGGAACGCCCGTGGTGCAAGTATGCCTGCCCGTACGGAGCGGTGCTCGGAGTTACAAATCTCTTCCGCGTCTTCTCCATCAAACGCGCTGAGTCCACCTGCAAGGCAGACGGCGCCTGCTCGATCATGTGCCCGATGAACATCGAAGTGGACTCTGTCAAAACCGTCCGCAATCATCAATGCATTTCGTGTTTGGAATGTACTTCCGAAGCGATCTGCCCCGTTGCAAAAACTGTAGTGTTCACTACTGGAAGTGTGAAATGAATCTAACCTCAAAACCTCTTGCGATCATCGTGCTTGTTGTTATGCTCGGCGGAATCTCTTTCTCCTCCCTCATGGGCTGGTGGCAAACTGAAACCACCAAGGAACCCGCCACTTTTACCGAAGGTGAATTTGCAGGCATGGCCAACCCCGCAGACATCCGCGGCTCGTACACCTTGGGCGATATTACCAACTCATTCAACATCGACCCGCAAATTCTGACACAGGCTTTTGGCATCGTCACGGACAATCCCGCTGCCTTTGCTGTAAAAGACCTGGAAGCCATCTACCTCGACAGTGGATTTGAGGTAGGCACTGCCTCAGTGCGATTGTTCGTCGCCTACTACAACGGTCTGCCTTTTGACACCACAGGTCAGGAAATCTACATGCCCCAATCCGCCACGGATATTTTGCTGGCACGCGGCAACCTCTCCACTGAACAGCTTGCATATCTCGAAGCGTTCACAGTGAATCTTGGCGAGGCAGCAGTCCCAGCCGTGGAAACGCCTGTTACAGAATCAACCCCTGCGGCGGCGGAAACTCCGTCCGCCGTGAGTGAAGAATATGTCATCAAAGGAAAAACGATATTCGGCGACCTCATCCTTTGGGGCGTTTCGCAGGAAACCATCGAAGGTATCATCGGCACTCCCATGCCCGACCCCGCCATGAAGATCAAAGATTACGCCACCGCCAACGGGCTGGATTTTGAAACTCTCAAGCCTGCCCTGCAAGCTGAAGTGGATAAGGTTATCCCCTAATAAAAGAGTAGAATCCATCCATGACAAAAATCCTCATCGTCGACGACGAACCCTCCATCACCAATCTGGTGAGCGCCTACCTAAAACCTGAAGGCTACGAAGTCTTTGTTGCAGCAGACGGTAACGCTGGTTTGAAGGCCGCACGCGCCTTCAAACCAGACCTGATTATTCTCGACTTGATGCTCCCGGGCATTGACGGGATCGAACTGCTCACCCGCCTGCGCCGTGAGTCGGATGTGTATGTCATCATGCTCACCGCCCGCACCGAAGAGACTGATAAGATCGTCGGGCTTTCTGTCGGCGCGGATGATTATGTGACCAAACCATTTAGCCCGCGGGAATTGGTGGCGAGGGTCAAGGCGGCGCTGCGCCGTCTGCAAACAGGATCAGGCACAGGCGCGGAAAGAAGCGTACTCTCCTTCAAGCATGTCCGTGTGGATGTGGGAGCGCATACCGTCCACGTAGATGATGAACTCATCGAATTGACCTCCATCGAATTCGACCTCTTGCATGCCCTCGCTGAAAATCACGGGCGCGTGCTTTCACGTGAGCAACTGCTTGAAAAAATTTGGGGCGGAGAATATTTTGGCGAGATGCGCGTGGTGGATGTGCATCTCGGGCACGTGCGCCAGAAACTTGGCAGGGATGAATTCATCTCCACCGTGCGCGGCGTCGGCTATCGCTTTGATGACGAGCCGCTCTAATTGAAAGTAGTTTTTATGAAATACATTCGCGAACATCTTGGCGCAAAAATTTTTCTTTCCAACATTCTTGTCATTGCGATCGGCGTGATCGTTTTGCTCGTTGCCACAGAGTTGGCTGTACCTGCTGCATTTCAACGCCATATGAGTCAAATGGGTATGTCGGCTCAGGGAATGGGGATGGGAATGGGAAACGGTCAGGGGAATGGTCAAGGCAACGGACAGGGCATGAATTCCTTCTTCCAAAATTATCGCGCTAGTGTCACCGAGTCACTTGCCATCGCAACCACAGCCTCAGTGCTTGCGGCCTTGCTCGTCAGCCTGTTTCTCAGCCGCCGCATTGTGGCACCCGTGCAAACTTTGAACACCGCCTCGCAGCACATCGCAGATGGTCAATACAGTAAAAGAGTTGAAGTGAGCGGCAAAGATGAACTCGCTCAGCTCGCGGCCAGTTTCAATCAAATGGCATTGCAACTTGAAGAGGTGGAGAACAAACGCCGCCAACTCATTGGCGATGTTACCCACGAACTGCGCACGCCGCTCACTTCCATCAAAGGCTACATGGAAGGTCTTGTAGATGGCGTTCTGCCCGCCACGTCTGAAACCTATAATCAGATCCACAACGAAGCCAGCCGCCTCGCGCGTCTCGTCGATGACTTGCAAGAGTTAAGCCGCGTGGAAGCCAATGCATATTCTTTGGATGTTCGCCCCACTGACCTTTCCCCTCTCGTGCAGACGATCCTTAAACGGCTCTCGCCTCAAGCGATGACAAAAAGCATCACTCTCCGCTCGAACCTGCCAGCCAATCTTCAACATGTTCTCGCTGACGAAGACCGCATCACGCAAGTCCTCACCAACCTTGTGGCGAACGCCCTGCAATACACTCCAGAAGATGGCACAGTTACCATCTCTGCAATTCAAAAAGATGATGAAGTCATCGTCGCCGTCAAAGACACGGGCATTGGGATCCCGCCCGAACATTTGGCAAATCTCTTCACCCGCTTCTACCGCGTGGACAAGTCCCGCTCGCGCAATGCGGGTGGCGGCTCTGGCATTGGTCTCACCATTGCCAAGCACCTCGTCGAAGCGCACGGCGGCCGTATTTGGGTCGAGTCTGATGGCGGTGGAAAAGGCAGCACGTTCTCGTTCAGTTTGAAATTAAAAAAAGTAAATTGACATATTCACTATTCAGCAAAGAGACCTTTGAGAAAAAACCTCAAAGGTCTCTTTGCACTATTTCACAAAAGACTGCCGCAAGCGATAAAATCAATACCTCTGGAGAAAACATGCAACCTGCCAATCATAAAAACACCCCGCTCCTCCTTGCCCTCATCTTTTTGTCCGCGCTGGCCTGCCAAACCCTCACACCAACGCAAAAACCAGCAACGGAAGCTCCTCCTTCAACCGCACCATCAACCGAAGCTATGCCGCCTACCGAAATCTCCACTGATCCACTCGCGGGCTCCCCCGGACTAAACGACACTCTGTATCCCGGGTTTGGCAACGGCGGCTACGACACACAAACCTACATATTGGATATCACCGTCAACGATATTTCCACCAGCGACCTTGAAGCCGTGACCACCATTACAGCCATTGCTACACAGGACCTGAGCCGCTTCAATCTGGACTTCATAGGGTTCGACATCATCAGCATCACAGTCAACGATAAAGAGGCGGAGTTCAACCGTCAGGGACAGGAACTAGAGATCACTCCATCCGAGCCGCTGCAAAATGGCGAAGCATTCACGATCGTTGTAAATTATCAGGGAACTCCTGAAGAACTGATATCCGAATCCATGCCTGTTTCCACAGGCTGGATCCCATACGACGGCGGCATCTTCGTTTTGAGCGAGCCAGATGGCTCCGCTAACTATTACCCCGTCAACGATCATCCGCTGGACAAGGCAACCTACACCATCATCGTCACGGTGCCCAAACCTTATGAGGTTGCCGCCAACGGAATCCTCGAAGAGACAACTGATAATGGCGACTCGACAACATATCACTTCACCGTCCGCGACCCGATGGCAAGTTACCTCACCACCATCAACATCAACGACTTCGATGTGGAAACGATGGAATCAAAAAGCGGCGTGCCCATCCGCAACTATTATTCAGCCAGCCTCCCTGAGGATGTGCGCAAGCCCTTCGCGCGTCAGGGAGAAATGATCGACTATTTCAGCGAAATCTTTGGCGAATACCCTTTTGAGGTATACGGCGCAATGGTGATCGATGCGGAATTGGGGTCGGCACTTGAAAACCAAACCATGTCTATCTTTGGCACAGACATGGTGGATGTAGAAGATATTCCAAACACCGAACTGACCGTCGCCCATGAACTTGCCCATCAATGGTTTGGAGACAGTGTCAGCGTGGCAGATTGGGGAGATATCTGGCTCAATGAGGGCTTCGCCTCCTACGCAGAAGGCTTATGGATCGAGCATGCCGAAGGAAGTGATGCTCTGAACGAATGGGTTACCGATGTATACAATGAAGTCAGAGACAATCCCCAGTATTATCCACCGCCCGGCCACCCAGCAGCGAACGATCTCTTCAATGGAGGGGTCTACTACCGCGGCGGACTTACCCTCCACGCCCTGAGGCTTAAAGTTGGCGATGATGTTTTCTTCAACATCCTGCGAACTTACGCGGAGCGCTATAAGTTTGGGAACGCCACCACTGCGGATTTCATCCAAACCGCCAATGAGATCAGCGGCGAAGATCTTGGCGATCTGTTCAATGCGTGGCTGTACGATGAAGCATTACCGCCGATACCCGAGCTGAGGCTTGAATAACGGTACCATGCAAGTTCATCGAGCCTAAAAAATCCATACCGCCTAGAAATAAAAAAACTCCCCGAGGTTTTCATCTCAGGGAGTCTTTGCGTATTCAGATGAATTAGCTGATAACGACTACGTTGGTAGCCTGCGGGCCCTTGGGGCCTTTCTCAACGGTGAATTCAACCTTCTGACCTTCTTCAAGGTTTTTGAAACCGTCGCCCTGGATCGCGGAGAAGTGGACGAATACATCCGCGCCGCCTTCACGAGCAAGAAAGCCGTAGCCTTTGCTTCCGTTGAACCATTTGACTGTTCCTGTAATACGTTCTGACATGTTTGCCTCCTATGGCAAATAAAAAATTTGGAGGACCCGGTGCTTTCGCCAGAACATACAAAAAAACGGCTCATGGACTTGAACCCATGAGCCGATGGTTATACTTCCAAAGCGAACTACTGGTATCCGTGTAGGGCACTACTTTATCACGGTGATCGGGTTGCGTCAATGACTAAATATGCCATTCTGAGTGCAGCGAAGAATCTCTTTTAATTATCTCAGAGTGGCGTCTCATAGGTCGAATTACGCCTTCGTCACGCTGAACTTTTCCTTGCCGATCTTGTAATTGCCGCTGTGCTTGATGACCTGATCGACAGCCTCTTCGGGGACATCCACAAAAGAATATGTATCTTCGATGCGAATCTTGCCGATGGTATAGCCTGGAATATTGGCGTGAAAAGCGATCTGCCCAACAATGTCGTTCGGGCGGATGTTATTAGCCTTTCCTTTGTTGATCTTCAAACGGATCATGCCTTCTTCGTGTGAATCCCGGCGGGGTTTCTTTGCCGCGAAATCGCCGCGCTTTGCGCCAAAGTCGCGCTTGCCGCCAGCAGAGTCACTGCGTTTGCCACGGCCAAAGTCACGCTCGGGTTTGCGGGAGAAATCAGCCTTTACATCGGCCACTTCGGCAATGGGACGCTGCTTTTCATCGGCGCGGGCGATCTTGATCGCGGCGGCGGCAATATTGAGAGGGTCGTGCCCTGCGGCAATTAATTCCTGCACCATTTCCAACTCGCGCTTGAAGCGTCCGCGGCCAAGCCAGATCTTTAAGTTCTCAACGGTTTGTGATTCGCGGTGTTTGATGATATCGGATGTGGTGGGCAATTCCATTTTGGTAACGAGCTGCTTCGTAAGTGCTTCCACTTCGCGCATGCGGCGCTTTTCTCTTGGCGAAATGAGGCTGATGGCAATGCCTGCCTTGCCTGCACGGCCTGTGCGCCCAATACGGTGGACATACACTTCCGCGTCATCGGGCAAATGGAAGTTGAATACGTGGGAAATATCGTCAATATCCAAACCACGGGCGGCCACATCGGTAGCGACCAACACTTTGAGCTGGTTGGCGCGGAAACGTCCGAGCACACGTTCACGGGCGTTCTGGTCCAGGTCACCATGAATGGCTTCAGCGGGGATGCCGCGGATCACCAATTCGTTGGCGAGCTGTCCCGTCTCTGCGCGGGTGCGCGCAAAGATCAAGGCACTGTGAATGGGTTCGATCTCGAAGAGACGAGTGAGGGCGTTGACCTTGTCACTGTCATGGACAAGGTAATAGCGTTGTTCAATATGCGGAGTGGTGAGAGTGCTTCTTTTAACAGTAACAGATTGAGGGTCCCGCATGAAGCGATTGGCGAGAGAGCGAATCCGCGCGGGCATGGTGGCGCTGAAAAGACAGGTCTGACGTTCGGAAGGAGTCATCGAAAGGATCTTTTCGACTTCGTCTACGAATCCCATGTTGAGCATTTCATCCGCTTCATCCAGGACGACGGTCTTGATCTCGCTCAAGTTGAGGACATTACGCTCGATCAGGTCGTTCAAACGACCGGGGGTGCCGACGACGACATCCACGCCGCGCTTGAGGCTGTTGATCTGCGGGCTATAGGGTTGGCCGCCATAGACAGCGAGCACGCGCACGTTGAGATGCTTGCCGTACTCGATCATCGAATCGGCGACCTGCAGAGCAAGTTCACGCGTAGGCGCGAGTACCAGGGCTTGCGGATTCTTTTGTCTTTGAAAGTTGTGGAGAATGGGAAGGGCAAAGGCGGCTGTTTTGCCTGTGCCGGTTTGGGCCTGACCAATTACGTCAACGCCGGTGAGCATGAGAGGGATCATGCCCGCTTGAATGGGAGTGGGCTCGGAATAGCCGAGCTCAGTGATGGCCTGCATGATCTCGTCACGCAGGTTGAGAGAAGAAAAATCGGTTGTCATCTTGCATCCTTTTGTTCGTCACTACAAGGGCAACCTTCGCCCAAGACAATCCATCGCATGTGGATGGAGATTGCGTCGTCAGGCTTAAGCCTTCCTCGCAATGACATAATACGGGATGTTTCGATGACTCCGTTTTACTTCCTTCTTGCCAACAAGGTTTGCTTTTGCAAGCAGACCCGCCCAACAAAAAAGCCCGACATGACATGCGCCGGGCCATCATTTAGAGTGATCAAAACAATTCCCAAAAAACGTTCGCTCTCCAGTGAGAGCGACGAGAGTATAACACAGTTTATTCGCACATCGAAATCTTGTGCTTTTTAACGAGTATTCTTTACCGTGGCTGCGGAGCGCCCCTTTCTGGAGTTTCGCAGCTTTTCCTTTAAGAGCTTTCTCTTTAATTCCTCTTCTTCCTGCTTTTTGTAATATAGCAGAACCACCCAATACACGACTAGAAACAGAGTAATAAGGAAAGTGCCTTTATAGAGCAGGCTGGCAATTGGCAAAACCGAATCAGTGCCGGCGTAGAAACCGTGCAAGGTTGCGCCAAGATACGCCACGAGACTCAGATAATGGATCTTGCGGAAGAGTTCCGTCCCTATGTATTTTTTGAGATAGAAAGTGACCGTCACCAGGATGGATAAATAGAATGCGATCACACCGAGCCCCACCCACAGTGGACGGTATGGGGACAGAAATGGAAGAAGAACCTGCCAAATAGTGTACGGCATATATTTATCTGCCATGAGGACAATGACATGTGTGCCAATGAAAGCCAGCCCAAGCCAGGTTAAATATTCATGGAAGTCGTAGGTGAAGCCACGGTCCATGATGGGGTCTAGAATCTTGCTGCTCACCACGAGTCCCCAGGCTGTGGAAAGCCAAATGAGGAAATATCCCATCAACCCAGCAGCGCGAGTAAGGTACCACCAGAATTGCAGGCTATCGATGGCGAACAGGTCGGAAATAAATTTAATAAGTGACATGGCGTTGGTGCATGAAAGGTTGACAAAAAGGGAGTGACTGTGTAAGTTTGGTTTATGCCTAAACAAAAGAGTACACAGCCACGCCCAAAAACATTATACCGTGTCAAGAATTGGTCTGA
>Ga0172373_10002212_pt1 | contig 30234 bp, 24 predicted proteins | sample Lak10m_2_FD_114546 | JGI IMG/M metagenome (GOLD analysis project Ga0172373, IMG submission 114546) | Freshwater microbial communities from Kabuno Bay, South-Kivu, Congo - kab_092012_10m | ecosystem: Environmental > Aquatic > Freshwater > Lake | place: Democratic Republic of the Congo...
AGCAAAGGTATTTGATTCTGGATTAGATAAAAGAATTATGCTAGCTATTGGATATTTAACATTTGGGCTAGGTTGCTACTTAAATAGCTTTCTAACTGCCGACTCACGGTTTTCGGAGTTGTGTTTACCTCAAATGGTTAGAGGTATAGCCTTGATGTTTTGTTTTATGCCGATAAATGATCTTGCTCTTGGAACCATGCCTAAAGATAAAGTCCAAAATGCTAGTGGGTTGTATAATCTAACAAGAAATCTAGGAGGTGCTATAGGGCTTGCATTTATTAATAGCCTTATTATTTCAAAATCCAAAATTTTTGCCCAAAGCATGAAAGATAATATGGCATTTACTTCACCTCTTGTTCAGGAGCAATTAGGCTTTTTTACTAGAATGTTACAAGGTAAGGTAGATAACCCAAAGCTTGCCGCTTATGCATTATTGGATAATACAATAAATCAACAAGCCTTTATTATTGCAATTAATAACATATTTATTATCATAGCATTAATGTTTTGTTTAAGTACATTACTTCTTCCTTTTACTTCTACAGTTAATAATGAGGGGAGCGATTTAGGTGGACACTAAAAAATTAATGCCGTTGTTGGTATTTCTGATTATCTGGCTTGGACTAACTGGTATAAAGTCTGATCTTATATATATTTTTTTTGCAATTCTAACTCCGGTCCTAGTTTATTATTTTGGGCGCCAGTTATCTTTGCTACCTAAAAAACCTAATATCTACCTTTTAAAATCAATAAAATATTTTCTTTGGTTAATTGGAGAAATAATTAAGTCATCAGTTTCCGTATCTAAAATCGCCTGGCGGCGGAATATTAATATATATCCATTATTAGAGCCTATTATCTCTGGGCAAAATACGGAACTAGGTGTGGTTATATATGCTAATTCTATTACCCTTACTCCCGGCACTGTTACTCTTAGTACCGAAGATAATAAACTTTTAGTTCATGCGTTAGATATTAGGTTTATGAGGGATTTACAAGATGGTATTATGGATAAGACAATAGAAGGAATTATAATTAAATAAGGTTCTATTAATGCTTGAAGTAGAAATTGACAGGTAAGTAAACTTCAGTTACTCTTCTACCGGAAAAACGAATAAGCCGAATTTCTTTCATAATTTTTATTAATTAGTAATATCCATGAAACTTTCTATTAAAGCTACTAAACTCCAGCATGCACAAGATTTAGCTCTTCCTGCTTATGCAACTTCCCAGAGTGCGGGTATGGATCTACTTGCAGCTGTCTTTGAGCCGACTGTCGTCAAATCAGGTGAAATAGCAATTATACCAACAGGAATTGCTATCGCATTGCCTGAAGGGTTTGAAGCACAAATAAGGCCCAGATCTGGGCTAGCTGCAAAATTCGGGGTTACAGTACTAAACGCCCCGGGAACAATAGATGCTGATTATCGTGGGGAAATTAAGGTGATTTTGATAAATCATAGCTCTAGTGATTTTGTTATTGAGCGGGGTATGCGAATCGCCCAGATGGTAATTGCTAGATACGAGCATGTTATCTTAGAAGAAGTACAGTCGTTAGAAGATACATCAAGGGGAGCAAAGGGTTTTGGTTCTACCGGATATTGATATTAACTAACTTTGTAAAATGTATGATGACTTTACAGAATACTATAATTTCATTCCGTAATCCTGAACTCACTTTTCTTTTTAAGGTATTTCCATTTTTTGCTAGTGAAATATTTTATATTGGAGTAATAGCTCTTGGATATTGGCTTGCGCTTAATGCTTCTGTCTTTTGGAAGCTAGGATTTTTAATCCCTTTTTCTACGGTAATAAATGGAATACTCAAAAATGTATTTTTATTAGAGAGGCCTGATGTATCATTACATTTGATACATGTTGTAGATAAGTCCTCTGGTTTTCCAAGCGGGGATGTATATGTGGTAACTGTACTTTGGGGATTGTTTTCATATTATTTTAAATCACGCCTTTTACGCTTTTTAGGAGTATTAATTATATTATGTATAATGATATCCAGAGTATATTTGGGAGTCCATACAGTTGATCAGGTCTTTGGAGGCCTGTTTTTTGGGGTTGTTACTGTTTTTGTAGCTATTAGTCCTCAAGGAGAAAAATTATTTCATGAGTGGCTAACTGGAAAAACGATAACTTACTGGTTACTGTGTGGGTTTGTTTTTGTATTGTATATGTTAGTATCTATCGAAGTACAGCCTCTGATAATTGGTCTTGGCGGGATACTTATTAGTTATGGACTTTCCATTTCTTATGCTAAAAACTATATAAATTCCAAGATGCGTTGTAACTTAATATCTGCTGTTTTGGGAATGTCTTCTTTGCTGCTGGTTAATAAAGCTTTTCCAAAAATTCATTTTGAACAGATAGCTCTTGTTGATGGGTTTTTTCTAGTTAAATATATAATTATAGGCTTAATTATATTCGCCTTTATTCCTGTCATCTCCTTAAAAAATAAAATGTTTTCACGATTAGTTAAGCAGGACTAAGTTTCCTGCTTAACTTTGTTAAAATGCTTAATTTCTTGCTTTATACTAGTATCCTATGAAGGAACTATAAATTACCTTTCCATTCCGCTGTTCGTTCTATTAGCTGTTCTTTTTTCGATAAGTGCTTCTACTTTAGTAGGTTTAGATTGATTACTTTTTCCTAGACCACTAACTGTATCTATAGCACTAGCTAAAACTTTTTCTCTATTAGTGATTTTTTCTAAATGTTCTGGTTTAATCTGTTTCATACAAAACTTGCTTAGGGATTCTAAGCCAAGGCTTTCACAAAACTTACCAACGCCAAACATTAACTTCTCAGTCATGTCCAATTTAAGAGGTAGAGTTTGGTGGTCATTAATGGTTTTTATAGTTTGTTGTATGGCTTCATCAAATTTAGAGGGACCATCTATAGTTTTTTCAGTTTGTACTTTTTTCTTTCCTCCACTAAACAATGCCATCAAAACATTTTGTTCTACTTCAGTTTCTTCTTTGATAACAATTTTTGAAGGTTTTGTAAAATTTGCGGCTTCTTCAGCAGTAATGTAGTTTTGCTGCTGCAGTTTTCCTAAGACATCGGTATAAAATTGCCTAATTTCAGTTTCAGTAACTATTTGGCCATTAAGATGAGAAGCTACAAAAGCATCAATCATTGGAATTAATTCTGCCTTTGCATACTCAGAATGCCTTAATTCTTCTGCTTTCTCTCTCAAATCAGCCGCCATTCCAGCAAGCCCTTTTTCCTGTTTTTTACCTACTTTTGGGACATCTTTTCCGCTAACCTGTTCATTGAGTTTTGCAGCAGTTTCTGCGAAATCTCGTGATGCTTCTACTAGCCCTTTCTCTCCCTTTTTTTTGCTCATACCTACCTCATGATTGAAATTTCCTTTACTAAAGGTATTATTAATTGTTGCATAAAACAATATAAACTAAGTTAGTTAGCATACTTATATCTTCTAGCTATTGTAATTTTTTTACTATTAACAATCTAGTTATTTAGACGGATGCTTGAGGTTTGCTTTATACTGGTTGTGCTGATCAAACGTTTTAGAGAAATGATGCCCACCGTTGCCATTTACGACAAAATATAATGAATCTATTGGAGCGGGGTTAACAGCTGCTTCTAAGGATTTTTTCCCTGGGCATGAGATCGCCCCAGGCGGCAAACCTAGTTTTTGGTAAGTATTGTAAGGTGAATTTACCTTTAAATCAGTTTTAGTAATCGGCCTTGTTATTCTATGTTTACCTTCTGTAAGAGCATAGGCTACAGTAGGGCATGCTTGAAGTTTCATATTTTTTTTTAATCTATTAATAAATACAGCTGCAATTTTAGGCCTTTCACTATCATTGTTAGTTTCTTTTTCGATTATGGAGGCTAGTATTAAGACATCTTTACGGGATTTTAGAGGAGAATTGGCCGGAAGTTTTTGCATTACGCCATCTAACGCTAATGACATTTCTAGGCGCATTTTATCAATAATACTTTCTCTTTTATCACCGTAAGAATAAAAATAAGTAGAAGGCATTAGATACCCTTCAGGAATTGGCATTGATATTGTCCCACTTAGCAGTGGTTCCTTACTAATTTTATCGATTATTTCATGCACTGTAGATCCTTCTGGAATAACTAAACGATGGATTATTGATTTGCCGGCAGCCAGTTTTCTTATGACTTGGAGAGGGGATATTCCATAAGTAAAATCATATTCACCGCTTTTTAGCGGTCTAAATAATGTATATAGTTTACTTATGATAGAAAAAACTGCAGGATTTTTAATTATACCTGATTCAGCTAGTAAACTGCTTATTTCGTTAGTAGATAATCCTGGATGGACTAACACAATGGTTTTGTCATTTAATGGACCAGGGGTATATAAGTAGTTACTAAAAATATTAATGACAGTGGTAAGAATTAGAATAAGAAAAATAATAAAATATAGTGCTGTTTTTAATAATTTTGTGAACACCATTTTATATATATTTAATAAACAATAATTACTACTAGAGGGTTATTTACTGCTTTTTATTAACTAAACTAGGTTCACAAAATTATGCATTGAAGTTGGAAATATATGGTATATTTCCAAGCTTACACTTTCTGGATTTTTTCAGTTTCAAGATGCTCTTCAAGTAAGTTTTTAGTTTCGTTATTTTCATGATCTTTTAGGATATAACCACGTCCCCATACAGTTTCTATATAATTAACGCCACCTGAGGCATCAGCTAGTTTTTTACGTAATTTACAGACAAAAACATCGATAATTTTAATTTCAGGTTCGTCCATACTGCTATATAAGTGATTTAAAAACATTTCTTTTGTTAGAACTGATCCTTTGCGCATAGCTAAAAGTTCTAAAATAGCATATTCCTTGTTTGTTAAATGAACTTGTACCCCATTTACTTCTACATTTCGTGTATCAAGATTTATTGCTACTTTATCGAACCTAACGACAGATTCAGAATGTCCCTTAGAGCGACGAACGATTGCTTGTATCCTTGCAATTAATTCGTCTTTATTAAATGGTTTAGTTAAGTAATCGTCTGCTCCAAATCCTAACCCTCTGACTTTTTGGTCGACTGATGAGAGTCCAGATAAAATTAATATAGGAGTTTTAACTTTTGCTGATCTAAGCCTTAATAAGACTTGGTAACCGTCAATATCTGGTAACATTAAATCAAGTAGAATTATATCGTAATCATATATTCTTCCTATCTCTACACCCTCTTCTCCTACCTCGGCTGTATCGCAAATTATTCCTTCGGCTGCTAATGCTAATTCAATTGATCTTGCAGTTGAACTATCATCTTCTATAAGTAGTACCCTCATTGTTATTATCTCCTTAACATAATTTTACTTTTTCTCATGATCTCATTACATTAATTAAAAATCAAGATTTTTTTTACAACTTTATTAACTTTTTAATCATTTTTAATTACCTAATTATTTAAAAGCTAATTTTTGTTCCTAAAAACGTTAATACCCCATGGTTTTTGTTAGATTTAACAGCATTGCTTCCTTCTTGTATATAGTTACCTTTTGCTTGATAAAAGTTGGTCTGAATATAGGTTTTAAGCCCTTTTGCTACGTCGTAATCTATCCCAAGAGAGGTTACATTCAATTTATTTTTTTTGTGGTTACTGTGAAATTGATTTATACTAACGGCATATTGTCCCATAGTATATTTAGCACCATAACCGTAGACGTAACTATCTCTGCTAATTAAGTCTACTTCTTTTGCTGTCAAGCTTTTATTATAATTTCCATATGCGGCTGAAAAGCTAATTTTTTCGTATGTTAAAATTCCACCAATGACGTAGGTGTTTAGATTTTTGAATTTAATACTGGATTTGGTGTTATCAGCTTTGTTAAAGGCATGGGTTTTTCCATATTCCCCTACGAAAGAAAGCTTTGCTTCTAATTTATCAGGAAATTTGCCGGTGTATGTAATGCCGTAAGAAATGCCATCCTTAATAACAAATTTGTATTTTGGTGAAACAACAGGAGGGTTCTGTTTATCAACATTTATATCATCGTGGCCCATATTTGAAGAATCAGGTATATAGGAAATACCTAATTGAATATGATGTTTTTCTGCTAACGCCATTTTAGGAGTAAAATAAGTAATTTTCCTTGAATAATCTGACTTTAAACTGGTCCTGGTTTTTGAATCTAAAAAACTACAAAAATTAGTTATATATGGGATCAACTTTTCAGAAGGTTTTAAAGGATTGCTAGGAGAAGTTATAACTCTTGAATTCCAACCATTCCCAGGACCACAAGATGCGCTATAACCGTTGATTCTCATTTTTTTTCCTGCACTTGATTCTGCTCCACCTTCTACTCTACCAAGTTTAGATTCTATATATACGAAAAAAGGTACAGCTCTATCATTTACCGATGTGTGTTCCAGACTTATTTTTGCTCCATACAAATTGCCGTTTTCAGCTATAAGTTGATAGTCTACGAATATATTTCCAGACGTATAAAAGCCAAATTCTTTATTACGGATAGATACCATTCGTTGATCCGGATTACCGTTATTATTGTAATGAATAGCTTGAAAATCGTAAATTCCTCCCATTTTTACTTTGTTTTCCATGGCTAATGAGGAATCGATCGACCAAAAAATAAAAATGCTTTTTATTAGAAATACTTTTGCTAATTTCTTTTTTATATTCATAAACAGTAATAATTAAAATTTTTAAACATAAATTTCATTTAATAAAAACGAAATTTTCTTAACATATACACCACTAAAAGTTGCATTTGAATTTAAACTACAACCAAAAATAAATTTTGTCAAAGATGCTTTTTTATAAAATCAAAATTTTATCATATATTTTCTTCATGAAGCTTTTTAGTATATAAAGCTCCAAAATCTATTGGATCAATCATTAATGGTTGAAAACCACCATCCTGGGTCACGTCTGCTATAATTTTACGAGCAAAAGGAAATATTATTGCGGGACAATGGACGGCAAGAAGAGCTTGAATTTGTTCTTCAGGAACATTAACTAAATGGAATATCCCTGCATATTTTAAGTCTACTATAAAGAGGGTTTTATTTGTACTTGTTGCTTTTGCACTAATAATTATTTCAACTTCAAAATATTCATCTTCAGGCATTCTTTGGATATTGAGGTCTAATGACAGATCTATATGGGGTGGGGTACCTGTATTAACAAGAGAAGCCGGAGCTCCTGGATTTTCAAAAGATAGATCTTTAATATATTGGGCATTTACTGAAATGTGAGGTAACTTTTTTTCTTCTGTAGAGTTCATTTTATTTTCTTTATTTTTTAATTTAACTGAATAATTTACTTTTATGTTCTTGGTAAAGTAACGCCTTTTTGTCCCATATATTTACCAGCACGGTCAGAATATGATACTTCACATGGTTCATTCCCAGAAAAAAATAAAAACTGGCATGCTCCTTCATCTGCGTAAATTTTGGCAGGCAAGGGGGTCGTATTGGAAAATTCGAGAGTAACAAACCCTTCCCATCCTGGTTCAAGCGGGGTAACGTTTACTATAATACCGCACCTTGCATAAGTTGATTTGCCAACGCATACTACTAAAACGTCTTGCGGAATTTTAAAATATTCAACCGTTCTACCTAACGCAAAGCTATTTGGCGGAATAATACAAACATCCGCTTCTTTGCTGACTAAACTTTGACTATCAAAATTTTTTGGGTCAACAATGGTAGTGTTAATATTTGTAAATACTTTAAATTCGTTTGATACTCTTGCATCATAACCATAAGAAGAAACTCCGTACGATATGATTTTTTGGGCTCCGATTTCTCTTACTTGGGAGTTAACAAATGGTGAGATCATACCGTCTTTTACGGCTCTTTCCTTTATCCATTTATCTGACATTATTGGCATAGAATTGACCTAAATATATTTTGTAATGGGAAGACCCTTCATTTTTTGGTTTTGGTTAACAAATATGTATCTTCTATAAAAATTTCTTGATTAATGCGAGTCATAATTTATTATTAACTCTGGTTTTTCTTGGTAAGAAATTAATCAAGTGACAATTATAGCACTAACTTGATTTTTTGGCTAGTCATAAGATGCTGTTTGGTGCGTTGCTTATTGATTATACCTACTATAATATGCTAAATTAACAGTGTATTTTACTTGAACCTTTGGTTTTATATTTGATTTTTAGGGTAATCTTTAAGTGTCTTTGTGTAACTATACTTAAAAATGCATAAAACAAAAGGTTGTAAAGATTTTAATAATCTCGCAGTAGAAAAATAAGTAATTTGTTTTTAGGTGGTTAATTATGAAAATTAATATAAAAAAATTAAACAAAATTGTGTTAATGGCATCTGTCTTGCTTGGTTTTTCCAAAATGTCAGTTGCTAATGAAATAGAATCAGGTAGTATGCCTGTTATATCTGATCTAAAGGTAAAATTGTCCGGTTATGGACACTTTCAAGGTGGTTATAGAAATCAGAACCATCTCAAAGGCGACGATAAAAATGTATCTGCCAACAGAAAGTCTTTTGCCTTTTTTAACGATGCGGCGTTATTTGCTGATATATCTAACAAAGTTAATGATGTGACTTATGGTGGTAAAATAGTCCTAGTGCCAACAGCAAAAAGAAAAGGTTCTGCTACTTATAACGGTTCCCACATTTATTTGGAAAGCAGTTATGGGCGAGTAGAAGCCGGTTCTCCAATTGATGCAGCTAGCAATATGCTTATTGATAGTAGTGAAATTGCTTCTGCTACTGGCGGGGACTGGGATAGATATGCAAAGTTCGATTCTGCGGATTTAAAACAAGATTATGATTTTGGTCCATCTTTTGCAACATTCGGTGAATTTTTCCTTGATAGTAAGCTAGTGAGTGCTGTTGAAAACCGCCCTTATAGTAACGAACCAGGTAGAAGAATATCATACTACACCCCAAAATTCGATTTTGGCAAGGGTGCAAAGGTACAGGTGGGTATTTCTTATACTCCTGATTCTTCCAATACCGGTGCTGATGATCCGAATAAAAATTCAACAGGTGTTGAGATAAAAAAGATAGGCAGAAATGGTGTAGCTACTAATGAGTACTTTAAGTTTGATAAATCGGTAAAAGATGCAATTTCAGGTGGTGTTGTTTTAGAGCAGAATATATCAGATGGTGTTGATCTGAAATTGGCTTTAACCGGTGAATATGGTAAAGCTTCTAAAGTAGAAAAGTTTCGTAATGATGATGCAAGTAATTCCGATCCTAAAAAGGCCGATCCTGCACGCCAAACATCTATACCTTTGAATAATAAAAAATTGAAAGATTTGAAAACCTATAATATAGGAGCTATCTTAAATGCTGGAAATTTTTCTTATGCAGCTTCCTTTGGATCTTTGGGTAAAAGCTTAACTACTCCTGAATTCCATAGAACAGGTAGAGAAACTACTTATTATACTGGTGGGATAGCTTATAAACAAGGACCGTTTACTACCAGCTTAACATATTTCCGTTCAGATCAGTATAAAAATACTGTGGATTGTGTCACCATTGGTACTGACTATAAACTAGCACCGGGATTTAAACCTTATGCAGAGATCTCTGGCTTTAGTTTGAAAGGAAAACCTGAATATGATAACGGGAATCTTAAGAAAAAGAAAACTCGTGGAACTATAGCTTTAATAGGTGCTAAGTTAAGCCTGTAGTTTTATATTAATATCGCAAATATAAAGACCAAAAATAAGCCAGGTAGTAAACTTGGCTTATTTTTTTATTTAAAAACACATAAATATATAACAGATATAGCTTTGTAGTACCTTTTGTAATAAAAGTTGGTGCTAACTTAAAAGATATTTTCAGGTCAGTATAATCTCCCTATCCCAATATAATTAGGTGTGCTTATTATATAACGTAGCAGATACTCTTACCTTTTGCCTATTATTACCTTGCTTACGAGATTATACGCCATATTTGAAACACCGCTAGTTTATGTGATTTTTGAACAGATGAGTATATTTTTGCTTCTTTTTAGACAGCAAGGTAAGTTAAATTATCAATGTTCTATTAGTGACTTGGGTAATTGTCTGCAGATTTACGTTGCTTGCAATTTGAAGCTATTACTTAACTTCCCTTTAAGCCGCTTATACATATTGAGGTCATTACTATGAGTTTAAGAATAAAGTTTTAACAATCAGAATCATTTGTTTTCTAGTTGACGGCCTAATGAACCAATATATAATTGGCGTGGTTTTTATCTTAGAAGTGGTATTTTTTATGAAAAATATAATTTGTGGTCTCGCATTGGGTGTAACGTTTTTAAATGCTGCATATGCTCAAGATGTTTTGGATAATCATATGGATAGATATGTATATATCGGTACTGAGTTTGGGCTTTCCGATCCGATAAAAAAATCTTTTAGGCATGAAGAATCAAAAACCAAAATGAGATTAAAAAAATCTCACATGTATGGCGGGAGAATAGGATATAGTTTTTATCCTAATATGATGGTAGAAATTTCTGGTACTCATCAGCCTAAATATAGGATGGCATATAGATTACCGGGAGGGGGTGCCATTCCAGAAACCCCTGGAATTACAAAGGTTTCTGCTAATACATTTACTCTAAATTTGATCTATGAAATGCAAAAGATGAAATCATTAGCCGTTAAACCTTATGTTATTTTTGGTGCGGGCGTGGCTAAAATTTCAGTTAAACCAACTATTTCTTACTTACCTACTGATTTTTTAGGGGTAGGAAGCGGTAATATTCCTTATTTTAAAATAAAGAAAAATAATCAAAATTGTTTTGCCTGGCAAGCAGGGCTAGGGTTCAGTAAGGATATTAATGATAAGCTAGCTATTGACTTTAGTGCAAAAATGCAAGTAGTGAATAATATTAAAGTAAAGTATCAAACATTAAATATGGTTACAAATTCTTTTGATGAAGCAAATCCCATTAAAAAAACAATAGGAGTAGGGGAATTTACTATGGGTCTGACTTATAAATTTCCTCTAAAATAGTAATAATTAAATGGTTATTATACTATCTGGACTTGAAAATTTAATTCAAAGAACTGGTTATATATAGCTTTAGTGCTTTCAATTATGAAATTTATTTTAATCCTACTTATTAAATTTTATCAATTTTTTATTTCACCATGGCTTGGTAGAAATTGTAGGTTTTATCCAACTTGTTCCGAATATGCATATGAATCAATAAATACTCATGGTACAATAAAAGGGTTATTTTTTGCTTTAAAAAGGCTATTAAAATGCCATCCTTTCTGTGACGGAGGATATGACCCAATACCCAAAAAAACTGAGCGATAATATATTATCAGGTAGGGAACTTATAAAGTCTCGCTTGGAGGAAATGCCAAGTCAACCGGGTGTATATCGTATGCTAGATATAGATAAAAAAATTATTTATATTGGCAAAGCGAAGAATCTTAAAAATCGTTTAAAACAATATACTGGGGATCTTGAAGGTAAAAATTTAACCATGATTTCCTTAGTATATTATCTAGAATATAGCGTTACTGATTCGGAATCGTCTGCTCTTTTGCTTGAAGGGCAATTAATAAAAAAATTCAAACCTCAGTTCAATATTCTATTAAAAGATGATAAATCTTTTCCTTATATTAAACTGCGGCTTGATCATGACTTTCCTCAATTAATTAAATATAGAGGTAGAGATCTTAAAAACGGAAAATTTTTTGGTCCATTTGCTTCTGTTAAACAGGTAGAAGTTACTTTACTAGAGCTACAAAAAATATTTAAATTGAGGTCATGTTCTGATCCCTATTTTTCGTCTCGGAAAAGGCCGTGCCTTCAATATCAAATAAATAGATGTTCTGCTCCTTGTACCGGCAAGATATCCAAAAAAGATTATGATGAACTTGTAGAACAGGTAAAAACTTTTTTATCAGGAAAAAACAAATCCTTACAAAATCTTCTTGCTCAAAAAATGCAATCGTTAAGTGAAGAATTAAATTTTGAAGAAGCAGCAAAAATACGTGACCGTATAAAGGCTTTAAGCTATATACAGTTGAAAGCTGAAACTACTGGCTTCATAAAAGACACAGATCTAATTGCTATAACGGAGCTTAATGGCGAGTATTGTGTGCAGCTTTATATTTACAGGGCAGGGCAACCTTGTGGTAATCACCCTTACTTCCCCCAGCATACTCAAGGTCAGAGTATTTCTGAAATATTGGAAGCATTCATCATGCAATTGTATCAAGATAAAATTCCTGCTGAAAACATAATTTTGAGCTGTTCTATTAATGATCCTAACCTTTTTGCAAAAGCACTAAAAGAGTTACACGGTATAAATATTAAAATAGAAGTGTCAAAAAAATCTGGGCCAAATGCTAATCTTATGCAAATTGCTTTGGAAAATGCAAGAATTGCATTAGAACAACATCTAAAAAATTCTGCTAAAAACCGATATGCGCTGGAGGAAGTTCAAAAATTATTTAATTTGCCATCTTTGCCAAGTCGTATTGAAGTTTATGATAATAGCCATATACAGGGTTCATTTGCTATAGGTGCGATGGTTGTTGCAGGTAGTGAGGGTTTTGATAAAAAGGAGTATCGGTTATTTACCATAAAAGAGCAGCTCCAAAATATAGGAAGCGGAGATGATTATGCAATGCTTAGGGAAGTTTTAACTAGAAGGCTTACTAGGTTACGAAATGAGCCATATAGATTACCTGACTTAATGATAATAGACGGCGGCACAGGGCATATGAACATAGTAGAGCAAGTACTGGAAAAATTTAGTTTAAGTATACCATTTGTATGCATGTCTAAGGGAGTAGATAGAAATAGTGGGAGGGAACAATTTCATAGGCCAAATCAAGAGGTATTTACTTTAGATAAAAACTTACCGGTAATGAAATATCTGCAAATTTTAAGAGATGAGGCACATAATTTTGCTATAAAAAACCACCGTAAAAAACGTTCAAAAGCTATAAAGATTTCTTCTCTAGATAATATTCCGGGAATTGGTGAAATGCGGAAGAAAGCATTGCTAAGTTATTTTGGATCTTTTGCTGCCGTGTCCGATGCTACTGTTGATGAATTAACAAAAGTAGAAGGAATAAACAAAGAGCTGGCCCAAATTGTATATGAGGCACTGCGTAAATAAAAAACAGTTCGTTTGACAAGTAATGATAAATTACATAGTATTTCCCAATAATTTTTTAGGGAAGTAAATGGAGTCTAACCAGCTGTATCTTTTTAAAGATAGAAGATTCTTACCAATATTTATTGTACAGTTCTGCGGATGCCTAAATGATAGTATTTTAAAAAATGCTCTTATAATTTTAATTACATTTAAAATAGCCCAGAGTCTAAGTATAGCACCTTATATGTTGGTTATGCTTGCTAATGTTTTGTTTATAGCTCCTTTCGTTTTATTTGCGAGCTTAGCAGGGCAAATAGCAGATCGTTATGAGCGAACTATTATTGTTAAGATCATAAAATTTACAGAAATAAGTATAATACTCCTTTCAGCTTACGGTTTTTACAGTGTAAATCTAGTTGTTTTATTCGTTGCTCTAACTTTAATGGGGATACATTCTACTTTTTTTGGCCCAATTAAATACAGCGTGTTGCCTGACCACTTAAAAAAACAAGAATTACTTGGAGCTAATGGTTACATTGAGGCTGGGACTTTCATGTCTATAATGCTTGGTACTATAATAGGCGGGTTCTATAATTTTGAAAATAAATTAGTTATTGGGTTGGCAGTTATTGTATCATTTATAGGTTTTATAGCTAGTTTTTTTATGCCAGCTTCTGGTAATACTAATCCTAATATTAAAATTAATCTAAATATTATAAAGGAAAACATTAATATCGTAAGATATGCTTATTCAAAAAATAAAGTGTATTTAGCTATTTTAGGTATTTCGTGGTTCTGGTTTATTGGAGCAGCCATTTTAGCTCAGATACCACTTTTAGCAAGAGATACCTTGGGGGCTGATGAAAGTGTAGCTAATTTGTTTCTAGTCGTGTTTTCCGTAGGGGTAGGAGTAGGGGGATTTGGATGTAATAGGATTTTGGCTAATAATATTACGACCAAATATGTTTTTATTTCAGCTATTGGAATAAGTATTTTCTGTATTGATCTATATTTTGCGACAAGAATTGCCGAGATTAGTTATAACCCCGAGCATTTAAAGAGTATTTATGAATTTTTATCGAAATTACATTATTGGCGCATATTATTTGATCTCTTTTGTCTTTCTGTAATTGGTGGCTTTTACGTAGTACCGTTATTTGCTGTTATGCAATATTTTTCTTCCCCTGCTCATAGGAGCCGGGTAGTAGCTGCAAATAATTTAATAAATTCATTTTTTATGGCTGGTTCTACGGCTATATTATCCTTACTTTTTTATATGAAATTTTCTATACCGTCGGTAATTTTAACGATAAGTATTTTAAATTTTATTGTTGCTCTTCATATTTATAAGTTGATTCCTAATAGTAAAATAATCTCCCTCAAATTGCTACAAGCAATCTTTAGGTTAATTTTCAGCTTATTTTACCAAGTCGAGGTAAAGGGCATGGAAAATTATCGAAAGGCAGGAAAAAAAGCAGTGATAATTGCCAACCATTTATCCTATATTGATCCTGTTTTGATAGCTACTTACATACCTGAGAATATCCAATTTGCTATTAATTTAGGAGTTTCTAAAGAATGGTGGGTAAGACCTTTTCTTAAATTAGCCCGTACCTATCCTATTGACCCGAATAATCCTATGGCAATTAAAAGTTTAATTGAGGAAGTAAAAAAGAATAAAAAAATTGCGATCTTTCCTGAAGGGAGAATTAGCCTTACAGGTGCTCTAATGAAAGTGTATGAAGGTCCGGCTATGATTGCTGATAAAGCTAACGCTACAATTCTGCCAATAAGAGTAGACGGTACGCAGTTTACTTGTTTTTCAAAAATCCGGAAAACGCTAAAAACTAGATTTTCTTTAAGAAGAAAAATTACTATTACTATTCTTTCTCCTGTTAAAATTGATCCTTCAGAAACTCTTAGCAGCAGGGATAGAAGAAAATATATTGGTCAAGCTCTTTATGACATAATGAGGGACATGATGTTTGAGAGTTCGGATTACAAGGAAACTTTATTTCAATCCTTGATTAATTCTGGGAAACTGTTTGGGATGAATACAAAAATATTGGAAGATATAGAAGGAAATGAAGTAACCTATCGATCTATGATTTTTAAATCATTTATTAGCGGTGATTTAATTAAAAAACAAACAGAAATTGGAGAAAAAGTAGGGTTAATGCTACCCAACATGGTTAGTAGTATAATTAGTTTATTCGCTATCCAATCCATTGGAAGGATTCCAGTTATAATCAACTTTACTGCTGGATTAGAAAACATCGTTTTAGCTTGTAACACGGCTATAATTCAAATTATTTATACTTCTAGAAAATTTCTAAAAACAGCAGAATTAGAAGGGCTAAGAGATTCGTTACTTAAGCATGAAATAAAGCTTATATACTTAGAAGATTTGAAAGCAAATATTACTCCTTTATTAACAATAAAAGCAACCATTGCCAGCATATTTCCAGAACATTATTATAAATATATTTGTCCTAAAAAAGACGATACACTACCGGCACTAATATTATTTACCTCCGGTACCGAGGGTAAATCAAAAGGAGTTGCTTTGTCTCATAGGAATATACAGTCTAATCGCTGCCAAATGCTTGCTATAATCGATGTTAACCCTCACGATTTGGCTTTTAATCCTCTGCCGCTGTTTCATAGTTTTGGTTATACCGGGACGATAATTATGTTGCTTGGTGGTGTTAAGACATTCTTATATCCATCGCCACTACATCATAGAATAATTCCTGAGATTATTTATGATATAGGTGCAACAATAATGTTTGGAACTGATAGCTTTTTAGCTGCTTATGCTTCTTCTGCTCATCCATATGACTTTTATTCAATGAGATATGTTATAGCCGGAGCAGAAAAACTCAAGGAAGAAACAAGGCAAATCTGGCTTGATAAATTTGGCATTAGAATACTTGAGGCTTACGGCACGACTGAAGCAGCTCCGGTAATAGCTGTAAATACTCCGATGTATTATAAAGCAGGTTCGGTTGGTAGGTTTTTACCAAAAATTGAGTATTTTTTTAAACCGCTTCAGGATATTAAAAACGGAGGAAGGCTTTGTATAAAAGGGCCCAATATAATGCTTGGTTATATAAAGCCAGAGAATCCTGGTGTAATAGAAGAGCCATTTGTGGAAAAATTAGGCAATAATTGGTATGATACTGGGGATATAGCAACTATTGATGAAGACGGTTATCTAACAATTTTAGGAAAGGAAAAACACTTTGTTAAGATTACAGGAGAAATGGTCTTACTAAGTAAATAAACTTGGGCAGGAGTATGTTCAGAAAAATTTACAAGGCATGAAATGATAGAAATTTGATAAGTTCCGGGTAAAGGTAATTGGCAATTAAAAAATAGGCCCGATGAGATTATCAGAAATAAGCAGGATGGATTATTAACGAAAATAGAGGCCGGTTCGGATTTGGCAGAAAATCTATCTATGTTAATTCTAACTCAAGAAGAGGTAAATAAATTATCAACCTCAGCTTACTTACGATTAATAGAAAATTATGAAATTAAAATTGCTGGCAAAAAATTTGTCAATATCCTTAACAATATCTATACAAAAAGATCGATAAATTATGAGTTTCCAAAATAGCAAACTATCTAATGGCATAAATGTTGTAACGTTTAATATGCCGCATGTAAGTTCCGTTTCAATAAATATTATCGTTAAAGTTGGTAGTAGATATGAATCTAGGCAAGAATCAGGGATTTCTCACTTCCTTGAGCACATGGCATTTAAAGGTACAAAAACCCGTAGTGCTGAGGAAATAGCTAAGGAATTTGATGTAATAGGTGGCTATTTTAATGCTTATACTAGCCGTGAGCATACAGTTTATTATAGCAAAGTCTTGAGTGAAAATTTTGATAAAGCCCTCGAAATTCTTGCTGATATTTTACAAAATTCGTTATTTGCTAAGGCAGATATAGATAAGGAATTAAGTGTTATTATGCAGGAAATGGCAAGTGTTAATGATAATCCCGACGAGCTGGTTTATGAAAAGTTCTACTCATTAGCTTTTGAAGATCAGCCAATTGGTAAGTCTATACTGGGTGATGCAAAAAATTTAGCTAAATTCAAAAAAGAAGATTTTTTAAATTTTTTAAGAAAATATTATACTGCTGAAAATATATATATTTCAGTAGCAGGTAATATTTCTCACGATAGAGCAATAAATTGCGCAGAAAAGTATTTTTTATTAGTCGGACCTTCTTTTAGTTTACCTAAAATAGTTCCGGCTAAGTATAAAGGTGGTTTTGTTCATACCAAGAAAGTTCTTGAACAAACATCAATTGCTCTGGGATTTGAAAGTGTTCCATATTCCAATGTAACTGAATTTTATTATGCCCAGATTTTATCTGTTATTTTTGGTGGTAGTATCTCTTCAAGGTTATTCCAACGGATAAGGGAAACTCTTGGGCTAGCTTACTCAGTTGGTAGTTTTAATAGCTCCTATTATGATAGTGGGATATTCAGCATTTATGCCGGTAGCGATCAGCAAAATGTAGAAAAACTACTTGATAATTTAATAATTGAAATAAATAAAATTCGAGAACACATTTCAGAAGAGGAATTGCAGAGGGCCAAATCACAAATTAAGACGAGCATTTTAATGGCAGAAGAGCGTCCTGAATATAAATCGGAAGAAATCGGCAAAAATTTTGCTCTTTTCGGGAAATATTTTTCCACTGATGACGTCCTTGACGTAATAATGAACATAAATACCCGTAACTTAACTGAATGTGCTAAGAAGATTTTTGCTTCAAAACCGACCTTATCGATTGTAGGGGAAATGCCAGAGAGTTTTGATTTTAACCTGTTTAAATTATCAAATTAAATTAGTATTAAAATGAAATTACCCTATAGTTAGGCTTTTAGTTTTCTAAGCTTTAAAAAAGCTTGCTCCAAAAAATATAATTAATATAAAATGTTTTATTTCTTAATTTATGCCCAATTCTAATATTTGAAACTAATGAAGGAAAAAATTTATACTGGCTCCAGTAAAACTCTTTATCAAGCTGACGAAGATTACGCTCTTATTATGTCATTTAACGATACTTTAAAATTGCAAGATAAAAGCTCAATAGTAATATCGGGTAAGGGGGCTATTAACAACAGCATTTCTGCATTTTTAATGCAAAAACTAGAATTGATAGGGGTAGAAACACATTTTATTCAAAAAAATAATATGCGTCAGCAATTAGTACAATTCGTAGATGTATATCCTGTTCAAGTTCATGTATCTTCTTTAGCTTCAGGTAGATATGTTACGGATTTCGGTATGGAAGATGGTTTTGTTTTTGATTCCCCTATCATAGATTTTAGAGTAAAGAACGGTGATTTAAACTATCCTATTATTAATGAGCATCAGATATATAGTTTTTCATGGTTAAGTAAAAAAGAAATAAAGAATTTAAAAAAAGTAGCTATTAGGGTACACGATTTCCTTACGGGTTTTTTTGCCGGTATCGGTATAAGGCTGGTTGATATAAAATTGGAATTTGGCAGAGTTTTCAATGGTGAGGACTATATAATAATGCTTACCGATGAAATCTCTCCTGACACCTGTAAATTATGGGATATGTATAATAATGAAAAACTCTGTTATGAAATAGCAGAAAATAATCCTGATCTTGTTATTAATGCTTATCAGGAAGTTTTGAAAAGGTTGAATATTAAAGCAGATGTATAATGGGTGAATTTATATTTCCTGATTTAGGGGAATAAACATGGATAAATCGGTAAAATTATATATATTTTTCTGCAGTTTTATTTTGTACTGTTGTTATTACCGGTAATTTAATTTTCCAGAAATTTGTTACAGTTAATATCTTATCTCTAGAATTTGAACTTTCTGTCGGTGTTCTCTTATACCCGGTTACTTTTCTAATTTCTGATTTAACTGCTGAGTTTTATGGTAATAAATACGCAAACCATATGATAAAAATGTCAGTTTTATGCAGTTTTATCGTTATGGGGCTAATTATGATAGGCGATTATTTTCCGGCAACTTCCTGGTCAAATGTTGACGATAATAGTTTTCATAAGATGTTTAGTGTATATGGTATAGCTTCAATTGCTTCAGTAGTGGCCACTTTTTTTGCGCAACTATTAGATGTTAAAGTTTATTCCTATTTAAAAACTTTGACCGATTCAAAGCATTTATGGTTACGAAATAACCTTAGTACAATACTTGCGCAAATATTAGATACGATATTAGTATTAACTATACTTTGTTTAGCTGATATTTTAGCTTGGGAAAATTACTACAAAGTAGCAACCAATTCGATTGTTTTTAAAGTAATAGCAGCTCTCGCAGATACACCTTTTTGTTATTTGGGACATTACCTAATTAGAAAATTTATTATAAAACCAAAAGCTTAGATTCTAGTATTTACAAAATTAATAACCTAACAGTTGATACGAAGCATAAATTATATGGTAAATAGCATGGAATATGTTAACCCTGAGGTAGTTTATCCAATTGAAAATTGGTATAGAACGTGTTTTTTAAAAAATATTATAACCAATCCACAAATTATAGTAGGTGATTATACCTATTATGATGATGCAGAAGACGTGTATAATTTTGAAAAGAATGTATTATACCTTTTTGATTTTATCGGCGATAAGCTAATAATCGGCAAGTTTTGTCAAATTGCTAGTGGTGCACGTTTCATGATGAACGGCGCAAACCACGCAATGAACGGTATCTCTACTTATCCTTTTGAAGTTTTTGGTAAAGGTTGGAGTAATGCTCCAAGTAATGATTTAAACAAAGGTGATACGGTAATCGGTAATGATGTATGGATTGGTAATTCAGCTACTATTATGCCGGGCATTAAAATCGGCCATGGTGCTATTATCGGAACTAACGCTTTAATTACCAAAGATGTTGCGCCTTATACAATAGTGGGAGGTAATCCAGGAAAATTAATAAGAAATAGATTCGAACAAAAAACTATAGATTTTCTTTTAGAACTTGCCTGGTGGGATTGGCCTATAGAAAAAATTACTAAACACGTAAATGCTATTGCTAGCGGAAATTTAGAAACCTTAAGAGCTCTATTGTGATAAGAGTAAGCCTTAGCTTAATATTTCCTTAATTTTTTAAGGTCAAATATTCTCATTGCGCAAAAACGTCCTGAATTGGTTAAGGCACTCAGGCATATTTTTTCTGCCAAAACCAATCCGGAAATGGTTGCTATTATAGCTATAAATTGATGCAGGCATTAGAAGGATATTTTGCTTATACCTCAATCTTTCGCAGAAAGAATCACTAGATTCAGCGCCTTTATACTTTACAAAACCAACGCAACCTCCTTGTGGACGCACCCATTCAAGTATATTTACATAATCTATAAGAAACTGATCTAAAAGCTTTAGATTATCAGTAACAATCTGATTATTACGCTTTAGTATTACATCTTTATTACGCAATGATATGATCGTTAAAATCTCTGAAGGAGCACTATTGCAGATAGAGGTGTAGTGTTTCATATGCTCAATCTTTTTCAGCATTCTCTTATCTTGACATACAACCCAACCAATACGGAGACCTGCCATACCAAAAGCTTTGCTCATGACACCAAGAGATAATGCTCTCTCATATAAACATGCCGCAGGAGATGCCCATGGTTTATTGGGATGTCCAAGAAGCCTATAAACTTCATCAGAAAAAAGCCAAATTCCTCTGAATCTGCATATCTCGATAAGTGCTTTGAGTTCATCTTCTTCTATAACTTGACCAGTAGGATTGTGTGGAAAATTGATAATAATGCACTTTGTACCAGGCTTAATTGCATCTGTAACGGCATTTAAATCAATGCGCCAGTCATTAGATTCATGGAGTTGTATTTCTGTGATATCTGCACCTTTTAGTTTTGGGATTTCAACGAGCGATTGATAACATGGTGTTAAAACAATTACATGATCATCAGTTTCGATTAATGCATGAAGTGTGCAAAATATACCTTCTTCAGCGCCTGCAAACATTAGAATATGATCTCCCTCAAGAGGATGATATAGCTCTTGAGCTACTGTTTTACGAAGAATTGGTAAACCTAAGACTTCAGTATAACCTAGGCGCAAATTATCCCATAAGTGCTTTTCTTCGCTTGATGCACTATCTAAAATCTTAGACATATCAAAGCTTTCTGCATCTGAACAACATAATAAATACTTAGCTGAGAATTCATATTTTGCTAGATATTCCTCTAATTTAAAAACATTCATTGTTTTCTCCATTCTTTTAAGTATTTAAAAACAGTTGCCCTACCAAGATACAAGGTCTTTGCTATATAGTCTGCCGCATTTTTTTCATTAAATGCACCAAGATCAAATAAATATCTTAAAAGTGCTTTTTTATGCCCGTGCCTTAGATGGTCAAAAGGCAGGTTATGAGTTTGCAGATAAGAATGAATAGTTACATGTAATTTTTCTTGCCAATCATTCACAAATAGAGATTGTGGCTGGTTACCCATATTTTTCTGTAACAACGTCCCGCTTAATTCGTTTATCTTGCTGAATATTGAAACATCGCAATTGATACAAAGTAACCATTTTGCTTGCAGAATAATTGAAATTGATTTTACAAGCCGCCCATTAAAGTTAATTTTTGGATAGACTATTTGGTCTATGTTATCTAAAGCTTCTTGGTCTAATAAGCTTGGTCCATCAACCTTTCTTTCTGAAAGCCTACCATTGATATAAATTATTTTGTTCTTCTTAATATCATGAATGACGGCCTCAACCAATGGATCCATTAAAAGCACAAGAGTATCACATATTTGGGTATAATTAGATAAAATCATTTTTGTATACTAATGAGTTTAAATAGTAGCTAAATATATACTATTTAGTATGTAATTGTCAATGGTAAAAACTTTATAAAAAAATAGCTTAATTTATTCTGGGGTAAAACCCTGTCAAGTTAACGGGGAAGGATGATGAAGAAGGTTATGGATATAAAAGTTAATCTGGGACCAAGTTGCCAGAAGGATTTTTGTTAACTGAAGTTCAAGAACTTGGCTTTCTAACCCCTTCTTTCTATTTCAATCACCTTGACGATAGCTTCCAGAAACCTTAAGAGTTCTATAAAGAAATACAATTACTAATATAGTTGTATTTTATCTAGAAATGTGTTAATAAAGAGCGCTGATTTTGTGCCAAAAAATTATTCAAGCCTTAGAAGCAAAAATTATAAAAGTTTATCAAATAAAGTAATTATGCCCACCGCAGAAAAAAATAGAGTTATTTCATTTTTAATATGGCTATTGATAACAATTTTTTATTGCTATCAATGCGTATTACGTTCCTTACCTAATATTATTAGTCATGATGTAATGTCAAATTTTAATGTTGGTGCGAGTGAATTTGGTTCTTTTTCTGGCCTTTATTATATAGGTTATGTTTTCCTTCATATTCCAATAGGGATAGCAATTAGCAGAATTGGAGCAAGGGCTATATTGCCTATATGCATAGCTCTAACTGCCATAGGTTTATTACCGCTGATTTATTCCCTAGGTTGGAGTAGTGCTTTAATCGGAAGAGTTCTTACGGGGATAGGTTCTTCTGCCGCAGCTGTTGGAGCGCTGCAGATATTTAGAATTATATATCCTGCGAAATTTGCTAGAATGTTAGGGTTAATGGTTTCGGTAGGGTTAATTGTAGCAGTATATGTTGGAAATCTAATTGTGCCCGTTATTGCGTCAGTTGGGCTTGAGGCTACTTTGAAGGTATTACTATATTCTGGCCTAATACTTGCTACCTTTACCTATTACATCATGCCCAAATCAACAGAGGAAAAATCAGAGCGTAATCTTATTTCAGATGTTAAATCAGTAATTTGTAATTATAAATTATTACTTACTAGTTTTTTTGCGGGATTAATGGTAGGTCCTATGGAAGGTTTTGCCGATGCTTGGGGTAGTGCATTTTTAATAAATATCTATGCTATTGATAAGGTATATGCCGATTACTTGATTTTATCCATATTACTTGGAATGAGCGCAGGCTGCGTTATATTACCGTATGTTGCGGATAAAACAGGTTATTATTTTGGGGTGACAATTACTTCTGGAATAGTTTTGATTCTCTGCTTTTATTATATATTAAGTGGAGTCGCTAGCGTTGGTATCCTAGATTATGTTTGTATTATTATCGGTGTTTTTTCTGCTTATCAGGTGGTTATGCTTGCTAAAATATCTACTTTTGTTTCTGAAGAAAGAAGTGGGTTAGCCGGAGCTGTTGCTAACATGATTATTATGGCTTTTGGGTGGTTTTTTCATAATTCGATAGGGCTCTCTTTAGACAGTTTATGGGACGGTGCAATTGTTGACGGCATAAGACAATATAGTAACGATGCTTTTATAAAAAGCATTTCAATTATTCCGAGTGCTATAATTGTTGCTATAATTGGTTTATCGGCTATAGCAATCACAACCATAATAAGAGCACGAACTCTCAAAAAAGCAAATTACTAATATCTGCTTAATTTGGTAATTAATATTAAATTTGCCATCCAAGGTTATCTTTCTTTGTGGAACTTGTTTGATATTACCATAGCTTTTTCTCTATTTTTCTTAAAAATTCTTACATATTTGGCGGAGTCTCGTAATGCTACTATAGCATCGTTGCGACAACTGCTATTGAATTGAACTATTTTTACAACTAATAATTTTAATTTAAAACAACTTACTGCCATACTAAATAGTCGTTATATTCTTTAATAACTCAAGATCGGCCTGATTTAAAGACTGTTTCAGGCATTAAAGAAGATAATTTTCGATTACAACTATTTAAGAAGGACGGATGTGTCGTTTGTTAAGCAAAAAATAGATAAAGGTCTTTATAACGCTTCTTCAGAAGATTTTATACCTATCGCCTGTCATTATGATAAAAATACTTTACTTACTAAAAACGGTGAACTATTACAGATTTTTCAGATTAATGGTATTAACTCAGAAAGGATTAGTAAGCAACTTTCCAACCTTCGAGGAGTTGTAAGAAGTGCTATTAGAAATAATGTTGAAGGAGATAAACTAGCTTTTTGGATTCATACAATAAGACGTAAAGCAAATCTTGATGATACCGCACCCTACAATAACATATTTTCAGCAAATATCCATGAGATATGGAAAAACAAAAATTATTGGCATGATAAGTTTGTTAATTGTTTATACATTAGTGTTCTTCACGACGCCCCGGAGCTAAAACTGAAGAATTTTAATTCGCTGATTAATTCACTTTCGGCTAGTAAAATTGCAGATTTTGAAATTAGCTATTTTGCTAAAGCAGTTAAAACTTTGAGTGCAACTGTTGATAAGTTAATATTGGATTTGGAAGAGTATGGAGCTGAAAAACTAGGTATTAGAATAGAAGAAGAGCACTGCTATTCTGATTTGATGTTTTTATATAGAAGAATTATGCAACTTAATGAAGAGCAGTGTATATTGCCTGTGACCGATATTTCAATTGCCCTTTCTTCTCATCAGTACACAGTTGGTAATGATATGATAGAAGTAATAGGTGATAATGGAAAAAAATTTGCTGCGTTGTTATCTATAAAAGAATATCAAGAGGTATCTTCCGATGCTTTAGATAAATTTTTGCAGATTCCTGTAGAAATGGTTGCAACTGAAGTTTTTTATTTTGTTGATAAAAGTAAAGTAACCCCATTATTTGCAGAACAGGCTTATATAGCCGATATTAGCGGTGATACTGAGCTAAAATCTCTTAGCGGTTTAGATGAAATTTTACAAGAAACTGATGATAAAAATTATTTTTGCCATCAACAAATATCCTGTATGATAATAGGAGATGATGCTAAACAACTTAACAAACAAGTTAAACAAGCTTCTGATACACTTGCAAAAATTGGGATAGTGCATGTAAGAGAAGACATTAATTTAGAAAAAACTTTTTGGGCGCAATTACCTGGAAATTTTGCTTTTCTTTCTAGAATGTCACCCACAATTTTAGATAATACCGCAGCACTTGCTTCACTCCATAATTTTCCTACCGGTAACCAATATAATCCATGGGGTAGGGCCGTTACTTTACTTCGAACTGAGAGGGGAACTCCTTATTTTATGAATTTTCATGATACTGGAGGAAATAGCAATACTTGCATCCTGGGAGTGGAAAAGTCAGGACGGACCACTTTGCTTAATTTTTTACTTTCAGAAGCTGATAAATACAAACCGACTATACTCCATATAGTTGATGACTCAGATTCTAGCCTTTATATAAAAGCTAAAGGAGGCAAATGGATTCAGAAGGATAAAAACTTGTTTAATCCTTTATATTTAGAAGATAATGAAAAAAACCGTGCTTTTTGTTTTACATTTTTTACAATTTTATCAAAACATCATTTTGATCCTCTAAAAGAGCCGGAGTTAGCTTTGCTAAAGGTAATTAGTGACCAGATTTTTACAATTCCTAAGGAGAAACGAAAATTATCTACAGTAATTGAATCCATAGAGGATTCTGAAAGTGGCCAAATTATAAAAAAACGTTTACAGGAATATATTGAAGGGGGATTATATTATGAAATTTTTGAATCGGCAGAAGAGACAATAGTTAATCCTGGAGAAATATTAGCAATTAATGTTCAACAATTTGATGATGTGGAATATAAAAAGAAATATTTTCCAAAAGAGGTTAAATTTGTTGCAGAATTTGAATATGGATTAAATACGATGGGCAGTGTTAAGGCTGCTATCGTATACTTTATGCAAAATTTGTTAGTAAAAATTGGCGAAGGCCCGAAAATTTTTGCGATTGATAATATGGCAGCAATATTTAATTTGAGGTGCTATTCTTCAATTCTTTCGGATATATCACAAAACATTGCTTCGGCTAATGGTGTTTTTGTTAATACGGTAAATATACGTATATTAGAGGATATGTATAAAAATAGCCATGGATTAGACTGGCTCAATCTAATGGGGACTCAGATAATCATACCGCCTGAATTTAAAATACCTAATCTAGAAAGTATGCTCCAATTAACCCCTGCTGAAGCAAAGAAATTAGCTACTTTAACCATTAATACTAGGATGTTTTTGATAAAACAGGATGGGAGAATAATTGCAGCTGAACTCAGTATCGGTGGCTTACAAGGGATGACAAGATTTTTATCATCAGGAAAATTGGAAATAGAAGTCTATGAGAAAATTATAAGACAATATCCTAGTAACCAACCGGAAGATTGGGTAGGGCCACTCTATGACGAATTGAATAATATTACATAAGGTGGGATAGTGATAAAAAGATCCATTTTAATTATTTTATTGCTAATTACTAACCCTATTACTACAGCTAATGCTGGATTCTGGGATGCAGTAGGTGCTTGTTTTACAGATCCTTGTAATTGTGGTGATAGTGATAAAACAAGAAAGGAATATTGGAACGATGTATTGAGATGGCCATACAGAAGTGTTGATAGAGATAGTGTTTGTCCTCCCTGGAACAAAGAGTCTGGAAGAGATGATCACACATGTTTGATTCAGAAGGGTTATCCTGGTTCCTGGATAGGTTATTACGAGAATTTATGTGGTGAAGAGACACCTGATAGTAGTTATATGAGTCCCAAAATTAGGGTTAGAGGCCAACAATGTAACGCTTTGGCTTGTTGGACAACAGACAACACTCTGAATTGGGATGGTCAGTGTGTAACCCTGGCTAGCGGATATGGGATACCGCTGCACAGAATGTGTGCTAGAGTTGCTATTCCTGCCGGTTTATCTCCTAATTTTCCTCAGGACCCTGGATATACTGTGGGTGTACATCTAGATTTTGAAGGAAAAACAGTTCCTGATGATCCAGTAATCGGATATGATGGTTTACCAGTGACACTTTCCCCACCTAAATTATGCTTATATAAAGATCCGGCTTTCTTAAGTTTTAAAGACGGTTTTGACCTTATGGATCTAGATCCAAATAAACAATCCTCTCATAAAACAGCCACCTTACATCCGGTAATAAAAGTACTTCTGTTTTTTTTAGATATGGCCGTTCAGGTTGCCCAGACTCCTAGCCAATTACTCGGCGCTTTAGTTGATATGCTTTTTGGCAAAGGTGATGATGGGCAAACAACTTTTTCTTCTGTTATTAAAGATCTGCTTGGTTATGTGGGTTGGTTAATTGAGGTGATAGGTAATGCAATAGGTTCTATTTTAAAGGCAATTGGACAAATAAATAGGGCAGTTGATGATACTATATACGGGTGCGTAAATATCCCGATGGGGCCATATCCTCCGCCGTTTTGTCCGACAATGCAGTCTCCTTTTCAAACAGCTTATATTCAAAAAATATGTGCTAGGGATTCAAGTGGTAACTTGTTGCCATCTCTTCGGAATGAGCCGTGTGTAGTCTCAGCTTTGGAGAATAATTTTATTAGAAACTCTATAAGGATTACTTATGAAAATTTTGTTCCGTTGTGCCCAAACAATGTAACTACTGATGTTAATAATGATAAATGTGTGGTTATAGCACATTCGGGAACTTTTCCTACGGCAAAAGATTTGCACACTGCTACTGCCAAAACTGATATTCTACCAAAATGTGGTAATGGTACTACTCCGTGTGTGCAAACGGCATTACCTGTACCAAACACTTGCGTTGGGACTAACTGTAATAAAGTCGGTTTCCGGGTGGTATACGGTTTAAGAATGGGTTCTACTTCTTCTCCGCAATCTTATTTTATGGATGATCTAACTGACTGTCCTAGCACTGCATCTTCTTGTCAGGAGATTTGGGGGATCAATATTTCAGAATTAGCTGATGTTTCAGTTACTTTTCCGCGTATCCAAACAAGTTCTGATATGTCTTCTGTTGTATCTGATACTGTGACTCTTACGGATAAAAATGGCAAATCAGCACGCTACGTCGCTTCTATTTCAAGAGTATCAGCCTTTGATCCGGTATTTAAGTTTTCTCAGAATCCTAAACAAGTCTGCGTAAGGAGTGGGAATACATTAATCGGTTGTGAAAATAGAGCACAGTTTAAAAAACCTCAGGTATATGATTGTACTAGTCCTGCAAATGTTGATATCCCATGTACCAGTAGTTATTACACACCTACTTTTATTGCTAAAGCTGTTTCTGGCGCTGATTCAACAAGTGCCATAGTCCAGCCAAAGTCAGTTTATAATCCTACGAACCTGCAGAGTTCGGTAAATTTAGCAGGGTATAATTTTGATTCATTTATTACTGATAGTACCTTAGCTACAACTCCGTTTTCTGGGTCTAATTCTCCAAATCCAGGAAGTTTATACGGTACTTATTTGAATAATATTTTTCCTATCAATAGTAGTGGATCAGTAAATACGAACGCTATCTACTTATATGGGTTAGAATATATTAATAATCAATATTATGTAGGTGGTAAACGTGCATGTCTTAAAAATCGTGATCTTGACAAATGTCCAAAAAATGACACACTTTGTGTTTTAACAAATCTTGTAAATAGCAATACTGTCAATTGCGAGAATTTTATTGCAAAATTATCGGCATATCCGGGTATGATACGCTGTGGAACTACTCCGCAAGTTACAGGCTGCACTAATAATGTTGATAATAGTTTGGGTAATGGAGTTTCTATATATTCATGTAGTTCCGGTGCTTATTGCTATACGAGTCCAATAAATGCAGATTTATGCCAAATCTCTAATATAAGTAGTGACCGCTACATACCGAGTGCGAGCTTAGGGGACACACTAGCGGATAGCCAGTATTATCCTTTTAATTCTAATGTAACTACATCAGGAGCATATTCTGTTAATTGTACACCTGTAAATGATGTAGTAAATTGCCAGAATTTTTTAACCAAATTAGCTTCTTATCCTGGTACTGCAAGGTGTACTACCGAGCAAACTAGTAGGTGTACTACCATCGTAGATAGTGTGCCAGCTATTTCTGGGGGAGAGGGAGTTACTATTCGTTTATGTAATTCGGGTATTCATTGCTATACAAGCCCAACTGGTGCGGACTTATGCCAGACAACAAATTGTGCAAGTACGACTAATACTGCACTTTTTGGTTATAACTATGATAAGAGCAAATATGCTATAATGGATAAAACACCCTATGAAATGAGTTTATGTACTGATATTCCTCAACCGAAGTGCCCTGCAACCAGTAATTATAGCAGCCAGGAAGATGGGTATGCTGCCTGGCCGGAAACAACAGTTGGCCAAATGGCGACCGGTAGCTGTGCTGTTGGTTGGGTTCCAGTTGCTCCATTGCAGCGTTGGTGCGTTCCAAGTGTTACTGACCCGGATAAAGATCCGAGCGGCAGTAATAAAACATTTATTTTTTCACGATTATATACCAAAGATAGCTCAGGTAATAGAGTTTATAGTAATGTTAAGTGTAAGGCTTACCAGATCACTCTGTTAAGTCAAACTGATACTTTCCCGGCAAATTATACTCGAAGCACTACCAGTAATTCCAGTAATTATTCCGGTAATGTAACGCTTGGCTTGTATGATTATACAGGAACAAATATCATATCTGCCGGTACTTATACTTCTACGCTAACTTTTAATGTACCAGATAGCGTTAGTAATATTGATTATTTCAGAATTACCGCAATGGCTAACGATGATTTTGCTTTGGTGAAAGTAAATAATACGGCTGTTTATAGCTCGCCATCTACTAGCCTAAATTGCGGTAATGGGAATATCTCGATAGGAAATTTTACGGCATTATCTTATAATTCTAATGGGACAGCCACTTTAACAAAATCTACTGGAGGCACAGTAACCGTAGGCGATACTTGTACTTGGAACAGATCTAGTAATATTGACCTTAAACCATATTTAGTCCAAGGTAATAATACAATAACAATAACCCTAGTTGTTATTGGCGGTGGTGGTATGCACTATTCGATAGATTACAAAATGAAAACGCCATAATCTATATTCAGCTCTCGATTAATAGATTGTACAAAATTCCTGTTTTATTTTTATGAGAAGTTGATATATTCTAAATAAATGTAAGCGTAAATTTATCTGCCCTAATTAAGGATTTAAAAACCCTGGATCGATGTTATATGGTAGGATTGACCGCAGATCTTGCTTAGTTTTTGCTTTATGAATA
>Ga0172373_10002216_pt1 | contig 30212 bp, 26 predicted proteins | sample Lak10m_2_FD_114546 | JGI IMG/M metagenome (GOLD analysis project Ga0172373, IMG submission 114546) | Freshwater microbial communities from Kabuno Bay, South-Kivu, Congo - kab_092012_10m | ecosystem: Environmental > Aquatic > Freshwater > Lake | place: Democratic Republic of the Congo...
CCCGATGGCGCAGTTGACCTCGGCCTACGACGTGCTGTGGGACCGTCTCCGGCGCGCGCTGGAGGCCGACGGTGTCGATGGTGTCCCGTCGTCTCTCGCGTGGGACCGCGACCTGCACGAGGCCTGGATCGATCCCGATGCCTTCGTCACCCAGACGTGCGGATGGCCGTTGGTCACCGCCTTGGAAGGGAAGGTCGCGCTGATCGGGTCGTTCGACGTCGACGTGCCGTGGGCATCAGGGGGTTGGTACCGCTCGGTGATCGTGTCGTCGAGGCCATTGTCGGTCGCGGAGTGGCGCCAACGCGGCGATTGCCGGCTCGTGGCCAACAATCCCGACAGCCTGAGCGGATGGGTCAGCCTGTCGTGGGCATGGGGCCACCGACTCGACGACGTCCCGTTCACGGGTGCCCATGTCGCGAGTCTCCGTGAGGTGGTCGCAGGTCGGGCCGATCTGGCGAGCATCGACGCCGTCACGTTCGAGCACGTGGTTGCCTCTGACCCGTACCTCGCCGGACGTGTGCACGTGGTGGGTCACGGGCCGCGTGTGCCGTCGTTGCCGCTCGTCTGTGCGCCCCGGTTCGCCCCGAACGTCCCAGCCCTGCGCCAGGCGGTGGCGACCGTGAGTCGGCGCGCAGTGCGCTGCACGCTCGAATGCGACACGACCTGCCCGATTCCGTGTGGAGCGGCCGACGACCCCGAGCTGCACGCTGCGCTCACGACCCTGAGGATCAGGGGTTTCGTGCCACACGACCTCGAGGCGTTCGCGCACCTGCCGTCGTTGGTGCCCCCGCCAGTCGGCTGAGTGCCGCGGCCTCGCGACTCACCGCGGTTCGCGCTGCAGCGAGGACCTTGCCGGTGAAGCGGTACGAGGGGCCGACCACGCTGACAGCGGCGACGATCGAGCCACTCGCGTCGCGCACGGGAGCGGACACCGCCGTCGTCCCGTCCTCGACGGCGTTGACCCGTTCGGCCACTCCCGTGGTGGCGTCGACCTTGCCGGCGAGCGCTGCGCCGAGGGCGGTGCCGCGCCGGGTGATCTCGTGGCCGAGCCAACTGACGTGGCGAACGGTGTGGCTGCCCTGGTGCATGGCGGTGTAACGAGCGGTGGTCGCGTCGTGCGGTTCGGCGAGGTACGCCGACTCGCCGGTGGCCTCGGCGAGCGCCCGGAGCGGTTCGGCGGCGAGACGGGGGAGCGAGGCCTCGCTCGCGAGATTGCGGGAGATGCGGAGCAGTTCGGGGCCCGGCACCCAGAGCGTCTCGTCCGCACGGGCGGCGAATCCGGCCGCTTCGAGGGCCCGGAGTTGTCGCAGTGCGGTGCTCGGCGTGAGGTCGACCGAGCGGGCCGCGTCGGCGAGGGTGATGCCGGTCGCTGCGTCGGCGACGACCCGGAGGAGCGACAGACCGCGGTCGGTGGCGCGAGGTGTCGTGCGCTCAGGCTGGACTTGGGCGGCCATATTGCATAGTATGGCACAGCATTTCACAGAGTGAAACACGTGGAGGACGGCAGATGACGCACAGCGCGACGAGTAGCGAGGTGGTGCTCGAGGGGCGTGGCGTGACCGTCGAGCAGGTGGTGTCCGTCGCTCGTCACGGTGCGCAGGTGCGTGTTGGTGACGGCGCACGTCGGGCGATGGCCGCGAGCGCCGCGCTGGTCGAGGGCTTCGTCGCCTCCGACACCCCTGTGTACGGAGTGACCACCGGGTTCGGCTCGCTCGCCAACACCGTCATCCCCTCCGAGCGCACGGCCGAACTGCAGGTCGCCCTTGTGCGGTCGCACGCCACGGGCATGGGCCCCGAGGTCGAGCCCGAGGTCGTGCGTGCGCTGTTGCTGCTGCGGGCGCGCAGCCTGTCGATGGGCTTCTCGGGCGTCCGTCCCGAACTCGTCGAGACCCAGGCGGCGATGCTCAACAACGGCATCACGCCGGTCGTGCGCGAGCACGGTTCGCTCGGGGCGAGCGGCGATCTCGCTCCGCTCAGCCACTGTGCGCTCAGCCTGATCGGTGAGGGAGAGGTGTGGGCCCCCGGTGGTGGGGTCGAACCGACGGCGGCCGCCTTCGCTCGGGCCGGCATCACCGCCCCGACCCTTCGCGCCAAGGAGGGCCTCGCCCTCATCAACGGCACCGACGGGATCCTCGGGATGCTCTGTCTCGCCCTCCACGACCTCGGCGAGCTCGCCCGCCTCGCCGACCTGACAGCGGCGATGAGCGTCGAGGGTCTGCTCGGCACCGACCGTGCCTTCGCCGCCGACCTCCAGGCGTTGCGTCCGCAGATCGGCCAGGCCGTGAGCGCCCGCAACCTCACGCGTCTGATGGCCGACTCGGCCATCGTTGCCAGCCACCGCGAGGGCGACACCCGCGTGCAGGACGCGTACTCGCTGCGGTGCACGCCGCAGGTCCACGGAGCAGCGCTCGACACGATGGCCCATGCCCGCACGATCATCGAGCGCGAGTTGGGCTCGGCGATCGACAACCCGATGATCCTCCCCGACGGTCGGGTCGAGTCGTGCGGCAACTTCCATGGTGCACCGGTGGGGATGGTGGCCGACTTCCTCGCCATCGCGATCGCCGAGTTGTGTGCGATCTCCGAGCGCCGCACCGACCGGATGCTCGATCGCACCCGCAGCCACGGTCTGCCGGCCTTCCTCTCGCCCGACGCAGGGGTCAACAGCGGGATGATGATCGCCCACTACACGCAGGCGGCGATGGCGATGGAGGCGGCCCGCAACGCAGTGCCGTCGTCGGTGCAGTCGCTTCCCACGAGCGCGATGCAGGAGGACCACGTGTCCAACGGCTGGGCCGCCGCCCGCAAGTTGCGTCGTTCGGTCGACACGCTGCGCCGCGTGCTCGCCGTCGAGTTCGTCTGCGCAGCGTCGGCCATCGACCTGCGCGCGCCTCTCGCCCCGGCGCCTGCCACCGGTGCCGCCCTCGAGGTGCTGCGCCGGCAGGTGGGCGGCCCCGGCCCCGACCGCTGGCTGTCGCCCGACCTGCGCGCCGCGGAAACCCTTCTCGCCGACGGCAGCGTGCTGTCGGCGGTCGAATCCACCATCGGCACCCTGGAGGTCCTCTGATGTCCGGTCCCCGTCCCGTCCGCGCGCCGCGTGGCACCGAGCTCAACTGCCTCGGCTGGCCCCAAGAGGCCGCCTACCGCATGCTCCACAACAACCTCGATCCCGAGGTCGCCGAGCGGCCCGACGACCTGGTCGTCTACGGCGGCACCGGTCGGGCCGCCCGTTCGTGGGACGCCTTCGACGCGATGGCGCGCACCCTTCGCACCCTCAAGGGCGACGAGACGATGCTCGTCCAGTCGGGCAAGCCCGTCGGCGTGTTCCGCACGCATGAGTGGGCGCCGCGCGTTCTGCTCGCCAACTCGAACCTCGTACCTGAGTGGGGCAACTGGGACGAGTTCCGTCGTCTCGAGGCGCTCGGCCTCACGATGTACGGCCAGATGACGGCCGGCTCGTGGATCTACATCGGCACGCAGGGCATCCTCCAGGGCACCTACGAGTGCTTCGCCGAGATCGCCCGCCGCAAGTTCAACGGCACCCTCGCCGGCACCATCACGCTCACGGCGGGTCTCGGTGGAATGGGTGGAGCCCAGCCGCTCGCCGTGACGATGTGCGACGGCGTGGCCCTGTGCATCGACGTCGACGCGTGGCGCGTCGAGCGCCGCCTCGAGCACCGCTACCTCGACGAGATCGCCACCGACCTCGACGACGCGGTGGCACGCTGCATCAAGGCGCGCGACGAGAAGCGCCGGCTGTCGGTCGGTCTCGTCGGCAATGCGGCAGTGCTCGTGCAGAAGCTGCTCGACATGGACTTCCCCGCCGACATCGTCACCGACCAGACGAGCGCCCACGATCCGCTCAGCTACGTGCCGATGGATCTCACTCCCGAAGCGACGGCCGAGATGGCGCGCACCGACCCGCAGGAGCTCATCCGGCGCAGCCGCGAGAGCATGGCGGCGCACTGTCGGGCGATGGTCGGCTTCCTCGACAAGGGTGCCGAGGTCTTCGACTACGGCAACAGCCTGCGCACCGAGGCCAAGCTCGGCGGGTTCGAGCGGGCGTTCGACTACCCGGGCTTCCTGCCTGCCTACATCCGGCCGCTGTTCTGCGAGGGCAAGGGTCCGTTCCGGTGGGTGGCGCTGAGCGGCGACCCGAAGGACATCGCGGCCACCGACCGCGCCGTGCTCGAGGAGTTCCCCGACGATCTGCACCTGCGCCGCTGGATCGAGATGGCGGGTGAGCGCATCGCGTTCCAGGGCCTGCCCGCCCGCATCTGCTGGCTCGGCTACGGCGAGCGTCACCGTCTCGGTCTCCGGTTCAACGAGATGGTGCGGCGAGGCGAGGTGTCGGCTCCGATCGTCATCGGTCGCGACCACCTCGACAGCGGTTCGGTCGCGTCGCCCTACCGCGAGACCGAGTCGATGCTCGACGGCAGCGACGCGATCGCCGACTGGCCGTTGTTGAACGCGCTGGTCAACACGTCGTCGGGAGCGAGTTGGGTCAGCATCCACCACGGTGGAGGCGTCGGCATCGGCCGCAGCATCCACGCCGGGATGGTGTGCCTCGCCGACGGCACCGATCTCGCTGCCGAGAAGCTCTCGCGGGTGCTGCTGAGCGACCCCGGGATGGGCGTGATCCGTCACGCCGACGCCGGGTACGAGCGTGCCGTCGACGTCGCTGCCGAGCGCGGTGTGCGTCTGCCGATGCGCGAAGGTTTCTGAGCGACAGGCACGGCGAGCAGGAGGGGAGTGACGGCCATGCGGATCGACGGCGACTTCTGGCGCGACGGCGCGGTGTGCGTGCGCGGAGCGTTCGACGGCGATGAGGTGGCTCTGGCACGTCAGGCGATCGACGAGAACCTGGCCGACCTGAGCGACCTCGCCAAGCGTGCGAGTGCCGACGACGACGGTGCGTTCGTGGAGGACTTCTGCAACTGGCAGCGGCTTGCGGCGATGGAACGCTTCATCCGAGAGTCGGCCGCAGCCCGGATCGCCGGCGAACTCATGGGATCGCAGATCGTGCGGCTCTATCACGACCACGTGCTGGTCAAGGAGCCAGGGACGAAGCAGCGCACGCCGTGGCACCAGGACATCCCGTACTACAACGTCGACGGGCGGATGAACATCAGCATGTGGTGTCCTGTCGACCCGGTGGCCCGCGAGAGCACGCTCGAGTTCGTCGCCGGTACGCACCTCGGTCCGTGGTTCATGCCGCGCTCGTTCCTCGACGGTCAGGCGAAGTGGTTCCCCGAGGGATCGCTCGTCGAGATGCCCGACTTCGCTGCCGACCCTGAACGGTTCCCGGTGATCGGGTGGGAGCTCGAACCGGGCGACGCCGTGTTCTTCCACATGCTGACCGTGCACGGCTCAGGGGGAGTGAGCGGGTCGACTCGTCGTCGGGTGCTGTCGGTGCGGTTCCTCGGTGACGACATGGTGCACGCCGTCCGTCCGTGGCGCACGTCGCCGCCGTTCCCGGGGCTCGTCGACGAGTTGCCCGACAGGGCTCCGCTCGACCATCCGCTGTTCCCCGTGTTGTGGAGTGCCGCATGACCGTCCGCGAGATCCTCCACGTCGGCAACCCGTTGCTGCGCGAGGTGTCGCGAGAGGTGACGGCCGACGAACTCGCGTCGTCCGAGGTGCAGCAGCTCATCGACGACCTCATCGACACGATGCGGCACGCCAACGGCGCCGGCATCGCGGCACCGCAGATCGGCGAACTGGTGCGCATCGCGACCATCGAGGTCAACGAGAACCCGCGCTACCCGTACAAGCCGCGCATCCCGCTGACAGTGGTCGTCAATCCGGTGGTCGAGGCGCTCGACGACGAGATGGTCGAGATCAACGAGGGGTGTCTCTCGGTGCCGAACATGCGTGGCAACGTGATGCGCCACGTGAACATCCGGGTGTCCTGGCTCGACCGTGACGGACAGCGTCACGAGGAGATCAAGCGAGGCCTGACCGCTGGCACCTTCCAGCACGAACTCGACCACCTCGACGGGGTCCTCTTCCTCGACAAGGTGTTCGACACGCGCACGCTGACGACATGGGAGCAGTTCGAGAAGCACCACCGCGCAGCGTTCATCGAGCGGATTACTGAGTTCGTGAACCGGGTCGGCTCGTAGTGGTTCGCTACTGGTGCGAACTGGCGCTGGTCGACGACGAGGTCGTCGCCGGGGTGCTGGTCGAGGTCGACGGGGGAGTGATCTCCGCGTTGACGGCGGGGGTCGACCGTGCATCGGCGCCGTCCGACGCTGTGCGGCTCGCCGGGCTCGTGATCCCCGGGATGGCGAACGCCCACAGCCATGCCTTCCATCGGGCACTACGCGGACACGTGCAGGTCGGAACAGGCTCGTTCTGGACCTGGCGCGACGACATGTACGCACTCGCTGCTGCTCTGACGCCCGAGTCGTACCGCGACCTCGCGACCGCCGTCTACGGCGAGATGCTGATGGCCGGCATCACCGCCGTCGGCGAGTTCCACTACCTCCACCACGACTCTGGAGGGGTTCTCTACGACGACCCCAACGCGATGGGCGTCGCGCTCGCACAGGCGGCCTCGGCGGCGGGTGTGCGCCTGACCCTCCTCGACACGTGCTACCTGGCCGGTGGCATCGGTATTGCGCCGAACGCCGTGCAACAGCGCTTCAGCGACGGTTCGGCCTCTGCATGGGCCGCACGTGTCGACCTCCTCGGCGACGGCTCGTCGCTCGACGGCGACACCGTCGTCGGTGCGGCGATCCACTCGGTGCGCGCCGTGCCCCGCGAGGCGATGGGCGAGGTGGCGGCGTTCGCCGCACACCGCGGGATGCCACTGCACGCTCACGTGTCCGAGCAACCAGCCGAGAACGAGCAGTGTCTCGCCGCCCACGGGCTCACGCCGGTGCAACTCCTCGCCGAACAGGGTGCGCTCGGTGCTGACTTCACGGCGGTCCACGCCACCCACCTCACCGACACCGACGTCGCACTCCTCGCATCTCACCGGTGCGTGGTGTGCATGTGCCCGACCACCGAACGCGATCTCGCCGACGGGATCGGCCCTGCGGCCCGTCTGGCAACGGCTGGGGCACGGCTGTCGCTGGGCAGCGACTCGCACGCGGTCATCGACCTGTTCGAGGAGGCGCGTGCAGTCGAACTCGACGAGCGTCTCGCCACCAACGTGCGCGGCAACCACGGTGCGGTCGCACTGATGCGCGCCGCGACGTTCGACGGCCACGCCAGCCTCGGCCGGCGCGGAGCGGGGCGTCTCGCGGTCGGCGCGCCCGCCGATCTCGTCGCCGTGTCGCTCCAGTCGGTGCGCACGGCCGGGGCGACACCGCAGACCGCACTCGAGTCGGTGGTGTTCGCGGCCTCAGCCGCCGACGTGACCACCGTGGTGGTGGCCGGTGAGGTGCTCGTCGACGGCGGACGCCACGTGCGGTTCGATGTGGCCTCGGCACTCGCCGACTCGATCACGGCGGTCCGCGAGGCCGCTGCAGGAGGACTGTCGTGAGCACTCTCGTCATCGACAACATCGGTCTCCTCGTCACCAACGACCCGACCGCAGGCGACGGCGCGCTGGGCCTGCGCCACGGTGCATCGGTCGTGATCGACGGTGACAGGGTCGTGTCGGTCGGCGCTGCGGGCCAGACCGCCGACGAACGGCTCGATGCCGCCGGTGCGTGTGTCATCCCCGGATTCGTCGACAGCCACACTCACCTCGTCTTCGCTGGCGACAGAGGCGACGAGTTCGCGGCGCGCATGGCTGGGCGGCCGTACGAGGCGGGCGGGATCAAGGTGAGCGTCGCAGCGACCCGTGCGGCCAGCGACGCCGACCTCACGACGCTGGCGCTGGCCCGACGAGCCGAGGCGCGCCGCGCCGGTATCACCTCGCTCGAGATCAAGTCGGGCTACGGGTTGTCGGTCAACGACGAGCGGCGGTGCCTCGAGGTCGCCCGAGGGTTGACGGCCGACACGACGTTCCTCGGAGCGCACGTGGTTCCGGCCGAGTTCGAGGGACGCGCCGACGACTACGTGCACCTCGTGTGCCACGAGATGCTCCACGCCGCGGCACCCCACGCCCGGTGGGCCGACTGCTTCTGCGAGGTGGGGGCCTTCGACGCCGACCAGACCCGAGCCGTGCTCGGCGCGGCGCGCGACGCGGGGCTCGGACTGCGACTGCACGCCAACCAACTCGGTCACGGGCCGGGGGTGCAGGTGGCCGTCGAGATGGGGTGCGCGTCGGCGGATCACTGCACCTATCTCTCCGACCACGACATCGCCGCACTCGCGTCGAGCTCGACCGTGGCGACCTTCCTCCCCGCCACCGACTTCAGCACCCGCCAGCCGTACCCCGATGCTCGGCGGGCGATCGACGCCGGTGTCACTGTGGCGCTCGCGACGAACTGCAATCCGGGGAGCAGTTACACGACGTCGATGTCGTTCTGCATCGCGCTCGCCGTGCGCGACATGCGGATGACTCCGGAGGAGGCGCTGCTCGCGGCCACCCTCGGTGGCGCTCGAGCACTGCAGCGCACCGATGTCGGATTTGTCGCGCCTGGGGCGACGGCCGATCTCGTGGTGCTCGACGCTCCGTCGTACACGCACCTCGTGTACCGGCCGGGGGTGCCCCTCGTGCGGACCGTTGTCGAGGACGGCCTCGTACACCGGGTGATGTCGTGAGCGACACGCTCGCGGTCGTCCGTCGGAACGTCCCCGGGCTCGCCATCGCGCTCGGCGTGGCGGTCGTCGGGTACTTCGTGCACCAGCGCCTCGACATCGTGTCGCCGCACGTGGTGGCGGTGGCCTTCGGCATCGTCGGTGCCACCTTCGGTCGCGTCGAGGCGGTGTTCCGTCCGGGTTTGAAGACGGCCGCGCGCAAGGTGCTGCGTGCCGGCATCGTGCTCCTCGGCTTTCGCCTGTCGCTCGGCGAACTCGGCGACCTCGGACCCCGTGCGCTGATCGCTGTCGTGGTGGTGGTCGCCGCGACGTTCTTCGGAACGCAGTGGCTGGCACGCCGCCTCGGTCTCGGGCGTGGACTCGGCCTGCTGATGGCGACCGGCTACAGCATCTGCGGCGCCTCGGCGATCGCGGCCGTCGAACCCTTCGCCGACGCCACCGAGGAAGAAGTCGCGTACTCGATCGCTCTGGTGACGCTCTGCGGCACGCTCGCCATCGTGGTGCTGCCGACTCTCGGATCACTGCTCGGACTCTCCGACCCGATGTTCGGGGCGTGGGTGGGAGCCTCGGTCCACGACGTCGGGCAGGTCGTCGCCGCGGCGTCGACCCACGGCGACGAGGCCCTCGACGCGGCGGTCATCGTCAAACTCACCCGGGTCGCGTTGCTCGCTCCGCTCCTCGCCGGTGTCGCCGTGGCCTCGCGTCGGCGGTCCGAGCACCACGAGGACCCCGACGCGCGCCGCCCACCGCTCCTGCCGCTCTTCATCGTGCTCTTCCTCGGCGCGGTCGTCGTCCGCACCACTGGGGTCGTCCCCTCGACCCGCCTGCCCGACATCAAGACCGCGGAGACCTTGCTCCTCGGGATGGGCCTCGTCGGGCTGGGCAGCAACGTCGACCTGCGCCGTCTGCGAGCCGTCGGCGGTCGACCTCTGGCGCTCGGTCTCGGGAGTTGGGCGTTGGTGGCCGTGGTCAGCTGGGTCGCCGTCGAGCTGTCGGGCTGGTGATCCGTCGGGCATCCGGCACCGTCGGGGCCCGCGGCTAGGGTCATCCCGCATGGCCCGTACCCCCGACCTCGAGCGTCGTCAGGAACTCCTCGACCGGATCGTGCGGTATCTGGCCGAGAACGGCCTCGCCCAGGCGACGTTGCGGCCGATGGCCGCGGCCCTCGACGTCAGCATCAACCGTCTCGTGCACCACTTCGGTTCCAAGGAAGAGTTGCTGGCCCAGGCGCTCGAGCGCTCGATCGAGCAGCACATCGAACTGCAGGCGTCGTGGGCGGCCGAGGTGCCCGACATGCGGCTGGTCGAGTCGTACCGTCGCTGGTGGAACTGGATGAACGAGTCGCCCGGCAATCTGGCGACCATCCGGTTGAACTACGAGGCAGCGGCGCTCGACCCGAAGGTGACCGGGCTCGGCGGTGAGGTGCGCGCCGACCAGATCGGTGTGTGGCGGCACGATGCCGAGATCTTCCTCGAGCGTGAGGGGGTTCCCAAGCCCGATGCGCTGCTCGAGGCGTCGTACACCAAGGCCGTGTTCACCGGTCTGGTGATGGACCTTCTCGCCACGGGCGACAAGCGGAGGTTGAACAAGACCTTCCAGATCTTCCTCGACCGCCTTCAGGAGCGGATCGACCTGCTCGGGCGCCAGGCAGCGCGCGACGCACGATGACCGAGCCGTTGTTCCCCGCCCTCGACGGTCGGCACGGCGATCACCCTCGAGCAGTGGTGGTCGACGGTGTTCCCACCTCGTGGGCCGACCTCGCAGATCGCGCTCACGCGCTGGGTACCTCGTTCGGCGGCGCTGCGGCGGTCGCGGTCGACGCGACGCCGACGCTCGACACGGTGGTGACGGTGCTCGCCGGGCTCGCGTCCGGAGTGCCGGTGGTGCCCGTCCCGCCCGACTCAGGGCCAGGGGAGCGAGCGCACATCCTGCGCGACAGCGGGGCCGCTCTCGTGGTCGGCGATCCCGACTGGGCCGACTGTGCGCTGCCGCGTGTTCCGGTCCCCGCTGGTGGCAACGGAGTCCGCCTGCCCGAGCCTGCCGCCGACGCCCCGGCGCTGGTGGTCTACACCTCCGGGACCACCGGAGCGCCCAAGGGTGCGCTGATGCCTCGCCGAGCCATCGCTGCGTGCCTCGACGGCCTCGCTGATGCGTGGGCGTGGACCCCTGACGACGTGTTGGTGCACGGCCTCCCGCTCTTCCACGTCCACGGCCTCGTCCTCGGGACCCTCGGAGCGCTCCGAGTCGGAAGCCGCCTCGTGCACACCGGGCGGCCGTTGGCATCGCGCTACGCAGCGGCCAGGGCCGACGGTGGGTCGCTGTACTTCGGCGTGCCCACCGTGTGGCACCGTCTGTGTGCCGAGCCGGAGAGTGCGCGGGCGCTGACCGGTGCCCGGTTGCTCGTCTCGGGCAGTGCCCCTCTGCCGGTGCCGGTCTTCGGCGACCTGCACGCTCTGACCGGGCATCTCCCCGTGGAGCGGTACGGCATGACCGAGACGCTGATCACTGTCTCGACCCGTGCCGACGGCGAGCGGCGCCCAGGGTGGGTTGGTGTGCCGATCCGGGGAGTGCGGACGCGGGTGGTGGGTGACGACGGTGCCGAGGTCGGACCCGGCGAGATCGGCGAACTGCAGGTGGCGGGCGACACCCTGTTCCTCGGCTACCTGAATCGTCCCGAGGCGACGGCATCGAGCATGGACGGGGAGTGGTTCCGCACGGGCGATGCCGCGGAGATCGACGGTGAGGGGTTCCACCGGATCGTCGGTCGCCAGTCGATCGACATCATCAAGACCGGTGGTTTCAAGGTGGGTGCCGGGGAGATCGAGACCGTGCTGCTCGGCCACGCCGCGGTGGGCGAGGTGGCGGTCGTGGGGGTGCCCGACGACGACCTCGGGCAGCGGATCGTGGCGTACGTCGTGCCGGCGCCCGGGCACACGACCCTGATCCCGACCGACGAACTTGTCGCCCTCGTGGCGTCGCAGCTCAACGCCCACAAGCGCCCCCGAGAGGTGCGGATCGTCGAGTCGTTGCCCCGCAACGCGATGGGCAAGGTGCAGAAGACACTCCTGATGTCCTGACCGCCCGGTGCGGTCGCTGGCAGGGTAGGGGCAGGGTGACGCAGGTCCCTGTCGTGGGGCTACCCCTAGGGGTATGCTCGTCGCATGGACCTTCCCGAGGAGACCGTCGCCGACCTGCTGCGCCGCCTGGCCCGTATCGAGGGGCAGGTCCGCGGAGTGCAGGCCATGCTCCAAGACCGTCGCGAGTGTCGCGACGTCGTGACCCAGATCTCGGCGGCCGGCAAGGCACTCGACCAGGTCGGGTTCAAGCTCCTCGCGGCCGGTATGGCGACGTGTCTGAGCGACCCCGATGAAGGACGTCGCCAAGGCTTCGACCCCGACGAGGTCGAGAAGCTCTTCCTCAAACTCGCCTGACGCCCCCCACCCCCCACCCCCACCCCCACCGATCTCGGCGCGTATCGTTCCGGTTTTCGGGACGATACGTACCGAGATCCTGCGTACGAGGGTGCGTGCGAGGTCGTGGCTGTGGGCGCTAGGCGGCGCTGGCCCGGATCAGGCGACGATGTTGACCATCCGGTCAGGGATGACGATGACCTTCTTGGGTGTCGCCCCGGCGAGCGCGGCCGCGACCTTCGGATCGGCGAGCGCCGCGGCCTCGACATCGGCCGCCGCCGTGCCCGCGGTGACCGTGAGCCGCGTGCGGACCTTGCCGTTGACCTGCACTGGGTACTCCACGGTGTCGGCCACCAGAAGCGCAGGGTCGGCGACGGGGAACGGCGCGTGCGTGATCGAGGTTCCGTGGCCCAGTCGGCCCCAGAGTTCTTCGGCCATGTGCGGGGCGAACGGACCGACCATCAGCACCAGTGCCTCGGCGACATCGCGGGTGCAGCCGCCCTGCTTGGTGAGGTGGTTGTTGAGTTCGATCAGCTTGGCAATGGCGGTGTTGAAGCGGAGGCCGTCGAGGTCGTCGCGGACACCGGCGATCGTGCGGTGCAGCACCCGGAGCGTCTCGGTGTCGGCGGCACCGTCGCGCACGATGAGCGCACCGGAATCCTCGTCGACGATGTTGCGCCAGACACGCTGAAGGAAGCGGTGGACGCCCACGACGTCCTTGCTCTCCCAGGGGCGTGATGCATCGAGCGGACCCATGCTCATGAGGTAGAGGCGCAGGGTGTCGGCGCCGTACTGGGAGCAGACCTCGTCGGGCGCGATCGCGTTCTTGAGGCTCTTGCCCATCTTCCCGTACTCGCGGGTGACCGGGCGGCCCTCGAAGGTGTACGCGCCGTTCGACTCCTCGACACCGAACGCATCGACGTACATCCCGCGCTCGTCCTGATACGCGGCGGCGAGGATGTAGCCCTGATTGAAGAGCTTGTGGAACGGCTCGCACGACGACACGTGGCCGAGGTCGAACAGCACCTTGTGCCAGAACCGGGCGTAGAGGAGGTGGAGCACAGCGTGCTCGACGCCACCGACATAAAGGTCGACGCCACCCGAGGCGCCCTCCGCCTGCGGGCCCATCCAGTAGCGCTCGTTCTCAGGGTCGACGAACGTGTCGCTGTTGGTCGGATCGAGATAGCGCAGCTCGTACCAGCAGCTCCCGGCCCATTGCGGCATCACGTTGGTGTCGCGGCGATAGCGGCGCACGCCGTCGCCGAGGTCGGCCTCGATCCACACCCAGTCGCCGAGACGGTCGAGCGGGCTCTCGGGGTTGCTCATCGCGTCGTCGGGGTCGAAGGTGCGCGGCGAGAATTGGTCGGTGTCGGGCAGCAACACCGGCAGGGCGGAGGAGGGGAGCGAGTGCGGGCTGCCGTTCTCGTCGTAGACGATGGGGAAGGGCTCGCCCCAGTAGCGCTGGCGGCTGAACAGCCAGTCGCGGAGCTTGTAGGTGGTGGTGCCGTCGCCGTGGCCGTGGGCGACGAGCCACTCGATCGTGAGGTGCTTGGCCTCGGCGATCGAGGTGATGCCGTTCAGGTCGAGCGAGTCGTTCGCGCTGTTGACGTAGGGGGCGTCGCCGACGTAGGCGTCGTCCCAGGTGGTCGTGTCGAGCGACCGATCGGCGGGCTGCTGGATGGCGACGATCGGAAGGCCGAAGGTGCGAGCGAACGCGAAGTCGCGCTCGTCGCCGCACGGGACGGCCATGATCGCGCCGGTGCCGTACCCCATGAGGACGTAGTCGGCGATCCAGACCGGGATGCTCTCGCCGCTCAGCGGGTTCGTGGCGTACGAGCCGGTGAACACGCCGGTCTTCTCACGGGTGTCGTCCTGGCGGTCGATGTCCTTCTTCGCTTCCGCAGCGCGGCGATAGGCGGCGACCGCCTCGGCCTGCTCGGGGGTCGTGAGCGCGTCGACCAGCGGATGCTCGGGTGCGACCACCATGAACGTGGCGCCGAACAGCGTGTCGGGCCTGGTGGTGAACACCGTGAGCGTCCCGGCGGGCGAGTCGAAGTGGACCGTCGCGCCCTCGCTCCGACCGATCCAGTTGCGCTGCATCGCCTTGATCGCGTCGGTCCAGTCGAGCAGGTCGAGGTCGTCGATCAGGCGATCGGCGTAGGCCGTGATCCGCATCATCCACTGACGCATGTTGCGCTTGAAGACGGGGAAGTTGCCGCGATCGCTGCGACCGTCGGCGGTGACCTCTTCGTTGGCCACCACCGTGCCGAGACCCGGGCACCAGTTGACCGGCGCATCGCTCACGTAGGCGAGGCGCCACTGGTCGAGCTCGGCACGGCGCTCGGCCGACGACATCGACGACCAGTCACCGCCCTTGGCGGCTCGCGCGCCCGACTCGAACTCGGCCACGAGCTCGTCGATGTGCCGCGCCTTCTTGGTGTCGGGATCGCACCACGAGTTGAACACCTGGAGGAAGATCCACTGCGTCCACCGGTAGTAGTCGGGGTCGGTGGTGCTGACGCTGCGACGCGGGTCGTGGCTCAGACCGAGCCGGCGGAGCTGCGCACGGATGTTGGCGATGTTCTGGTCGGTGGTCACCGCCGGGTGCTGTCCGGTCTGGACCGCGTACTGCTCGGCAGGCAGGCCGAAGGCGTCGAACCCCATCGTGTACAGCACGTTGTGGCCGGTCATCCGCTGGTAGCGGGCGTAGATGTCGGTGGCCGTGAAGCCGAGCGGGTGCCCCATGTGGAGGCCGGCGCCGCTCGGGTAGGGGAACATGTCGAGGATGAACTTCTTCGGTCGGCCGGCGACCGCAGCGGGGTCGGCGAGGGGTCCGGCCGGGTTCGGGGTCTCGAACGTGCCGTCGGCGTCCCACCGGTCCTGCCAGCGCCCCTCGATCGACTGGGCGAGCGCGCCCGAGTAGCGGTGTACAGGAGTGTCGGAGGCGGCGGTCTCGGTCGACGTCATAGGCCGTCGAGTCTACGACCGCAGCGTCAGCAGTCGCCGAGACCCCACGATCTCGGTACGTATCGTCCCGGAAACCGGAACGGAGCGCGCCGAGATCGGTGGGGGGTGGTGGGAGGGAGTTGGCTACCGTGTCGCCGATGTCCGGTTCCGATTCGATCATCAGCCGACTGCTCGCCGCGGCGGAGCGCCCGACGGGCGTGCGCTTCGTCGGCCAGAGCGTCCAGCCCGCCGAGGGCGACAGCTTCGTCCCGTGGTCGGAGATCCAGCGCGACGCCCAGGTGGTGGCCGCATCGCTCCAGGCCCGGGGTCTGGTGCCGGGTGATCACGTCGCGATCCTCGGACCGACCTCGCGTCCGCTCATCACGATCATCCGGGGCTGCTGGCTCGCGGGGTGTGCCAGCATGGTGCTCCCGTTGCCGATGCGGATGGGGTCGCTCGAGGCCTTCGTCGAGAGCACCCGGGGCCGTATCCGCCACGGCGACGCCAAGCTGATCCTGATCGACGACATGCTGGCGGCGTTCTACGAGTCGGCCCCCGGCGATCCGCCGATCGAGCCGATGGCGGCCGTCCTGCCCGGTGCCCCCGGAGCGCCGTCGGCCGATGAGTGGGTGCGCCCCGACGACGATCCAGAGCGCCTCGTCATCCTCCAGTACACGAGCGGATCGACCAGCGAACCCAAGGGCGTGATGATCCCCGATCGGGTCCTGCGCGCCAACATCGACGCCAGTTGCGAGGCGGCCGAACTCGGCCCGTCCGAGGTGATGGTCAGCTGGCTCCCGCTCTACCACGACATGGGTCTCGTGGGGTTTCTGTCGATCCCGATGACCACCGGTGTCCAGCTCGTGCAGGCCGCGCCGCAGGACTTCCTCGCCAAGCCCGGCAACTGGCTGCAGTGGATCAGCGACTGGGGCGGCACGGCCACCGCCGGACCGAACTTCTCGTGGGTCTTGGCGACCCGTGCTCTCGGGCGGATGGAGGGCATCGACCTCTCGACGCTGACCCTGGCCCTCAGCGGCGCCGAGCCGGTCGACCCCGACGCGGTCGAAGCGTTCGTGCGCGCCGCCGAACCGTTCGGGTTCCGCGCCGGCAGTGTGTTCCCGGCGTTCGGCATGGCCGAGGTCGCCATCGGCGGTGCGTTCCCGACACGCCATCGGGGGATGGTCTGCGACAGCGTCGACCGGATCGTTCTCGAGCGCGACCGCGTGGCCGTTCCGCTCGACCGTGCCGACGCCGAGGAGGACATCGCCGTCCGACGGCTCCCGCTCCTCGGACGGGCGGTGCCCGGCTTGGAGATGAAGGTCGTCGACCCCGAGACCTATGTCGAACTCCCGGAGCGCAAGGTGGGCGAGCTCCTGCTCCGCGGCACCTCGGTCACCTCGGGTTACTACAAGCGGCCCGACGCGACAGCCGCGCTGTTTCACGACGGGTGGTTGTGCACCGGCGACCTCGCGTACGTCGTCGGCGGCGAACTCGTGCTGTGCGGCCGGATCAAGGACGTGATCATCGTCGGCGGCCGCAACGTGTTCCCCGAGGACATCGAGCGCGCCGTCGGACTCATCGACGGCGTCCGCGCCGGCAACGTCATCGCCTTCGGTGTCGAGGGGTACAAGGGCAAGGAGAGCGTCGTCGTCGTGGCCGAGGTGCGTGCCGACGACCTCGACGTAGTGCGCCACGCCGTGCACCACCGCACCCTCGACGTGTGCGGCCTCCCTCCTCGCGACGTCATGCTCGTCAGGCCCGGCACGCTCCCGAAGACCTCGAGCGGCAAGCTCCAGCGCGCCAAGTGCCGCGAGCTCTATCTCGGCGAGGAACTCGAACTGGCGGAGTGACCGCGGCGAAGCAACCCCGGCGGAACGACCGTGTCGGGGTCGGCACGCCGTCCGAGCAGTGGTCGGCGCGGTAGGTTCAGCGCCATGAAGGTCGTCTACACGCCAGCCCACCTCCAGCACGATCCGCACGTCGAGTTCGAGACCTCCACTGCCCACAGTCCGTGGGAGCACATCGGTCGCGCCGAGGCCATCCGCGAAACCCTCGAGGCCGACGACCGGTTCGAGTTCACGGCCCCCTCCGAGTGGGGAACGGCACCGATCGAGGCGGTCCACAACCCCGGTCTGGTTCGGTTCCTCAGCGAGGGCTGGGCCCAGTACGCCGCCGTGAAGCCGGGCGTCCGCGAGGTGGTGGGCGACGTGTTCTACTCGTCGTTGCTGCGCGACAAGATGAGCCCCGTCCGCGAGCCCGAGAGCATCTTCGGCCGCGTCGGGTACTGGTGCTTCGAGACGACGACACCGCTGTGCGAGGGCACCTATGTCGCCGCGCGAGGAGCCGTCGACACGGCCCTCACGACCACGCAACTGGTGCTCGACGGCGCGTCGGCCGCCTATGGCCTCTGCCGTCCCCCCGGCCACCACGCGACGGCCGACCTCTATGGCGGGTACTGCTTCTTCAACAACGCCGCGATCGCTGCTCACCACATCGCCACGACCACCGGCTCGAAGGTCACCATCCTCGACGTCGATTATCACCACGGCAACGGCACCCAGCAGATCTTCTACGACCGCGACGATGTGCAGTACGTGTCGCTCCACGGCGACCCAGCCCGCGCCTACCCCTACTCGGTGGGTTTCGCCGACGAGACCGGCACCGGGCGAGGCCTCGGCCACAACATCAACTATCCGATGCCGCTGCGCGCCCCCGACGATCTCTACGTCGACACCCTGGCCGACGCCTGTCAGCGGATCAGTGCGTTCGGACCGTCGGTGCTGATCGTCTCGCTCGGCCTCGACACCTACATCACCGACCCGATCAGCGATCTCGCCGTGACCACCGACGGGATGCGCCGCTGTGGTGAGGTCGTGCGCCGACTCGGACTCCCGACCGTGGTGCTCCAGGAGGGCGGCTACGACGTCAACGCCCTCGGCGCCAACGTCCAGGCGTGGCTGGTGGGCCTCGGCGCCTGACCCGACGGTCAGGCGTGGCCGACCTCAGCCGAACTCGGCGATGATGGCGACGACGGCCTCGCCGTACTTCTCGAGCTTGGCGGGGCCGATGCCCTTCACCTTCGAGAGCGCCGCGAGGTTGGCGGGCCGTACCTCGCAGATGGCGCGCAGCGTCTTGTCGTCGAGCACCGTGTAGGCGGGCTTGCCGTCGGCCGCGGTGCGGCGCCATGCGCGTAGCGCCTCGAAGAGTTCGAGGTCGCCGTCGGCGACGGCAGGGGAGTCGCCACTGGAGCGCGGTGCGCGGGCGGCCGGAGCCGGAGCGTTCGCCGGACGCCGCGAACGGATGGGCTCGCGTTCGGCTGGTCGTGGCGACGGCGGATTCTGGCTCTCGTCGATGAAGGGCGACGGCGCGTCGCCGGGGACGACCACGACCTTCTCGCCGCCTCGGGTGATGGCGACGTGGAACAGGCGGCGCTCTTCCTCAGGGTCGTCGGCCAGCCGGTGCGGGAACTGGTCGGCGTCGGCGCAGTGGACGACGACACACGGCCATTCCTGACCCTTCACCCGGTGCACGGTGGCCAGTGTGACCCCCTCACCGTCGGCTGCAGCCGGCGCCTGGAGAGTACGGCGCAGCCAGGGCTCGAAGTCGCCCGGAGAGGGCTGAAGGAGGGCGAGTTGCAACAGCGCTGTCTGGTCGTCGCTCTGCGATGCCCGGTTCATGCCGCGGTGCGAGCCGTCGAGCCGGGAGACGGTCGTGGCGAGTCCGAGGTCGTCGAACAACGAGCGCAGGACAGCGAGGGTCGGCGCGCCGCCCGATGCGAGCGACTGGAGCCGGGCGATGTCGGTGGCGAAGGCGGTGACCGTGTCGGCGTCGCGCTCGGTGGTGATCCGGCCGGCGAGCCGGAGCAGTTCGTCGACCGATCGCTGCTCCCCGACCCAGTCGGCGATCCGGGGGTGCAGTGAACGCGCTGGCCGTCGGAGGGCTTCGGCGGTGTCCTCGGCCGACCAGCGCGCGCCGCCGGTGGCGATGCGGAGCCATGCCAGAGCGGCTCGCACGCTGGTGCGGTCGGCGAACGAGCGAGTCGTCTCGCCCGCCACGGCGACACCCGCTCCGACGAGTGCTGCCTGGACCGGCACGAGGAGGGAGTTGACCCGTGTGAGCACCGCCACGTCACCGGGTTGACGGCCCTCAGAGAGCCACGACGTGACGGCCGTGACCGTGACCGCGACCGGATCGCTCGAGGGAGCGGCCCAGCGCAGCGCACCCGGGTCGTCGTCGGGCCGAGCGGCCCTGATGGCCTTGGCGACTCGGCGTGAGTTGTGACGCAACAGGGTGTCGGCGGCGCGCACCACCGGAGCGGGGCAGCGGTAGTTGACCTCGAGGGGATGGTCGCCGGCGGTCGGGAAGAGTCCGGCGAAGTCGATCAGCCACGCAGGGTCGGCTCCGTTGTAGCCGTAGATCGTCTGGTCGTCGTCGCCGACGCCGAACACTGCGCCGTCGGGCCCCGCGAGGAGCCGGACGAGCAGCAGGTGCAAAGGCGTGAGGTCCTGGAACTCGTCGACGAGCATGATCCGGCAGGCGCGCTGGGCGACGGCTCGTACGTCGGGCTCGGCCAGCAGGATGGTCGCGGCTCGCACCAGCTGCTCGTCGAAGTCGACCCTCGACGACGTGGCGAGCGCGTTGCGGTAGAGCGAGTACACGGCGGCGAGGCCGTCGACCTCGCCGTCGTAGTCACGTTCGACGAGGTCGGGGTCGCGCAGGCCGAGCCGGACGGCGGAGAGCGCCTCGATCCAGGTCGCCATCGGGTCGGTGTTCCGCCGGTTCGCGGTCTTCACTCCTGCTCGCTTCATGCACGAACCGAGGAGTTCGCGCACATCGCGCTCGGTGATGGTCGTGACGCGCCCGTCGCGCCGGGCGAAGGGGCGGTCGCCGTTGACGATCGCGAGGGCCAGTGCGTTGAGCGTGCGGACCTGAAGACCGCGCAGATCGCGGGTGCGGTCGAGCATCTCCTCCTGGGCGCGCTTGTTGTAGGCGACGAGGCAGACGGCTGACGGGGGCATGTGCCACTGGTCGACGAGGTGCCGGGCGCGCTCGGTGAGGACACGGGTCTTGCCCGACCCGGCGGGGGCGATGATGCGCGCCGCTCCTCCCGGATGGGTGACGGCGGCGAGTTGATCGGGGGCGAGGTCGGCGAGCGTCGTGTTCGGGCCGGGCGGGGTCAGCGAGCCGTGCTCGATGCAGATCGCGTGGACGACGGCCACGCCATCGATCGGGTCGTTGTGGCGCAGTGGGCCGCCGTCGATCCAGAGCCGGACACCGCGGTGCTCGACGTCGCCGACTCCATCGACGACCGGGGCGGCCCCGAGTCGCACGGCGGCCTCGAGCGGCTTCCACCGCACGCCGTGTCGGGCGTCGACGGTGTTGGCCGTGAGGAGGTGGTGGAGGACCTCGCCGAGGATCACGTGACGCGGACCGAGTTGGGCGAGCGGTCGGTCGGCGACTCCGAGGGGCAGTTGCTCCGGCGCGGCGGTGTCGTCGACCTCGAGCACACAGCCGTGCCGCTCGGCCGTGAGACGACGGAGTTCGTCGACGAACTCGACCGTCCGTCGCACGGTCAGGCGCGGCGCCGACTCCCACTCGACCGGGGCAGCCTGACCGGCCCAGACGAGGACATGGCGGCCGAGGCCGTGCGGGCCTCGCCGGGCGCCGTGACCCAACGGGTGTGCGGGCACCGTGGCCTCAGACCGCCCGCAGATCGGAGAGGACCCGGGCCCACCGCTCGGGATCGCTCTTGTACGGGGCGTAGAAGCTGATCCGCTGGATCACGTCGCCGTAGCGCGAGTGCAGCTCGGGGGCGATGGTCTCGGGTGCGCCGACGACGGCGAAGGCCTCGAGCACCTCGGGTGTGATCAGGTTACCCATCGCCTCCCACTCGCCGCGCTTGGAGAGAGTGTTCAGCTCGTCCTGGAGGTCGCCCCACCCGTGCAGGTCGAGCACACCCCGGTAGGCGGGGGTGCTGCCGTAGAAGGCGATCTGCTGGCGGGTGCCCTTCGCGGCGGCCTCCATCTGCTGCTCGTCGGACCCCGTCACGATGAACGACGGGCCGATGATCTCGAAGCCCTCCATCGTCTTGCCGGCCTTCGCCCTGCCGCGCTCGAGCGCCGGGATGGTGACCTCGCGGAGATAGCGCTCGGTCGTGAAGCCGTGGCAGATGAAGCCGTCGCACACCTCGCCCGCGACCTCGGTCATCAGTTCGCCCACACCGGCGAGGAAGATCTTCGGCACGCCGAAGCCGGCGAGTTCGGCGCGCTCGGGCGTGAAGAACGGCGTCATCAGCGTGTGGGTGTAGAAGTCGCCGCGGAACGCGAGGGGAGTGCCGTTCTCCCAGGTGTCCCAGATCGCCCGGATGGCGAGGATCATCTCGCGCATGCGCGGCGCGGGGTGGCTCCACTCCATGCTGAACCGCTTGGTGATGTGAGGTTTGATCTGGCTCCCGAGGCCGAGGATGAAGCGACCCTTGCTGAACGCCTGCAGATCCCAGCCGATGTTGGCGAGGGTCATCGGGTTGCGGGCGAAGGCCACCGCGATCGACGTGCCGAGTTCGAGGGTCTCGGTGTGCTCGGCGCCGAGGAGGAGCGGGAAGAAGGGGTCGTGCGAGGTCTCGGCGGTCCAGGCGCCGCTGTAGCCGGCGGCCTCGAGTTCGCGGGCCTGTGCCCCCGCTCCGTGCAGGTTGCTGCCGAGTGATCCGTCGACCTTCATCGAGCCCTCCGTGTGCTGGTCGCGGACGGTCCGCGACGCGCCGTCGACCGGCGTGAGGGCGACCCTATCGGGTGGGTGGGATGCGGTTTCCTACTGGTCGCGCAGGAAGCGCTCGAGCTCGGCCGCGATGTCGTCGCCGGTCTGGGTGAGCAGGTCGTGCGCCTCCTCGAGCTTGGCCACCATGGCCTCGTGCTCGGGGTTGCCGCTGACCAACCGCTCGATGCGGTCGTGCTGGGCGGCGGCCTCGGTGGCGAGGCCGGGTGACGAGATCCGGACGCCGATGTTGTCGGCGAGTCCATCGAGCAGGGCCTGCGAGGCGGCCGGGTACGGCATGGCGCTGACGTAGTGCGGCACCTGCACCCACAGTCCGAGGCACGGGATGCCGCGCTCGGTGAGCGCGTGCTCGAGGAGAGCGGTCGCACCCGCCGGAGCGTCGAGCGTGCTCTTGAGGTACGGGACGGCGGCGACGACATCGGCCGACGGCGACGTGACCGACAGGCGGCACGGACGGGTGTGCGGCGAGGCGAACGGGTACGCCCCGAATCCGATCATCTGGTACACGCCGAGCACCTGCGCGAGATCGGCGACGCACGCAGCGAATCGACGCCACTGCATGTCGGGCTCGGGGCCGCGGAGGAGGTACACGGCGTGCCCGTCGTCGGTGGTGCCCATCACGAGTTCGATGTCGCTCCATGCGAGACGGGTGTTGACCCCCTCGCGCAGTTCCATCGTGGGTCGGCGGGCGCGGTAGTCGACGAAGACGTCGCCGTCGAAGGTGGCCACGGGGGTCGGCCTGATCGACTCCTCGAGCGTCGCCATCGCTGCGGCGGCCGCTCCGCTGGCATCGATCCAGCCGGTGAGCATCACGACGAGCACGGGGCGGTCGAGGACCGCGAGACGGGCGGGGTCGGCGTGCAGTGTGACGGCGGAGTCCATGACGAGGGCAGGGTATCGGGGAGACGGCGACGTGTCGGCCGACAGCACGCTTGTAGCGTGACCTCATGTACACCGACGTCACCGATGCGACCTTCCAGTCGGAGGTCATCGACCGCTCGTTCCAGACCACGGTCGTCGTCGACCTGTGGGCGCCGTGGTGCGGCCCGTGTCGCACCCTCGGCCCGATCATCGAGAGCGCTGTCGACGCCACTGCCGGTGCGGCCGTGCTCGTCAAGGTCAACGTCGACGAGAACCCCGGCATCGCGCAGGCGTTCAACGCCCAGTCGATCCCGCTCGTCGTGGCGCTCCGCGACGGCCGACCCGTCGACGGCTTCATGGGGGCCAAGCCCCAGCACGAGGTCGATGCATGGGTCGCGTCGCTCGCCCCCTCGGAATCGGAACTGGTCATTTCGGCCCTGCTCGACGAGGGCTCGGAGGAGTCGCTGCGTTCGGTCCTCGAACTCGTCCCCGGTCACGAAGAGGCCATCTGCCTGCTGGCCGAGATGCTCATCGTTCGAGGTGACAACAACGAGGCGCTCACACTCCTGGCGCGCATCCCCGAGAACGACATCACCCGTCACCTGGCGGCCATGGCGCGCACACACCTCCAGCCCGACGACGACCACGATGCCACGCTCACGGCGCTGCTCGACCGAGTCAAGGACGACGAGGAGGCCCGCCAGCAGTTCCTCGACATCCTCGAACTGATGGGCCCGCTCGACCCGCGTACGGCGACCTTCCGCAAGAAGCTGACCAGCCGCCTGTTCTGACCGCGGCGACGCTCGGCCGCGCCGGAGCGTGGTGGCTGCCGCCACTCGCGTCGGCGCACCCCGCGGTGAGATAGGTCAGGCGTATGCCGCGAACAGTTCGCCGATGGCCTTCGCCTGACCACCGGTGGTCGACGACATCACGGCGATCGGCAGCACCCCGGTCGAGCGCCACGCGTCGAGCCGTTCGCGGACCTCGCCCGCGGTGCCGCTGATCGTGCAGTCGTCGATCCAGGCGTCGGTCATCAAGCCGGGCAGCGCATCGCGGTCGCCGGTCGCGAGGGCATCCTCGATCGCCGCCATCTCGGCCTCGTACCCGGCCTGCTTCCAGTAGTTGCGGTAGTTCGGGAGCATGACGTAGCCGCCGAGCGTGCGGCGATGGATCGCCCGGGCAGCGTCCTTGTCGGCGTCGATGACCGTGGGCACCATGTTGGCGAGCGGGAACGACGCACGGCGCTCCTCGGGCACACGCGCCACCTGGTGGGGCATGTGCCGCAGCGAGGCGTTGGCCCAGATCGCACCGTCGGCGACGTCGAGGGCGAGGTCGAGCATCCGGTCGCGCAGCGTGGCCAGCCACACCGGAGGCAACTCGCCCGCCGCACGGGAGGCGCCGCGCACGCCGTCGACGTAGGACCGCATGTCGGAGAGAGGGCGTCCGGTGTCGATGCCGAGGCGGCTCATCGCCGGGACGTGGCTGACACCGAGGCCGAGGCGGAAGCGACCACCGCTGACCTCGTGGAGATGGCCGGCGGTCACCGCGACCTCGGCAGGATGTCCGTGGTAGATCGGCTGGATGCTCGTCCAGAACGGGATCCGCGACGTGACGTGGGCGAGCGACCCGCAGAGTGCGAGGTTGCCGTGGATGCCGGGGCTGGCGAGGCCCGCGAATCCGAGACGGTCGGCTTCGGCCGCGAGGTCGAGGATGGCCGACCGCTTGCCGGCGACGCCGATGACGCTGATGGCCGGGAGTCCGGTGTCGGCGGGGTCGAAGGGGAGGGGAGCGCTGCTCATCCGGCCGACCGTACTCCTCCGGTAGGGTCGGCCCCGTGACGGCGAACGACCAGATGATCCGCATCGGGATGGTCTGCCCGTACAGCCTCTCCATCCCCGGCGGGGTCCAGGCACAGGTGCTCGGCCTCGCCCGTCAACTGCGGCGGATGGGGCGCGAGGTCCGAGTGCTCGGCCCGTGCGACGGCCCGCCTCCCGACACGTTCGTGACGCCACTCGGCAACAGCCTGCCGACCGCGGCGAACGGCTCGATCGCCCCGCTCGCGCCCGACCCCGCGGCCGCCCTGCGCACGATGAGGGTGCTGTTCGAGGAGCAGTTCGACGTCCTGCACCTCCACGAACCGTTCGCCCCTGGGCCGACGATGACGAGCATCCTGCTCCACCCCGCACCCGTCGTCGCGACGTTCCACGCCGCTGGTACGAGCGCGAGTTACAAGTACCTCGCTCGGCCGATCAAGGCGTCGGCCGTGAACATCAACCGCCGAGTGGTCGTGTCGAAGGATGCCGCGGCGCTCGTGTCGGAGGCGATCGGTGGCGAGTACGAGGTGCTCTTCAACGGGGTCGAACTCGAGGCGTACCGGTCGTCGTCCGCATGGCCGACCACCGGCCCCACCATCTTCTTCTGCGGGCGCCACGAGGAGCGCAAGGGTCTCGACGTGTTGCTCGACGCGTTGCCCGATCTGCCCGCCGACGTGACCCTCTGGATCGCGAGCGACGGGCCCGACACCGAACGACTCCGGGCCGCCACCGCTGGCGACCGGCGGGTGCAGTGGCTCGGCCGGATCGACGAGGCCGAGAAGATCGCCCGTCTCAAGGGGGCGACCATCTTCTGTGCGCCGTCGCTGCGTGGTGAGTCGTTCGGAGTCGTGCTCATCGAGGCGATGGCGGCGGGGACGTGCATCGTCGCCAGTTCACTCGACGGATACCGCAACGTGGCGACCCACGACGTCGACGCCCTCCTGATGCCTCCCGGCGAGGTCGGAGCACTGGCCACCGCCCTGAACCGGGCACTCGCGGACGCCGCGCTCCGCGACCGACTCGTGGCCGCTGGTCAGACCCGCGCCGACGACTTCTCGATGGTCGCGCTCGCCGAGGCCTACGACGCCATGTACCGCGAACTCGCCGCCCAGCACCGCGCCTCGCGGGTGCACACCGGCGGCAGACGGCTCAGCGCGTGGCCGCGTGTCCCCCGGCGCGTGCGGTCGGCCCGTAGGATGGCCTGAGCGGCGCCGTTCGGCGTCGGCCCGACCACCCCGGAGTCCTCATGGCCTGGATCATCGTCCTGATCGTCGTCGCAGTCGTCGTGCTGTGGGCGATCGCTGCCTACAACGGCCTCGTCCGCGGTCGCAACCAGGTCGACAACGCCTGGTCGCAGATCGACGTGCAGCTCAAGCGCCGCATCGACCTCGTGCCCAACCTCGTCGAGACCGTCAAGGGCTACGCGGCCCACGAGAAGCAGACGCTCGAGGCCGTGATCGCGGCCCGCAACGCGGCGATGGCCGCCCCCGCCGACCCGCACGCCCAGGCGAACGCCGACAACGTGCTCACCGGCGCCCTCCGGCAGCTCTTCGCCCTGAGCGAGGCGTACCCCGACCTGAAGGCCAACCAGAACTTCCTGCAGTTGCAGGAAGAACTCACCGCCACCGAGGGTCGCGTCGCCTACGCCCGCCAGTTCTACAACGACAGCGTCCTGGGCTACAACAACCGTCTGCAGTCGTTCCCGACTCTGCTCGTGGCTCGCCTCGGCAACTTCCAGCCGCGTGAGTTCTTCGAGGCCGACGCTGCCGACCGCGTCGTCCCCAAGGTCCAGTTCTGACGCAGGCATGTTCGAACAGATCCGCTCCAACAAGCGACGTAGCGTCGCGCTCATCATCGGTTTCGCCGGCGTCGTCGTGCTGGTCGGCATGGCCGTCGGTCTGGTCATCGGCAACGGAACGCTCGGGACGGTCGTCGCCCTGGTGATCGCTGCGGCGATGGCGTTCGGTTCGTACTGGAAGTCCGATGCCATCGCGCTCTCGGTCAGCCGTGCGGTTCCCGCCGACCCTGAGGTCTACAAGCGACTCCACAACCTCGTCGAAGGGTTGTGCATCGCCAGTGGCCTCCCCAAGCCGCGTGTCTACGTCATCGACGATCCGGCACCGAACGCCTTCGCGACCGGACGCGATCCGAAGCATGCCGCCATCGCGGTGACCACCGGTCTGCTCGAGAAGATGAACCGAGTCGAGCTCGAGGGCGTCGTCGCCCACGAGCTGTCGCACATCCGCAACTACGACATCCTCGTCAGCACGCTGGCCGTCACCCTCGTCGGCACGGTCGCGATCGTCACCGACTTCGCCGTCAGGGCGCTGTGGTGGAACGGCGGCCGTGCTCACCGCAGTGGCGACCGCGACGGTGGCGGCAACCCGCTGGCCATCGTCGGGTTCGTGTTCATCATCCTCGCCCCCATCGTGGCCAAGGCGATGCAGGCTGCCGTGAGTCGCCAGCGCGAGACCCTGGCCGACGTGTCGGCCTGCCAGATGACCCGCTACCCACCCGGCCTGATCTCGGCGCTCGAGAAGCTCCGCGACGACAGTTCGGTCGTGCACGCGGCGAGCAACGCGACCGCCCACATGTGGATCGAGCAGCCGATGTCGGGGGTCAACGACGGGGGCAAGATGGGGTGGCTGAACAAGTTGTTCGCCACGCATCCTCCGCTCGACGAGCGCATCGCCCTGCTGCGCGAACTCTGACATCCCGGTCGGGTTCGGCCCGACCGACAGGGGAGAGGTCGAGTGGCGAACGGCACCTCGGCGGCCACCGAACTCGGCTAGGGGGACATGGCCGCCCAGCGGTAGCCTGCCCGCCATGACCGAACAGCGCACCACCGGAACCATGCGGGTCAACCGCGGCCTCGCCGAGATGCTCAAGGGTGGCGTCATCATGGACGTCGTCACGCCCGAGCAGGCCAAGGTGGCCGAGGATGCCGGAGCCTGCGCGGTGATGGCGCTCGAGCGCGTGCCGGCCGACATCCGTCGCGACGGTGGTGTCGCTCGGATGAGCGACCCCGAGATGATCGAGGGCATCAAGGCGGCCGTCAGCATCCCGGTGATGGCCAAGGCCCGCATCGGCCACTTCGTGGAGGCCCAGATCCTCCAGGCACTGGGCGTCGACTACATCGACGAGAGCGAAGTGCTCACCCCGGCCGACGAGACGCACCACATCGACAAGTTCGCCTTCACGGTGCCCTTCGTCTGCGGCGCCACCAACCTCGGTGAGGCGCTCCGTCGCATCGGCGAGGGTGCCTGCATGATCCGCAGCAAGGGCGAGGCCGGCACCGGCAACATCGTCGAGGCCGTGCGCCACCTGCGCAACATCCTCGGCGACATCCGCAAGATCACCCAGGCCGATTCGGCCGAGCTGTTCGAGTGGGCGAAGAAGCTCCAGGCTCCGCTGCCGCTCGTGCAGGAGATCGCCGAGACCGGCAAGCTCCAGGTGCCGCTGTTCTGCGCCGGTGGCATCGCCACTCCGGCCGACGCTGCGCTCGCCATGCAGTTGGGTGCCGAGGCCGTGTTCGTCGGCTCGGGCATCTTCAAGAGCGACGATCCGGCCCCGCGTGCCAAGGCCATCGTCGAGGCGACCACCCACTTCACCGACGCCGCCATCCTCGCCAAGGTCAGCCGTGGCCTCGGTGCGCCGATGACCGGTATCGGCATGGACGAGATCAACCAGCGCTACGCCGAGCGCGGTTGGTGATCGTGCGCCTCGTGAGTCCGGAGCCCCCAGGTGGACGAGCACCAGCCGGTCATCGGCGTCCTCGCCCTGCAGGGAGCGTTCGAGGCTCATCAGCGCGTCCTCGCTGACCTCGGACACACCACCGTCCAGGTCAGGACACCCGCCCATCTCGAGCAGGTCGACGCGCTCGTCCTCCCCGGTGGAGAGAGCACGACCATGTCGAAGCTGCTCGGTACCTCGGGATTGTTCGAGCCGCTGGCGGCCCGGTTCGCCGCCGGACTGCCGGCGTTCGGGACGTGCGCAGGGATGATCCTGCTGGCGCGGGAGGTCCTCGACGGGCGTCCCGACCAGCGCTCGTTCGGCGTCGTCGACATCGCCGTCCAGCGCAACGGCTACGGCCGCCAGATCGACAGCTTCGAGACAGACCTTCCCGTGGTCGGTGATTCCGTCCCGTTCCGAGCCGTGTTCATCCGAGCGCCGAAGATGGTGCGGCACGGAGCCGACGTCGAGGTGCTCGCGGCGCACGACGGCGTGCCCGTCCTCGTGCGGCAGGGCGATGTGCTCGTGGCGTCGTTCCACCCCGAACTCACCGGCGACCACCGCCTCCACCAGTATTTCGTCGAGCGTTGCGTCCGGCACGCCGTCGTCCACTGACCACTCGCATCGTCCGTCCCGAATCGTCCGCTCTTCCGTTCCGTCCCGTCCGTCCCGCCACCAGAGGTAGTCATGTCCGGTCACTCCAAATGGGCAACCATCAAGCACAAGAAGGGCGCAGCCGACAAGGCCCGCGCCAAGGTCTTCAACAAGATCGCTCGCCAGCTCGAGGTGGCCGCACGTGAGGGAGGCCCCGATGCCACCTCGAACGCGTCGCTCCGCACGGTGATCCAGAAGGCCAAGGCCGCCCAGATGACCAACGACGCCATCGACCGAGCGATCAAGCGTGGCGCCGGTCTCGGTGAGGCGACCTCGTACGAGGCGATCACGTACGAGGCGTACGCACCGGGCGGTGTGGCGATGCTCATCGACGTGCTCACCGACAACCGCAACCGCTCGAGCGCCGACGTGCGCGTCGTGTTCACCAAGGGTGGCGGAGCGATGGCCGAGCCGGGTGCCGTGGGCTGGCAGTTCAGTCGTCGCGGCGTGATCCTGGTGAACGGCAGCGACGAGGACACCGTGATGATGGCGGCGCTCGACGCTGGCGCCGACGACATCACTGCCGAGGGCGACGGGTTCCGCGTCACCTGCGAGCCGAACGTGGTCTACGACGTGCGCGAGGCGCTGCAGGCGGCGGGCATCGACGTGGCCTCGGCCGAGAGCACGATGGTCTCGAGCGTCACGATCGACGTCACCGACATCGACGACGCCCGCAAGATCCTCAAGATCATGGACGCTCTCGACGACATCGACGACGTCCAGGACGTCTACTCGAACTTCGACATCTCCGACGACCTGATGGAGCAGCTGGGCGAATGAGCCTCGGCATCGGCGACAGGGCGCCCGATTTCACCCTCCCCGCCACGGGTGGCGGCTCCGTGTCGCTGGCCGACTTCGCCGGTCGACCGGTGGTGCTCGTGTTCTACCCGGGCGACGACACGCCGGTCTGCACCAAGCAGCTCAACTCCTACAACGACGACCTCGCCCAGTTCGCCGACCTCGACGCGCAGGTGCTCGGGATCTCGGCGCAGGGTCTCGAGAGCCACGAGCGCTTCGCCGCCAAGCACGGCTTCGGGTTCCCGCTGCTCAGCGACCCCGACAAGGCTGTGGCAGCGGCGTACGGCACGCTCGGACCGATCGGGTTCCCGCGGCGGAGCGTGTTCATCGTCGACGCTGAGGGCATCGTGCGGTATGCCCACCGGGCGATCGCCGGCCTGACCTTCCGCCCGGTCAGCGAACTCGTCGACGTCCTCCGCTCCCTCTGACCCACCCCACCCCAACCCCCACCCCACCGATCTCGGCGCGTTCCGTTCCGGTTTTCGGGACGATACGGACCGAGATCTTGTGGTCTCAGGCCGGAGCGCCGGTGCAGGGCGCCCCGGAGCAGGGGTCGGTGAGCTGTCCG
>Ga0172373_10002217_pt1 | contig 30205 bp, 26 predicted proteins | sample Lak10m_2_FD_114546 | JGI IMG/M metagenome (GOLD analysis project Ga0172373, IMG submission 114546) | Freshwater microbial communities from Kabuno Bay, South-Kivu, Congo - kab_092012_10m | ecosystem: Environmental > Aquatic > Freshwater > Lake | place: Democratic Republic of the Congo...
CATGGCGGGGCGGGAGACGGCCCAATCCATGAAGGTCTTCGCGGCTTCCAGATTCTTCGTGCCCTTCATGATGGCGGCTGTCTGCATCTCCCAGCCTGTGCCTTCCTCCGCCATGATGATGTCGATGGGCGCCCCTTGGGCCTTCAGGCGTGCTGCACGGAAGGGGAAGGAGAGCCCGATGACGTACTCACCCGAAGCCGCCTGTTCGCATGGCTTGGATCCCGAATGGCTGTAGCTCGCGATATTGGCGTGGAGCTTGTCCATGAATGCCCACGCCTTCTCTTCGCCGAACATCTGTATCCAGGCGGCCACCATCAGGTAGCCTGTTCCGGAGGATGCGGGGTGCGGCATCGTGACCTTGCCCCTGTAGACCGGGTTTTCGAGGTCGGTCCATTTCGCCGGTTTGGGCAGGCTTCCACGTCGGGCTTCGACGGTGTTGAAGCACATGGTACTGGCCCATCCGTAGACTCCGACCCAATTGGCCGGCGTGGCCTTGTTCAGATACAAGGGATTGAGCGCGTCCATCCCCTTGGGCGTGTAGGGTTGGAACAATCCCATGTCTGCGAAGTTGGTCATGCTCGTGACCGCCATCGCGAACAGAACGTCCGCGCGTGGATTGTCCTTCTCGGCGAGCACTCGTGCGGCGATGATGCCGGTGGAGTCTCGTACCCAGTTGAGCTTGATGTTGGGGTGCGCTTTCGAGAAAACCTCGGAGAAATACCGGATGTTGTCCGCTTCCGCGCCAGCATAGATGGTCAGTTCGGCCGCTGTCGAGGCAAATGCGCTCGAGAGTGCGACCGAGGCCGCCGCGAGGCGGATGTTCTTCCACTGGAAAATCGGTTTCATGGTCTTCATCTTTCGTATGGTTCAGGGGTTGGAGGGAAGCCGCCAGGCTTGCAGGCGGCGCAGCAGGAACTTCGAGATGATCAATTGCAGCAGGCGGACGACCACGCAGGCGTAGACGATCAGCATGGCCATGGCCGCGGCCGATGCGAGGCGGCCCGCCTCGTCCATGTGCACCACCGCCAGAGAGGCCAGTCTGGAATGGACACCGTACAGGAAGATGACCGTCGAGACACTGGTCATCGAGTTGAGGAACAGATAGCCCCATATCTCGACCAAGGCGGGTGCACACATCGGCACGGTGACCTTGAAGAAGAATTTCGTGAGGGGAACCTTCAATGAGAACGCAACCGACTCGAACTCCTTGTCCAGCTGCTTGAGCGCGGTCAGGGATGTCAGATGCGTGACGGTGTAGTAATGGGTCAGGGTGGCGATGACCAGCAGGGCGATCGTCCCGTACAGACCATCGAAGAAGCTGCCGGGCTTGTTGACCACGAGGAGGAAGCCCAGGCCAAGAACCAGACCTGGTATGGCCATGGGCAGCAGTGCCAAGGCCTGGATCACCTGGCGGATGGCGCCGTGTGTTCGCGGCTTCTCGACCAGATAGGCGCTCAGGAAAGTCGCCATGGTTCCCAGGGTGGCCACCCAGAACGAGAGCACCAGGGAGTTCCTGAAATTCTCCCAGCCGACGCCTTCCATGTCGAATCGGTAATGGTCCAGCGTGAACTCCAGGTTGTAGGGCCAGAACTTCACCACGGCTGCGAACTGCCCCATGGCGATGACGGCCAGCATGACGACGGTGATCAGAGTGCAGTACAGCCACATCCCCCGATCGAACCAGACTGACGGCCTCGGACTCGCAGCCACCGATCGCGCGCCGAAACTGCTGGATTGCCGTGACGACACATACCGGTCGAGGATGAAGGCGAGAAGGGCCGGGATCAGCAGTACGATCGAGACCACGGCGCCCATCTCGAAGTTCTGCTGGCCGACCACCTCCTTGTAGATATCCGTGGCCAGGACGTTGTAGTTGCCACCGATGACTTTCGGGATGCCGAAATCGGTCAACACTCGGACGAAAACGAAGATTCCTGTGGCCATCAGACCGTAGCGCACATTCGGCAAGGTCACCGACAGGAAGGTCCTGACCGGACCAGCCTTCAAGCTTCTTGCGGCCTCGTACAACCTCGAATCCGACAGGAGCAGGGAGGCTGAAAGGATCATGATCGCGTGCGGCAAGGTCCACAACGTCGACGCCATCACGATGCCCACCGGACCGTACAAGGGATGCCCCATCAGAAAACTCTTGAAGATCCCCCGGTTGCCGAAGAAATAGACCAGTGCGATCGCCTTGAGCAGCCCCGGCGTGAGCAGGGGGACCATCGCCATCGCCTTGAAGAACGGACGGCCGGGCATGCAGGACCGTGTCAGTGCATAGGCGTAGACGAAAGCCAGACCGACCACGATGACGGTGGTGGTCGTCGCCACCACCAGACTGTTCCCCAACGATTGCAGCAGTGCCGGGTTTCCGAAATACCCGTGGTAATTCGCGAGCCCGACGAACGCGCCCTTGCTGTCGTGAAGGCTGCGCCACAGGATCGTCCAGACGGGCAGGACGACCGTGAAAAGGAAGAAGACGCCGAACCCGGCCAGCAGGGTCAGCACCAGCCAGTCGTCGGTACTGCGACGCAATGCGTCGGGTCGACCAGTGACATTCGAGACGCTTTTCATGCCGCTGCGCCGAAAACGCGCATCTTCTGCACGGGCAGGTGCAGGAAGACCTGACGTCCACCCGCGACGAACGCCAATGCCGGGTCGCCCTCGCGAAGGTCGACGGCGATCTCTGCAGGGTCGACGGCCGTTCGCAGATGCAGGCGATAGGCACCGCCCAAGCGTTCGACCTCGGCGATCGTGCCGGGCAGGCCGGGCGGGCCACTGGCCCCGGTACTGGATGCACCCGTCACATGGATGTGCTCGGGCCGGATCGCACAAAGGATCCTCGATCCAGCGGGCCAGATCGCGTCGTCCAGACGCACTTCGATGCTCCCCGACCGGGCAAGGCCCGGCGCGATCACCGTGGCGCGCAGCAGGTTGGTGGTTCCGATGAAATCCGCGACGAAGGGCGAAGCAGGCCTGTCATAGATATCGTCAGGCGTTCCCATCTGCTCGACCCTTCCACTGCGCATGACGAGCACGCGGTCAGCCATGGTCAGCGCCTCTTCCTGATCGTGCGTGACCATGATCGTCGTCACCCCGACCTGTCGTTGCAGGCGCTTGATTTCCCGCCGCAGGCGCAACCGCACCTTCGCGTCCAGTGCTGACAGGGGCTCGTCCAGCAGCAGCAGTCCGGGTGATGGCGCGAGCGCCCGCGCAAGCGCCACCCGCTGCTGCTGCCCGCCGGACAACTGTCCGGGGAACTTGCGATCCTCTCCGACGAGTCCGACGAGTTCGAGGAGTTCGGCCACACGGGCGTCGATCTGGCTTCGGGGCTGTCCGCTGCTCAGCAGACCGAAGGCCACGTTCTGCGCGATGGTCAGGTTCGGGAACAGCGCATACGACTGGAAGACGATGCCGAAATCGCGTTCAGACGTCGGTAACGCCGTGATGTCCACCCCCGCTTGGATGACCTGACCTGAACTCAGCGATTCCAGCCCCGCGATGCAGCGCAGCAAGGTGGTCTTCCCGCAACCGGACGGCCCCAGGAAACAGATGAACTCCCCCTGCTTGATCTCGAACGAGACCTCCTCCAGCGCACGGAAGGCGCCGAAATCCTTGCCGGCCTTCCTGACCTGGAGGTAGGGCGTCGTTTCGGTCGTTGACGATGGGCTGGAACTCATGAATTCCTCAATGCAGGGACATGTCTCGCAACCCGGGCACGATGTCACGACAGCGGCTGGCGTGGCGTCGGTCGGGCGTCCATGGGACGGTGCGGATGATCGACGCGGGCAGGCGCGCAGGGTGATGTGGAAACGACAATAAAGAGCCTGAAAGCGACAATCGCTCGAGCGGTGGTGGGTCCCCGATGCACCTCGAACGTGCCCGGGCGTTCCGGGTCTCTGAAGCTCGCACCACGACGGTGAACCATCGACGGTTCCCGAACGGCCTCTGCCGTCCGTCTCCGTCGCCAGCCGACTACGCAAGGCCGCCTGGCCGAGGCTGTGAGCATGATGGGCCTGGCCCACTGTGCTCTCGGCGGCTTGTCCGCTGGAATCAGGAGCGACGCAATTCGCATCAGGCGTGTCGCAGGAGAGAGTGGACTCGGGGCGATGAATTCCCCGATGATGCACCCGAGGACGGCTGAATTCACGGTGCGTCCGTCACGCCAAGGCGCACGTCATGAACCCGAACGACCCCCATCGCCTCACCGCCGCCGACCCCGAGCTCTGGTCCGCCATCGCCGACGAGAACCGGCGCCAGGAAGACCACATCGAGCTGATCGCCAGCGAGAACTACGCCTCGCACGCCGTGATGGCGGCGCAGGGCAGCCAGCTCACCAACAAGTACGCCGAGGGCTACCCGGGCCGGCGCTACTACGGCGGCTGCGAGCACGTGGACCGCTTCGAGCAGCTCGCACTGGACCGCGTGCGGCGCCTGTTCGGCGCCGACGCCCATGGCTGGGCCGCCAACGTGCAGGCGCACTCGGGGGCGCAGGCGAACGCGGCGGTCTTCCTGGCCTTCCTGAAGCCGGGCGACACCTTCATGGGCATGAACCTCGCCGAAGGCGGGCACCTGTCGCACGGCATGGCGCTCAACATGAGCGGCAAGTGGTTCAAGCCCGTCAGCTACGGCCTGGACGCGAACGAGGAGATCGACTACGCGGCCATGGAGCGCACCGCGCGCGAGACCCGGCCCAAGCTCATCATCGCCGGCGCCTCGGCCTACAGCCTGCGCATCGACTTCGAGCGCTTCGGCCGCATCGCGCGCGAGGTCGGCGCGCTGCTGATGGTGGACATGGCGCACTATGCCGGGCTGATCGCCGCGGGGGTCTACCCGAGCCCGATCCCGCACGCCGACATCGTCACAAGCACCACGCACAAGAGCCTGCGCGGCCCGCGCGGCGGCATCATCCTGATGCGCCCGGAGCACGAGAAGGCGATCAACAGCGCCATCTTCCCCGGCACCCAGGGCGGGCCGCTGATGCACGTGATCGCCGCCAAGGCGGCAGCCTTCGGCGAGGCGCTGCAGCCCTCGTTCAAGACCTACCAGGCGCAGGTGCTGGTGAACGCGCGCGTGCTGGCCGAGACGCTGGTGGAGCGCGGCCTGCGCATCGTCTCGGGCCGCACCGAGAGCCACGTGATGCTGGTGGACCTGCGCCCCAAGGGCCTGACCGGCAAGGCGGCCGAGGCGCTGCTGGGCAGCGCCCACATCACGGTGAACAAGAACGCGATCCCGAACGATCCGGAGAAGCCCATGGTCACCAGCGGCATCCGCCTGGGCAGCCCGGCGATGACCACGCGCGGCTTCGGCGAGGCCGAATCGCGCCAGGTGGGCCAACTGATCGCCGACCTGCTGGACGCCCCGACGGACGCGGCGCGCCTGGCCGATGTGAAGGCGCGGGTGGGGGCGTTGACGGCGCGCTTCCCGGTGTATCGGTGAGCGTCCGGACGGGTCGGGCGCCGTGGCAGGCAGGGCCCGATCTCCGGTCTCACCCCGCGACGGACCGATCTGCCGTCGACAGCCCGGCCTGCGCGCAGGCCCGGCAGATGCAGGCCTTGCCGCGCGCATCCGGCGGCAGCCGTGCCAGCAGGGCTGGCGGGAAGGATTGCTCGCTGCACCAGCAGGGCACGTCGAAGCGGCCGGTGGCCACGGCCGCGCAGCCGTTGGGGCCGCCGCACAGCGGGCACTGCGGGGCAGGCAGGGGTGTGGCGGGGCAACTGTCCATGCACGGACTCTACGCCCGTCTGCCCCGCAGGGACTGCGTGCGGGGACGGGTGGGCCCGTCAGGTCGGCATCACCAGCGTGTGCCTGACCCGCCAGCGCAGGCCGCCGTCGCGGGCGGGGTTCAGTTTCATCGCCAGTGCTGCGCGCTCGGCGGCGCCCAGGCGGCGCCAGAGGAAGTCATCGGTGTTGCCAGGGTCGCCGTCGACGAAGAGTTGCGAGCTGATCTCGCCCACGCTCGGATGCCGCAGCTTGACGTGGATGTGCGGGGTGCGGCCGGCATAGGGTGCGGGGCGGATGGTTCGGAAACCGACGCCACCGTCGGCACCGGTGCGCGCCTGCCCGTAACCCTGGAAGCCCTCGTCGACGTCGCCCGGGGCGGCGCCGTCGCGCGGGTGGCGGTAGCGGCCCCAGGTGTCGCACTGCCAGATCTCGACCGTCGCGCCGTCCAGCGTGCGGCCGGCGCGGTCGCGCACCCGCAGATCCAGACCCAGGTGCTCGCCCTCGGCCACGCGCTCCAGGCCGGCGCGTCGCACGCGGGTGAGATCGGCATCCCAGTCGCCGGCGAAGGGGCCGCGCTCGCGCCAGGCGGGCGTCGGGTAGAACGGGCCTTCGGTCATCGGCGGCAGCACGGTGGCCGCGCGTGCCGGGCGTGTGATCAGCAGGGGGATGGCCAGGGCGGCTGCGGTACCGGTGGCGGCCCGGCGAATCGCCCGGCGGCGATCGGGCGACGGCGGGGCAGGGGGCGTCTTCATGGCCAGGACTGAAGCAGCCCGACGTCTTCCCGCACCGGTGTGGGGTCAAGCGGACCGTCGCCGCACCGCCAGGCCGGGCCGGGACTGGTGTGCTGGCCGGTGCGCTGCGATGCGTGTGACGCAAAGCATCTATCCGGTGTCGTGAAAATACAAGCTGACGGCGGTCTTGCAGCCGATGATGCGTCCGTCATGGCCGTCTCCGTTTTCGACCTCTTCAAGATCGGCATCGGGCCGAGCAGCTCGCACACCGTGGGCCCGATGCGGGCCGCGCGGATGTTCACGCTGCGACTGGCCGCAGACGGGCTGCTGGCGAGCACCGCGCGCGTGAGGTGCGAGCTCTTCGGCTCGCTCGGCGCCACCGGCAAGGGCCACGGCAGCGACAAGGCGGTGCTGCTCGGGCTGGCCGGGCACGAGCCTGACACGGTGGACGTGGAGGCGGTGCCGGCGCTGCTGGAGGCCATCCGGGGCGGGCGGCGGCTGGTGCTGGGCGGCACCCTTGGTGCCGATGGCGACCATGGCGCCGATCGCGCCGGTCGCGCCCATCGTCCCGATCGCGGGCACGGATCGGCGGGCGGTGCTGCCAGGGTCGAAGACGCGCCGACCATTGCCTTCGACGAGGCGCGCGACCTCGTCTTCCATCGCCGCCAGAGCCTGCCCTTCCACGCCAACGGCATGCGCCTGAGCGCCTTCGACGCCGCCGGGGCCGAGCTGACGACGCGGGCCTACTACTCGGTGGGCGGCGGTTTCGTCGTCAGCGACGAGGTTGCGGCCAACGGCGCGCGGCAGAAGGTCGTCGCGCCCGACGCCACCGTGCTGCCGCTGCCCTTCCGCTCCGGGGCCGCGCTGCTGGCGCTGACGCAGGCGCACGGCTGCACGATTGCCGAGGTGATGCGCCGCAACGAGCGCCATTGGCGCAGCGACGCCGAGATCGACGCCGGCCTGCTGAAGATCTGGGCCGTGATGCAGGCCTGCGTGGCCCGGGGCTGCCGCACCGAGGGCGTGCTGCCGGGCGGCTTCAAGGTGCGGCGGCGAGCTGCCGCGCTGTACCGTGATCTCACCTCCAACCCCGAGGCGGCGAACCTGATGCCCCCAGGAAGCGTCGGTGACGCTTCCGCCCCCCGAGGGGGTGTCGGGTCGACTTGGGAGCGGCCCGGCGTCGACCCGAGAGACCCCCTGCAGGTCATCGACTGGGTCAACCTCTACGCGCTGGCCGTCAACGAGGAGAACGCCGCCGGCGGCCGCGTGGTGACGGCGCCGACCAACGGCGCGGCCGGCATCGTGCCGGCGGTGCTGCACTACTACGCGCGCTTCGTGCCGGGCGCGCACGACCGCGGCGTGGTCGACTTCCTGCTCACCGCCGCGGCCATCGGCATCCTCTACAAAGAGAACGCCAGCATCAGCGGCGCCGAGGTCGGCTGCCAGGGCGAGGTGGGCGTGGCCTGCTCCATGGCCGCCGGCGCGCTGTGCGCCGTGATGGGCGGCACGCCCGAGCAGGTGGAGAACGCGGCCGAGATCGGCATGGAGCACCACCTGGGCCTGACCTGCGACCCCGTGGGCGGTCTGGTGCAGATCCCGTGCATCGAGCGCAACGCCATCGCCGCGGTCAAGGCGATCAATGCCGCGCGCATGGCGCTGCGCGGCGACGGCACCCACCACGTCAGCCTCGACAAGGTCATCAAGACCATGCGCGAGACCGGCGCGGACATGCTGACCAAGTACAAGGAGACGGCCCGCGGCGGGCTGGCCGTCAACATCGTCGAGTGCTGAAGGAGGCACGGATGCAGAAGTTCTCGATCTGGTCGCTGCTGCGCAACGCCGGCAGCTACCATGAAGGCTGGCAGCGCCAGTGGCGCGCGCCCGAGCCCAAGCGTGAGTACGACGCGGTCGTCGTCGGTGGCGGCGGCCACGGCCTGGCCACCGCCTACTACCTCGCCAAGGAGCACGGCCTGCGCCACATCGCCGTGGTCGAGCGCGGCTGGCTGGGCGGCGGCAACACCGCGCGCAACACCACCATCGTGCGCAGCAACTACCTCTGGGACGAGGCCACGCACCTGTACGAGAAGTCGATGAAGCTGTGGGAGGGCCTGAGCCAGGACCTCAACTACAACGTGATGTTCAGCCAGCGCGGGGTGATGAACCTCGGCCACACGCTGCAGGACATGCGCGACATCGAGCGCCGCGTCACCGCCAACCGCCTCAACGGCGTGGACGCCGAGGTGCTGAGCCCGCAGCAGATCCAGGCCATGCTGCCCTTCATCAACCTGAACACCCGCTACCCGGTGCTCGGTGCTTCCTTCCAGCGCCGCGCCGGCGTGGCGCGGCACGACGCCGTGGCCTGGGGCTTCGCGCGCGCGGCCGACGCGCTGGGCGTGGACCTCCTGCAGAACTGCGAGGTCACCGGCATCCGGCGCGAGGGCGGGGCGGTGGTCGGGCTCGACACGGCACGGGGCTTCATCAAGACGAAGAAGGTGGCCATCGTCGCGGCCGGGCATTCCAGCGTGCTCGCCTCGCTGGCGGGCTTCCGCCTGCCGCTGGAGAGCCACCCGCTGCAGGCGCTGGTGAGCGAGCCCATGAAGCCCATCTTCCCGACCGTGGTGATGAGCAACGCCATCCACGCCTACATCAGCCAGAGCGACAAGGGTGACCTCGTCATCGGCGCCGGCATCGACCACTACACCGGTTACGGCCAGCGCGGCAGCTTCCCCATCATCGAGGGCACGCTGCAGGCCATCGTCGAGCTCTTCCCGCTGTTCTCGCGCGTGCGCATGAACCGGCAGTGGGGCGGCATCGTCGACGTCTCGCCCGACGCCTGCCCCATCATCAGCCTGACGCCGGTCAAGGGCCTGTACATCAACTGCGGCTGGGGCACCGGCGGCTTCAAGGCCACGCCGGGCTCGGGCTGGGTGATGGCGCACACCGTGGCGCAGGACCGCCCGCACGCGCTGAACGAGGCTTTCAGCCTCGACCGCTTCTACAACGGCCACCTGATCGACGAGCACGGCGCCGCCGCCGTGGCGCACTGAACGGGGAAAGGCAGGACGACATGCTGATCATCGAATGTCCCTGGTGCGGCCCGCGGGCCGAGAGCGAGTTCGCCTACGGCGGGGAGGGCGGCATCGCCCGGCCCCTGGCCACCGAGTCCCTCAGCGACGAGCAGTGGGGCGACTACGTCTTCATGCGCAAGAACCCCAAGGGCCTGCACCACGAGCAGTGGCGCCACGCCAGCGGCTGCGGCAAGTGGTTCAACGCGCTGCGCGACACCGTGAGCTACCGCTTCCACGGCACCTGGAAGATCGGTGCCGAGCCGCCGGCGGCGTTCGCGCGGCTGGGCGCCCCAGGGGCCAGCCCGGTCGGTTCGGCCGGCGCGGCCGCCACGCCGGCGCCATCGGCTGCCACCCCCATCGCCGGAGTCGCACGATGAGCGCCGCACCCGCACCCCGCCGCCTGCCGCAGGGCGGCCGCATCGACCGCAGCCGCCCGCTGAACTTCAGCTTCAACGGCCGCGCCTACACCGGCTACGAGGGCGACACGCTCGCCTCGGCCCTGCTGGCCGCCGGGCAGGGCCTGGTGGCGCGCAGCTGGAAGTACCACCGCCCGCGCGGCATCCTGGCCGCCGGCGTGGAGGAGCCCAACGCGCTGGTGCAGCTCTTCGAGGGCGAGCGCACCGTGCCCAACGTGCGCATGACCGAGGCCACGCTGGTCGAGGGCCTGGTCGCGCGCAGCATCCATGCCAGCCCGAGCGTCGAGTTCGACATCGGCGCGGTCAACAACTGGTTCTCGCGCCTGATCCCGGCGGGCTTCTACTACAAGACCTTCATGGCCTCGCAGGCGACCTGGCACTTCTTCGAGAAGCGCATCCGCGCCGTCAGCGGCCTGGGCCACTCGCCCGAGGTGCCCGACCCCGACCGCTACGACAAGCAATTCGCGCACGCCGACGTGCTGGTGGTGGGCGCGGGTGTGGCTGGCCTGGCCGCGGCGCGCGCGGCGGCCCGGGCGGGTGCGCGCGTGATGCTGTGCGACGAGCAGGCCGAGCCCGGCGGCTGGCTGCTCTCGAGCGACGACACGGTGGACGGCTGGCCAGCGGCCAAGTGGGCCGAGCTGACGGCGCGTGAGCTGGCCGCGCTGCCCGACGTGACCGTGCTCGGCCGCACCACCGCTTTCGGCTACCAGGAGCATGACCTCGTCACCCTGGTGGAAAAGCGCGCCGACCACCTGCCGAACGGCCGGCAACCCGCCTACCGCGAGCGCCTGTGGCGCGTGCGGGCGCGGCAGGTCGTGCTGGCCACCGGCGCGCACGAGCGCCCGCTGGTCTTCGCGCGCAACGACCTGCCGGGCGTGATGCTGGCCGGTGCCGTCTCCACCTACATCCGTCGCTACGCCGTCCTGCCTGGACAGCGCGCGCTGGTCTTCACCAATCATGACGGGGCCTACGACGCCGCGCTGGCGCTGCACGGCGCCGGGGCGGCGGTGCAGGTGGTCGACGCCCGGGCGCAGCCCGACGGCAGCGGCGTCGAGCGCGCGCGCGCCGCCGGTCTGGAGATCCTGGCCGGGCACGTCGTCACCGAGGCCCAGGGCTCCCGCGCCGTCAGCGGCGCCGTGGTCCAGGCCCTGGGCGCGGACGGCCAGCTCACCGGCGCGGCGCGCACGCTGCCGTGCGACCTGCTGGCCACCAGCGGCGGCCACAGTGCCGTCATCCACCTGCACTCGCAGGCGGGCAGCAAGGCGGTGTGGAACGACGCGCTCGCCACCTTCCTGCCCGGGGCGCCGGCGCAGTCCGAGCGCTCGGCCGGCGCCTGCGCCGGCGCGCGCACGCTGGCCGAGGCCGCCGCCGGCGGCGCCGCGGCCGGCACGGCCGCTGCCCGGGCCTGCGGCCTGCAGGGTGACGCCGGCGCGGCGCCCGCGATCGAGCCCGCTCAGGCCGGCGCGCTGCGCCCGCTGTGGCTGGTGCCGCACCCGCTGCCGGCCAGCCGCGCGCCCAAGCAGTTCGTCGACTTCCAGAACGACGTCAGCGCGGCCGACCTGCTGCTGGCCGTGCGCGAGGGCTTCGAGAGCATCGAGCACGTCAAGCGCTACACGGCGATGGGCTTCGGCACCGACCAGGGCAAGACGGGCAACATCAACGGCATGGGCATCGTCGCCCAGGCGCTGGGCAAGCCCATCCCCCAGGTGGGCACGACGACCTTCCGTCCGAACTACACGCCGGTCACCTTCGGTGCGCTGGCGGGCGTGGAGCTCGGCGCGGCCTTCGACCCGGTGCGCACCACCTGCATCCAGCCCTGGCACGTGGCGCACGGCGCCGCCTTCGAGGACGTGGGCCAGTGGAAGCGGCCCTGGTACTTCCCCAAGGCGGGCGAGGACCTGCACGCCGCCGTGGTGCGCGAGGTGCGCGCCGCGCGCGAGGCGGTGGCCACGCTGGACGCCTCCACGCTGGGCAAGATCGACATCCAGGGCCCCGACGCGGCGACGCTGCTGAACTGGGTCTACAGCAACGCCTGGAGCAAGCTCGAGGTCGGCAAGGCGCGCTACGGCCTGATGCTGGACGAGAACGGCATGGTCTTCGACGACGGCGTCACGGTGCGCCTGGCCGAGCACCACTTCCTGATGCACACCACCACCGGCGGCGCGGCGCGCGTGTTGTCATGGCTGGAGCGCTGGCTGCAGACCGAGTGGCCGCACCTGAAGGTCTACCTCACCACCGTCACCGACCACTGGTCCACGACGGCGGTGGTCGGCCCCAAGAGCCGCGCCGTGCTGAAGAAGCTGTGCAGCGACGTGGACTTCGACGACGCCGCCTTCCCCTTCATGTCCTACCGGGAGGGCACGGTGGCGGGCGTGAAGGCGCGCATCTTCCGCATCAGCTTCTCGGGCGAGCGCAGCTACGAGGTCAACGTGCCCTCGGCCCAGGGCCTGCAGGTCTGGGAGGCCATCCACGCCGCGGGCGCCGAGTTCGGCATCACGCCCTACGGCACCGAGACCATGCACGTGCTGCGCGCCGAGAAGGGCTTCATCATCGTCGGCCAGGACACCGACGGCTCGGTCACGCCGGTCGACCTGGGGATGGGCGCCATGGTGGCCAAGACCAAGGACTGCCTGGGCAAGCGCTCGCTGGCGCGCAGCGACACCGCGCGGGCCGACCGCAAGCAGCTCGTCGGCCTGCTCCCCGACGACCCGGCCTTCGTGTTGCCCGAGGGCGCGCAGGTGGTGAACGGCGAGTGGCCGCAAGGCGCCGGCCCGGTGCCCATGGCCGGCCACGTGACCTCGAGCTACTGGAGCCCGACGCTGCAGCGCTCGATCGCGCTCGCGCTGGTACGCGGTGGTCTGTCGCGCATGGGCGAGCGCGTCCACGTGGCCACCAGCGACGGGCGCAGCCGCACCGCCGTGATCTCGAGCCCGGTCTTCCACGACGCCAAGGGGGAGCGCCAGAATGCACAGTGACACGACCGTCGACCCCCGCGTCGACACCGCCATCCGTCCCGCCGGCGCCGACGCGGGCGCCGCGCTGCACGTGCGATGGGACCGCACGCGCGCCATCGTCAACCTGCGCGGCGACCCGGACGACGCCGGTTTCGTGGATGCCGTCTCGGCCGCCATCGGCCTGCCGCTGCCCACGCAGTCCGGCGGCTGCCCGGCGGATGCATCGCGTCGCATCGTCTGGGCCGGGCCCGACGACTGGTTCGTGCTTGGCGAGTCGGGCGCGCAGGACGCCCTGGGCGCAGCGCTGCGTGCAGCCGCGGCCGGCCGCCACCACGCGGTGACCGATGTCAGCAGCGGCTACTGCGTGCTGCGGCTGGCGGGCGCGCCGGCGCGCGAGGTGCTGGCCCAGGGCTGCCCGCTGGACCTGCACCCGCGCCAGTTCGCCGTGGGCCGCGGCGCCGGCACGCACTTCTTCAAGGCCTCGGTCTGGCTCTGGCGCACGGACGACGACGCCTTCGAGCTGCTGGTGCGCACCAGCTTCGCCGGCTACGTGCAGGAGTTGCTGCGACGCTGCACGCTGGAGTGCGGGATGATCGAGGGTTGACACATTCCATCGGCGCCCGCCGTCTCTCCAGGAGCCTCCATGCGCAGCGACATCGAGATCGCCCAGTCCGCCACCCTACGCCCCATTGCCGACATCGCGCGCGAGCGCCTGGGCCTGCCCGAGGAGGCCCTGGTGGCCTACGGCCGCCACAAGGCCAAGATCACGCTGCCGCACCTGCGCACGCTGGACGGCCGGCCCGACGGCCGCCTGGTGCTGGTCACCGGCATCAACCCCACGCCTGCGGGCGAAGGCAAGACGACGACCACCGTGGGCCTGGGTGACGCGCTCAACCGCATCGGGCAGCGCGCCATCGTCTGCCTGCGCGAGCCTTCGCTCGGCCCGGTCTTCGGCATGAAGGGCGGGGCCGCTGGCGGCGGCCATGCCCAGGTGGTGCCGATGGAGGACATCAACCTCCACTTCACCGGCGACTTCCAGGCCATCGCACTGGCGCACAACCTGCTGGCGGCGCTGATCGACAACCACATCCACCACGGCAACGCGCTGCGCATCGACGCCCGCCGCATCACCTGGAAGCGCGTCGTCGACATGAACGACCGGGCGCTGCGCGAGATCGTCGTCGGCCTGGGCGGCCCGGGCAATGGCTACCCGCGGCAGGACGGCTTCGACATCGTCGTCGCCTCGGAGGTGATGGCCATCCTGTGCCTGGCCACCAGCATGGCCGACCTTAAGGCGCGCCTGGCGCGTATCGTCGTGGCTACCTCGCTCGACGGCAAGCCGGTCACGGCGGCCGACCTGCAGGCCACCGGCGCGATGGCCGCGCTGCTGCGCGACGCCATCCAGCCCAACCTGGTGCAGACGCTCGAGAACAACCCGGCCTTCATCCACGGCGGGCCGTTTGCCAACATCGCGCACGGCTGCAACTCGGTCATGGCCACGCGCACGGCGATGAAGCTGGCCGACTGGGTCGTCACCGAGGCCGGCTTCGGCGCGGATCTGGGCGGCGAGAAGTTCCTGGACATCAAGTGCCGCAAGGCCGGGATCTGGCCGTCGGCCGCCGTCATCGTGGCCAGCGTGCGGGCGCTGAAGTACCAGGGTGGGGCCGACGTCAAGGCGCTGTCCAAGGAGGACCTGCCGCGCCTGGCCTCGGGCCTGGCCTCGCTGGAGCGCCACATCGACAACGTCGCCCGCGTCTACGGCCTGCCTTGCGTGGTGGCGCTGAACCACTTCGTGCACGACACCGAAGCCGAGGTGGCGATGGTGCGCGAGCGCGTGGCCGCCACCGGCGTGCCCATGGTCGTGGCGCGGCATTGGGCCGAGGGCGGGCGCGGCGCCGAGGCACTGGCCCAGGCTGTCGTGGCCTGCGCCAGTGCGCCGAACCCGGCGCCCGCCTACCTGTACCCCGACGAGTCCACGCTGTGGGACAAGGCCGAGTCGGTCGCCCGGCGCGTCTACCGCGCCAAGAGCGTGGTCGCGAGCGCCAAGGTGCGCGCCCGACTGGACCAACTCCAGGCTCAGGGTTACGGCCACCTGCCGGTGTGCATCGCCAAGACGCCGTACTCCTGGGGCACCGACCCGGCCCAGCGCGGCGCGATCGAGGGCCACGAGATCGACATCCGCGAAGTCCGCCTGGCCGCGGGCGCCGAGTTCGTCGTGCTGGTCTGCGGCGACCTCATGACCATGCCGGGGCTGCCGGCCCTGCCGTCGGCGGCGCACATCGACGTGGACGAGGACGGGCGGATCGTCGGGTTGTTCTGAGGCCTGCGCGGTCTTCGCGGGCCACCCCGGACACCGCTTGCCACTCGCTGAGCCGGTGCCGGCCGGCGACAGGGCCCGAAGATGCGTTACCGTGCATGCCTGCGTCGAGCCACCACGAAGAGATGAACATCATGCGCCTGTACATCGGCAACAAGAACTACTCGTCCTGGTCCATGCGCCCCTGGGTGCTGATGCGGCAGGCCGGCATCGCCTTCGAGGAGGTGATGGTGCGTTTCGACTCCTTCGCGCCGGGTTCCGATTTCCGTACCACGATCGATGCGGTCAGCCCGACGGGCAAGGTGCCCCTGCTGGTCGATGGGGACCTGACGGTGTGGGACTCGATGGCGATCTTCGAGTACTTGGCTGAGCGTTTCCCGGACAAGAGTCTGTGGCCGGTCGACACCCGAGCCCGGGCCCAGGCCCGCAGCGCCTGCGCCGAGATGCACGCGGGTTTCCGCGACCTGCGCATGGCCTGCCCGATGAACATCGAGGCCCACCTGCCCGAGGCTGGTGCGCTGGCCTGGCGTGACAAGCCGGGACTGCGCAAGGACGTTGCGCGGCTCGAAGCCTTGTGGGGCGGCCTGCTGGCGACCCACGGCGGACCGATGCTCTTCGGGGCTGGGTTCACGATCGCCGACGCCTGCTTCGCGCCGGTGTGCATGCGACTGCGCACCTACGGCCTGCCGCTGTCCGACGCGCTGCGCGTCTACGTCGACCGTGTGGCCGAGGTGCCGGGCGTCAAGGCCTGGATCGACGGCGCGCTGGCCGAGGCCGATTTCATCGACTTCGAGGAGCCGTTCCGCCTGCGGCGCTGAGCGTGTGACCGTCCCCGGGGACGGCTCGCAAGAGGAGGTGGGTGGCGGTGTTCAAGCTGCGAGCCTCCAAGCCCCAAGCCCCAAGCCCCAAGCCTCAAGCCTCAAGCCTCAAGCCTCAAGCCTCAAAGCGTAGAAGCGTAGAAGCGTAGAAGCGTCCAAGCGTCCAAGCGTCCAAGCGTCCAAGCGTCCAAGCGGCACATGGCCCCTCGGCATCCACTCCCCCTGTGCCACCGCTCGTGCCGCACACTCGCTTCCGTTCCTGGCGCAACGCACAGGCCGTCTATCCCACCCGAATCCTGCGGAGCCCGTCGTGATGTCCCCTGACCTACAGCCCACGCTGAGCGGCCCCACGCTGACGCTGCGGCCCTTGCGGCCGAAGGACTTCGACGACCTGTGGCGTGCGGCCAGCGACCCGATGATCTGGGCGCAGCACCCGGAGCCCACGCGCTGGGAGCCCGAGGTCTTCCGCCGCTTCTTCGACAGCGGCCTGGCCTGCGGTGGCGCGCTCGTGGCGCACGAGGTGGGCAGCGGTGCCGTGGTCGGCAGTTCGCGCTACTACCAGTGGGACGCATCGGCGCAGGCGATCACGATCGGCTACACCTTCCTGGTGCGGCGCCTGTGGGGCGGGCCGGCCAACGCCGAGATGAAGCGCCTGATGATCGATCACGCCTTGGGCTTCGCGCGCACCGTGTGGTTCGAGGTCGGTCGTGACAACCTGCGCTCGCGTCGTGCGATGGAGAAGATTGGCGCCACGTTCGCCGGGGACCGTGTCGATCCGCCGGGGTCGCAGGCGGTGCCGCACGTGTGTTTCCGGATCGATCGAGCCGTGCTGCCGGCAGCGAGTGACACCCCCGCACCCGAGGGAAACACCTGAGAGGCCGGCGCCGCCACTTCGGTACATTCAAGATTCCCGTCATGCAGGGGATATTCCGGAGGATCCAGATGTCGAGCAAGCTTGTCTTCACACGTCGCGCCCTGTCGATGGCGGCGCTGTCCACCTTGGCGGCCGTGGCCGTTTCCACGGTCCCAGCCCACGCCGCCACGCCCAAGGACACGCTGGTCATCGCCGCGGCCTTCGACGACATCATCTCGCTCGATCCGGCCGAGGCCTTCGAGTTGTCGGCCGGCGAGTTGATGGGCAACGGCTACGAGCGTCTGATCCGCTACGACGTCGACGACCCGTCCAAGCTCGTCGGTGATCTGGCCAAGTCCTGGGACCTGTCGGCCGACGGCCGGACCTACACCTTCGAACTCAAGCCGGGCCTGCGCTTCGCCTCGGGCAATGCGCTAACGGCCGAGGACGTCGTGTACTCGCTGCAGCGCGCCGTGCTGCTGGACAAGACGCCGGCCTTCATCCTCACGCAGTTCGGCCTGAACAAGGCGAACGTGGCCCAGAAGGTGCGCCAGACGGGCCCGTTGACGCTGACGATCGAGACTGACCGCGTCTATGCCCCGTCGCTGTTCTACAACTGCCTGACCGCCAACGTGGCCGGCGTCGTCGACAAGAAGCTCGTGATGAGCAAGGAAGTCAACGGCGACATGGGCTACAACTGGCTGAAGACCAACTTCGCCGGCTCGGGCCCGCTGCGCATCCGCGACTGGCGCGCCAACGAAATCGTCGTGCTCGAGCGCAACGACAACTACTACGGCGACAAGAGCAAGCTTGCCCGCGTGATCTACCGCCACGTGAAGGAGGCGGCCACGCAGCGGCTGCTGCTCGAGAAGGGTGATGTCGACGTCGCGCGCAACCTCAGCCCGCAGGACATCGAGGCCTTGGCGTCGAACGCGAACGTGCGCATGGCCACCACGCTCAAGGGCTACCTCACCTACTTCAGTCTCAACCAGAAGCACCCCATCCTGTCCAAGCCCGAGGTGCGCGAGGCGATGAAGTGGCTGGTCGACTACGACGCGCTCGGCCGCACGCTGCTGAAGAACATCGCGGTGGTGCACCAGAACTTCCTGCCGGTCGGCCTGCTGGGCGCGTCGACCGAGAAGCCCTACAAGCTCGACGTGGCCAAGGCCAAGGCGCTGCTGGCCAAGGCGGGGCATCCCGACGGCTTCAAGGTCACGATCGACATGCGCACGATCCAGCCCATCCAGGGCGTGACCGAGGCCATCCAGCAGACCTTCAAGCAAGCGGGCATCCAGCTCGAGATCCTGCCCGGTGACGGCAAGCAGACGCTGACCAAGTACCGCGCACGCAACCACGACATCTACATCGGCTCCTGGGGTGCGGATTACTGGGATCCGCACACCAACGCCGACACCTTCGCTCGCAACCCGGACAACGCCGACAACGCCAAGAGCAAGCCGCTGGCCTGGCGCAACGGTTGGGACATCCCGGAGATGACCAAGAAGTCCGACGCGGCGGCGATGGAGCGTGACGGCGCCAAGCGGGCGAAGATGTACCAGGAGATCCAGGCCGAGTTCCGCAACACCAGCCCCTTCGTCATCCTGTACCAGTGGGCCACTGTCACGGCGATGCGCAGCAACGTCGACGGCCTGAAGGTCGGCCCGACCTCTGACGGCACCTTCCTGTTCAAGGTGAGCAAGCGCTGACGGTGCCGACGACGCTGTCGCGTCGCGCCGCTGTCGCGGGCCGCTGGCTCGGGGCGGTGGCGCTGACCTATCTCGGGCTGCTGGCGGTCACGTTCTTCATCGGCCGGGTGATCCCGGTCGACCCCGTGCTGGCCATCGTCGGCGACCGCGCGCCCGAGCACGTGATCGAGCGCGTGCGCGAGGAGCTCGGCCTGAACGAGCCCTTGCCGGTGCAGTTCGCCGTCTACGTCGGCAAGGCGCTGCAGGGGGACTTCGGCACCTCGGTGCTGACCAGCCAGCCGGTGTGGCTCGACATCCTGAAGACCTTCCCGGCCACGTTCGAGCTGGCCACCTGCGGCATCCTGATCGGCGCCGGGCTGGGCATCCCGCTGGGCGTGTGGGCCGCGGTGCGCCAGGGGGGCTGGGCCGATCACGTCGTGCGTGTCGTCGGGCTCATCGGCTATTCGGTGCCGGTGTTCTGGCTCGGCCTGATGGGGCTGGTGCTGTTCTATGCCCGCCTGGACTGGGTGGCCGGGCCCGGCCGGATCGATGTCGCGTACGAGTACACGGTCACGCGCGTCACGGGGCTGCTGCTGCTGGACGCGGCGATGGCCGGCGAATGGGAGGCCTTCGGCAATGTGATCAGCCACCTGATCCTGCCCGCGTCGCTGCTGGGTTACTTCTCGCTGGCCTACATCAGCCGGATGACCCGCTCGTTCATGCTCAGCGAGCTGTCGCAGGAGTACGTGGTCGCGGCCCGCGCCAAGGGCCTGTCGGAGGCACGCATCGTCTGGCGCCATGCGTTGCGCAACGCCGCGGTGCCGCTGACCACGGTGGTGGCGCTGTCCTATGCCGGGCTGCTGGAGGGCTCGGTGCTGACCGAGACGGTGTTCTCCTGGCCCGGCCTCGGCCTGTACATCACCAACTCGCTGCAGAACGCCGACATGAATGCGGTGCTCGGGGGCACCATCGTCGTCGGCACGGTGTTCGTGGGGCTGAACCTGTTGAGCGATCTGCTGTACCGGATGCTCGACCCGCGGACGCGGGAGGCGCTGTGACGGCCTGGCGTGACTGGCTGCTGACCGAGCGCCCGCAGTCGAGGCGACAGGCCGCGCTCGGCCGCGCCTATGCGGTGTGGCGGGTCTTCGCGCGCAACCGGCTGGCCGTGGCGGGCCTGCTGATCGTGCTGGCGCTGGTGGTCATGGCGTTCACTGCTCACCTGATCGCGCCCTATGGGCCGACCGACGGCGTGCTCGACCAGCGCCTTCAACCGCCTTCGGCAGCGCACTGGTTCGGCACCGACGACCAGGGGCGCGACATCTTCTCGCGCATCCTGCACGGCGCCGGAATCACCTTGACGGTGGTGGTGATGGTGGCCGTGCTCGCGGCGCCGATCGGCCTGCTGGTCGGCACGGTGTCGGGCTACGCCGGTGGTCGGATTGACGCGGTGCTGATGCGCCTGACCGACATCTTCCTGGCCTTCCCGCGGCTGATCCTCGCGCTGGCCTTCGTTGCCGCACTCGGGCCCGGGATCGAGAACGCGGTGATCGCCATCGCCATCACGTCCTGGCCGCCCTACGCGCGCATCGCCCGGGCCGAAACGCTGACGATCCGACGGGCCGAGTACATCGAGGCGGTGCGCCTGATGGGCGCCGGGCCCTGGCGCATCATCTGGCGCCACGTCATGCCCTTGTGCCTGTCGTCGATGATCGTGCGTGTCACGCTCGACATGGCCGGCATCATCCTGACGGCGGCCGGCCTGGGCTTCCTGGGCCTGGGGGCGCAGCCGCCCCTGCCGGAGTGGGGCGCGATGATCGCCAACGGTCGGCAGTTCGTGCTCGACCAGTGGTGGGTGGCGGCCGCGCCCGGCGCAGCGATCTTCCTCGTCAGCCTGGCCTTCAACCTGCTGGGCGACGGCTTGCGCGACGCGCTCGACCCGAAGGCCAACCGATGAGCGCCGCAGGCCGCGACCGATCGTCCGCCGCCGAGCCCTTGCTGCAGGTCGAGGATCTGCGCGTGGCCTACCCGCGGCGCGAGGGTGGCTGGTCGGAGGTCGTGCGCGGGGTGTCGTTCACCCTCGGGCGCGAGCGGCTGGGCATCGTCGGCGAGTCCGGCTCGGGCAAGAGCCAGACCGGGCGTGCGGTGCTGGGGCCGAGCGCGCCGAGCGGTCGGGTCTCGGCGCAGCGTCTGGCCTTCGGCGGGCAGGACCTGCTGCGAATGCCCGCTGCAGACCGGCGCGCGCTGCGTGGGCGGCGCATCGCGATGGTGCTGCAGGATCCGAAGTACTCGCTGAATCCCGTGATGACCATCGGCGAGCAGATCGTCGAGACGTTGCGCAGCCATCGGCGCGTGGATGCGCGCGCGGCGCGGGACGCGGCGTTGCGATCCCTCGCGGCGGTGCAGATCGACGACCCCCAGCGTGTCTTCGGGCTGTATCCCCATGAGGTGTCGGGCGGGATGGGCCAGCGCGCGATGATCGCGATGATGCTGATCGCCGAGCCGGAGCTGCTGATCGCCGACGAGCCGACCTCGGCGCTGGACGTGACGGTGCAGCTCGAGGTGCTGGGCATCCTTGACCGGCTGGTGCGCGAGCGTGGCATGGGCTTGATCTTCATCTCGCACGACCTGCGCCTCGTGTCGTCCTTCTGCGACCGTGTGCTGGTGATGTATGCCGGCCGCGTGGTCGAGGAGGTCGACGCCGCCGACCTGTCGCGGGCGCGTCACCCCTACACCCAGGGCCTGCTGAGCTGCCTGCCCCGGCTGGGCGCGTCGACGCACCCGCTGCCCACCCTGGACCGGCAGGCGGCATGGGCGCAGTGATGGACGACGCGGCCGTGGCATCGGCCGCCAGCAGGCGTCCGTTGGGTATGACGGTGGCCGACCTGCGCGTGCGGTTCGGCGACTTCATCGCGGTCGACGGTGTCGCGCTCGACATCGCGGCGGGTGAGAGCTTCGGCATCGTCGGCGAGTCGGGCTCGGGCAAGAGCACGGTGCTGCGTGCCATCTGCGGCCTGGTGCCGGCATCGCAGGGCCAGGTCGCACTGCGTGCCGCAGCCGATGCGGGCGGCCGTGGCGCCGACAGATTGCCGCAGGCCGGATCGATGGCCTTCCGTCGGCAGGTGCAGATGGTGTTCCAGGACCCCTACGGCTCGCTGCACCCGCGCCAGACGGTCGACCGCATCCTGGCCGAGCCCTTGGCCATCCACGGCATCGCGGACGCCGAGCGGCGGATCCTGGCGGCGCTGGATGCCGTCGGTCTGGGCAACGGCTTCCGCTTCCGCTATCCGCACCAGTTGTCCGGCGGCCAGCGCCAGCGCGTGGCGATCGCGCGCGCGCTCATCCTGGAGCCGCAGATCCTGCTGCTGGACGAGCCCACCTCGGCGCTGGACGCCTCGGTGCAGGCCGAGGTGCTGAACCTGCTGGAGCAGTTGCGGCGCGAGCGGTCGCTGACCTTCGTGATGGTCAGCCACGACCTGGCAGTGGTGACCCATCTGTGCGAGCGGCTGCTGGTGATGCAGCAAGGGCGGATGGTGGAAGTCCTGGCCGCCGCCGATCTGGCCGCCTCGCGGGTGCGGGATCCCTACACCCGGCGCCTGATGCAGGCGGCCGAGGGCTTCCGGCGCGACGCACCCCGCACCCCAGCCGCCGATCGATGAATCCTGCGGCGACGCCTCCGATTCCCGAGCACGACCTGGAGCAAGACGATGACCTCGATCCATTGGGAAGCCCATGCCTGCCTGCCGCTGAACCCGCAGGCCGATTTCTCGCCGCTGGAGGATTACCGTGCCAGCGGCGTGCATTACGTGTCGATCAACATCGGCATGGACATGAATCCGCTGGAGCAGATCCTGCCGGTGATCGCGGCCTTCCGCGCGCAGATCTCGGCTCACCCCGATCGCTACGTGCTGCCGTGCACGGTGGCCGACATCCAGGCCGCGGCAGCCTCGGGGCGGCTCGCGGTGGGCTTCGACCTCGAGGGCGCAGTGCCGCTGCTCGGCCAGCCGGAGATGGTGGCGCTGTACCGCGACCTGGGCGTGCGCCAGATGCACTTCGCCTACAACCGCAACAACGCCGTGGCCGGCGGCTGCCATGACGACGAGCAGGGGCTGACCGCGCTGGGCAGGCGCATGGTCGAGGCGGTCAACCACGCGGGTGTGCTGATGGACTGCTCGCACACCGGCCGTCGCTCGTCGCTCGACATCATGGCCACATCGTCGGCGCCGGTGATCTTCAGCCACGCGAACCCGGTCTCGCTGGTCGACCACGGCCGCAACATCACCGACGAGCAGATCCGGCACTGTGCCGCCACCGGCGGCGTGGTCTGCGTCAACGGGGTGTCGCGCTTCCTCGAATCGACGCATCCGACGGCGCACGACGTCGCGCGTCACGCCGCCTATGTGGCCGATCTCGTCGGCGTCGAGCACGTGGGCATCGGCCTGGACATCAGCTTCCACCAGCCCGGGGTCGACGAGACACCCCCTGGCGGATTCGACCCGACCTGGTGGTGGCCGCCCTCGGCGGGCTACGACCGCGAGAACCCGTCCACCTACCCGCCGATCGGTGCCTGGCGCGAACTCGGGCCGGCGCTTCAGGCGCTGGGCATGAGCGCCGGCGAGGCCGCGCTCGTGCTGGGCGGCAACATGCAGCGGGTGGCGCGCCGGGTGTGGGGAGGCTGAACGGGGCCGGGCATGCCGTGCTTCGAGGGGGGGTGTTCCCTTGGCCGGACCCGCCGGGCGTACCCCCCCATCTTCGCGCTGCCGCGCGCGCTGTGCCGGGGACGTCCTGGACCTCCCGGTCGGATGCCTCAGAAATGGATCGACACCGCGTCGATCACCCGGTAGCCGTCGTCGACCACCGGCATCCAGCGCCACTTGTCGAAGGTGGTGCAGGGGTGTGACACGCCGCTGGCGACGATCTCGCCGAGCGTCGGGCGCTCGTCCGGCGACGCGTCGGCGTCGTAGCGCAGGAAGGCGTGCTGGTCGTTCAGCGCCGTGATGCGCCAGTGCGCCGGGGCCGACGTCACCGCGGTGGCGCCCACCGGTGCGTGCCACACCGGCACCGGCATGTGCAGGTCGTGCGAGACGTCGCGCTTGCCCATGCTCAGCAGGGCCAGACCGGGTTCGGGGCAGGATTGCACGCAGCTCAGCACCTCCAGCGCCGGGCGCAGCGTCTCGGCCTGCTGCAGGCGCTGGGCCACGCGCTCGAGCTGCTCACGGTAGGCGACGTGGTCGTGCGTGATGTAGCAGCCCGAGCGCAGCACGCCGCGCGCCGGGCGGTCGAGCGCAGGGCGCAGGTGCTCGGCCACCAGGTCGAAGATCGCGGAGCCGCCGGCGCTCAGGATCACTTCCTCGGTCTCGAACAGGTCCTCGGCCACGCAGTGCTCTACCAGCGAGCGCAGCCGCGACATCAGGGCCTGGGCGCCGGCCTGCTCGGATGCGGCGCCGCCGGCGCTGAGCACGCCCTCGTAGCACTCGATGCCGATGAGTTGCAGGGCCGGGCTGGCGCGGAGCCGGCGGGCGAGGGCGCGCGCCTGCGCGTCGTCGCGCACGCCGGTGCGCTTGCCCTGCACGCCCAGCTCGAGCAGCACCTGGAAGACCGGGGTGCCGGTGCGCGCCCGGGCCCAGGCCTCGACCTGGTCGACCTGCTCGACCGAGTCGACGAGGAAGCAGGACTGCAGCGACGGATGGTCGCGGTGCAGCGCTGCCAGGCCGTCCAGGTCGGCCCATTGCAGTACCTGGTTGGCGATGACCACACGCTCGATGCCGTGGCGCACGCCCACGGCGGCCTGGAAGACGGTGGCGAAGCTGATGCCCCAGGCGCCGGCGGCGATCTGCCGGTGGTAGAGCTCGGGCGACATCGAGGTCTTGCCGTGGGGCGCGATGTCGAGCCCGCGCTCGGCGCAGAAGCGCTGCATCCACCCCAGGTTGTGGCGGATCGCGTCGTCCTTCAGCACGGCCAGCGGCAGCGGCAGGTCGCCTCGCAGCAACTGCCAGCCCTGACGGCCGGCCTGTGCCAGCGGCAGCGGCGGCAGATGGGTGGGGTATCCCTTGAAGTCGGCGTCGAGGACGTGGCTCATGGCGGTGTGCAGGTGTCTTGGTCGATGAACGTGCGGTGGGCGCCGAGGGTAGCGGCGGCACAGGCCGGTGTCGTCCGGGTTTACCCGGTGCGTGCTGGGCCGTGTCGTCCTGTTTCCCCGGACGAAACGTCGGACAGCGTGGATTCAGGGTAAACACGGGGCGGGCGTGCGGGCGGCCGGGATATGGTTTCGGCCTGTCCTCGCCCCATCCTTCGATGGCCTACCGCTTCCAGTTCCGTGACGTCTTCGCCGAGAGCCAGGCGCTGCTGGACGGCTTGTGGGTCACGCTGCAGCTGAGCGCGGTGACCATCGGCCTGGGCTTCCTCGTCGGCCTGGCGGCGGCTGCGTGCATCGTCTACGGCGGCCGTGGGCTGAAGGCTGCGGCACTGACCTATGTCGAGGTCATCCGCAACACGCCGCTGATCGTCCAGTTGTTCCTGATCTTCTTCGGCCTGCCCAGCCTGGGATTGCGCCTGGACGTGATGACGGCCAGTCTGCTGGCGCTGACGATCAACCTGGGGGCCTACACGGCGGAGATCATCCGCGCCGGGCTGCAGAACATCCCGCGCTCGCAGATCGAGGCTGGGCTGTCGATCGGGCTGTCGCGCGTGCAGGTCTTCCGCCATGTGGAGATGCTGCCGGCCCTGAAGGCCGTCTATCCCTCGCTGGCCAGCCAGTTCGTGCTGATGACGCTCGCCACCAGCGTGGTGTCGCAGGTTTCTGCCGAGGACCTGTTCCACGCCGCCTCGATCATCCAGTCGCGTACCTTCCGCGATTTCGAGGTCTACACCGTCGTCGCGGTGCTGTACCTGGCGCTGTCGCTCGTGATGCGGGGAGGGTTCGCCGCCGTGTACCGGCTGGCGTTCCGCCGTCGATGATCCGCGAGATCGGCGCCATCGACGTCTTCTACATGGCGCTGGCCATGCGCTGGACGCTGGTGTTGACGCTGCTGGCGCTGGCAGGCGGCTCAGTCATCGGGCTGGCGGTGGCCACCGCCGGTGCCTCGTCGCGGGGCTGGCTGCGCTTTGGCGCGCGCCTGTACGTCGGCGCGGTGCAGGGCATCCCGCTGCTGGCGCTGCTGTTCGTCTTCTTCTTCGGGCTGTCGGTGGTGGGTTTCAGCCTGCCGCCGCTGGTGGCCGCCACCGTCGCCTATTCCGTGTACGCCGGCGCCTTCCTGGGCGAGATCTGGCGTGGCGCGCTGATCGCGGTGCCGCGCACCCAGTGGGAGGCCGGGGCGTCGATCGGCCTGAGCTTTGCCGAGCAGTTGCGCCACGTCATCATCCCGCAGGCGGTGCGGCTGGCCACGCCGCCGTCGGTGGGCTTTCTGGTGCAGTTGATCAAGAACACCTCTCTCGCGGCGGTGATCGGCTTCGTCGAGCTCACGCGCGAAGGGCAGCTCACCTCGGCGGCCACCTTCCAGCCCTTCTGGGTCTACACCATCGTCGCGGCGCTGTACTTCAGCCTGTGCTTCCCCTTGACGCGGCTGAGCCGCCGACTGGAAAGGACCTTGCGTGTCGCTCGTTGAACTTCGGCAGGTCGTCAAGCGCTACGGCACCCACACGGTGCTCGACCAGGTGGACCTCAGCGTCGAGCCGGGCGAGATCGTCGCCATCATCGGCCGCTCGGGCTCGGGCAAGAGCACCATGCTGCGCTGCATCAACGGCCTGGAGCGGGTGCAGGCCGGCGAGGTCGTCGTCGACGGGGTGGCGGTGCACCAGCCGGGGGCCGACCTGCGCAGCCTGCGCGCGCGCGTGGGCTTCGTCTTCCAGAGCTACAACCTGTTCCCGCACCTGACGGCCGAGAAGAACATCACGCTCGGCCCGCGCATCGTGCAGGGCGTGGACCCGGCGCGCGCGACCGAGCTCGCGCGCCAGGCGTTGCGCCGCGTCGGGCTGGAGGAGAAGCTGCAGTCCTATGCCGACGAGCTTTCCGGCGGGCAGCAGCAGCGCGTGGCGATCGCCCGCTGCCTGGCGATGTCGCCCAAGATCATGCTCTTCGACGAGATCACCTCGGCGCTCGACCCCGAACTGGTCGGCGAGGTGCTGAAGGTGCTCGAGGACATGGCGCGTGACGGCATGACCATGCTGGTCGTCACGCACGAGATGAACTTTGCGCGTCGGGTGGCCGACCGCGTGGTCTTCATGCACCAGGGGAAGGTGTGGGAGCAGGGCCCGGCCGAGCAGATCTTCGCCGAGCCCCGTACCGACGCATTGCGTCAGTTCCTCAGTTCGGTCCTTCACTAAGGAGACTTCCGTGTTCAAACGCTGGTTCAAACCCCTCATCGTCGCCACGGCGCTGGCCGCCACCGCGGGCTCGGCCCTGGCCGACCGCTTCCAGGAGATCCTGCAGCGCGGCGTGGTCCGCATCGGCGTGCCGCTGGACGTGCCGCCCTTCGGCTCGCAGAACGCCAGCCGGGTGGCCGAGGGCTTCGACGTCGACATGGCCAACATGGTCGCCAAGTCGCTGGGTGTCAAACTCGAGCTGACGCAGATCACCGGCGCCAACCGCATCCCCTTCCTGCTGACCGACAAGGTCGACATCGTCATCTCGGTGATGGGCCTGACGCCCGAGCGCGCGCGGCAGATCATGTTCACCGCACCCTACGCCAACACCTCGCTGGCGGTGTACGGCCCCAAGAGCCTGGACATCAAGTCGGCCGCCGACTTCGGCAAGCTGAAGGTCGCCGCGGCCAAGGGCACGACGCAGGAGCTGGCGCTGAGCGCGGCCAACCCGCGCGCCAGCATCATGCGCACCGAGGACGACGCCACGGCCGCGGCGGCGTATCTGTCGGGGCAGGCCGATCTGTTCGCCACCAACAGCATCGTCGCCATTGACCTGGCCAAGAAGAACCCGAACAAGGAGTTCGACCTGAAGTTCAACATCCGGCGCAGCCCCGCGCACATGGGTGTGAAGATGGGTGAGCACACGCTGGCGCGCTGGCTGGACTCCTTCATCTTCTTCAACACGATGAACACCGAACTCGACAAGCTGCACATCAAGTGGCTCGGCCGCCCGATGGAGCCGCTGCCCACGCTGTGATGGACGCGATGTCCAACACCGCGGCCGAGATCCGCTGGGACCGGCTGTCCGCCCCGGCGCTGCGTGAGGCGGCAGCGCAGGGGGCGGTGGTCATCGTGCCGCTCGGGGCCACCGAGCAACATGGCCCGCACCTGCCCACGCAGGTGGACTGGCGCCTGGCCTACGAGGTGGCGCTGCGCGCGGCGCGGGCAATGCCCGAGCCCTGGCGGGCGCTCGTGACGCCGGCGCTGCCCTTCGGCATGTCGGAGCACCACATGTCGCTGGGTGGCACGATCACGCTGGACTTCGCGACGATGTCGGCGCTGGTGGGCTGTGTCGTGCGCTCGGCCGCGCGGCACGGCTTCAAGCGCATCTTCGTGCTCAATGGTCACGGCGGCAACATCGCCGCGCTCGAGACCATCGTCACCGAGCTCACCGTGGCGCTGCGCCTGCCGCTGGCCTGCGGCACCTACTGGCAGATCGCGGCCGAGCCGATCCGGCGCATCCTGCAGCATCAGGGCAACGTGCTGCATGCCTGCGAGGCCGAGACCTCGATGATCCAGGCCCTGTCCCCCGAGACGGTGGCGCCGCTGGATCGACACCTGTCTCAGCCGCTGATCCCGGGGCTCAACGCCATCGAGGGCGTGCACCCTGGCATCTACCGCTGGCAGCAGTTGCAGACGCGCTCGCCGCTGGGCCTGATCGGCGAGGCCTGGGCGGCCACGCCTGAGAAAGGGCACGCGCTGCTGGAGGCGATCTCGGCCGAGGTGGCCGGCGCGCTGGCCTGCGAGCGGCTCTGGGAGGCACCGATCTGACGTCCCGAGCGCCCGGACCCGCGCCGGCCCGGGCGCGCGGGCGTCGGGGCGCGGCTGGCTCCGGGCACCGGCGCAGCCCGTACCCAAAGAACGTCGACGGCGGGCCCATCGGCACTGCCGCATCCCACAAAGAGGCACTCCGATGACCATCCGCACCACCGTGTTCTCCACCATCGACTGGGATGCGCCCGGCCGGCACCTGGGCTGGCTGAACCTGCCGCACTCGCCCGACGACGACGCCTGGGGCGTGATCCCGCACGCGGCGGCGTCGATCCGCAACGGCGACGGGCCCGTGGTCATCGTCAGCGGCGGCGTTCACGGTGACGAGTACGAAGGACCGATCGTGATCGCCGAGCTGATGCGCGATCTCCGGGCCGAGGAGGTGCGTGGCCAGCTCATCCTGCTGCCCGGCTTCAACGCGCCGGCGCAGCGCGCCGGGCGCCGCACGTCACCGATCGACCACCTGAATCTCAACCGCGTCTTCCCGGGTGACCACCACGGCCTGCCGACGCAGCAGATCGCACGCTACGTGGCCGACACACTGTTCCCGCGCGCGAGCTGCTACATCGACCTGCACGCCGGCGGACGCACGCTGTTCATCGAGCCCAGCGCCCACGTCGTGCTCTCACCCGACATGCCCGCCTCGCTGGCACGCACCAATGCGGCGCTCGCCGAGGTCTACGGGGTGCCGATCAGCGTGCAGACCAGCAACATGGGCGACTACCGCACCTCGGTGGGTTGCGCCACGCAGCGCGGCATCCCGACGCTGGCCGCCGAGATGGGCATGGGTGGCTGGGTCACCGGTGCGTCGGTGGACATGACCCGGCAGGCGCTGCGGCGCGTGCTGCGCCACCTGGGCGTGGTCCCCGACATGCCGGTGCAGCCGGGCACGCAGACGCGCTGGACCCAGATCCACGGCCCCAAGGCCTATCTGTTCGCACCGTTCGATGGCTACTTCGAGCGCCACTTCGCGCTCGGTGACCCCATCGCCGACGGGCAGTTCGCAGGCTGGATGCACGAGCTGTCGCGCCCGGAACGCGCGCCCGAGGCCGTGCACTTCCAGTCGGCCGGGCGGCTGTACGCGCACGGCGTCAGCGGACACGTGCGCGCAGGCCAGAATCTGGCGGTGCTGATCGAGGACGTGCCCACGCCATGACTTCCCCCGATGCCCTTCCGTTCGATCTCGACGGCGCCCGCGCGCAGGTCGAGGCTGCCGATCTGGCGATGTTCGGCGGCCCGCGGCCGTTGCTGCGTCGTACGCCGCTGTGGAAGTTGCCCGGCGCCGCGCTGGGCGTGGACTGCCGCGAGGTCTGGCTCAAGCTCGAGCACCTGCAGGTCAGCGGCAGCTTCAAGGCGCGGGGGATGCTGTGGCGCTTGATGGCCCCGGCGGCGAGCCCATCGGCTGGGGCGGTGATCGCCTCCGGTGGCAACGCAGGCATCGCCTGCGCGCAGGCCGCCGCCCACCTGGGCCTGCCGTGCGAGGTGTTCGTGCCCGAGGTCTGCCCGCAGGCCAAGCGCGACCGGCTGGCTGCGCTCGGCGCCAGGGTCACCGTGCAGGGCGCGCGCTACCCGCAGGCGCTCGAGGCCTGCCTGGCGCGACAACGCGAGACCGGGGCGGTGCTCGTGCACGCCTACGACCAGCCCGAGGTCGTGATCGGCGCGGGCACGTTGGCCCTGGAGATCGAGGCCCAGGGCGGGCGGGCGCCCGACGCCACGCTGGTCAGCGTCGGCGG
>Ga0172373_10002220_pt1 | contig 30192 bp, 21 predicted proteins | sample Lak10m_2_FD_114546 | JGI IMG/M metagenome (GOLD analysis project Ga0172373, IMG submission 114546) | Freshwater microbial communities from Kabuno Bay, South-Kivu, Congo - kab_092012_10m | ecosystem: Environmental > Aquatic > Freshwater > Lake | place: Democratic Republic of the Congo...
ATGCAATGCTTTCAGACCACGAAAGCCGACTGCGAAATTTAGAACGAAAATGAAAACTTTCCTACTAATTCCTTTGTTACTAATTGGCGGGTGCGTATCCGTGCCAATTCCTCCCTTTGGCGAACGCATGGGCGAAATTGGCGACTTAAAAATTTCGCTTAAGCTCGACTACATTCCAAAATCTACCCCCACAACCTCAAGCCCGGCGCTGGACCATGCTTGGGAAAAACTAATAAAATCCAGAACCATTAAAGACAAATGAAAATACTAAACATCATAGCACAACGACTCGGAGAGAATAGCACTTGGCGCGGTTTAATCTTGGTGATTACAGCTTGCGGCGTTCAGCTTGAACCCGCGCTCCAAGAGCAAATCGTGGCGTCAGGATTGGCGCTGGTCGGCCTCATCAACATTATCCGCAAGGGTAAATGACGCCCGAGCAAATTCAGAGGATGCAGCGCCGAATCGGCGTTACTCCTGACGGATTCTGGGGGCCGAAATCTCAGGCGCGTTGCCGTGAGCATCTTCGGTCCCTCATGCCCTCGCCGAACCCGTGGCCTGCCTCCACGCAGGAGGCGCTTCGGGAGTTTTACGGAGCCCCTGGGGATGAGTCAAACTTGGTCACGATCGAGTTTCCCTTTCCAATGTTTTACGACGGCAAGCGGGTTACAAAATCCCGCTGCCATCTCAAAGTCGCGGCGTCGCTCAAGCGCATTCTCGCCGAGATCGGCCAGCTTCACGGCAACGATCGAGGCGTTATGGAGGAAGCCGAGGACTATGGTGGCATCTACAACTTTCGCCCCAAGCGCGGCGGCACGAGCTATTCGGTTCACTCCTGGGGCGCGGCGATCGACCTCGACGCCGATGACAACACCTTTCGCGACACCTGGCCGATCAAGGCCGACATGCCGCTAGAGATCATGGAAGCCTTCGCCCGCGAGGGTTGGCAAAGCGCCGGAGCCTTCTGGGGCTACGATGCCATGCACTTCGAGGCGACAAGACCGAGATAACTATGCCAAAAAACAACAACATCTGGGCAGAAATCGAGCGGTCCTCGACCGCCCGCGCCCACAAGAACAAAGTCGAGGACTTGGAGAAACAGATCGCGGGGTATCACCAAGCGATCGAGGAATTGACCCAGCGGGTCGATGTGGCTTCGGTCTTAAAAGAAGCCCCAGCCTCCAACCGCACCTACGCCATCGAGCGTAAAGGTAAATCCTCCCGCGAATCCGCTGCCGTCATCGTGGCGAGCGATTGGCATTGCGAGGAGTCGGTCGATCCAAAAACGGTTTCACATCTGAACGCCTTTAACTTGGAGATCGCGGACAAGCGCATCGAGCGGTTCTGCAAATCCGCGCTCAAGCTCATCGAAATCCAGCGCGGCGGTGTGGATATTCCGATCCTTGTGTTGGCCTTGTTGGGCGACTTGATGAGCGGGTTTATCCATGAAGAACTCCGCGAGGAGAACGAGTTGACGCCGACTCAGACGGTGCTGTGGCTCAAGGAGCGCGTGGCGAAGTTTATCAACACCCTCCGCAAGGAAGGCAACTTCGAGCAAATCATCATCCCATGCAGCGTCGGCAACCACGGGCGCACGACGGTCAAGCCGCGCCACGGCACGAGTTGGAAGAACTCCTACGAGTGGCTGCTCTACAAAATCCTCGAACAAGAAATCACTGACGGCGTGGTGTGGGTAATCGGTGAGTCGTATCACACTTATCTCGATGTGTATGGCAAAACCTTCCGCCTGCACCATGGCGACGGCTTGAAATACCAAGGCGGTATTGGCGGGCTGACGATCCCCGTCGAGAAGGCTATTTCCAACTGGAACAAGGGCCGAGTCGCCGATCTCGACATCTTCGGGCATTGGCACCAATCCCAACAAAATCCGAAGTGGGTTTCGAACGGATCGCTCATCGGCCACAACGCTTACTCGATCGCCATCAAGGCTCCGTATGAGCCGCCACAACAAACGCTTTTTCTTTTCGACGCCAAACGCGGTCGCACCGGAACATGGCCGATTTTTGTGGAGGAATAATTTATGAATAAGTGGTTAAAGCTAGTCACGAAGCACAAGGTCAGTAAAAATGTGGTGCCCCCAGGGTGGCAAACCCGCGCCGAGGTCGCCGAGCACCTCACTTGTCAAGAGGAGCGGGTAAACTCGGTCCTGAAAGATGCGATCAACGCAGGTGAAGTGGAGGTGCAATCTTTCCCTGTGTGGATCGCCACCAAGCGCAAGGTCGTGGCTACCACTTGCTACCGAATCGTGGAGGACGGAACGGCCTCTGCTCCCAAACAGTCCCCTAGGGGGCGTCCGCCAAAAACAAACGGCTGGCCGTTCCCCGTGGGAACTCGGGTCCGCCGAACCGACTCCAAGAACCAAGGCACCGTGATCGAAGGAGCAAGTATTCATTGGGACTCCGGCACCGTGACTACCCCATCGGGCTCAACAGGAAAAAAGATTGTTAGAGCGTGAAACAAAAGGGCGCGAGGATTCGCATTCGTGGAAGCTGGTGGCGGCTGGTTATCAAGCGATTGGCCCCCATCAAGAAGGACGGCCAATGGCGTTGCCTGCACGGCCTCTGCAACTACGACGAGCGGACGATCTATCTGAACCCGCAGTTTGATATGAAAGCCACGCTGCGCCATGAGATTACTCACGCCTGTCAACCCGACCTCGACGAACCCACGGTGGAGCAAATCGAGGATGCCCACATCAACGCTGACAAAGTTTTTGAAAAATTGGTTGCGAAGAATTATTAACCTTGTATTTTATTAACCCATGTTGCTTGTCATCCCTTTTTCTGAAAAAGCCCTCCCGCTCTACCGTCATATTCACACCCTGGGGGGCGTGGCATCGCACGATGTCCTGCTGGTGGGAGCGCATCAGAAAGTGGAGGAAATAGAGCGGGCGCTGGATATTCTGAAAGGAGCGTTTGCAAACGCCGACCTTTTCACGGGAGACCACAACTATACTTCCCGAAATAAGCTCTTCCACGACGCGGCCCGCTACCTTGACAGCGTGGGTTGCACCGATCCGTGGCTGTGGCTCGATGAGCAGACGACACCGATTCGCACGGGCTGGCTGACCGAAATCGCCAAAGAGTATTTCTACAAGAAAACTCCCTTCCTTGGAGCGACCGAGAAATCTGTGGCGCTCAATCCTGCGACAGGCAAGAAAGAAGCGGAGCCCGACCGCCTCGGCGCTTGCTCGGTGTATCCGGTGGATTTCTACGCTGACTCGATTTTGATCCGTCAGCTTGACTACGGCCAGAACGAGACGCCGTGGCATGTGACACTCCGCTTTGACATGCGACGCGAAGGCTCGGCGAGTGATTTGATCCAGCACCAGCCTGGCACTTTTGGTTATCGGCCCCAGGGCGAGAAATTGGTTTTCTCCGAAAAAGAGGGAGTCGAAGCCGCTCCTATCCGACCCGAAACGGTTTTGATAACCGGCGTGCCCGACGGCTCGGTGATCGACGCGCTAAATCCAAAGACCAAACGCAAAAAAGATATTTACGATGAACCTGAATCAACCGCCTCTTGAATTGAAGGGGCTCGACCCCGTTACCGGTGAAGCTCCTTGCGCCCGCGTGGGCGATGTGGACGCCGCCCGCTCGATCTACTTGGCACTGAAAAAAGCCGACGAAGGCTCCAGCCGCAATCGCGCTTTGATCGACGGGATGTTTAACGGAGCGCCTCCATTCAATGCGAATGATCTCAAGGAAGTCGGACAGGGCGATCGCACGAATCTCGACTTCGGCGAAGCGGCGGCGCTCAAGGAGCAAGCACTCGCAGGCTACTACGACCTGACAAACTCGGTTGATAAGATCGCCCGAGTTCGCACGAGCTACGGCACGCCCGAGCAAGCGGCGGAGTGGAGCGAGGCGATCAGCGAGGAGTTTCACCACACGCTCAAAGAGTGGTCGGAGTTTGAGTTCAACCATCAACGCCTCTCTGACATGTTTGTTTCTCACGGAGTCGCGGTGTCGTATTTTGAGGACGAGATTGACTGGCGTTATCGCGTGACGGGGTTCAACGAGTTTCGCATCCCACGCGGCACGCGGGCCAGTGAAGCGGAGATTGAGGTCGCCACGGTGGACCGCGAATACCGCGCTGACGAGCTTTATGCTTTCATCCGCGATCCCAAAGTCGCCGAAGAACTCGGTTGGGATGTGACTACGGTGCGTGAGGCTCTGAAACGCGCCTGCGCCTCCGACACCACAACCTCCCTAGGGGACTGGGAACGGCTCGAAGTCGAACTCAAAAACAACGACATCATGTGGGGCACGGCGAAATCGAAGGTCGTGAAAGTCGTCCACATGTGGGTGAAAGAATTTTGTGGGTGTGTGTCACACCTCATCTTCCTCCAAGAGCCGCTCCCCACCGCCCCCGGAGCAACCAAAGAATCCTTCCTCTTCCGCAAGGAGCAGCGATTCGAGTCCTCGACTCAATGTTGGGTGACTTTTTGCTACGGGGTCGGGAACGGCACTTACCACGGCATTCGCGGATTGGGTTTCAAAATCTACCCGCACATCCAAGTCCTGAACCGCCTGCGCTGCGGCATGGTGGACGGGGCTTTGCTTTCCTCCTCGCTCATCGTTCAGCCAAGCGACAGCAGCACACGCGCCCTCGATGACCTGACGCTCACCTACTACGGCCCTTACGCCTTGTTCCCGCCGGGGCTCAAGATTGTTGAAAAAGCCGTGCCGAATTTACAACAGAACATCATACCCGTCATCTCGGACATGGCGGCGCAGATGCAGAACAATTCGGGAGCTTACCAGACCCGCGCCGTGGGCGGCGACAACACCGCCCGCACCGCTTACGAGGTTCGCGCCCAGTTGCAGAAGGAGTCGATCCTCTCCTCGGCGAGCATCAATCTTTTTTACCATCCGTGGAAGCGTCTCCTCAACGAGACCTACCGCCGATTGGCCCGCCGTGGATACAGCGCGAATGAGCCTGGAGGCCGCGAGGCGGTGGAGTTCCGCAAACGGTGTCTCAAGCGCGGTGTGCCTGAAGAAGCCATTTATCGCGTTCGCAGCGTCGAGCCAGTTCGTGCGATCGGCTACGGCTCGCCCCAAATGCGAATGGCGGCGGTCGATGAAACCATGCAAATCTTCGGAAGCCTTGATGAGATGGGGCGCATCAATCTTCTTCGTGACCGCATCGCCGCCCGCTTTGGGCAGGAGGTCGTGGATCGTTATCTGCCGTCTCCGAACACGGCACTCCGCCCGCCAATCGACGCAAAGATTGCCATTCTCGAAAACGCCACGATGGTCGAAGGCAATTCGATCCCCGTGTCCCCAGGGGAAAATCACTTTCTTCACGCGCAGGCTCACCTCCAAGCCGCCGATGGTTTGGACGCGGCTACCGTGCAAGGACGCAACAACCCGCAAGAGGCGCTACTCGCCATGCAGATGATCCTGCCTCACCTTGCCCAGCACCTTGCCGCGCTTGGAAACGATCTTGTTCGCAAAGACGAGGTAGCCATGATGCGCCAGCGGCATCAGCAACTCATGGCTTCCGCTCAACGGGTCGCCGACGAATTGCAGGCGCAAATGGAGAACGCTCAGAAAGCCCAGCAAGCCGAGGCTGAACGCCAGCAAACCGCGATGATGGCTGAGTTCCAAGCCATGCAGCAAAAGATCGCCGAGATGCAGCAACTCTCGCCAGAAGCCCAACAGAAGCTCTTGGAGCGCCGCGCCGAGTTGCAAATGAAAATTGAGAAGCACCAAGCCGAGATGCAAATGAAGGCCGCTGCCACTCAACAAAAGCTGCTTACCCAAGACGCCATTTCCGCTGCCAAGATTAAGTCCATGACTCCGACAGCCACCGCGCCTGCGGTTCCTGTGTAATAACCACGCAACCATGAGAGACTACCGAGCCGAATACGACAACTATCACGCCCGCCCAGATCAAAAAAAGAAACGGGCAAACCGAAACTCCGCCCGCCGCAAGCTGGCAAAACAAGGCCGCGTCAAGAAAGGCGACGGAATGGATGTCCACCACAAAGACGGCAACCCGCTCAACAACAGCCCGTCGAACTTGCAGGCCCTCCGCGCCAAGATCAATCGCAGCTTGAAATAATGCCGACTGCGCTGGACATGGCGAAGAGCCTCCTGACCGACACCGCCAAGTGGGCAAAGAAAGGCTTCAAGCTCGCATCGGATGAAGTAGTTGGCCGTCGTTACGAAGAGTGTCGCAACTGCGAATACTGGAGCCCCAAAGCCTTTGGCGGTTCTGGCAAGTGCAAGGCTTGCGGCTGCTCCACGAAGGCCAAACTTATTTTGGATACTGCAACCTGCCCAAAAGGAAAATGGTGAATTTATGACGACCATCGAAACATTCCGGTCTAGTGAGGTTTTAACGACTTCCTTCGCCGATTTACTCAAACGCCCTGAAATGCTCGCCGCTCTGGAGGCGTTGCGCGACCTGGGAGCCCCTAGGGAAACCGCTCCGCCAAACGGCGTGGGGTTTGCCGAGTGGAACAGCCACCAGAACGCCCGTCGCGAGGGATTCCACCACGCGCTCGATGCGCTCGTGGCCCTCGGCACCGCGCTCCCGAAACGCAAGGCCGACAGCGACCTCATGCCCAATCTTGAACCTGAAGACTAATCTATGCCAACTGATACAGCAGAACCAACAACCAACGAAACCGCGCCCGCGCCTGAACCTGGCAAGGGTGGAACCATGGAGTTCGACGCCGCCGCCAGCTTGGCGGATGCTTTCTCGAAACTTCAGAACGGCGACCCCGCGCCAGGGCACCCCGATCCGGTGGGAGAAAAAGGCGAAGAGGGCGAGGCCGGAGAACCCGCACCGGTAAAAGAAAAAGCCGACGGCCCCAAGCCACCTACCGCCGAAGACATCGCGATGCTTCGCGGGAAAAAAGCCCCGAAGAAAGAAGCTCCCGCTGAACCCGAGGAGAAAGACTTGGGGAACGCCAGCGACAGCGCCAAGAACGCTTTTGCTGCGATGCGAAAAGACCTCAAGGCCGAACGCGAACGCGCTTCTGCGCTGGAAGCCAAGCTGGCCGAGTTGGAAAAATCCCGCGCCGAAACCGACCCCGAAGAAGTGACTCGCCTCCGCCAGATCAACGAGGAATACGAGCGGGAGCTTCAAGTGTCCCGCGTCGAAGCGACTCGTGAGTTCAAAGAAGCGGTCGTGGTGCCAATGCAAAAAATTCGTGAGTCCGTCGGAGCTATGGCTACGAAGTATGAAATCTCGGAGTCCGAAATCCTGAACGCTTTTGCCGAGGCCGATGCCAGCGCCCGCGCCGACAAACTGAGCGATCTCACGGCTGGAATGAACGACCGCGACAAGTTTGCGCTCTACGATCTCGAAACCCGTTTTGCCAAGGTTCAAGGAACCCGTGAGCGTGTGGTTAATAACGCCAAGCTCGCACTTGAGAAAATTGAACAGCACCGGCAAGAGCAGGCCAAAGCCGAGCACGAGGAGAGCGGCAAACGCTACCTCGGCACGCTTTCAAAAGCGTGGGAGGAGGCTCAAGGCGCGGTGCCGCTCCTCAATCCCATCGAGGGCGACGATGAGTGGAATGGTCAGTTGAACCAGGCGCAGGAATTTGTGCGTTCTTTGGACTTCGGCCAACTTAACGACGACGGAAAGGCGCGGCTTGCCATTCGCTCCGCGATCGCCCCGATCATCTATGGTCAGTTCGTCCTCGCGATGAACGAACTCAAAGAGGCCAAGGCGACTCTGGAGAAATACCAAAAAGCCACGCCAAAAGCCGGAGGCGGAAACGCTGCTGCCCAGCAGGCTAACAAAGAAGAATTCGATGATTTCATGGCGGTGCTTAAAGCAAACCTGAAATAATTCCCCTCCCTCAAAGGCCGCGCCCTAAAAAGCGCGGCCTTTTTTTTTCAAAGCCCCTTGACTTTGCTCGGTTATAGTGTTATTACACCCTCACGCTGCTTGCAGGCGGTAACTGCTTGAAATTTTTTGCGTGTAATTCCGACCCCCGCACGGAAGAAAAAAGACCGTGGTGTAACAACCACACAACCTTAACTTTTATTCTTTCAATAATATGGCAGCACTACAAAACATTGAACAACTCTTCGTAGAATGGGGCGGTCTCATCCGCAACAATGTCGCGAAGAACATCGTAACCTCTGACTTCTACCTCAAGTATCTTCCCAAAGATAAGTGGGTAGACGGACAGGGCAACCATGTCTCCTACCCGATCTTCGAGCGTTCGCTTTCCAGCGCAGCGGTCTCGACTCCGGGCGGCGTGATTTTTGAAAACTGGACCTCCTCGGGCGGCGATGGCGACAACGCCACCAAATCGCCCGGCACCTACACCGCGTCTCCGACCAACTCCAATCTTATTGGAGCCAACGGCGGTCCTCTCTCCCGTAGCGGTATGCTCGGCGGCGGAAGCCAAATCGTCGGTCAGACGATCGACTCCTTCGGCGTGACCGTTCGCACCATGTCGCTCAAAAAGGCGGCTCTCAACAGCCCTGACATCAACTTGGACGACCTCCAGTTTGCATGGCAAGTTGAGGATCAGGTCAAGAATGTGATCCGCGTTCTCTCCGAGAACACGAAGTATGTCTGGACCAACACTTACCAAGACGAGTATGTCAACGCCTGCCGCCACAAGTCGGTAGCGAAGTGCAACTACGATCCCACCACGACTTCGTTTGCCGCGACTCCCGCGACCTCGAAGCTCACATGGGGCATCTTGGAAGCCATCTACGAGCAACTCGGCTACGAGGGCGGTTCGATCAATCCTTTCGCCCGTGTGGACGAAATGACCCCGATCTACGCCGCAGTCGGCGAGCGTTACACCTTCAGCGACCTCAAGCGTCAAGACGCCAGCACTCGCGATGACTTCCGCTACGCTTACATGGGCAGTGGGGATCAAACCCCCGGCCTCCAAGCTCCGGGCTTGAACGCGATCTATCGCGGCTTCAAGTTCTTCACGGTCGAGCTTCCTCCGCGCTACACCTTCGACGCCGTCGCTGGTGAGTGGGTGCGTGTGTATCCATACGAGCCCATCGCGACCAGCCGTGGTATCAAGTGGGACATCAGCGCCGCCTACAAAGCCGCTCCTTACACCGACACGGTGATTTACCACCAGGATGTGATGAAAATCCTCACTCCTTCGCCTCGCACCAGCAAAGGCGGCATGACCTACAACCCTGCGTATAGCTGGGCTGGTGAGTTCGTGTGGCGGAACATCCCCGACCGCGAGAGCAACATCGACGGTGCCACCGGCTTCTTCCGTGCGCTTTACGCCTACGGCTCGAAAGTCGAGCGCCCCGAGCTTGGCTTCGTGGTTCGCCACCTCCGTTGCGTTGATCGCGCTAAAGATGTGAGCGATTGCGACGGTGATCCGTCCTGCCCTTAATCGGTAGCCTCAAACACCGCCTCCTTGCCCTAGGGCGAGGGGGCGGAATTGAGGTAACAAAATTATGGCACAAATAAAATTCGCAATGCCGGAAGGCTTTACACTCCCCGAAGGGGGCGACAAGGGCTCGTTTGAGGCCCTTGCAACTTTGGAAGTTGACGGCGAAATGCTCGTCCTCACTGCAATCGACGGGCTCCCCGTTGGTGGCGAGGGAGACGAGTCCAAGGAAACTAACGAAGAAGACGAAGCCTATGCCGAGGCCACAAACCCCGACACTGGGGATTTCCAAAAGGCCGTGGCAATGGGTATGCGGTAATTTGGCATGAGTCTCGGCGACCCTAGAAAAAGCCGCCGTCTCATCGAAGGCTTTCGTGGCCTACCTCGCGGCATGGACGGGTCGAAAGACCCGATCCTCGTTCCCGAGGGCGCGGCTTATTACGCCCAGAATGTGACTTTTCGCGGCGGCAGCGGCCCGAAGACCCGCCCTGGGTTTCTTTACAAATCGCTGTCGGGGGACGCTGGAGTTGTCACTAACGGAAAACTTTTTCAGGGTTGGACGGTTTACAATAGCCCTCTTGCCGGGGTGGATGATGTGATTCTCGCGGCGATCGACGGCAATATCGTAAAGATTACGCCAAGAGGAAATGTCGTAAACCCCAACGATGGGGTTGCTTTTGCGGTAAGCAATCTTTCGACAACGACGGGGCTTAAAATGGACCCGAGCAGGCCGGTTTATTTTTGTCAGGCTTCCCGTTTTGTGGTGATCCAAGATGGCGTAAGCGATCCGTTGGTTTTTGTAGATAACGAGAACCCCCAGCTTAAAAAGGCGAAAGACTACATTTCCGTGCGTGGGAGGGTGGAGCCGGTTCCTAAAGGAACCCACATGGCTTATGGTCAGGGCCGATTGTTTGTGGCTGTAAGCGAGGAACTTTCGGGAACCAACACGAGTTACAAGCCGTCTTCCATCCACGCGGGGGATATTTCTTTTGGCGGCTCGACCTCGATGTTGGACATTGAAAGTTCTGTTTCACTTGAGAACGGGACAAAACAGAAATTTACAACCAAAGCCGTGCATAATTTTGCTGTCAAAGATTATGTCACGATCCAAGCCCACACGACACTGGACCCGATTGACGGAACTTATGAGATCATCGAGGTCAACGACACAAAAACTTTTACCGTTTACACGGAGGCGGGGTCGGAAGGCACTGGGGGGTTCGTCTCCAAGTTCAATGCAGGCTCGGACAAAGACATCCTGCATTTCAGCGAGCATGAGTTTATCAACGAAGGCGGCGCACTCATTATCCCTGCGGAACTCGGAGCGATTCGTTCTCTGACTTTTTTGCCCGTGCAAGACACGGCGGCGGGGCAGGGCGATTTGGTGGCGTTCTGCGAGCGCGGGGCGGCGACATTTGCGGTGAGCCTTGACCGGACACGGTGGAAAGAAACGCAGGGCTTCCAGCGCATTCTTTTTCTCAATGTCGGCATGGTTGGCGCAAGCGTATGCCCCGTGAACGGCGACTTGTATTTTCGTTCGATGGACGGCAACGGCATCCGCTCCTACCGCAACGCCCGAGCAGAGTTTGCCGGGGCTGGGCAAGCGCCGTTGTCCTCGGAGATCGACCCGATCCTGACCCGAGACACGGAGTTTCTTTTAGAGAAAGATGTGCAGACCCAGAGCAGCCAAAAGTTTTTGAGTGTCGGCGTGTCGTTGGCGGCGTTTGACAACCGTCTTTTGATGACTTGCCTTCCGAAAATCCAGACTGCACCGGTAGGTGCAGGGCAGGAGTTTTTCACTAAATTCACAGGCATTGCCGCTTTGGACTTCAAAACCGTCTCGGGAAACATGGGCAAGTCGGCGTCTTCTTACGACGGCGTTTGGACGGGTATCGACGCGCTGAGTTTGGTTTCCGGCACCTTTAATGGGGTGCGACGCGCCTTTGCAATGTGCTTCCACAACAACAAGCATGAAGTCTGGGAGATCAGTAAAGAAGCCGAGTTCGACAAAAGCGCGGACGGCAAGAGCAACATTGTGTGTTCGATCACGACAAAGAATTTTGATTTCACCGACCCCATGATGCTCAAGCGCCTGTTGCGCTGCGACCTGTGGTTTGACTCGATCAGCGGCGGGCCGACCTCGGCGCTGGACATCTCGCTCTACTATCGCCCAGATAGCTCGCCAAAATACATTCCGTGGACGACTTGGCAGAAATGTTTCACGACGCAATACACGGCGGGCGTGGCTCCTATCGACCTGACGACGCCGTTTGCCAAAGGCTACGCGCCCCAGCTTCGCTCCCCGACTCCGCCGCAGACGGCCAACGACATCACCGGCGTCCCCGACGCCCTAGGGTATGATTTTGGCGTCAAAGTCAAATGGGTCGGGCATGGTCGGTTGACCCGCCTTATGCTCCATGTTCTCGAAGCTGTCGAGAATGTGGGAGGGGGATAAGCCGTGGCGGTAATTTGGGCAATCGAAAAACCGGAAAGTTCTTCAACTTTTGCGTATGTTTATACTGAGGAACCTCATGGGTTTATTGCAGGGCAGTCGGTAGTTATTTCTGGAGTTTTAGATGACGGCCAGATTGCCGGAACCCCTAGTTATTACAACTCTACTTGGTCAATAGCGGAGATTGTAGATCAGTTTGCTTTCAAAATAACGGTAGCCCAAACGGCTCCGTTGTCTGCCTCTGGCGGGACGGTAGTTGCGGCGATTTCGTTTTCGATTCCGAAGGTCACGGTGACTTATGTGGATGAGGCTGGAACGACAATAACTGAAGAATGGGAGATTTATGACACGCTAGACTATCGCGGAGCCGGTGGCACTCCTCCCTACGAAAGCGAACCGGTAACACTTGCAGCCACGGGCGCGACAAATTTTGTTTACACCTCCTCGGATATTTCAGTGGCGATTATTTACGATGGGAACAAACTTAAAATGTTGCAATACGCGGAAGTGACAATCACTGCGACTTCAGGTTCCGCGTCTGCGAGCGTAACCATAACCCCGCCGCTGTTCGCCGCTGCTCAAACCATCACCGTGACATTGCCTTCGGTAATGTCTGTCGGTCAATACGCTAATTTTTCGTATAGTGCGTCTTCTGGGCTACCCGTCACGGTGCGCAGTGCCTCCCCAGATATTGTTGAGATTACGGCAGACGGGAGGCTGCACGCGCTTTTACCAGGGGGCTCGGCTTTGATATTCGAGCAAGCAGGGAATGTGGATTGGGCAAACGCCAATGAAATTTTTGTCGTCGTGGTGGACGGACTGCCGCAAACCGTGACATTTACGGCGTTGCCTTCATTGAAACTGGGGGATACTGCGACATTGAGTGCGACCTCCAGCGCGGGGCTTGCGATCACTTTTACAAGCTCGGACTCCGCCGTGGCATCTGTGTCGGGGACGACGCTGACAATAAATTCGCAGGGGCTCGCAGTGATTACAGCAACCGCAGCCGCAAGCCCGATTTACAACCCTGCATCGGCGACGCAAAATGTAATTGTCGGGCAAAGCGGGCAGACAATTTATTTCCCCGCGATTCCACAAGTTCCCTACGGAATCGGGACAATTTCGTTGGTTGCCTCTTCGACTTCTGGCCTTCCCTTCACAACGACAAGCTCCAACACAGCAGTCGCCACGGTGATTAACGGAACCACGCTTCAAATCAGCGGTGTTGGGACTACCACAATTACAATCGCTCAGTCCGGCAATGGCTACTGGCTGCCCGCTACTTCGCAGCAGCAGTTATTGACTGTGACCAAAGGCGACCCTGGGTTGCAATTTACAAGGCCCGCAAACCCTGGCGATCCGATTGCCCTAGGGGACCGCAGGCTTCTTTCTGCGTCCACTCAAAACGGGCAGGCAGTAAGATTTTCTGCAACGGGCGCGGTGCGGTTGGATGGAGGATACCTCGTCGCCGACTCCATCGGGAGCGGCACGGTGACGGCTCTTGTGGACTCCACGGCGTTGTATAACTCCGGCGCGATTACCTATGACATCATTGTTGGGAAACTTTCGCAGACGATCAACTTTCCTCCGCTCGGGATTTTTTCTTTTACCGACTTTGAGTTTGCGTTGGGGGCCATGACGAGTTCGGGGTTGCCGGTGGAATACACCAGTAGCAACACCAATGTTGTTGATGTCGTAGGCAACCGCGTCACGATTACGGGAGTCGGAGTTGCGTCAATCACAGCGGCTCAAGCGGGGGACTCTATTTTTTATCCAGCCTCCAGCGTGACCCGACAAATCGCCATTGAAAAAGCGGGGCAGTCTATCGCGTTTCAAGACCTCGATCCTGTGGCTTACGGATCAGTCGTTTCGTTTGGGTTGCAGGCAACCGCCCCCGGCGGGCTTGTGGAATTTCGTAGTTCAAACCCCGATGTGGCGGTGGTGGAAAACATCTCGCAACTTGTGGTGAAGGGACTCGGCGTAACGCGCATCGTGGCTACGCAGGAAGGCAACACCAATTATCTGCCTGCTGTGGCAGTGCAGTCCTTGATCGTGCTGCCCGTCAAACCAAGTGTCCAAGTAACAGGTAATTTGACGGACGCAGAATCACACAACAGCCGATCGGTCTCCGCCGCGACAACGGCTTCTGCGCTCACGATGCAAGCGCCAACAATCGAAGATCGGGAATCCTTTTCCTCGGTGTCGCCAAGCCCCACGCTGGCTTGCGGTGGAGCACAAATCCAGATTTCAATTCGGGACACGGAGGAGCATTTATCCAACTCCACTTCATCCAGCTTTACTGGTTCCGCATTCAACATGAACACCATTCCCCAGGGCACCGACGAATCGGCGTATTCGGGGATCGCGGCTTCCACAAATTTTACGGGAGCGTCTCCGACCATGACGCCAAGTGCGGAACTCGACTTGATGGAGTATCGTAGCTGGCTGGCTTCCGCTGCGAGCAGCGCAAATCCTGTCGTGGCGAAGTATGACGGGCGAGATGAGTTTGAGATTTATTTTGCTCCGACTGCTTACGAGCCGATTGGTTTCCTGAAGTGGGCTAGAAGCGGCTCCTCGGGGGCGATCCAGCAATACCAAACCAATGAAGACGGGCTTCAAATCAAAGGAAAAATAGCACTATGAGCGACAAATTGATCTCGGAACTTGTGGAAAAAACCGGAGTCGAAAACTCCGATCAAATTGCGCTGGAAGGATCGGGCGGAACTTGGAAGATTACTCTGCTCAAACTGCGGGAGTATTTGTTTGGAATCTTCCCGTTGTTCGGCGGCTCCACGACGAAAAATGATTTCCTGCTGGTGAAGCAGTTTGGCAGTGACGCCGTGTATCGAGTGCCCTTGGAATCCGTGCTGCCTGACGCAGTGATAAAAACAAAACATCTTGAGGATAGCGTATCCGCCAGCACGGGAATCACGGAATCCAAGATTGCGCCCGCCGCTGTGACACACTCCAAGCTCGCAATCGACTCGGTGCATACACACAACATTGACGACGCCGAAGCGACCAACTCGGCGAACTGGACGAGCAAGCAATTTGGAACTGGCGTGACGACCGACAAGATTGTGGACGGCGCGGTGACGGGAGCGAAAGGCGGCGTGCCGGTGGGAGCGGTTTTTCATTTTGCGGGAAGCGCGGCTCCTGCGGGATACCTTGATTGCGACGGCGGCGTGATCCCAGCGTTTGATGTCAACAACCCTGGGGCGACATTTAAGAATGTGCCGGTGTGGCGACTCCAGGATTTGAGAACTTTCCTCGGGTCAAACTTTGGGGCGATCGGCAAGCTGCCTGATTTGCGCGGAGTCTTTATTCGCGGGCTGGGGCAGAATGCCACACAGACGGCAAGAACTTTTGTTTCGTCTGGAAACGCCAGTAGTTTGAATGTGCAAACTTTTGAGACGGTTTTTGCAAGGGCAAACACGCTCACTTACACCGTTGAGTTTTATTTGGACGCGACCCATTTGAAAAAACTGAGTGAGCAAACCGTCCCCGTGGGACAGACAACCGCAATCAGCAACTCTTCCAGCAACCAGTATCGAATCTATGCCAACAAAGGAGCGGCCTCCGTCGGGCTTGGAACTTTTCAAAGTGAATCCATGCAACAGCATTACCATGGGACTTCAGAGGTGGCGCACACCCATGGGCTTTCTGGGGGCGGTGCGTCTGGGAGTTTTGTGACCGGAGTGAATGTTAGTGAAAGAAGTAACAACGAACGCGGCGGAAACGGGCCGTATGTTAGGAGTTTATGGACTTCATCGGGCAGTGTAGGTTACTCACACCCCGCAGTGACGGAAGCAACAACTGGAATAACCGTGGCAAGATACCCAGAAGTAGCCATGGCGAGCGTGGACGAAACGCGCCCCGTAAATCTGGCACTTTTACCTTGCATAAAGTATTAACCCAATATATGAATAACCCGTGATTCCGTTGCAACATGGCACCCTTGTTCCTGGGGAGGATACTTATCCCAATACCCCGCAGGAGTTATTGCAGCGATTTTCGGGCAATTTATTTGTCCCTGACTTGGCGCAATCGTTTTACAAACACAACTCACCGGATCAAGTGCCGTCTTCCGCACTGTGGTATGACACGCGCAACAAAGCCCTCAAAGCCAACGAATCCTCGACTTGGAAAAACACCCTCGGGGGCAACACGGCGCTATTGATCTCCCCCAACAATGGATCGGTCGCGGCGAATACCAGAATCTTCGACAAAAGTGTAACACCAACTTCCGATCGGGGAGTGGAGATTTGTTTGTTGAACTTCTCCCCTAGGGCGACCGGCAATCGAGTGCTTGTGACCGCGCAGGTTCCGGCAATAACAACCTCGGAGAACGATGTGACGGTGTTTGGCATGTTGCTTGCAGACAGCGTGCCTTTTGCAATCGGCACTGCGTTCTGCCGCGCCGGTGTATTAACCTCTCTTAATCTGATGGGGTTGCACTCTCCGAACAGCGCCCAAGTCTCAACGGGGTTGAACTACACACTCCGGCTTGGAACGGATAGCTCGACCAGCGCGGTTTACTACAACCGGACGGCGGGCACGGATGCGTTTGGAAACTTTTTAACGACTCAAATGATCGCCTCGGAAATCCCGATTAACTAATGCCTACCGCCTTTACCGCCGCCCGAACCGCTCTTGCTCCCTATGTGGACAACGGCGTGAACTCGACCGATACGACCCGCATCGACTCGCGCATCAACGAAGCGCAGCGGCGGTTGATCGACCAATACAACTTCCTTGTGCGGCGGGAGGAGTTGGAGCGAACTGCGCTGGTTTACAGCGCAAGCCCTACTAACTTGATCCTCGATAACATCGACGCGACGAAGGTGCTGATTCTGTGCCTCTGGCGCGAGGAGAACAACGAACTGGAGATGGCCGCGTCGCTGGAGCAGAAGGCCATGTCGATGCTGGAGCGGGATTTGATGCAGGAGGTCGAGACCGAGCGCCGAACGGAGTATAAAAATCTTGAGACCTCCAACGGCTACAACACGCTGGGGGGCCTCGTAGGGCGGCTGGGGCTGGAAGCTATCCCGCGCTACCGCATCGCTTCAAACCGCCTCCGCTCCTATGTGCGGGCCGCTTACCGCATGGCGGTGGATCACCACAACTACATTGTGCGGCGCGAGGCGTTGGACCGCCCTGCAATCGCTACAAACACTCTCACAACCGACAGCACCGCCATGGCGATCTCGCCCGAGATCGTGCGTGAAATCGTCTTGGCCCAACTCAACCAAGACCAACCCTAATTATGGCACAGCAACAACAATCAGATAACGACGCCGTCCGCATGGCGGCAGACCCAACAAAAATCAGCGCCTTCGACCTCATTGAGCGTAACATTATGCGCGATGTGGAGGCGGATCGCAAAACAGCGTTTCAGGCTCTTGAAAGCTCCGGCAACCAGAACACCTTTGGCGGGCTGGTCGGGCGGATCGGCTTGGAGACCTTCGACAAATACCGCAACACGCTAAGCCGCGTGGCGAGCTATGTGAACCAAGCTCACCAGATGGCGATTGACCACCACAACTTCCTCGTGCGCCGCGAAGAGTTGAACGAAACAGGGGCGTCGGAAATGACTTTCACAGCGAAAGATATTGCAAACACGACAGACAAGGCTTTTGCGTTTGACGCCCGTGTGCCCGCTGAAGTGATTCGCTCGCTCGCGGTGGCTTTGATGATGATGGACGCTGGCGCTCCGGTAGCTGAAGCGGGCGGCTTAAAACAGCAAGCAGTGGCTTTGATCGAGCGCAATGTAATTGCGGCGGTCGAAAAGGCCCGCCGCACAGCTTTTCAAACGCTCGCGTCCGCAAACAACCAGAATACCTTTGGCGGGCTGGCGGGAAGAATCGGGCTTGAGACCGTGGCCCGCTACCGCCTTTCGGAGACACGCATCAAGAGCTACATCAACCAAGCCTACCAAGCCGCGATCGACCACCACAACTTTGTGGCCCGCCGCGAGACTTATGACAAGGCGGCTTTGGTTTTCACGCCGCTATCAGTGAACACCGATATATTCAACGCGGCGGTGATCCCTGCCGAAGTGGTGCGCTTGATCGTGCTTTCTTACATCGCCAATGACAATGCCGCTGCTCCCACAGCGGGGCCGCTGACCGCTTTGGCTGAAAACCAACGCCAATGAGCGAAGAGCAAGTCCCAATCTCCGACCGCTACCGCGCCGATGCGTTTGCTCTTTTAGAGCGAAACATCGCCGCCGTAGTGGAGCAAGAGCGCAAAGCCGTGACGGGCGAAGTGGGGCGGCTTCACAATGAACTGCCCACGGGGCTCAAGGTGCCGACTGAGCGCCTGACGAAACTGCTCAACCAAGCAGTCTCCGACGCGATCGCGCATCAGAAATTCCTGAGTAAGGCGGATGACGACGAGATCGACCCGCCGCCAGTTTCCTTTGAGATCAAAAAACTCCTGGTCGAAAGCTCGCTGGTTTCCCTGGAGGGAAATGCAGAGGCGGCAGTGGGGCTCAAGAAAACGGCGTTGGAGATGATCCAGCGCGACATTGAAGCCCAAGACCAAAATACCCGCCGCGAGACGCGCTATGCGCTGACGCTGACTTCGCCACAGAGCTACGGCTACACATGGGGCCGAGTGGGGCTGGGATTCCCCGAGTCGCTGACTTTTTCAAACAACGCGATCAAGCGGGCCGTGACCAGTGCCGAGGAGGCTCTGATGAATGCAGGCAAGTGGGTTGGCACCGTGGCCGAATACACGCTGACCCTCTCCGCCAGCGGCGAGGTGTTTCTCCCTAGGGAAATCGAGACTGTGCTTTTCGTATCGTTTGACGGCGACCCCCGCCCCGTCCACGACCGCTTCGCCGAATACATGCGCGGTGGGACCGGCATCAAGACGCTCGACAACCCAGGGCGCAGTGGCTTCTCCGACCTTGGCGATGCGGTGGATTCAACAGATGGTAAAACCAAGCGCAAGTATTGGGTAACGGTGCCGCAGGAAGCCAAACAGACGGTGATCCGCTACCTCGCCAAACGCCGCTTCGTGCCACACACCACGGACATCGAACCGATGTATCTCAACAACTATGAGGCCGTGGCGCAGGCGGCGATGTCGATTCTTACCAACGGGCAACTTGGGAACTTTGAGGCGGCGAAGCAACTCTTGGCTACACAGGTTCACCAGCAATACTTCAAGAGCCAAGTTTCCGGCGTTCACCACAAACCAGTTATTGCTTTGCGGTAGGGCATGGTGTAATAAAAACAAGGTTATTAAATGGAAACCGTTATTGAACCAGTCCAAGAAGAGCAAATGGTCGAAGTAGGGCCTCAACAAAATACTTTACAGAAAGTAACACAGTTAGATGCGCTCGAAGTTGAAATTCTAAAGCTCCCTCAAGTGCATTGCCCTTTGGTTCATCGTTTCACCCCAGGACTGTATATTCGAGAAATTTTTATGCCTGCGGGGACCGCCGTAACTAGCGCAAGACATTTGACTTGCCACCCTTTTGTAATTTCAAAAGGGGATGTATCTGTCTATGTAGAAAATGTAGAAGTCGCCCGTTACAAAGCGCCTTACACTGGAATCACTCAACCAGGAACCCGGAGGCTGTTGCTTATTCACGAAGATACCGTTTGGACTACTTTTCATGTAACTGAAAAAACTGACCCCGACGAGATAGCTTTGGATATTGCTGATGTAGAGCCAAATCCTTTGATGAGTAAAGAAGATTATGAAAAATCAATATGGCGCAGTAAAAATAGTTTATGATATTTGAAATCTTTCCTTTATTTGCAACTTTAGGAATTACGGCTGGGGGGCTTGCAACGGCGGCTGTAACAGCGGGCGTGGGCGCAGCAGCGTCAGCAGGCGCAAGCGCGTTAATGGGCGGTATGATGGGTGGCGGCGGTGGTGGTGGCGGCGGCGGTGGTGGCGGCGGCGGTGCCATGGATAAAAAATACGCCCAGAAAGCTAAAAAAGAGACTAATAAATTCTTAAAAAGTTCCAATGCAGCCATTGATCGCCTTCGCGCGGATCAAGAAGCGGCCAACGCTGCCTATCGGGCAGCGGCGGCGGGATACTCAAACGAGTTCATGGGGCGGATCAATACGGCGATCGGGTCTGCGCCGGACTACTGGACGACGGTAAATCAAGCTACGCAGGGCAAGGATGTCGTAAGAAACGAATTTGATACGCGGGCAAAAACTTTGGCGGAAGATTCCGCGAACCAAGCTCTAAACTGGAACGAGGCGAACCAGAGCCGGATGATCGCTTTCTCGCAGGCTCTCCAGAAAGCCAATGAGCAATCAGCGATGGAAGGGGCCTACGCCGCAAACCCCGCGCTCAAAGGACTGATCGGTCAGCTAGGCAGGAACGCAATGAATGATGCCCGTGGCATCATAAGTGCCGATGACGCGGCGATGCTCGCCCGTAATGCCGCGCAGACTTCCTTGGGGGCTGGAACAGGGTTTGGAAGCGACTTGAACCGGAACCTGTCTCTACGGGATTTTGGTGTTGGCATGATGGCACGCAGAGACAAAGCAGTCGAAAACACGGCAATTCTCCAAAACCAAATCGTCAACCCGATCCTTGCAGGAACCAAAGTCAACTCGTTTGATGTCTTCAAGAGCATGGGGCTCGATACCTCGCAAGTTCTCGACACCAATCGGCAGACGCTCACAAACTCCGCGCAGATGGGCCTCGACCGCTGGGACGACATGCTTCGCGCTGGCGAGATCGCTCTGGGCACTCGCTCGGAGGCCGCGACATACGACTACGGCCAAAAAATGAATATGGAAGGGGGCATTTACGGTCAAACCTCCAACACCTATAATAACATCGCGAACCTCAGAACCTCGTCGGCACGAGACTTTATGAATGCACGCCTCGGCATCGTGAGCCAAGGGTGGTCGAATGAACAAGCCCGTGCCTCTCAAGCGGCAGAAAACAACGCGGCATTTGCGCGGTCAGGCATGGAAATGGCGGGAACAATCGCGGGGGCTTATTTCGGGAGCAATAAAGGGACGGGGGCGAAACTGACGAATACTTCATCATACGGGGATCGAAACGCTTACTTGTCAGGGCTTGGCGGCGGTAGCGGCTCCACCGCTACTGACACCCCCGCAACCGTGAGACCTCTCTAAACTTTATGGCAGGATTCCAAAACTTCACACCACGAACGGCAGACCTCGCGGGGGTCTGGAGGGGGTTCAACCCCGCTGCAAATTTCCTAGGGGGCATGAAAGCCGTGCAACAGATGGACCTTGACAAAGCTGCCGAGCAGCGCCTTCGTGAATTGGCCGACACCGATAGAATGGTCAAGGAGACTTTGTTGCCGCTACAAGTCGAAGAGGCGCGAGCGAACATAGCGTTATCAATGGCCGGGGCAGAGGAAAGAGCGGCTCGCGCTAGATACATTGGGGTGGGCGGAATGAAACAATTATCCGCTCGTCAGCGAAGATACGACGCGGAGATAGACCCCGAGGGGGTTCAAAAAGGAACTCAGATTATTGGGACTTGGAAGGCTGACGCTCCTATGTCATCTCCGGCAGAATCCCCTCAGATCAACTATGATAGCGATAATTCAGGGTTTTTCGATCTTGGAGGGGGCGACAACTTCCTTGGGAGAATTTCAGAAGACTTCCCAAACCCCGCGACTAGCTTGAGCCAAGAAAAATACGCGGTTAGCACCGACCCTAAAGAAACAACAGTCGGGCTAAGCGGAGGGGCAATACAGACCCCGCAAGCGGGGCCAGCCGAGGTGTCGCAAATAAATGCGCTTGCAAAATCAGGGGATGAAATGGCATCGCAGTTAAAAAACCCATTATCCGAGTTCAAAACCCCTGGGGAGACTGCCAACCCCCTAAACGATTTTGATGTGGACCCTGCTTCCGCGATGCAATCCACCTTGGACCGAAACAAAAACGCATTCGGAGGAAAGGCGAGTAAGCAACAACCTAAGCCCGAAATGTCTCCTCTAGGGAGCAAGATAACAAAGTTTAGGGAGTGGGATAGAAACGCGCAAAGAACTATAAGGCAGCTTGACAAGTCAAGTCCTTATGAGGCGCAACTTGCGACAAGGGCCTACAACGATCAACTTGGCGACTTTTACGCTGAAAATTTTAATAGCTTAGACGAGGACGAAATAAACTTCTTAATGAAGAACCCTTCCAAAGCGGACAGGTATATCGGATATAAAGAAGATTTCGGGCCGGAGGAAGCCTCGTGGCTCTCAAAGATAAACCCAAGTTACGCTGACGGAGTTGTCCGAGTTTTCAAAGACGGCAAACTGCCTGACGGCACTTCTGTTGTTGCCGAGAGCCTTGAGCAGTCCAAGATGATTTACGATAATGCTATAAGACAGGGCATGAAGCCTACGCCGGAAGAAAATTCAGCGAAGCGGGTTCAAGATCGGCAGGGAGCAATGAAAAATTTTCTTGAGATTAGAACCGCTGCTGGAGAAAACCAAGAAGATAAAACGCTACAAGCCGCGTATAAATTGTCTCTGTCGGACATGAAATCTCTGTATGGCGATGAATGGGAAAGGGTCGAGTTTGGTTTGAATCAAGAAAGATTTGGCAATGCTCTTCAATATCAAGGGAAACCTCTTCAAGAAGACGGAACTCCTGCTGATGGGCTAAAATCTAAAACTGCGGATCAAGTAAGAATGGAGATGATTCAAAGAGGCGAAGTTCCAATAGTTTCAACTATAGACGGAGCCTTCAAAGAGGAAGACCTTAAAAAACTTCCAGAGGGGTATTTTGTGACCCCGACCCAGACTGGGTTTAGCACCTACCAAAAATTAGGTGGTAAAATAGAGCGCGTCGGCGCAGCTCCGATTGAAGACAAAGACGAGACTGCCACCTCCTCAAAAGGGTTCAGCGAAAAAAATCCATTTGCAAAAAAAGCAGAGCAAGAAATTAGATCAAAAGAAATAGGCTCAAGAAAGACTGATCTTGACTCCGCAAAAACTCAATTACAAGCCGTTGAGCGTGAAATTGAACTTCTTTCTAACCCTCCTCAAGAATCCGCTGCGTCGCAGAGGCTCGGGCTACCGAACTACCCAGCTAGTAACATCAGCAAAGCTAAAAAATTTGAAGAACTTAACTCAAAGAAAAAGCAACTCGAAAAGATTATACAAACTAAACGCGGATTTAGAAGAGGCTAATCAATTATGAAGTTAATTCCTCTTGATGAGTTAAACGGCTATACCTATGAAGTCGAAGAAGAAACTAACCCCAATGCTAATCCCGCTGAAGAAAAATTTATTCCATTAAGCGAATTTGGATGGGTTGGTGACGACATCATAGCAAAACCCAACGCCACATTCGGCGAGTTCACAAGCAAGATGCTCGGTGCGGGCGTCGATCAGGTGCAAGGGCTGGGCATGGGCGTCGTGGGGCTCGCGGGAGACTTGGCGGGCTCGGAGTCTGTGAAGCAGTTCGGCCTTGAAGGGTTCCAACAGAACATGCAGGAGGCCGCGCAGGCTCGCGAGGATGTGGGCATGGTGGACTTCACCGACATTGACGGAGTTGGCAACGCGGGGAAATGGGCGTATGGAACTCTGCTGGAGCAACTGCCCCAGCTTCTCCCCACGATTGGACTCGGCGGCGGAGGCGGCATCATCGGCAAGCAACTCGTCAAAAAAGGTCTTCAGGAAGTCATTGAAACGGGCGTGGCCTCGGGCCTCAGTCGCCAAGCCGCCGAAGCGGCAGTCGCCAATGCGGTCGCCACCCGTGGCGGCGCGAAGGCGTTTCTCACCGGAGCGGTGGACAAGGCTGCTGCGAGACAACTTATGGAGGGCGGATTTACCCGTGAGGCAACCGAACAATCCCTAGGGAAGATCGCCGCCGGGAAACTTGCGCCCCAGGTTGGCGTGGCGGCTGGCAACATTGCCGCTGGCATGGGCATGGAGATGGGGTCGATTTACGGGGATACCAAGGATGCTGGGCTGGCCGTAGGCTATGGCGCTGCGGCTGGTGCAATCGAAGGTTTAGCTGACACGGTTCTCTTCAGCCCGTTCACCAAACGCGCTTACGGCGTGGATGTGGCCGAGCGGGTCGCCAAGAACAAAAGTCTCCCGAAGGGGATCGGCAAAGGATTTGTCAAAGGTGTCGCCGTGGAAGGCCCGCTGGAAGAGTATCCGCAGACCTACATCGAGCAAATGGCCCGCGCCGAGGCCGACCCGACTTTCGACATCAACAGCGAGGAGGCCAAACGCGAACGGCTCAATGCCATGGCGGCAGGCTCCGTGGTGGGCGGCACGATCGGTCCTGTGGGCGGGGCTTTACAAGCCCTCGCGCCAAAGACTCGTGAAGCCCTAGACCGCTTCACCCAGAAACCTCTGAGCGATCCTGAAACGGGTTTGCCCCCTGAAACTCAAATCCCTGGCGAAATTGTTTACGACCAAGACGCAGTGACTTTGGAAGACGGAACTAAGATGCGCCGGTGGAGCATTGAGGCAGCCGGTTCTTCTGGATGGGCCGTTGAAGACGCGCCCAAAGCGACCTTAGACAAGCTCTCCGCAATCAAGGGCGGAATCGTGCAAGGAGATAAGTTGCTCGTTTTCCCAAGCACCCAAGAAGGCGCGAGCCTGATTGATCGTGCCGAAACTTTCCGTGCCAAAGCCCTTGGGCAGATCGTGGACGAAGACGGCGATGGCATTCCCGACGACCAAGAGAAAAAGGAAGAAGAGAAACTTACGCCTTTGGACCTTAGTAACAACGAATCCGTGGTCAGGACGAAACAGCAGAACGAAACGAAAAAAGCTGTCGTTGAAGCTGGCATCCCAGAGGGTGACGCAAATGAACTGATCCAAGATTTACGGGACAGCGGGGTCGAAGAAAACAATATCGTGGAAGCGGCTAAAGCAACCGCAGCTACATTACCGCAGGATGGACAAGTGGCTAAGTCGTCAGGCTCATATCCTGAAGCCGAGGGTTCGACTCCCTCTCCTGCTACCCCAGATAAACCTGTCGCAACAACTGCAACACCCGAACCCGCTCCAGAGCCAGAGCCCGCCCCAGAAGAGCCTGAAGCCGAGGGTTCGACTCCAACCGAAGAGTCCCCGAATGCTGTTGACCTCAAGCTCGAAGAATTAAAAGCGGAAGCTGCCAAGAAGAACGAAGAGCAGGAGAAAGAACGCCAGCAGCTTTTGGACAGCCGCACACCGGAGCAGCAGCAAGCGTTCGTTGATAGTGTCAAAGTTGGCGACAAGGTTACAAACGGCGTTACGACTGGTGCATTTGTCGAGAAGACCGAAGACGGAGGTGTGATAGTAAAAGACAAGGGCAAGAAGAAAAAGATTTCTCCCGCGACCGTTCAGAACATCACACTCGCTCCAGTCCCGATTGTCCCAACGCGGGATCAGGCTTTAGCCGAAGTAGTCGCAGAGAACCCAGATAACTTGGAAGCGGCAGGGCTTACTCCGACCGGGGAAGTTCTGAACGGAGCCGAGGTGCTGGAAGACACGCGCAGAGATGGCTTGTTTCCAAAAAACCCGTTTACAGTATTTACGCAGTTGTTCCAACGGCAAGACGGGGTTGTCGTTCCGAAATCTTATTACGAATACAATCCAAGTCGAACCACGAGACAGACTGAGGCCACTAAAAAGGTTTCTCGACGAAACATGCTCCGCGCTTTGGATCAAGGGGTGGAAGTTCGTATTCCAAATGGCGTGGAAGCTCCAGCGGGGGTAACGGTTCGCCCAGTTGAAGGGCAAAATTATTCATTGGTTGATACCATTGAGCACGAGGAGGAAGGGGTAAACCTGGGGGTATTCAAAGCCTCTGACCTTATGGCCCGCCCTGGGGCATTTGCGGAGGCTTACAACAACAACCCTACGATAAAAAACATTAAGCTCAAACGGTCAAACGCTAATAGAGACGCCCGAGCCAATAATAAAACCGACGCGATTTCTTCGATGACGCAATCCGCTTCGGAGATGCCCCCCGCCGCGCAATCTCTCTTTGACCTCCTCTCTACAAAATGGACCGTAAGCGTCGAGTCGTATCTTAACAGCGATAAAATGAGCGGCGTAGGGCAACAGGGTGTCGAGTTTTTCAGGAACACCGCGACAAATAAGCTCGTAAAAGCAGTATCCAACGCATTCAACGAAGAAACAGGAAGCCCTGATCTTGTTGTTAAAACCGCCGAGCTATTTGTTTCAGGGGAGAACCCGACGAAAATCCCCGGCTTAGTTTTGGAGGGGCGTCCTCAAAACAAAGCGGAGACCCAGCTTGTAAACCGAACTGTCAAAAAACTGCAAAGCATTCAGGCGTTTGCGCTGCCTCAGAAACACAAGAGCCCGCTGGGTCAGGTTGCCAGTGAGACATTCAAATACGACAAACTCCGCAAAGATAATGTGTCTTTGGATGCTCCTGTCGGTAATAAAGATAGCACTTTAGGAGACAATCTTTCTCAAGAAGACCCCGCAGCAGTAGCCGCCGATGAAAAATTTACCGAAGGTCTGGCCCCCTACAATACCCAACAAACTGAAGATAAAGAGGAAAAAGAAACTTCTCAATCTTTCGGCGGCAGCGTGGACGGTCAAGAACTCGAAACACTGGTCGAAGTTGACAGGCTGGGGAAAATGGCGATTGAAGCTGGCTTCCTCGAAAAACTTGAAGAACTGAAAAAATCGTTTACTAAACTTGAACTCCTTGCGTTCGATTACATCAACGCCCCCGATAAAAAAACTGAATATGAACTCAAACGAAATATCGAAGAACAACTCCTCTTCCTCCGAGACAGAAGAACCTTCAAGCAGCTTCTCTCTTCCGTTGAGCGACGAACCGCTGAGTTGGCAGAGAAAGTTGCTGGTATCACGGCTGATGAAGCTATATCGCGAAGAGCAGAGCCGAAGAGCCGCGTTGCAATCTCAGCCGAAGACATAGCTGCCGCCAAAGAACAAGCGGCCAACCTGTCTTTTCAAGACCGCCGAGACATTCTCATATCGGAAGGGATTTCAGAGGACGAAGTTGATGCGCTTTCAGACGATGACGCCGCGCAACAGGTTGTTCAACTTCTTGCACAGAAAGCGGCTGTCGTTGCGCCATCTAAAACCAAAGCGGCCCCTGTAAAGACGGAAGCCGTCGTTGCGCCTGTCGAAGAGACAAAAACTGAACTTACCCCCGACGAAAAGTTTGCAGATGAGTATTTGAACGAGCCGGACGCTGACAAGCAACAAGCCATGCTCGATGCGTTTGAGAGCCCACAGATCGAGGAGGCGCAATCAAAAATTGCCGAGCGCGGCATAGACTTGCCAACCGCAAAAAAGATTGCGACCAATAAAGTCAAGCAAAAGACAACGGATTTGATTTCCGCCGCTTATCGCAGAAGGAGCCCACAGTCCCCCGGCAAAGCTCAAGCTGCACCCGGAGTAACCGGCGAAACAGTCGCCCTAGGGCGCAAACCAAGCAGTCCAAAACTGCAACGCATCAAGCGCCGGTTCTTGCAGGCTAAGGTCGGGTTGACCGACGAGCAAATGATTGGCATGGACAACGCCGAGGTAGATCGTGCTTACCTTGCTTTCATTTCCCAGGCGGATGAATCCAAAGCAGCCAAGGCCCAAGACGCCGTGGTTTCTGTGGCCCCAGGGATCGAACGCCTTTCCACTCTGGGGAGCCAAGACCTTGTAGGAGCCTACGCCGATGCCATGCTCGCCGCGCAAGCAGAGGGGGATTTCGGAAAACTCCGCGATGCGAACTTTGCCGAGCTTGTGCGACTTGGAGCCTTTGCTTCCAGCCGCGAGTTTCTTTCCCGCATTGCCGACCCCAAGAACAAACTCCCCCGCGATATGCAGCTTCGCGCAAAAGCCTTTCTCGATCTGGAGAAGCGCGGGTTCAAGCTCGATAGCGTAGAAATCCAAGCCTCGAGTTTCTTGAAAGACTCCGACCGCGCCTCGTGGGCTGGGCTTCTGGGACGCAGCAACGATTACAAATCCTTTGGGGTTTACCTCAACCTGAATCAAGCTCACGACCGAGGAACTGTGGCTCAGACCGTTCTGCATGAGTTCAGCCACATCCCGATCATGCTGAAAAAGTATGGCGTCATCAAGACAACGCCCGAGGAGAAGCAAGCCCTCGCCGATCTGGAATCCATGCGCCGCCGTGCCATCCTTCGTGCGGGCGATGCTTCACCGACCATTAAGGCCGAAGCCGAGGCAAAAGCTCTCACCGACCCTCGCGACCGCACCGCCTTCTACGAGACCCGCCTTCGCGAGCTTTCATCCACCAACCCAGAGTTCCGAGACTACAACGGCCTCACCCGCGACGAGTTTGAGGTCGAGATGATCGGCAGCCCTGAGTTCGTTGACCTCCTGCGGAGGCTGGGATTTGGCGGGGCTGACACCACGCAGAAGAGAACCGTGGGCGGCATGATCCGCGATGCGTTCAAGGCGATCCTTAAACTCATCGCCCCAGGGATCAGTGCTTCATCGGAGATCGGCAGAGCATTCACTGATTCTTGGAATCTGACCTACTCGGGTAAACCCATCGTTCAAGCTGGCGAACTCCTCCAAGCCACACGGGGGATCGCCGAAAAAGAAGAAGTTCCCGCAAAGGGAACTGTGAAAAAATCACAGAAGGCAGCGCCCCAGGGCAAAACTAACAAAGGTTCCGCAACCTCTGACAATGCCGAAGCCGCAACCCAAACGCCCGAGAGTAATAACCAACCAACCGAGACACCTAAGCCCGCGAACCCTGAAGTTCCTGAAACTCGTGGCGCTGGCGAAGGAAGCCGAGCGGCGGTAGAAAAGCCGAAGCGCGATAAAGCGGGTCGCCCCACCAAGCGCGAGTTGCGCGACCGGACGGCGCTCCCCACCTCCAAGGAAGCGTTCGCCGAGATGGCGCAGGGCGAAATGACGCCCGAGGAACGCGCTGAGTTTGAAGAAGCGCCCCAAAGCCCCGCAGCCAAGCCGCGAGTTGTCAAAGCCACACTCACCGACGACGAGCGCGATCTGGCCGAACGCCGCGCCTCCAACATGGAGGACATCCTTTTCTACAACGGCATCACCGAGGAGGACTACTACAACCTGATCGGAAACGGCATCCTCACCACAGGCGAGATTGAGATCGGCTACATGCAGGATGTGCCCAAGATGCTCTCGAACATCGCAGGCGACGAGACGCAGACAGGGCCGCTTCGTCATGTGGCACAGATGCTCCTTGATCTCGGGTTTGATTTCTCAAAGGTGCGCTTTCGCGTGGCCGAGGATTTCGAGACAAAAGCCGAGGGCGGCTGGGCGGGGCTTTACGAGCCGGGGACTTCGGCCCGAGGCGGACGAATCAGCGTCAACATAGACAGCGCCCATAACGGAGGCGTTGCTCAGACCATCGTTCACGAAGCCCTGCACCATGTCTTCTACTGGAAAACCCAGAAGGGGTATCCGTTGAACCGCGTCGAACGCGCCGCCTTCAACGACCTGCAAAAAATCTTCAAGCAAGCCGAGCGGGCTGCCCTAGGGCGATATGCCAAGCGCGGCGAAACGATCGGCCAGGCTCGGGCGCGACTCGCACCAGGCGACTTGTTCTACGGGCTCACGAATGTCGATGAGTTCATCACCGAGATTCTTACGAACCCTTCGTTCCAAGTTTTCCTCCAAGAGGTGCCGCCGATGCAAGGCATCTCCAAGAAAGGCGGCTATATCCGCAACTTGCTCGACCAGATTTTCGCTTACTTCCGTGACTTCATTTACGGGCGCGATGTGAGCGGCGACAGCCTTCTCACCCAAGGGCTCGACAATGTTCTCGCCCTCATCCAAACCCCGCAGACCGAATCAGGAGTCCAACGGGCTGCGGGTAAACTGATCGGTGAGCCAGTGGCACGGGCGAGTCTTTCGCCTTATCAAGAACGGCGCATGGAAGACAGGCTTTCTGATTACTCTAACGAGCGACTCGCTCGCCAGATTCCAAGTAGGGCTGTCCAGCGAGAGTGGGTATCTCGCGGGGTTTTCCCAAAAAACAGGGTCTTTGAGCCTTCGTTGTCCGAACAGCGCAATCTCCAGCGCCTCCTTAAAGTGATCCGTGCAAATACTGGAATGCCTACGGCTGACAAGGCGTCTCAAAAGTTCCTTGATATGTTGGTCGATATAGACAGCGACAAGTTCAGCTTTATTCGAGTAGGCAACGAAGTTTTCGACACAACAGATTTTTCATCTGTTGGAGCCGCCTCGCAAATCAAAACCTTTAGCGAAATCAAAGCGTCGCCCGCAGCTCCAATGTCGCCCGCCGGAAAGCAAACCGCCCGTTGGAACGCCAAGCTCACGGGCAAGGAGATCATCACCACGCCGACCGGCGGCACCTACGAAAAAGGCGGGTTGCTTTCGACCGATGGCAAACTCGACAAGCGGGCCGGAGATCGCTGGCGCAAGCGCAACATGAAGATCGGGGCGCAG
>Ga0172373_10002221_pt1 | contig 30184 bp, 16 predicted proteins | sample Lak10m_2_FD_114546 | JGI IMG/M metagenome (GOLD analysis project Ga0172373, IMG submission 114546) | Freshwater microbial communities from Kabuno Bay, South-Kivu, Congo - kab_092012_10m | ecosystem: Environmental > Aquatic > Freshwater > Lake | place: Democratic Republic of the Congo...
AAATCATGCTCACCGTAAGGATCGTTGTCCTCAGTAAAGTCGTCAAACTCTCTTATCGATTCAAGCAGTCCTGGTAAGTTCTCCACCTCCTGAACACCGCACGTTAAGTTGACCCCGAGCCCGCTCTTCCTAAACTTGTCGTTTAGCATTGAGATCATTACTTCTTTTACCATTTGCAAACCCATAGTTCCTCCTTCCTAAATAATAAAGAAGGACAAGCGATATCGACCTTCCCGCCTGTCTGGTCCCGGACTAAGAATAAATAGACTGGACGGGTCAAGGTGGAGCACCCGACGAGATGAACGACCTTGAGGCGGCCAGGCTATTTATTCTATACAATTAGAAGACTGGCGGAAGGAAAAAATAAATTCCTTATTTTGTTGAAAAAAGGTAAACTAAGTTTATGAGTAAGACAACAGATTTTCTTAATAAGACTATAGAGATAAAAATAGACCGACCGCTTGGTAGCAAACATCCAAAACACGGCTTCATTTATGAAGTAAATTATGGTTATATACCAAATACCATTTCTGCAGACGGTGAAGAATTAGATGCCTATATCTTAGGTATCGAAACTCCACTTCAGGAATTTACAGGCAAGTGTATAGCTGTTATTCATCGAACAAACGATGAGGATGATAAACTAATTATTATTCCAGATGAGATTAAGGACATTTCCGACGAACAGATTAGACGGTTGACTAATTTTCAAGAACAGTATTTTAAATCGACGATAATCAGGAAAAATTAATATGTTTAAAAAAGATAAATATCTGAGAGCACGTGGCGGTACCGCACATATGATTAATGTAAGTTGCGCCAAGTGTGGAGAGAGAATTTTGTTTTACCAAAAAGATGGTCCAGGCTGGCTTAAACGGTGCTACCTGAATCGTATAGTTGGAATTGAGAAATGGGAGAAGCTCCAGCATGATGAAAAGATAAAAAGCCCGGAAGACATGCCAAACCTTGTTTGTAGTTGTGGCAATCTCATTGGCACTCCGATGATGCATAAAGACGAAAGATTAGCCTTTCGGTTAATCAGAGGTTCTTTTGCAAGAAGGAGATCAACAAAGAAACACTAAAGTAATATTAGAAATTATGATTATTGATGCGCATCTACATTTATCAAAAGAGGAAACAGAAGAAAATTTTAATAACGCTAAAGAGCGGTTATTTGCAAATTTAGCTGAGAACAAAATTTCTTCAGCTTTTGTTGTTGCCGATAATTTGATTGATACAAATTGTGCTAATACTAAAACATTAGTTAAATTATTTGAGAAAGACCAAAACATTTTTATCATTGGATCACCGAACCTCTTAAATCCAAGAAAAGATGAAATTGAATATTTGGATAATTTATTAAAGAATAAGGCAATCATTGGTCTCAAGCTTTTTCCTGGACATGACCCGATTTACCCGACTGACCCTAGATGTGATGCCGTTTATAGCCTTTGTTTAAAGTACGATGTTCCTGTAGTTATTCATACTGGCATTAATTCCGGTGACTTTGAATGTGCTAAGTACAACGATCCAAAGCATATTGTTGAGATAGCGCAAAAATACCCTGACTTGAAAATAGTTATTGCTCATTATTTTTGGCCGGAAATGCAATATTGCTATGAAATAACAAAACCATACAAAAATATCTACTTTGATACTTCAGCCATGGCTGATGATGAGGTTATTGAGCTAAGCGGTGGAATCGAAAAAGTCTCAGATATTTTAGAAAAAACAATTATCGATAAACCAGAGAACGTTCTGTTTGGCACTGACTATCCAATGTGTGATACCAAGAAACATATCGATCTAATTAATAATTTAAAAATATCTCAAGAATTAAAAGCAATGGTATTTAACGTGAATGCAAAAAAGATCTTCAACATACGCTAATCATCACGCATATTTTTCATATACTAACTTCAAAATTTGGTACACAGCTTCATCGACATCTCCCTCAAAATAGACATCGACCAGTGGGTTATTCTTATCAAACATTTCACCAACCATCACAATTACTGATTCTGGAACTTCCTTTTTGATGATTGTATCGTTAACTATCCCTTTGTCGCTATCGCCGATATGTAAAACATTGATTTTATTATCACCCCCGATTTCAAACCATCTATGTAGTCCTGTACCTTTGTTAACAATCTCTTCGGATACCTCTAATCTTGCAAACAGTACTTTGCCTTTGTACTGGTCACAAAAATGAGCCTTTCGTTTTAAAGTGTATTTATTTTCATCAAGAGGGAGACCGATAATTTTTGATAAGAACGGGAGACAATTATGGTGTTTATCTTTAAGAGCATTAAAAAATTCTTCATCTTTCTCTTTATAAACCGGAAACTCAATCCGATATACTTTATCAATTTTTGACCGGTCACCTGCCAATATCTCGTTTCTTGATTCTTGAGTAAACCAATCATCGGGATTTTGAGCCAGATATAAAGCATTGTCTCGAAAGCTAGGATTAAAAATAATTGACCGGTCAGAGAAATGTGCCATATCAACAAATCCCAGATTGCCCTGATCGACCAGACCAATCACTTTCTCAACAAGTTCTTTGTCAATCAACGATTTCTCGTCTATAAAATATTCACCGTTATGAATTATTACGCTTCCTGAACCTATGATTGCGTTTTTGGGATTAATCAGGCTAGAAGCAAAGGAACGATATCCAAAATTTTCCCTTCCGGTATTTATGAGTAATGTAACATCAAAAAGTTCCTTAATCTTTTTAAGCAAATCAAGTGATTCTTTCTTAACAAAATTAGCACCTTTATCTCGATTTACTAAAGTATTATCAAGATCAATGCTTAAAAGTAATTTGCCTGTTTTTAATTTGTCTAAAAGCTTGCTGTTAGTCATTTATTATCTGGTTAACGCTGATTTTGAAATTTAGCCATTCGAATCTCATCACTAAAATGATCGCCATATTGAATCTGATCTTTGAATAAGCCTTCTTGGGTAAAGCCAAACTTTTCATAAAGTTTTATTGCTGTCTTGTTTTCTGCATGGACATCGAGCCATATTTTATGCAGTTTGAGCTGGCTGAAACCATGCTCAAGAATAAACTCGATTGACTTGGAGCCAATGCTCTTATTCCAATAAGCCTTTTCGCCGATCATAATATACAGGCTAGCATTTTTATCTAATGTATTAATGTTTATCAAGCCAACCTGGCCAACAGGTTCATTGTCTACTTCAATAGTAAAAATTTCTCTAGTTTCATCGCTTGAGTAATTCTTAAACCATTTCTTATGGAATTCTTCATCGGTGCCAGATCTGACTCTGGTACTGAGATATTTATTAACCTCTGGATCATTAAGCCATTTCATTCGATGTGATAAATCTTTGATTGTAAGTTTTCGAAAAGTAATATTCATAATCGTTTTATTTATCGATTTCTAATTAGCTATAAATCAATAGCAAGTTCAAGGTCTCTAGTCTCAAAACCAATTTTTTCGTACACTTGCCGTGCTGTCACATTGTCAGCAAGAACTGATAACCGCATACTTACACAACCGTTACTACTAAAATGCTCACGTATTTTATCAATCAAGCTTTTAGCTATGCCTTGGCCTCGATATTCTTGCCTAACATATAACTCTCCGATCCAACCATGGGCTCCCGGTTTATGGGATAGTAAGTGCAAGGTATCGTCTGTATGGCGATCAATAATTCCTTGTATAAAACCAACTATCTGATCATTATCTTCCGCAACAAAAAATCTACCTTCTTGACGGGTAACATCATCTAATAGCTGTCGCAAATAAATCTCCGCTTCTTTTTGAGATTGAAAAGGAGTACAGTTGGATTTTTTATCTGTAGCCGAAATATAATTTTGGAAATCATCCACAAGATGAATGACCGTTTCAAGATCATTATCGTTGAATGGTCTAATTTTGATGATTTGTTGTGAGTGCATGTATTAAGTATGCTTTCTATTCTAATTCTTTTAAATTTTATGTCATCTGCCACGACTTCTCAATTCACCTATGCCGACAGTACTGGCAGTACTGTTATCGGCCAATACCCTTGTAAATGATACCGAGCTCGATAAAGGCTGACTTGTTTAAACAATTTTTACCATCAACTATTACTTGGATATTTTGCTCAGCCAAATATGCCGGGGTTATTTTTTCTAAAAAGAAATTATGCGGAGTAGCCATGATGATCGCATCAGATCCTGCCATCGCATCATCAAATGAATCAGCACTGGATTTTTTTGGGATAAATGGATCATACCAAGCAAGCCTTACATTTCGCTTTTTCAAGCAATCAATTATTTTGTATGACGGACTCTCTCTGTCGTCGGATATATTAGCTTTATACGATAAACCCAGGACGCAAACTTTCGATTTCTTTGGACTTTTGCCAACTTGTCTCAGCCCCTCAATAACCTTTTCGACCGCAAATTCAGGCATAGAGTTATTGATTTCTCTAGCCAACTTTAAAAACTTATGGTCGAATCCCTGACTTTTAGCTTCTTGAATTAAATAGTATGGATCAACTGGAATACAATGTCCTCCGACTCCACAACTCGGATAGTGCGGCATGTAACCAAAAGGCTTTGTGGAGGCTCCTTCGATCACATTCTTGATATCTATTCCAAGTTTATCAAAGGATTTCGCCAGCTCGTTAACGAAGGCTATATTAATGTCACGAAAGGAGTTTTCTACAATCTTGCAAGCCTCAGCCTCTTTGATTGACCCCATTTTTTTAATTGATCCCTTGAGGATAGAGTCATAAAAGGCACAGCCTTTTTCTAGAGACTGACCATCATATCCACCAATCACACGAGGTATATTCTCTAAATTCCATATTGTATCACCTGGATTGATCCTTTCTGGGCAGTGAGCTAAATAAAATTCTTGGCCGCATTTTAATTTTGAATGCTTCTCGATGACCGGCAAAACAATATCGTCACAAACTCCTGGATTAACTGTGGATTCAATGACGATTAGACTACCCATTTTAATAAAAGGAGAAATGTTTTTGCAGGCATCTTTAAGAAGATTAAGATTCGGCAAGTGGTTTTCAAAAACAGGCGTTGGCACGCAGATTATAACGATTTCAGCTTGGGAGACAGACTTAAAGTCAGTAGTCACAGCTATTTTTTGATTTATTAACTTGCTTTCAATTTGCTCGTCCAAAAATGGAGAGTGACCGTTCTTTATCATCTCGACTTTTTTAGGGTCATTATCTAGACCAATAACATTGTAATTTCGTTTGGCTGCGAGCAATGCTAGTGGCAAACCCACATATCCTAATCCAATCACAGCTATTGTTGAACTATTCTGCATTTGACTATCTTTCTATCAGTTTCTTAAATTATCTTTTATCAAAGCACAAAAATCTTTTATTGTAAATAATTTTACGGTAAGATAAAGTAATCATCAAAGATTGTGCTTTCCGGGTTGCTTTGCTATAAAAAGGTATAGGTATATTGATTTAATTAATTTATAGAATTGAGTTATGATCAATAAAGATATTATCGTGTCTCTATTAAGCCCCTATGGGCTAAACAAAGCCGTCTTAGAACCAATCAGCAGCGGCTTAAGCGGTTCTGCCACACTGATTTCATATGAAGGCAAGAAGTATGTGCTTAAGACCTGCAATAAGACTTCAGGATTGGAAACCGAGGTAAAATTTGGTGATTTTCTTAAGAAGCATAATCTTCCGGTTGCGACTATTGTCAAGAACAAAGAAAATCAACTGATTTCTATTGTGGATGGTTACTCTGGCGCTCTATTCGATTTTTGCTTAGGCAGGGAAATGGGATGGGGGCATCTTAGTAATCTTTTTTCGGAAAATCTAGCTCATGCCTTAGCAAGAATGCACGCACTTATGTTAAACAATACTGAGATTCCGACTGCAAGAAGGCATGGCTGCAAGATCGACTCGGTTGAAGGGCTAACTAACAAAAAAATCATTCAGCAACGAAACAGGATTGGCGACGAGATGAAAGATCTAGACCTATCGGGATTGAGAGAAGGGCTTATCCATTCAGACCTTACGAGGCAAAATATTTTAGTTACAGAGGACGGAGATGGTATAGATGCGATAATCGATTTTGGTGATGCGCATTTTGATTATATAGCCTGGGACATTGCTGTCTTGATTGCTCATGTTTTTATTACGAAAACCTATGGAGTTGATTGGGAAGCGCTTTCTGCATTTATTAAAAAATATAACTCTCTGTTCCCTTTGACCAGGCAGGAAAAGGATATTCTCATACCATTTATAAAAATAAGGAACATAAACATTGCGATAGAAGTAAATCGCCTAGCTCTTAATAAAAATCAGGATATTGACGACTTACTATCGATCGAAGACTCCGTCATGACAAAACTAGATACTATCGAGAAGAATAGCTGTCGCTTATCTTCGAGTTTCTACGGAAGATCAGGTTGATAATTACTCGCTGGAGACCCAAGAGGAGATTTGTAAAAAGGAAGCCCAAAAAAGAGGGGTTGAAATTCTAAAAACCTTTCGAGAGGAGGGACGATCGGCTAAGACTATCACTGGAAGACCTTCTTTGTTGGAAATGCTGACTTTTTGTCAGAAACATAAGAGAGAGGTCGACATGATCATTGTCTATCGTCTCGATCGCATGTCACGCCAAACAGCCGACTACTTAGCAATCAGGAAAAAGCTGGCAGAATGTGATATTAAACTCATCTCCGCCACTGAGCCAACCGGTAATAGCCCGACAGAAAAATTCGTTGAAACAATGCTTGCCGGCTTTGCCCAAATGGATAACGATGTTAGAAGCGAGAGATCAAAGAACGGAATGAGGGCAAGATTTCTAGCAGGGCTTAATAACGGTTATGTTCCGCTGGGTTATCTTAATCAAAATGGCTACGTTATTAAGGATCCAGCTACGTTTGAGATGATTAAAAAAGCTTGGGAGATAATGGGCGGTGGCAAGACTACCTTGAGAGAGATGACCAAAATGTTGAAAAAACAGGGTTTAAAGGGTGGTAATCGACATGGCAAAGAAACCGAACTTCATCCGCAGATGTTGAATCGAATCTTTCGCAATAGGTTTTATACCGGAAAAGTCGTTTCCAAGAAATACAACCTTGAAGTGCAAGGCCAACATCCGCCAATGATTACTGAGGAGTTATTCTATCAAGTCCAGGCAGTCTTAGATGGTAGAAACACAAACATCAAAGTAAAACTAGCCAAGCGAAATCGGGATAGTTCTGATTTTCCCCTGCGTAGAATTGTTAAGTGTAAAATCTGCGGTGCTTCTATCACGGGAGGATGGTGCAAAGGCAGAAACAAGCATTATGCTTACTATTTTTGTCCCAAAGGCTGCAAAGGCTCAATGGTATCTGCTCCTAAACTTGAAGACTCAATGATTGGTTTAGTTAGCAAGGTCGCCTTAAAACCCAAGGCTGTTGACCTCTTTATTGCCTTTCTGCGCAAGAAATACTTTGAAAGGGTATCTACTCTACAAAAACGGAGAGAACAGGCTGATAGCGAGCTTAAAAAGACTTATGAGTTTCGACAAGCATTAATAGAGAAAAACTTATCAGGAATTTACTCTGATGAGATCTTTAAAGAACAAAATAAAATCCTTGAGGAGAAAATCAAGGATATTCAATTTACCAAGAACGATGAACTTATCGAGAAATATAATTTAGAAAAAATAGTTGAATTTGTAAAAGGAAAGCTTACTGATTTACCTGAAACATACCGAAATTCTGATCTTGGACAGAAGCGTATCCTCTTGGGTTCAATATTTTCATCAGGACTGATATATACCGGAAATGACTATTTGAACCCTGAAATTAACAAATACTACAGCGCATTATTTGATCTTTCAAAACCTAGCGTCTGTTTTGGTAGCGCCAAGGGGATTTGAACCCCTGTTACCGCCGTGAGAGGGCGGCGTCCTAGGCCACTAGACGATAGCGCCAAAAACATAAGAAATATAACACAATAACAGATATTGAGCAAGGCAAAAAGCCGGACAATACGTTCATATTATTAACTTTTTTAATCTTTATTGAGTCTATCAGCCAGCTCGGACATGGTGATAAAAGAATCACTCCCCAGTTGGTCAATGAGGCGCTCTAGCGCCGAAATCATCCACTCCCCGGTGCGCCAGTTGTAGTAAAAGGGCACTTCTCGGCTCTTCATCGGATAGAATTCCCAGGAGTGAAAATAAAGAACGGGAACCTTGCCCTGCTTTATTAAGTTCTTGCAGATATTAATAGTTCGATTAATACCAAGCACTCTTGTAAAAACCCATCCGGTCGGAATTGCCAGAGGCGATACAGTTAGAGGTATTTCTAAGAAATTAGACCCCTGCAAGGGCCTGAAAGGCTCTCTGGGCGCACTTATATTACTATAACAGCCTGGAAGATAAGTTGGATGCAAAGAGCTATCATAATCGAAACCAAGGCCTTTTAAAGTTTGGGCCAGAAGAGAAGAGTATTGAAGTTGGGGCGAACGAAATCCCCTAATTTTTCTGCCTATTATTTTCTCTAAAATTTCCTTGGATCGCCTAATATCGTCGGTGATATTTAATTTGTTATTTCCGCGATAATAATGGCAATGGCTATGCGAAGCGATCTCATGCCCGAGTTTGGCGATTTTTTTTATTTGGTCTGACTTTTTTTCGGCAAAAAAACTAGTGATAAAGAAAGTTGCCCTGACCTTTTTGCCATTTAGTATCTCTAGCAACTTTTCATTGCCTTCCATCGAGTACTTAATAGTATCAGGTTCGTTGCTTTTTCGGTGCTCAAGAAGAGGGCAGTTCCATTGCTCGCAATCAAAAGTTAAAGCAATCATTTATTACTCTCTCCAACCAGAGAGGATAACCTAACCCACCTGGTGACCTCAAGACGTCCAACTTTCTCGCTGTAGACCGCAGAGAAGCCTGACTCAGAAATTGCTCGTGGGCTGACAGTCCAGAAACTCTCGGGCTTTCGGTTATAAAATGATAAGAAAGTTAAATCATTGAATCTATCAAAATCCGTTGCATAGTTTTTCAACCAAGATGGCGAGAATAAAATCGGACTTTGGGCTCCTCGATCTCGAACTACCGCAACGACTCTATCCCACTGTTCACAAGAAGGTTTTTGAAGGTAACCCCAAAAACCCAGCAAAAAACAAGCAGCGAGAATATAGTAAAGTAAATAAAAAATTAACTTTCTTTTTTTGACCATTTTTTCATTCCGGAAATTATATTACTTGCGTTAAATAGGATTAGGCCAGCCAAAGGAATTTGGGTCCAATAGAGATACCGGCTCAACGAGCTAATGTCTCGAAAATTTGACAGGGAGAAAACTCCCAAAGACAAGAATAGCCAGCACAAAATGAATATATTTAGCTTCTCTTTTTTCAGAAAATGCCAAAGCAATGGCAACAAAATCAAAATTAATGAGATTATGGCAAATTTTATCACACCATCGATAATTCCGGGTCGTAAAAGCAAGGAAAGATAATCGAAAATACGATAAAAAAGGTGATCGCTTAGATTTATTCCTCCCCAATTCTTAGATAATGCCGACTGGGCGATTCGAAGCTTGGCAATAGCAAGAACAGGCATAGCTAGAATAAAATATGGCAGCGCCAAGAATATTTTTTCCTTGAGGGTTTTAATCCATACCGGAGGTAGGAAAAATAGATAGACAGCGAATATCCAGCAATGCAAGGCAACCGTCTCCTTCGCAAAAGTTCCGACCAAAAACACAGCTAAAGAAAAGAAGTAAAGCAGCCATTTTTTGTATTGAGCAAAAAACAAAAAAAGGCAAAAAGACAAAAGCAAGAAAAACAATGAAAAACCCTGCGTCAGGGCCCCTGAGATCCAGCCAATAGTGGCTAAACTAAAAGAGCTGAAACCAAACCAGAGCGCGGCAAGATAGGCCGCATAACTCCTCAACGAGAGAAGCCGCATGACTAAGAATACTAAGAGAATATTAAACAAATGAATTATTAATCCGGTTATTCTATAAGTAAAGCCAACATCTTTGTGAATAATGATCTCGCGCCAAAGAAACCACATTACTGGAGTGAAGTAGGTGCTGGGCCCGCCACGCTCGGTTTTATAGTGAAAATCAAAAATATTTTTAAGCGAGCCTCTCTCAATTACCTCCGAATAAGTTTCGGTGTCATCGCCTCCGTCGATCGGAGAATTTAGAAGTCCGCCAAAATTAATATAAGCCAAAGAAATTATGATAGCTGCCCCAAGCAAACCGAGAATTATTGATTTAATTTTCATAAAAAACTTGCCTTCCGCGCAATCTTGCACAATCAATCATTGTTCTAACAGCGAGTTTTAAGGAAGCCTTGGATTTCCCTGCCTCTCTTTTGTAGACCTCAATCGGGTGCATTTGCACAGGAACACCGGATTCTAATACGCCCTTAACAATCTCCAAATCGATCATTCCTCTCTCCATTTTGAGCCTAAATCTTTGCAAAAATTTACGGTCGATAACCTTTAAAGAATTGGGATCAGGTAGTTTAAACCCAAGAGCAAGCCTCACATACAAGCGGTAGATAGATGAAATAACTTTCCTTGTCATATTTGACTGGTATTTATTGCTAGGTTTTCCAATTACAAACTTAAGGCCGCTTTTTTCCGCAATCTTATAAATGGAGAGCAAATCCTTCGGAGAATATTGCAGATCGGCATCTAGAATCCCAATATATTTTTTTCCGGCCTTAACCAAACCTTTTCGGATAGCAAAAGAATAACCGTGATTCTTTGGATAACTCACGACCTTAATATTTTCGTTAATAAATTTATTTATCTCTTCCAGCGTGTCGTCCTTGCTTCCGTCATTTACCACTATCAACTCATAATCTTGATCCTTGAAAACTTTCGAAGTCAAAGTTAAGCATTTGCCAATGCTCTCTCTCTCGTTATACGCAGGAATAATGATTGATATGCTCATTAATTTAAAAATGCGTTAAAGAAGAAGTGAGCCCATCGATCATTTCCCGCCGTCACTTCAAATTCCACTTTTTTAATTTCATTTGGTGAATCTATATTAAAATATTCCCAACCTGTTTTACCAGTGTCAAGATTAAAGGTATATTTCTTCGCTTCATCATTAATTCTGATGTAAAATCTTATCGAGTTCTCGATTTTCATATCCGCCACATAATCATTTAAGCCAAAATAACCAGACAATTTTTTAGCCGGCTCTTTGATATTATCAAACACTAGTCGTTTTTGCTGGCCTTGCGCCGGATGAAACCAAATCGCCTCTTTAAAAACTCCGCCAGAAGTAGCAAAAGATGTCCCGGCTAAATTCCAAATCCGATTAGGATTATAATTTTCATCGCAGTTCCAAAATCCAAAAATTTTTGAATCTCTAAATGGTGGAGTTTTTTCATTGTGTGGCCACGAAATAACATTTTTATAGTCTTTGCATTCCTTTTCCACTGAAAAGACCTTGGCTGCTTTTATATTATCAATAAAGTAATTAGTGGCTTCAACAGGCTCGTCTTTAAATTCGGCATTCCAGCAATAATGCCGTTTGTTATCATAATCAGAGTAGATAACCAATTTTAAATCGACTCGCTGGCCGTTAAATCTATCGGTGTTAACATACCAACTAAGCCAACCGGTTTTGTCAGGAGTGATAACTAGTTCAACCTTTTCGCCATTTATAAATACATCCATGTAAACAGGCGATCGATCACCCGTTGCCATACCCTCTTCAATTGCTGTCCGCACCTCAATCGATCTTTTAAGTTGAATATCTGCATAATCCAAGGTGATAGGATTATTATCTCGCGGGTGAGTAAACAGGCAGACCTCACTCCTTGTGCCTGACTTTATGTTATCTAGTTTTATCTTTTGCCAATCCTCTTTATAGCAATCTTTGCCAAGTTCCCCATTCTTAAATGAACATTTTTTGTCACCGATCGTAATATTGGGATTTCTAAAAATCAAATTGGTTGAGCCAAGCTGGCGATCTGCCTTTTTGGCGAAATGCAGTATTGTAAAACCTTTTATTTGATCGTCGGTCGTCAGTTGATAGTCACTGGCCAGGCGAAGAAATTTGTCATATCCACCTGCTCGATGGATGATCCAAATATCGTCAAAATTTTGAAGGGAATCAATATCATTAAAATCATTCATGCCCTGAACCGGTCTGCCCAGATAATAATCGGCCACATAAGTATACTGGCCGCTGGAAATGGCCCCGATTTTAGAGTCTGGTTTAAGCTGCGGCTTTACTATGTTCGCTACCGCCCGCCAATCATCTGTTTTGTAATGCTTCACCGCCCCCCAGAACGAGATTGAAACGACTGTAAATAAAACCAGAGGAAAGAGCACAAAAATTTTCGGCTTCTGACGTAAAAAGAAAAAAATAAACAAGTAGAAAAATGGGATCGCTGAGGTGAGGTATCTCATTCGGACAGGCGTTTTATTTCCGAGATATGCCATACCTACGACCACCAGGGTTACCACCAGCAAGCAAAGTAGTGCCGGTAGTATATTAGTTATCTTCCTTGTTTTTATTGCTAAAGTTGCCGAAACAACAAAAAAAACGACGAGACAGGCAAAAAGCACTATTATTATGACGGAAATAATTACTGAAGCTTGGGTCGTCCCAGTAAAATCTAAAATTGATCTAGCTATAAATGCTAGATTTTTTTGCTTGACCCCCCACTCGCTTACATGAGGACCTTGGACATCATAAAGTTGGTATTGTGCTTTATTTGCAAAAAGGTAGATCGGGGCGACCAAGTAACCAGCAATCGCAAAGGATGCGGCAGCCAAACCTGGTTCTTTGTGCAACTTCCAGACAACATATGGCAAGAAAGCGATAAAAAAGAAAAGAAAGACGAAGTTTGTATACAATCCGCACCAAACCACGAAGAGCAACAAGATCAAATATCGCTTTTTTTTCGCTCTTAAATACATCTCAAAGATATAGAGCGATAACAGGGCAACTAGAACTAAAAATGACCAGTGCTTATTTTCATATGCGCTATCTTGAACTACTAATGGGTTAAACAAATAAAAAACAACCGGCCAAAATTCATTTACTTTATAGAGTTTGGCTAGTTTGAGTATTAAGAAAGAGGTTATAAATAACGTGACGACCGCCAGTACTCTCAGGGCAATTTCCGAACGTCCAAATACCGCAGTGTAACCTTTGAGGAGAATAAACCAGAAAGGTAATTGGTCTCCATAATTATCAATGAAAATACTTTTAATATTCCAGGTAGAAATCCTAAGATAATCCATCGATTGGTGATCAAGAGATTGGCTGGTAATTTTTTTCCAGGTTATAACTATAAATAAAGCAAACACAAACCACAGCCAGTGTATGCCAATTTTTTTGTGAATTCGCTCGAAAAAAACACCGGCAAAATCAAATGGTCTGGATAATATTTTTATAGATTTGCTCAAGAATTTTGATATTTTTCGACCCATGTTCTTTTATTATTTTAATATTTTCTTGCTTATATCTAGCAGACTTGGCCGGATGGTTGATTATCTCCTCAATTTTGCGATAAATCTGCAGCGGAGTCGCCGCATAAAACAATAGGCCATTTTTACCATCCTTGATTATACCAGAGAGAGACTGGCCATCTCCAACCATCGGCACTCCGATTTCCATGCACTGATTAATTATTTTTTCCTCGAATATCAATGGCATAGGCATAACCAACAAAGCATCCCAGTTATTTATTTTAGCCTCACTATCACTACGAAAAGTCGCTAGATGTCTCTCGTATCCTTGAATTTTAATTTGAGAGTCAAGCAGATTTTTCCCTTGATCGTCAGTTACTATCTCAAAGCTTCCCATTGGGCACTTGGCCAAAAAAATATGAAGAAGCTCGGCTAAATTCAAGACAGAATTTTTGTCCCAATTGACCGCCGAGATTCCAATGATTGGCTCCTTGTTCACTTCTTTTATTTTCTTTTTTTTATAATTTTCTTCAAATAGACTAGGCAAAACAACCGTTTTTTCCGAAGGTGCCAGCTTGCGAGTCATTAAAAGATTTTTTATTGGCAGAGAGGGAACAGTAATTAACACCGTTTTGGAATAATTTAAAAAGCGGCTAAATTCATCCGCAAAGAATTTTTTAGGCCATTTCCAACGGAGAAGACTTTCTGGATCATTGATTGAGAGCACAGAAACAGCTTTTGGCGGCAGCCCAAGCCGGGAAAAAATTCCCATCCTTAGATCAAAACAGTGGATAATTAGGGGATCAAAGGGATAACTCTTCGCCTGAATATCCAAAAGATGCGACCGCATTAACAATATGTTGGCAAGAAATCCTTTTTTATGCGAGAACTTTATTATTTCGACGCTTTGAATTTTATCAGCTTCTCTTAAGAGATACCCATCAGGACAAATTAAAAAAAGATTAAAAATCTTTCGATCAAAATTCGCCAGAAAATATAATATTTCTCTTGAAACCTGGCTTGCCGTCAGTTCAGGGCTGATCAAGACCAGTTTAATTTTCCTTGCTTGCTCCTCCATAATTCTAATTTTAACATCATGTAGGACCTTGCAAAAGCCTTGCCCGTTATTTACCTTAATATATTGTTATTATAATAAGATAACCCATCAAAGTAATGGCCATACTAGATCTGACCCAAGAGCACTAATAACCCTTATTTTTTGGGCACTCGCTGCATCTTTAGCAACAGAAAACCAACTTGAAATATTTTCATTCGCTATTTTGCCACTATAGACGAAGAATCAGCCCAAAATAATAATCTGCACCAAGAAGATGAATATTTTTAAGAAAAACCATCCCCTTTTTATTTTGGCAACCCAATCTTCAATACTTAAAGTTTAGTTACTTTTTTAATCGCTTCTTTTATTCTTTCTTGCGACTTATCTTTACCTAGCGCAACTGCCAACTCAGTCGGAGATGGTGACTTCTCCTGGCCGGATAAGGCGACCCGTACGGGCCAGAAAACATCACCATTCGCGAGCCCATTTTCAATGACAGTGTACTCGAGTTGCTTTTGAATATTTTCTAAATTCCAATCTTCCAAAATAGCGATCTTTCCACTAACCTGCTTAAGTGCTAGTGAGGTATTTTCCTTATTAGAACGCTTGAAAACTAGAAGGCTAGCTTCGTACTCCGGCTCTTTCCGTAACTGAAAGATAAAGGCAGCCATCTCTTGCAAGGTTTTAAATCCCCCTCGTTTTAAAATTTCTGCCTCGCCTACTTCTAAATTGTGAATACCAAAATTATCGAGCAATTTTTGAAGCTCTTTCACGGGCTTTTCTTGAAGATAATGAGCATTTATTGAATTTAGCTTTTCGATATTAAAAATCGCTGGAGATTTCTGTACTCTTTCAACCGTAAACTCTTTTTCGAGGTCATCCAAAGTGAAAAACTCTCGGTCATTACCAGGGTTCCAGCCAAGAAGAGCTAGAAAATTGACCAACGCTTCTGGAAGATACCCAAGTTGCCGGTATTCAGACAAGCTTACAGCACCGTGCCTCTTAGATAACTTTGTCTTATCGGGAGCCAGGATCAAGGGCAGATGGCCAAAACTAGGCGCTTCCCATCCAAACATTTTGTAAAGCTCTAGGTGCTTAGGCGTTGAAGGGAGCCATTCCTCTCCCCGGATTACATGGGTTACACCCATCTCATGGTCATCGATAATGGCAGCAAGATGATAGGTTGGAAACCCATCAGATTTTATGATTACCTGATCATCTACAAGAGAGAGGTCGAATACAACATCACCGCGAATTAGGTCATGAATGGTCACTTTCCCCTTTTTGGGCATCTTCATCCGAATCACATATTGGCCATCTCGGACATCCTCAATTTTAATACCAGCTTCACGGCAAGTTCCGGCGTAACCGGTCGGTTTTTTGGCAGCTTCCTGTTTTTTGCGATCTTCATCGAGTTTTTCCTTTGAGCAGGTACAAATATAAGCTTTGCCCTCCTCTACTAGCTGCAGTGCCGCCTTTTTATAAACAGCCAATCGCTTTGATTGAACCACGAGGCTATTCAAATTCTTCGGAACAATTTCAAGCCATTTTAAGGCGTCAATAATCCGTTCGGTCGCACCTTCGACAAACCGTTCCCGATCTGTATCTTCAACGCGCATTAGAAATTTGCCGCCGGCAGATTTGGCGGTTAAGTATTCAAATAGAGCCGTCCGAACATTTCCGATATGCATCTCCCCAGTCGGACTTGGCGCAAAACGAGTAATAATTTCCCTTTTCATAGCCTAAAAATAACACAAGGAAGCGTAAAAATAAATCCTTGAATCAACAATTAAAGAGATCAGTTTATGGCTTTATCCATCGCAATCTTGATATTGATAGCATTGAAAGGATTCCTGGCCTTGAACGAATTTGCTGAAGATTGTTTAAATCCAGGTTTGGAAACCTTGAGGCTGTAGTTGCCTCTTGGGATAAAGGCTGAGAATCGCCCTTCGCCATTCGTTATTACAGTTTTAACAAGTCTCCTGCCGGCTGGATCCATAATTCTAACTACCGCTAAAGCGATGGGCAAGCCTGTAGATTTGTCGATAACGACTCCCCAGGGGGTCTGCCGTGGCAAAGTAAAGATGTTTAACACCCAGAGCAGAGTATAGATACCGGCCATCACGATACTAAAGACACTGATATTGTTTATCAATCCGTCAATTGTGATAATTGTGCCAAGTACTAGGAACGCAAGCGAAATATATGACAATGCCTGCTCAACCTTAGCAATCAGATTCAAAGATTTGGCTTTTTGGGTTATTACTACATCTTTCATCTTCATGGCAATGGTTTTTATTATCAAACCTTCTTTTGGATCAGTGATCTTAATATATCCCTCGGGATCATAATAATCCGCCGAATCCGAAACAGTTTCGTACATATCTTTAACGACCTGAAGTTGGTAGGTTCCAGGCTCTGCTATAAAGCCATAATAACCCTCATTATCGGTATAAGTTTCATCAACCACTTTCTTAAGTATTGGGGCGTTAGTATAAGCCTGCGTTAATCTAACAAGATAAACCCGAGCCTGAGAGATTGGCATCTCGCTACCATACTCGACAACTCTACCCCACTCTCTGCCCCTTCTCTTCCTAATACCTAGTGCAGCAAGCGTATACCAGAGCGCGTTTAATAGTTCTCCGGCAGAGAATAGGGAAATGAGATTTGGCAGCATCGCTATTGGGATGGCTGCAAGAGTTGCGGTAGCTGCCACAGCTGATACCGTCGTCGGCAAGTTGTCGACCGGAATTCCGGTTATTTTACTTGCTACCGGCACTAATTTTCCACCTGATGACGAAGACTTTCTAGACGAAACATAGATTGTATGGTTGTCGGTAACATTATTAAAGGTGTAGGTGCTGACTGCTCCAATATTATTGCTATCAACCATAACTTCGGCTATTTCATAGCCCTTCTTTGCTGACATACTAAACGCCTGTGATCCGCCTTTCAAGGCTGAAATTTTTCCTGATGGGACAATATAAGAGTTGGCATCAGATGAGGCGTTTATTTCGAGGTAGGTTGGCGGCTCAACATCAGTAAAGTTGACTCTGACTGTATGGTTATTGATGATATTTTTGAGGGAGTAACGGGCTTTTTTATGTAAAAGTTCATAAACTACACTTCTTAAAACAGATTTGCCGTCTAGCAAAACATCACCGATATAGTAACCATCCTTCGCGCTTATAGAAAAGTCTTGGGAACTGCCACAAGTCATTTGGAATTGTCCACCAGGATCAATCGTTCCCCAAGCATCGTTAGAATTTTCAACCGAAATTGTGTATTTGCTCGAATCAAAGCTGGCCGTCACGTGGTGATCCTCCGCAATATTGGTGATCGTGTATGTCGTGCCTAGCGCCGGCTCAGCTAAGCTTTGGCTGGCTAATCCCCGATCCTCTATCTTGGTCATGGTTGAACATGGGCCAGCAGGCAGAATACTCAAAGTTAACGATTCGCCATAAGGTATATTCTCGGTAACCGATGGTTCAATGCTGCCCCCACCGATTGCCTCCGCAGTTACACGGTAAAGTTCAGGAGCTGCTACGGCGCATAAATTATGATCGCTTGTAATTATTGATTGCCATTTGTAGGTATCGTCATCATTTTTTGCACCAGCAAATAGCTCGGAGCCATCCAAGGAAACTGAGCCAATTTTATAGTGCTCGTTGGCAACAAAATCAATTGTAATATCAGCTTCGTTGTAAACCTTAATAATGTTACTCTCATACGAGGCATAAGTCCCTGAAACCGCTATCTGGCCATTATTAAAGCCGGTGCCATCACAAAGAGATATAGTCTTGAAATCAGGCGCAAATCTAAAGATTAAGGAGTGTCCTCTTTGAATATTTGTGATGGTGAATGATTTCCCCCCGCCTGGCAGGTCAGCCAAATTCGTTGATTCTCCGAGCTCCGTATTCAAGACTGAGTTTTGAATTAAAGTATCGTTAAACAAATAACCGGTATTTGATTTCAAAGTGTAGGTTTTTGCGCTACCTTTCTGAACGATTTCTCCTATATTTGGCGAGACTACACCGCCAACCTCTTTTGTTAAAGTTTCCCCAGTATCAGGGTTAATAGTAATCACCGAAGGAGAAAGCGTTACTTCACTATCATCAATATTTAATATTGTTGATGAAGGCGAGCCAATGGTAACCTCCGCATCAATTGGAGCAACAAATCCAATCTCTAAAATTGAAAACTCAATTTTCTTCTGCTCAGAGGCGATTTCATCATTAACATCATCAGTTGATTCATTGAGGATTCTTATAGGCATAGAGAAGATTTCAGAGCCATCCCTGTTGGGCAAACTCAAACCACTCGGAATAATCACATCGCAACTGCCATTTAGACAGTTAACATAGCTGCCATTTACGAAGTTATAATCAACACCCTCTTCGACATTAATGTTGTTATAAGACAACCTTACATGAAGATCTGGATATAGTGCCCTCCCTGGAATACTGACTTTGAGTTCAATATTTGTATCAAGCGCGTTGTCAAAGACTGTATATGAGTTCTTGTCAAAGCTGATATTCTTTGATCCTTCAAGATCGATAATCTGAAAAGCCAGCTCAGTTTGCGATGAACAAAGCGGCATGTCGGTCTGGAGATTTACCAATGTAAAGTTAATAACCTCATTAACATTATTACTATCGGTCAGGAGACTAAGGTCTAAGTGGCCAACAAAATTCTCTAAATTGGCATCGTAGGCAAGGTCAAGGACATACAAACTTCTCTCGTCATCATAAGTTGCCCCTGAAAGCTCATAGCTAGCGCCCTTCACTGCCGAACCTGATAGCCGAACACCCACTTGGTAAGTTTTTGCCTGATCCAACTGATTAAGGTCAGCGGCATCATCATAGTTTAATTTTACCTCGAGCTGATATTGGCGTCCCTCCAAACCCTCAGTTGGGTTATCAGGTGAAAAAGCCGCACAGTAATCAAAGTCGTCATTAGTTATTTGGTGGGTGTAATTGTTAATCGAACCGATAGTCGCATTATTTAACGACCCAAATTCCGAGCCCATCCCTACCCTCAGCATGTCATTTAGCTCAAAGGTATCGTCCCCAATAATTTGAATCGGCAGATTGAATGAGGAGATTGTCAAAGCATTAGAAATATGGAGTTCACCAACAGGAGGAGTCTGACTTGTATCCATGGTAATACTATAATTGCCCGCTGGATCTGTATAGTTATTTAGCTTATAGTCCTGACCATAAACAGCCTCGGCCTGTCCCGGCTGTAAGTCCGCAATTGGTGTAACGACACCAAACGGTAAGGTGATTGGTAAGGCTGACGGATGATCCAAAACGATTGGAACAGTCACAATATTATTTATATCTTGTTCTAAACTTTCTCCAGATGGGGCACCGAATTGCGCGACTGGGGGTTCATCGTTATCAACAATATTAACAAGCACATGGTCATCGTTGAATGTTGCGGCTCCATCAGGTGCTATCCCTTGCGCAATAATGGCAATAAATTCATCAGCTTCATCGATATTATCATCAACAAGTGGAATAGCGGCAACGCCATTTAATAACCCGGACGGTATGGTTAATGTTGCTGCGCGGGTATAATCATCAGGATAAGTTGCTCTCGGATAAGGCAAATCGAGCGGTTTGTCGTAACCTAGCGTTACAGTCAAATCACCTTTACCCGACGGGACAGAGAGAGTGGCAATAACCTCCGCTCCCTGATTTTCCTGAACATAAACATTTTGGCTTCCAGCGGAGCTAGTTCCTAGCTGTCTGACACTCAAGGTCAGGGTTGGCGCGGAATCATCATCAATAATAGTTTCTGTGTGGCGAGAAGGACGATCCAAATCATCAGGAGGATCAATATCATAGCTGGTCGTATCAACAATATCTAAAATTAGATTTTCATCAAATTCGTCAAACTGATCATTGACTATTGTTAATGGGAAGGTTTTTTCGGTTTCCCCTGGGGCAAAAGAAATACTTGTTGCTATGGCCCCAAGCTGACCGTTTAGCGCATAGTCAAGATTAGAAACAGTCGAGTCAGGATTCAATCTTATCTGAACCGTGAGCCCCCCAGCCTCAGCTGGCTTATTTAATTTAACCCCGACTTGGACAGTTCCCACACTTTCGTTTTGGGTTCGTTGGCGGCTGGTGAAATAGGCCACAAAGTGGTCATCATCATCAACGTAAGTGTAATAATATTTGTCTTGAGTACCCTGAGGAACCAGCGAACCATCCTGATTGGTCGCTGAGTCAATATCGGCTACAATTACTCTCTCACCTTGATAACCATCAACATCATAGACTCCAATTATGTTGTAATACTTACCATAGAAGATAACCCCGCCTGGCAAGGTGACTAGTTCGAGATCAGAGGTTGTCACATTAATCGGTGTCCAGAGCTGGAATTGGTTTCCAGGTGCTGTTGTCCCCTGTCCAACAACTAAGCTTACAGTCGGGTTGTTAGGAGGCAGCAAGAAACCAAGTCTCCCCGAAACTGTTACACCCTCATTTCCGGAAGAGTAATCAGGCTCAAAGAAGACGGCTTGAGTGCCAAGCGGATCGGCAATATAGCCGGTAAAGGTATCCTGCGTTCCAATTGCCACTCCGGCAGTCACAGAACTAATTCTTATCTGCATCCTTTCAATACCTTCAATAATACCGTCGCTTCGCAAGCCAAACACCATGTCTTTGGTATTTGAGCCTGACGAAATTGTTGCCTTAATTGTAGTTCCGCTAATAGTACAACCAGAGTTGCAGGAAAAGTCATTAAAGTCAGCCCTTGAGAGATTTGTCATGACCATTTCAACGTCGATGTTTCCCGTAACATTCAATCGGTTGGCCCGAAGTTTAGCAGTAAAAGTAGAACCTTCATACCCTGAGGTTATTATTGGCTGATCAAAGTAGACTACATCGCCATCAGATTCATCGTTAAATGAATATGTGAATTGTTTGTTTGTTCCTATTTGAATCGATGAATCTGAAACAGAGGTGATCTCTAGGACGATTTGCCTGAATCCTTCAGGATCTGAATCGTCGATAATTCTAAAGACATCGATAGTCTTGCCGTGGCCAGCATCAAGCTCACTCGGGTTTATAGTAATAGGATTACCGGCTTTGTTGCCAATGTAGCTGTAATCGTCATCTTTCGCTGTAGTCAGCTCAGTATTTAATTTATAAGTAACAGTAACTGGATTTGCGGGAGCGTTAGTAAAGGCGATCCGAGCTTTAACAAGCTCTTGATCAGATTCATTGCCGCTGCCAAATGCAGGATCGAAGAAAACAGTATTTCCATCATCATCAACAATTGTCTGCCGATGTGTATCCTGGGTGGTGTCGATTGGAAGATTGGTTCCGCCTGATACAGTTTTAGCCGAGATAATTTTTAAGACGGCCACTTCATTTCCCTCAGTTCGGTTATCACCAATCACATTATCAGTAAAATCAAACTGGCCAGTGTTGCCGGCAAGAGTCTTACAGAAAGGCGGCGATCCAGCATTAACATTGGTCATCTCAAAATCTGGATCGGTAACCCCGGCATTTTTATGCTTGGCGGTACTTTCTGGCTGAATAGCTACGCAAACCGTGAAGCTGCCTGATGGCGGATTTGGAACGCTTACCGTCATTGAACCAGCTGTTGTCTGCCCCAAATTACCCTCAGTAACCGTTGAGGAGGTTTGAACGAAGAAAATACCTGTGGCATCGTCGTCAACAATGTTCTGAGTATGCATATTCTTGGCCGTGTCGACGACCACGTTTAGTTCATTAACCCCGACAACTCTCCCACCTGTTAGGACAAATACTGCATTCTCATTTCCTTCCTTGATTTGATCGTAGAAAGTAAGAAAATCAAAGCTCATTGAGGATTGACCAGCCGGAATACGGACAGTAAATTTGCCGCCGTCCCAAGCAACAACGTTTTCATCTAAGGCAAAGTCAAAATTCGAATCACCCGGGACTGAGAGATATGGTGAATTGGCCGTGGCTGATTGAAGCTCAAAGGTAACCTCGGTGTCATTGTCAGGGAAGGTAGTCGAGAGATTGACCTTGATTGGAGCCTTGTCGGGGGTGCTCGCGGTGGCTGAAGCTTCATAGCTCCAGTCCGCTGATTTATCAAATGAAACTTTGGGTGCGATATCATTATCGACAATCCAATGGGTGTGGTTTTTCTTGGTTTGGTCAACCACTATAGTCATTTCGTCTATACCGACTATACGGCCGCCAGTTAACTCAAAGACCGCGTTTTCATCGCCTTCTGGTAAAAGGTCGTGAAAGGTTAAAAAGTCAAAGCTGACCGAAGATTGTCCGGCTGGAATACGAGCGGTAAATTTGCCGCCATCCCAAGCTACCTTTGATTCATCTAGGGCATAGTCAATATTAGTAGTACCCGGTACCGCCAGATAAGTTGAGTTAGCAGTGGCAGAGTTTAATTTAAATGTCACCTCGATATCATTCCCGGCAAAGGTGGCGGAAGAATTAATCTTAACACCTAACTTATTTGGGTTAGTCTTTGTGGCCGAAGCCTCATAGCTCCAGTCGGCAGATTTGTCAAAAGATATCACCGGCGCATCATCATTATCGACGATCCAGTGGGTATGGTCTTTCTTGGCTGGGTCAACAACGATTCTTATCTGGCTAGTTCCAGCGCTACCACCAATAAGTTCAAAAACAGCATTTTCATCATCCTCAGGCAGATAATCATGAAAAGTCATAAAATCAAAGCTAACTGATGATTGTCCAGCTGGAATACGAGCGGTAAATTTGCTGCCGTCCCAGGCTACTTTTGATTCATCGACTGCAAAATCAATATTGGTGGTTCCTTGGACAGGGAGATAAGTTGAGTTTGCGGTAGCAGAGTTAAGTTTAAAATCGACGAAAACATCATGCTCCTGCAAGGCAGTGGACATATTTATCTTGATGCCCAATTTATTGGGATTATTTGGCGTTGCCGCTGCTTCATAACTATAATCTGTAGTTTTCTCGAAGGAGATTACAGGATCAAGATCATCATCGTTAATCACCTGACCATGAATCTGTTTTGTTTGAGAGATCGTTGGTGTAATTTGATCATTTCCAATAACTCGAGCACTAACTAAAACGAATTTGGCAAACTCGTTTTCCTCCTGTAAATAGTCGTTCATTGTTAAAAAGCCGGCATTTATATCCTTTGTCTTGGCAGGCAGGATAATCTTAAAGACCTTAGCTGACGGATCCCAGGCAACCGGCCCATACCCCGCTCCAGGATTTGTTTCCTGCAAAGCAAAGTCAAGAACACCATCGGAGCCAACAGTTTCATACATTGAATTTGCCGGATTAGTTAGTAATCCAAGCGTTGGGGAATTAAAAGTTGTCTGATCAAGTCTAAATGAAATCTCAATATCACGAGATAACAGGGCAGACGATTCCAAAGTCATCGGATCAAGTTTCGGGGTATCCTTCGTGGCGAATTGCTCCTCACTTATACCCTGTAGATCTTTGAAGGAGATTTCCAGTTTTTCGTTATCAACTATTGTGTGGGTATGAGTTTTGGCGTTGTTGTCCGGTGTTACCTTTACATCGGGCAATTTAACTACTTTTCCGCCCGTGATATCTAGTATGACCTGCTCATCTCCCTCATAATATTCATCATCATATGTAATGATTTGGAAGTTAACGTTATCCGATCCGGCTGGAATTGTTGCGATGAATTCACCATTGGCGTCATCATAGTCCACCCCGGCAATCTCAAAATCCTTTGGCGAGTTATCCCCGCTTTGCCAATCAGTTCTATACTTGGCAGTTGAAGTTGGATTGATTTTAAATCGAACCTCAATCGCGGAGTCAGCAACCGGAGCTGAAGATTTTAATGTCACATTGGTGCTAACTTGACCTCCACCATTTTTTGCATCTTCCTCTTCGCTTTGTGAGGTTGGAGCCGCAAAGTATACAGCCAAGCCGTCATCATCAATAATTGAAATATCATGAGTATATTTAGATCCCCTTGTGGCAAGATTTATTTGATCGCTGAGCTCAAACTTGCCGAATTCAGTCGGCTCAGGCGAATCGTCGTTCACGGTATAGAGAGAGATAGGTTTCTGGAAATTAGAAACAGCAGGTGCCAATTCATCGTTTGTAAAAACCAACTTGCCGTCTAAAGCGTCTTTGTATACAAAATCTTCTGTTTGCTTAGCTGCCGGGTATTCTTCTTTGTAAGTGAAAGGGATCTCCAAATCTTCACTGAGTGGATAATCGGCTGGGCTGACTGATTCTTTGAAGAATGTTCCGCCAATTTTAACCTGAATATCATTGACCGTCCCGCCATCTTGGCGATTGTCGTATTCTTTCATCTCTGATTGGTTGTTGACAAATTCAATTAGAGGCTGGTCGTTATCGCCAATTAAATAGTATATAAGCACAGGTGTATCAGCAAGCCGATTACCATCCTTGTCTGAGGCATAAATTTCAAAAGTGATAAGTTCATAAATACCATACTGATCATTTCTTTCGTCCAATAAATCATCGTAAATCGGAAAATTTATTTCGTTGACCAGACCGGTTGCCGCCTCTGCATACATTCTTTCAGAGGTGACCATATTGGAAACACCAGCAACTACACCCTGTCCCTCGTTTGGACTGTTATTCTTAATATTTGAAACTTCACTATTAAGTTCATTTAGATTGTTTGAGGCAATTACATTGTCTTCACTGCCATAAGAGACCGGGATTCTGCCACACTCACAATCACCAAAAGTCCAATTAGTATTGCCTCCCCCATCTTTCGTCTGTGTCGTGGAAACGGCTGTTAAAGAGTAGGAGTCCCTAACATAAACTTGCGCCACACTGATTGTACCGCCAGTGAAATCAGCTTGCCAAGCCGACCCGGCAGTTTGGCTAGTCAGAGAGACACAGCATACCTCGGGATTAGCAGCATTAAGGCCGCCTTTAAACCATTGGGTTCGGAGCGTTGCAAAACGGATATTTCTGTTTGCGACATAGACGTTGAAACTGCCCAAGAAAGTGTTATTACCTGAGACTTTGGAAACAGAAATTGGTTCATCGCATAAACCTCCGCCATCGTCATCTGGGTCATCGCTATCGTCTGAATCGTCGGAATCATCAGAATCATCGTTATCATCAGAGTTATCATCAGAGTTATCATCAGAGTTGTCATCAGAGTTATCATCAGAGTTGTCATCAGAGTTATCATCAGAGTTATCATCAGAGTTATCATCGGAGTTATCATCAGAGTTGTCATCAGAGTTATCATCGGAGTTGTCATCAGAGTTATCATCGGAGCTATCATCGGAGCTATCATCGGAGTTATCATCAGAGTTGTCATCAGAGTTGTCATCAGAGTTATCATCAGAGTTATCATCGGAGCTATCATCGGAGTTATCATCGGAGCTATCATCGGAGTTATCATCGGAGCTATCATCGGAGCTATCATCGGAGCTATCATCGGAGTTGTCATCGGAGTTGTCATCGGAATCATCCTCCCCGGTTCCTGGGAAGAAAAAGGTCTGTCCTTGGCCGGTTTTGTAATCACCATTAGCCTTGGCGTAACCAGGACCGCTTCCTGTCTCGATAGTATGGACCGTTAGGTACAAATCAACTGGTGGTTGCTCTGTTAAGCCGATCTTGAGATTGCCATCTTGGGACTCGTTGCCAGTAATCATATTACCTCCGGCAACCTCCTCGACTTGACTTTGCCAATCAAAACCATCGAGGGCTTTTACGGGGTTAGCTAAGTTGGTTCCAGATTTTTTTGCTGCTTGATTGCTGATTGATTTAGCTTTCGCTACTTTTTTCCTATCACTTTTAACCGGATTGGGCTGATTTTCTGCAATCCTTAGATTCATATCTTTCATAGCAGTAGTTGTTCCTGCTAGCACAAATTCAATCTTCGGATAAATCTGTACTTTTGTTTCTAATTCTCCAGGGAGAACTGTCCCGCTAGTGTTGGCGATGTCAACTTGATTATCCAAATCCTTGACAATTTTTACACCAAAAGCATTCGGGGCTGTGCCGAAATTTATCTTTTGATTCCCAGTAAAGTACAATGAATCTTTAACCAAAAAACCTGTTGCTCCGCCTACTCTATCCGAATTAATTGTCAAGCCATCCGGCATGGATGCGGAATCATTGGTAAATGTTAATTTGTTAAGATTCATAACAGCGCCAGCAAAATCAAAGTAACCGGTATCAGCAGGAAAACTTCCAGCAGAGTTAGGCTTGACAGTGATTTCGTTTGCAAAAAGATAAGGAACAGTTGTAGCTCCAGTGTATCTTAGTTCACTACTCCAAGTCCCCATATCAAAAATCAGCTTGGCAGTATCACCGGGAAAGAGGTTTTGGTAATCAATGTTTTGGCCGGCAGTAATGGGGATCGATGCCGAGGATACAGCCATATTTCCTCCGACCGTTATAGTTGCAGAGGAAGGATTAACGAAAAGTCCGCCGCCAAGCGTCATATTATGCTTCACCGTTACTGCAACAGTAGAGGCATTGATCGTACCTTTTAAAGGATTAAAAGTACCAGGGGAAACGTATTGTCCCTGAAAGGCGTAGCTTGACATAACTGTAAATTCATACACATTGATGGCCGTATCCGCTGAACAATTTTTATCCGTCGTATTGAAAGAGAAGCGGTCAAAACCAAGGCCTCTTATATAGTCACCATTAGCAAAGACAACGTGGTCAAATTCTCCAGGCACAAATTTTTCATAGCCAGCCCAATTTTCTTTGGTACTCCAATTATTATCACCGCCGCCGCCATCCCAGACCATGACATCGACGAATCGTATCCTTAATTGATCGTTGCTATCCAAATCCGTACCCAATCTTGTTAGTTCATCTTCGACTTTCACAAAGCCATAATCTCGTCGCTCGCTATCTTCGACGGTATCAGATTTCCAGCTACCAATCGCCGTTGAATCATAGATATAATTGGGGGTTTTCATGTCAACTGTATACACTCCAGTATCCGGATCTTTGGTAAATGGTCCGGCTTGAGCCTCAATCTGCATATCAAAAGATCCGAAATTATCAGACCAGTAATCCTTACTCTGTCCAACTTCAACGACATCACTACCAGCTAGCCCGACATGCGTTCCTTTTACTGTAACAATGCCTGTGCCGTTTGATATTTTGTCGGCAGATATAGTGAATTTTTTGCCCCACCACCAATGATCAGTTTCATCGTCCGGTGAGACGCAATCGGTACAGGATATACGTGAGGCAAAGATAGGAGGACCAGTAAAATCTAAATAGTTATCAACTCCAGGGCCCCCAGCGTAATATGAGTTCTTAACAGTTAAATACTGAGTTGGCCCTACTAATTTTGTAGCGTCAAATTGAATTAAAACACTATCAGTAAGAAAGGGATATTTAGAAGGATCTGGAACCCCTTGGAGAGTCGCATTTCCACCGCTTGAATCGGGAGGGAAGAGATCAACTTGGCCATCGATCTTCATAATATCCGTGTACGTAACTGTTTTCCCGCCGGTTTCACTGGTAAAATTCTTTAAAAATCTAAATGGTCCATCGATTGCCGAGGTACCTGTACCCTTAAAGATCACATTTGGCCAAAACTGGATTTCTGGTTTAGGTGTCTCTGATAAATCATTTTTTAGATTTCCATAAATATTGAGAGTTGCTTCGCTAATATCAATAACCCCGTCGCCAAATCTTGGAACGGCATTTACCTTTATAAGTTTCGTAAGATTAGCATCATTAACAAAACTTGGAGCACTGTTATTTAACTCAATATAATCTTGCTCGTTCAGCACATTGAGGTTTTTGCTCTTACAAACATCTTCAAAAGAACAGAGAAAGATACCACCCCCGACATTTCCACCGATGGTGGCAAGCACAGTCAAATCAATGTGATCGGCGGCATAATCAGCTCCGGTGAATTGAAAATTCCCGAAGGAGCCGGCACCACCGCTATCATATACTCCTCCTGTTTGAATATAATCCCGTACATCGCTTGCACTGGTCAGATGGGGTATATATGTATCTCCGTCAGTTGAGTCGTCGGACAAATTGTAAATCGTTATGTTTTTATTCCCAGCATTAAAGATACCATCAGTTTGGGTAACTCTGATTTTATGACCACTTGCCACTGAAGCCTCAAGCGAGGTATTAGTAAAGACATTTTGGGCATTTTTTTGCGGCAAGGTGGAAACTAGAGTTTGTTGGATTAATATTTCCGGTGTGCCAGTATATGCTCCGGTGGCTTTAAATTCTCCACCTTTCTGATAAATTTGAGCAACTCCGGCAAAGGTACCGCCTCCATTAAAGGTACCGCCTCGATGGGTAATAGAGGGAATATTCTGAACAGTTCCGGTGTTATCAAAGGTGGAAGGTCCGCCATCCTGGACAATATTTTTGTCCTCGCCTGTTTCATTGCCCATAACTAGCGTAGCCTGATTGGTGAAACTCCCTTCATTAGACAATTCCAGTTTATGTAAATAAATGGTTTTTCCACTTGACATGGTGGCCGTTCCGCCCGACTGGCCATAGAGTCCAATATTAACTACCTTTGCCCCAGTACCATTAGGCTCCCCTGCGTCAATAGTTGAAGTGCCCCCGCCTTGGTAAAAAGTGGCTATACTAGCCTCAGAACCACTTTCGATTGATGAAGTACCATGCCACAGATACATGACATTAGAACCCATCTCCAGTTTACCTAGCTTCACATTCAAAGTTCCACCACCACCGCTAGCATCTGGATCAAATTGATTATTTTGTATTTCTTCCAGAGTGGCGATTATCATACCCCCAGCGGAGTCATACTGGGTTAGGCCACCCTCAGCTTTAAAACTCAAGACGCCATTGTTTGTTACATTTACAAGACCAGAAGCGATAGCAAGATATGCATCTGTCCCTCCAATATCCATTCCTTTTCTTATCCGAAATTCACCCCCGTCAACTGTAATCGTGCCGCCATTAACCAATAAGTAATCAGGACTAGCCATATAATTACCAAAGGCCATTAGGGCACTTGTTGCAATCTTAATTTCACCACCACTAATAGAAGAAGCAGCGGTTGATCTGCCCTGAAGATAAAAATTACCTCCTGTAACTCCAGCGCCACCAACTTCAATTGTACCGCCAGTCTGATCGAGCCTCGTTTCGACAATCAGATTCTTTGACATAGTCTTAAATCTTCCGCTGTCGATTTGCATATACCCGACGTCGAGCGGCGAAGCGGCCATCGCGATGTCTCCGTTATACCCATCCTTCATTCGCAAAATAAACAGATTCGGAATCGGAACGTCAACCGTGCAGTCATCATGAAGGACATCTGCGTTGACCCCAGAAGAGGAATGGTCTGGGCTGTCAAAGACCGCTACTTGCTTACCATTTGATGTTGCTCCGCCGGGATAATCTGGTGGCGTAGTACCATTGGCCAAAACCCAGTTCTTATTATCGCTCCAGAGCGCTTCTTTTCCGGGGTCTCCTCCGACCCAATAATAATTATCGATGTCCATCTGATAACTAAAACCAACAGTAATATCCTTTATATAAAACTTCCTAAGGCCGCCTGCCGTAAAACGATACCATGAGAACGGGTCAAATTTAATATCCGAGAGGACATAATCGCCACTGTCATTAATTGCGGCTATTTCAGTTGGACAGACAGATGACACATTATTCTGCCCAGTGACCATCCATTCAACGATCCCGGGGGGAGGGGGGGCACAAGTCACCTCAGCGGAACCATCATATTTTTGGAACGTAAGAGTAGGATAATACTCATTAATA
>Ga0172373_10002222_pt1 | contig 30179 bp, 36 predicted proteins | sample Lak10m_2_FD_114546 | JGI IMG/M metagenome (GOLD analysis project Ga0172373, IMG submission 114546) | Freshwater microbial communities from Kabuno Bay, South-Kivu, Congo - kab_092012_10m | ecosystem: Environmental > Aquatic > Freshwater > Lake | place: Democratic Republic of the Congo...
CCCCGGCATCAGCGGCGCGCTCGCGCTGGTGGGCCCGGGCGCGCGCCTCCTGCGGGTGGCCGACATGCCGACCATGCCGCGAGGCTCGGGCGGCGCCTTCGTGAAGAACCAGGTGGCGCCCGCTGCGCTCGCCGAGCTCCTGCGGGACTGGCTGTCGGACACCGACAAGAACGAGGTCCGGGTGCTGCTGGAATCGGTGACCGCCATGCCCAAGCAGGGCGTCGCCAGCACGTTTTCGCTTGCCCTCACCGCCGGCCTGATCGAGGGCGTGGTCGCCGCGCGCGGGTACTCGCACGAGCTGGTGCGCCCGCAGGAATGGAAGAAAACGATGGGCCTGTCGGCCTCCAAGGACCAGGCGCGCGCGAAGGCGAGCCGCATCTACCCAGAGGCCGACATCCACCGGGTGAAGGACCACAACCGCGCCGAGGCGATCCTGATCGCCCGCTTCGGCTACGACAGGAGCGCATGATGAAGAAACGAAAGACCCGCCAACCGATCACCGCCACCCAACGCCGGGTGCTGGATCTGCTGCGCACCCGCCAGCAGGCCCGCATGCCGATGCCGCCCCGCCGGGAGATCTCCGACGAGTTCGGCTGGCGCTCGGTCAACTCGGCGGTGCAGAACCTGAGCGCGCTGGAGAAGAAGGGCTACATCCGCATGAAGCTCGGCGCCGTGCGCGCGATCGAGGTGCTTCGATGAACGCCGCCCAGGTGTACGCCATGCGCGAGGCCGGCGCCATCCCCGCCGCCGCCCGCAGCGAGTGCGCGCGCATCGCCTCGAGGATGCCGGTCGACATGCTGAAGGCCGCCGGCGTGCGGCCCTGGTGGACCGGCGGCAACGGCGACCGCCAGCTCCCCGCCGAGGACCCGAGGAAAGGCTCCAAGGTCCGCTCCCGCACCCCGCACGTGCTCGACCGGGAGAAGAAGACCATGGAGAAGGTGCTGCGCGTGCTGCGCGTGCGCCCGGGGGAGAAGCTGACCTTCGTCGAGATCGCCAGCCGCTGCGGCATCCAGCGGAACAAGATCATGCGCCGGTTCGTTTTCTTCCTCGGCGAGGAGGGCGTGATCAACACGGACCTGAAGCCCTACGGGCGCCGGTTCTGGCTGAACGAGGGGGAGTGATGCGACGCGAACCGCCCTACGACACCCTGCAGGACGCCCGCGTGCTGATCACCGGGGGCACCGGCACCTTCGGCCGGCGCATGGTGCGCGAGCTCCTGCGCATGCCGGAGGGCCCCGCCGCCGTGGTGGTGCTCTCCCGCGACGAGTTGAAGCAGTCCGAGATGCAGCACGAGCTCCACGGCGACCCCCGCATGCGGTACTTCCTCGGCGACGTGCGCGACCGCGCGCGCCTCGAGCACGCCTTCCGCGGGGTCGACGTCGTGATCCACGCCGCGGCGCTGAAGCAGGTGCCGGCCGCCGAGTACAACCCGACCGAGGTGGTGCGCACGAACGTGCAGGGCGCCATGAACGTGGTCGACGCGGCCATCAGCGCCGGGGTCAAGAAGGTGGTGGCGCTCTCCACCGACAAGGCCTGCGAGCCGATCAACCTCTACGGCGCCACGAAGGCCGTGGCCGAGAAGATCTTCCTCGCCGCCGGCAACCTCGTGGGGGCCCTTGGCACGCCGACCTTCGCGGTCACCCGGTACGGCAACGTCACCGGCAGCCGCGGGAGCGTGCTCGAGATCTGGCGCCGCGCGATCGCCGAGACGCAGACCATCCGCCCGCAGCTCTCGGTGACGCACCCGGGGTGCACGCGCTTCTGGATGACGCCTGCCGAGGCGGTGGAGCTGGTGCTCTGGACGATCGCCAGGATGGAGGGGGGCGAGACCGTGGTGCCGGACCTGCCTGCCTACCGGGTGCACGACCTCGCCGCCGCGGTGGCGGCCGAGTCCGGCAAGCTGATCGAGTTCAAGGTCACCGGCATGCGGCCAGGCGAGAAGATGCACGAGACCATGATCAGCGTGCACGACCGGCAGGAATACGTGCGCGAGGGCGGGTACTTCGTGCGCGACCCGAACCACCCGCGCACGCCGCAGGACCCCGGCGCGGTCGCCAGCGACACCGCCACGAGGATGGGCGTCGAGCAGCTGCACCGGGCAATCGTCGACCTGCAGCGGGAGGACGCATGAAGCGCGCCGGAGAGATGCTGGCCGGCATGCTGACGCCGCAGCGGGACATGAACCCGTTTAACGTGGTGCGGGACTTCGAGCAGGCGCTGGCCTACTACACCGGCGCCCGCCACGCCGTCACCACCACCAGCTGCACGATGGCCCTGCAGATGGCGGTGGCGTGGCGCATGACGATGCAGCAGCGCGCCCGCTTCCCGGTGGAGTTCTACGCCCCGCAGCGCCCCGAGATCACGATCCCCGCCCGCACGTACATCGGCGTGCCGATGGCGATCGTGCACGCCGGCGCACGCCCGGTGTTCGACGACATCTCGTGGGTGGCGTACTACCAGCTCCAGCCGATCCGCGTCTACGACTCGGCCAGGTGGTTCACCCAGAACCTGCACCAGCGGGTGGGACGCGGGCAGGCGGACGCCATGGTCTGCGTCTCCTTCCACTGGGCGAAGACCCTCGGCCTGCAGCAGGGCGGCGCCATCCTGACCGACGACGCCGAGGCCGCCACGTGGCTGCGCCGCGCGCGCTTCGACGGCCGCACCGAGGGCGTGCCGCCCGCGCACGACCGCTTCGACATGCTCGGCTGGCACGCCTACATGAGCCCGGAGGTCGCAGCCCTGGGCCTCGTGCGCCTGTGGAACCTGCCGCTCGAGAACGACCCGCTCCCCAACGACCCGTACCCCGACCTTTCCACCGCGGAGGTGTTCAAGTGAACCGAGAAATGCGACCCGCCATGCAGCACGGCGCCCACGGCCAGCCGAAACTCGAGGCCGGTCCCGTCAACATCGACTACGGCGCGGACCCCGTCCACGGCAAGGTCAACGTGAAGTTCTCCCGCCCGATCGACAACCTGCAGTTCGACCACGCCGGCGCGCTGGACTTCATCGCCCGGATCCAGAAGTGCGCAGACTACCTGCAGGCCACCCCCGAGGAGCGCGTGCGCATGGAAGAGGAAGCCGCCCGCGCCACCGGAGCCGCCAATGGCTGAGAGCGGCAAGGACGACGTGCACGGCCCCGGCGCCACCACGCTGGCGGTCAAGGCCGAGGGCGGGCACGTGCTGCTGGTCTTCCCCACCCCGGCGGTCTGGGTGCAGCTCGACCCGCAGACCGCCTTCCACGCGGGCGAGGCGATCGCGCGCGCCGCGCACGAGGCGCACTATGGCCACGCGCCGGCCACGGACGAGAGCTACATCGCCAGCCAGATCAAGAGCCGCATCACCGAGGACCTGCGCGACCGGATGGTGCGGCGGGTGGTGGTGATGATGGGCAGCATCCAGCGAAAGAGCGCCGCAGACCAGGCGCGCATGATCGTCGACACCATCCTCGCGGAGGTAGCGTGACCCCCACCGACATCACCACCATGCAGTGGCAGCCGGCGCTGGTGCGCCTGACGTCGATCGGCAACCCCGACGTGGCAGGCGGCGCCCCGCAGCCGGCCTACGTGAACGCCAGCGCCATCACCGGCATCCGCCGGGTGATCGGCTCCTATGCCACGTATGCCAGCCTCGAGGCGCAGGCACGCCCGCTCGCCATGCACCCCGGAGTCGAGTGCACCGAGGTCGAGTGCTGCCACTTTCGGATTCTGGTGACCGAGACCCCGCACGAGGTCGCGCGCCGCCGGGATGAGGCATTCGGGCACGTGCGCCTCGAGGGCGCCATCAGCAACCTCGTGCCGATCGCGGGGGAGAAGTGAGGAACCAGCACGCCATCTGCGTGATCCCGGCACGCGGTGGCAGCACCCGCATCCCGCGCAAGAACATCCGGGAATTCCGCGGCAAGCCCATCCTCGCCTACTCGATCGAGGCCGCGCACGCGCTCGAGCTCTTCGACGACGTGATCGTCTCCACCGAGGACGAGGAGATCGCCGAGCTCGCCGCCAGCCTCGGCGCCACGCGCATCCACCCGCGGCGCCCGCTGATGGCGCAGAACGAGGTCGGCACCCAGGCCGTGGCCGCCGACGTGCTGCGCTGGTACGTGGACGAGGCACGCCGGATGCCGCGGCTGGTATGCACGCTATACGCCACCTGCCCGCTGGTGGACCCGAACGACATCCTCCGGGGCTACGGCGCGATGCTCTTCGACCCCAAGGCAAACCACTGCTACGCGATCGCGCCTCCCACGTGGACCGACATCGGGCAGTTCTACTGGAGCCGGCCGCTCGCCCTCCTGCAGGGCGAGGAGCGTGACCCGGAGCCGAGCCGCTCGTGGAGGGTGGTGGTCTCCAAGGACCGCGCCTGCGACATCAACACCGAGGACGACTGGAACCGCGCGCTCGAGATGTACGACGCGCTGCAAAAACCGAGGGAGGAAAAAGCATGAACCATCAGTCCAGCACGTGGGCCGGGAAATTCGGGGACGACTACACCGACCGGCAGGCGCACATCCCGGGGGCGAACGTCGCCTTCTTCGCCAGGGCGCTCGCGCGCGCCGCCCGCCCCAAGGTGGCGCTGGAACTGGGCGCCGGCAGCGGGGAGAACATCCGCGCTCTGCACCAGCTCTACCCGCACATGAGCGCGTGGGCGCTCGAGGTGAACGAGCACGCCGCCAGCCAGATCACCGGCGCGCGCGTGGTCCGGGGCGACATGCTCACCACCCCGCTCCCGGGAGACTGCAGGCCGGACCTCGTCTTCACCAAGGGCGTGCTGATCCACGTGCCCCCCGAGCGCCTCGCCGCCGCCTACCACCTGATGGCCGCCATGAGCAGCCGCTACGTGCTGATCGCCGAGTACCACTCCCCGACCCCGGTCGAGGTCCGGTACCGGGACCAGGAGGGCCTGCTCTGGAAGCGAGACTTCGCGCTGGAGTTCCTGACCGCGCACCCCGACTTCCACCCGGTCGACTACGGCTTCGCGTGGCGCCACGACCCGCAGGCCCCGCAGGACGACCTGACCTGGTTCCTGCTCGAGCGGCGCTTCCCGTACTCGACCGCCGGCACCGTCGCCGCCGCCTTCGATCGCATCCTGCGCGGCACGCCGGCGGGCGCACCGGAGCCCGCATGACCCGCGCCAACCACCGCGGCAGCCAGCGCGGGCACTACGCCAAGCACCACGGCAAGGCCGAGGAACCCGTCAAGATCGAAGGGTGCACCATCGGCAGGGACTCCGCCTCCGGCAAGGCCGTGCTGGTCGAGATCGACGGCACGCAGCACTGGCTGCCCTACTCCCAGATCAACAAGATCACCCGCACCACCTCGAAGGGATGCGACTCCCTCGAGCTCACCGCGTGGATCGCACGCGAGAAAGGCCTCGCCGAATGAACCGCTGCCGCCTCTGCGTCATGCCGGACACCCGCCCCGACACGCACTTCGTCGACGGCATCTGCTCGGCCTGCATCAGCCACGCCAGGCGCCGCACGATCGACTGGCAGGCCCGGCGCTCCGAGCTCCTGCGCATCCTCGAGACCGCGCCGAAGAACGGCTCCGGTTACGACTGCATCGTGCCCTCCTCCGGCGGAAAGGACTCCACCTGGCAGGTGCTGCAGCTGCTTGAACTCGGCGCCCGCCCGCTGGTGGTCACCGCCACCACCTGCCACGAGACCACGATCGGCGCCCGTAACATCGATAACCTCGCGCGCTACGCCACCACCCTGCAGTACCGCCCCAACCGCAGGATCCGCGCGCGCCTGAACCGCGCCGGGCTCGAACTGGTCGGCGACATCAGCTGGCCCGAGCACGTGGCCATCTTCACGACCCCGTTCCGCGCCGCTATCGACACCGGCATCCCGCTCATCTTCTACGGCGAGAACCCGCAGGAAGCCTACGGCGGCCCCCCGGGGGCGGACGAGGCGCGCGAGATGACCCGCCGGTGGGTGTCCGAATTCGGCGGATTCCTCGGCCTGCGACCCGCGGACCTCGTCGGCCAGTACGGGCTCGAGGAGCGCGACCTCGCCGACTACATGCCGCCGGATGCCGCCGCGGTCGAGCGCCTCGGCGTGCGCGCCTACTTCCTCGGCCAGTTCCTGCGGTGGGACAGCCACCGCAACGCCGCGCACTCCTACACCGCCGGCTTCTACTGTTGGGACGACCCGCCATCGCGCGCCAACTTCTGGAACTTCGAGAACCTGGACAACGCCCAGACCGGCCTGCACGACTACGCCATGTTCCTGAAGTACGGCTACGGGCGCGCGGCCGCGCAGGCGAGCGTGGACGTCCGGGAAGGCCTCCTCGATCGCGCCAGCGCCCTGCTGGTCGCCCGCAAGCACGACGGCCTCTGGCCCTTCCCGTACATGCACTGCGGCGACGAGGAGGTGCTGGATCCGCTCGGCCTCACCGCCGAGGGCGTGGCAGAGACCCTGCAGCGCTTCACGAACACAGAGGTGGTGCGCCACCGCGAGGACCTGGACGCGTGGCACCAGCCCCACGACATGATCGCGGCAGACCTCGTCTGATGCTCGCTCACCGGGTGATCCCCACGCTGCTCTGCAGGGGCAGGCAGCTGGTCAAGGGCAAGGCCTTCGACGCGTGGAGAAGCGTGGGCGTCGCCGCGCAGGCCGTCAGGATCCACCAGGCCCGGGGCGTGGACGAGCTGGTGCTCCTCGACATCGCCGCTTGGAGGGAGGGCCGAGGCCCGGACCTCGGGCTCGTGGAGGAACTCACCGCCGGCTGCTTCATGCCGCTTGCGGTAGGAGGCGGGGTGCGCAACCTCGAGGACGTGCGGGCGCTCCTGCGCGCCGGCGCCGACAAGGTCGTGCTGCGAACCGCAGGCCCCGAGGTCTGCGAGCAGGTCGCCAAGGTGGTCGGCTGCCAGGCGGTGGTCTACGCGCTCGACGTGACCACGCTGGACCTCAACCCCAAGCCCGCCGATCGGCACACCATCGCCGAGGCCGTGCGAGCCGCGCTGCGCTGGCAGGACGCGGGCGCCGGCGAGATCCTGCTCTCCCGGGTAGAGCGCGAGGGCGCGATGACGGGCTACGACCTCGACCTGGTGTCCGCGGTCGCCAACGCGGTCGACATCCCGGTGATCGCCCACGGCGGCGCCGGTACCTACCAGCACATGCTCGAGGCGGTGCGCGCCGGCGCCAGCGCCGTGGCTGCGGGCTCGATGTTCCAATTCACCGACGCCACCCCGAAGGGGGCGGCGCAGTTCCTGAAGGACAACGGAGTGGAGGCAAGGGCATGAAGCGCAATCACACCGGCCACCGGATCGGCCAGGACCACCAGAACGCACGCGTCTCGGACGCCAAGGTGCGCCAGATCAGGAAGGAGTACGACGAGGAGGAAAGCCGGGCGGGGAACGGCGGCGGGGGCGGATACGCCACGCTCGCGCGCCGGCACGGCATTGGGGTGTCGACCGTGCGGGACATCGTCACCTACCGCACGAGGGCGAGCGCGTGAGCGAAGCGCCACGCTGCCGGCTGGTCTCGGTCTACCGAGACACGAGGGCGCCGGCCTACCTGTACCGGGTGCTGCAGGAGCGCCTGAAGGAACCCGGCACCAACATCAGCCACACCAGCCTGCCGACCATGAAGCGCCACCTCGAGTTCGTGGCCTCGCGCCCGTACCGGGCGTGGTACCTGATCGAGCGGGTGCGCAACGTGTCGCCCGAGATCATCGGCTGCTGCTACCTGACCAAGCAGTCCGAGTTCGGGATCTACATCAACCCCGGCTGGCGCAACTTGGGCTTCGCCCACGAGGCGCTGGACATCCTGCGCGATCGTCACCGCGGGCGTATCCTTGCGCACGTGAACCCGGCGAACGAGGCAAGCCGGGCCTTCTTCGAGCGCGAGGGAGCGCGCTTGCTGCAGGTGACCTACGAGCTCCCGTCGAGGAGGAGAGCATGAGCACCGAAACCGCACGCGCGCCCCGGGCGCCGCGCAAGAAACCCACGCCCGTCGAGGACGTTCCACCCGCCGCGCAGGCGCAGCCGGCCTCGGTGAAGGCCGAGCACGTGATGGCGCTGCTCTGGCACTACCGGCACCAGGCGGGCAACACCCTCGCCTGCGTGATCACCGACAAGGAGCGCACCGAGATGCGCGCGAGCTTCGACTACACGAAGCAGAAGCCCGCGATCGCGGTGCTCGAGCGCGCCGGCCGGCTGATCGTGACCGTGGCCGAGGCGGGCACCGTGATCCTCGACGACAAGGGCAACGTGGTGAGCGCCGGCAACGAGATCCGGCCCTGCGAATCCACCGAGGATGGGGGCGAGCGCGCGATGCGCGCGGCCGCCCGCGCCCAGATGGGGCAGCAGGCGCAGGAACTGGCCGGCCGCATCCTGCACGAGGAGCGCACCGGCAACTTCTCGCAGGAAACCATGCGCGAGGCCGCGCGCCTCCTCGGCCAGTACGCCGAGCAGTCGCAATGAGCCGCCGCGAGCGGCTGCCGCGGCCGTACATCGTGGCCGAGCTCTCGGCCAACCACGAAGGCAGCCTCGAGCGCGCGATCGCCACCGTCCAGGCCTGCGCCGCCGCCGGCGTGAACGCGGTGAAGCTGCAGACCTGGGCGCCGGGGAAGATGGTGCTGGACACCCGCTACGTGCTCGAGGACGGGCCCTGGCGGGGCAGCAACCTCGCCGAGCTCTACGAGCGCGCGCACACGCCGTGGGACTGGCACCGGCCCCTGTTCGAGGCCGCCCGCGCGCTCGGGGTGGAGGCCTTCTCCACCGCCTTCGACGTCGAGGCGCTGCAGTTCCTCGAGGAACTGGAATGCCCGCGCTACAAGGTGGCCTCGTTCGAGCTGGTGGACACGCCGCTGATCACCGCGATCGCCCGCACCGGCAAGCCCATCATCATCTCCACCGGCATGGCCGACGAGCCCGAGATCCGCGAGGCGGTGCAGGCCGCGCGCGCGGGCGGTGCGCAGGACATCACGCTCCTCAAGTGCACCAGCTCCTACCCGGCGCCGCCCGAGACCGCGAACCTTGCCGCCATGCGCGGGCTTGGCGGGCGCTTCGACTGCCGCTACGGGCTCTCGGACCACACCGAAGGCATGGGCGTGGCCATCACCGCGGCCGCGATGGGCGCCCAGATGATCGAGAAGCACGTGAAGCTGGACGCCGCAGGCGGACTGGACGACGCCTTCTCCCTGCAGGTCGACGCGCTCGCCACGATGGTGCGCGAGTGCAGGGCGGTCACCCAAGCGATCGGCCGGGACGTGACCGGGCCCGTCGACGAGGAGGCACCGCAGCGGCGCCTGCGCCGCAGCCTCTACTTCGCCAAGAGCTTGCGCGCCGGCGAGACCGTGGTGCCTGGGGACGTGCGAAGCGCGCGCCCCGCCGAAGGGATCGCGCCACGCTTCATCGGCCAGGTGCTCGGCGCGACGCTGCTGAAGGACGCGCCGGCCGGCACGCCGGTGACGTGGGAGCACGTGGTGCGCCGCAGCCTGCGGGCGCAGGCCTAATTACCTGACCGGGATAAAGAAAAGGGGACCACGACGTGGCAAAGAACCCGAAACCGCAGGTGCTCGACCGGCGCCTGAAGCTGGAATACCGCGAGGTCGGCAAGCTCAAGCCCTACGAGAAGAACAGCCGCCAGCACCCGCCCGAGCAGATCGAGAAGCTGTGCGCGCTGATCCGCCGGGTGGGCTTCGTGGTGCCGATCCTCGTGGACGAGAAGGCCGGCATCCTGAAGGGGCACGGCGGCCTGCAGGCGGCCCGGCAACTGGGCATGAAGAGCGTGCCGGTGATCGAGCTCACCGGGCTCACCGCCGCCGAGAAGCGCGCCTACCTGATCGCGGACAACCGCCTGGCCGAGGACAGCGGGTGGGACAAGACCATCCTGCAGGCCGAGATGATCGACCTGCGCGCGATGGGCTTCGACCTCGCGCTCACCGGCTTCGACAACCACGAGATCGCGCTCACGCTCGAGCCCCTGAAGGGCGAGACCGCCTACCTCGAGCCCACGCACGACGCGCAGACCGTCTGGGAGGTCGGCCGCGACAACGGCCACGGCAAGGGCGTGAGCATTCACCTGACCCAGAAGCCCGTCGCGAGCTCGCGCGCCGCGCGTTGAGGAACAGCACCCGCGAGGGCGAGGCGGTGCTGGACATGTTCTCGGGCAGCGCATCCACTATCATGGCGGCCGAGCAGACCGGACGCGTAGGCTACGCCATCGAGCTCGACCCGCAGTACGTGGACGCCGGGGTGCGCAGGTGGCAGGAGCTGACCGGCAAAGAGGCCATCCATGCCGACGAAAAGCGGACGTTCGAAGCGATCGCCAAGGAACGCGCCGGCCGCAAGGCCAGCGCCGGCGACGCCAAGCGCGCCTCGAAGAAAGCCCGGTAGGCCGGCGGGCACCGGCTTCAAGCCGACGCCCGACCAGCGCCAGACCGTGCGCGCCTCCGCAGGCTTCGGCCTGCGCGAGGACCAGATCGTGCAGCTGGTGATCAACCCCCAGACCGGGCGCCCCATCAGCCCCGTCACCCTGCGCGCGCACTTCCAGGCCGAGCTGGCGAGCGGCCACGCCGTGGCGACCTCGCTCGTCGCGCAGAGCCTCTTCAAGAACGCCACCACCGGCACCGCCGCGTGGCCGGGGGGCGTGCCGGTCGCGCAGATCTTCTGGATGAAGACCCGCGCCGGCTGGCGCGAGGCACGCCCCGGCGACCCGCCGCCCGGGCAGCCCACACCGGAGGGTGGCGAGGGCGAGAAGCAGCCGCAGGATCTGCTCACCCTCGCCCGGCGCATGGCCTTCGCGCTGGCGATGGGCGCGCGCGAGGCCGCCGCCACGCCCGCCCCCAAGCCCGAGAAGAAGGCCACCGCCTGAGATTGCGCGCCCGGTTCGCCGGGTGCTACATTGCGCGCTGCCGCACCACCAAGCCCCGACCAGGAGGCAGCCATGCGCAACATCGGCCTGATGCACCCGACCGACCAGATCGTGCTCCCCCCGGACACGATGAGCGCCGTCGTGCTCTCGGCCGGCACCGCGAGCACGCTCGACGTGCCATCGGGTGCCACGCACGTGCGCCTGACCGGCCAGTCCACCGCCAACGCGGCCCTGCAGTTCTTCGCCAACTTCCAGTCGACCGCGGCCGTGGTCCCGGGCGCCAGCTTCGGCGCCACCACCGGTACGAGCTCGCTCTCCCAGGGCGTGAACGGCAGCATCCTGCAGCGCCTGCTCGGGGGGGTGACGGCGATGGGCGTGGTGGCGCAGACCAGCGGCATCGTCACCGCCGAGTGGTGGAAGATGGGCGGATAGCCGCCAACGATCACGGTACCCCGGGGATCGATGCGCTTTCCGGGGATCTCGAGGGGAGGGGCGCGTCCGGGATAGCCGACCGACCACGGCAGAAGGAGCACCACCATGAGCTACGGCGATCGCATCCTCACCAGCATCCACGGCCGGCGCCTCGGCCTGCAGGCCCTCTCCACCGCGCAGTCGGGCGGCCGCGCCCCCTTCGACGTGCTGGTCGGCGCCGAGCAGGTGCGCCTCGGGACCAGCACCGCGGAATCCACCGGCACGAACCTGCAGGCCTTCGGGGTCTCGGTGATGGCGGGCACCTCGGCCGGCTCCTCGTCGGTCTACACGCTCGACCCGCCGGTGCCGGGCGTCGAGAAGAAGCTGGTCTTCGGCTCGACCAGCATCACCCTGTACCTGAAGACGGCCAACAGCGAGACGTTCCTGTCCAGCATCGGCTCGAGCTTCACCACGCTGAAGTCGACCCAGAACGCCGGCGCCAGCCTCAACCTGGTCGGCCTCACCACGGCCGTGTGGGCGGTGCTCTCCGCGTTCTCCACCGGCTCGATCGCGGGGGCGACCAGCACCTGACCCAGAACCACCCGCGCGCGGCGCCGGAGGAGGCGCCCGCGCGGCCAACCGCAGCACCGAGGAGGAGCACCACCATGAAGATCGCGCTCATCGGCAGCGCCCCGTCGTCCATCCGGCTCGCCCCCTACGGCGACCCCACGTGGCGCATCTGGGGATGCTCGCCCGGCGTCTACTCGATCGCCGCCCGCACCGACGCGTGGTTCGAACTGCACCGTTGGGAGCCCGGCGTGATCGGCCGGCCCGACACCCAGAAGCCATGGTTCAGCCCCGAGTACGTGGCGTGGATGGCCAAGCACCCGCTGGTCTACATGCACTCCCCGGTGCCCGAGATCCCGGGCTCGCGCGCGCTCCCCGCCCAGGCGCTGATCGAGCGGTACGGCTCCTACTTCTTCACGAGCTCGATCGCGTGGATGTTCGCCCTCGCGCTCGAGGAGATCCGCGCCGAGCGTCAGGCAGCCGCAGCCGCCGGCCAGCCGCAGCCCGAGGCCGCGATCGGGATGTACGGCATCGACATGGCCGCCAACGAGGAGTACGGCGACCAGCGCACCGGCTGCCAGTTCTTCGCCACGCTGGCGAACCAGATGGGCGTGACGCTGGTCGTGCCACCGGAGTCCGACCTCCTGATGCCCAAGCCCCTCTACGGCATCGGCGAGTCGAACCACATCGCCATCAAGATGACCGAGCGCCGGCGCGAACTGACGGCGCGCATCGCCCAGGCCGAGGCCACGATGCAGACCGCGCGGGACCAGATGTCCTTCCTGAAGGGCGCGCTCGACGACATGGACTACATGTGGAACACCTGGACCCACGAGGGCGTGGCCGTGGCGCCGGACTACAAGACGATCCTCGCCACCCCGATGCAGGCGCCCAGTACGGCGACCAGCGCACCGGCTGCCAGTTCTTCGCCACGCTGGCGAACCAGATGGGAGTGGCGCTGGTCGTGCCCCCGGAGTCCGACCTCCTGATGCCCAAGCCCCTCTACGGCATCGTGCAGGCGCCCATCGAGGTGCCGGCCCCGGACGTGCAGCCCGTCGCGCCGCAGGCGACCGCCGCCAGCGCCTGACGGCACCGTGGCCGGGAGCCAGCTCGACGAGATCATCGGGCGCCTGACCGCGCTCCCGGACCCCACGCTCACGCAACTCGCGCGCGACGTCGACGCCGCGCTCGCCTCGATGCGCTGGATCCCGAACCCCGGGGTCCAGACCGACGCGTACCTCTCGGCCGCCGACATCCTGCTCTACGGCGGCCAGGCCGGCGGCGGCAAGAGCCAGCTCCTGATCGGCATCGGCGTTAACGACGCCGACAGCGGGATCATCTTCCGGCGCGAGCTCACCCAGACTGACGGCCTCGAGAAGGACGGCAAGGCGGTGATCGGCAACACCGCCAGCTTCAACGGCTCGGACCTCGAGTGGACCTGGGCATCGGGCAAGAGCCTGAAGCTAGGCGGCATGCGCGACGAGGACAGCTGGCAGGACCACGCCGGCCGCGAGCGCGACTTCATCGGCTTCGACGAGGGTGGCGAGTTCCTCGAGAAGCAGGTCGCCAGCATCCGCGCCTGGCTGCGCGCGAAGCCCGGCAAGCGCCGGCGCACCGTGATCGCCTCCAACCCGCCGCGCACCGCGGACGGCCTCTGGCTCCTCGAGTGGTTCGCGCCGTGGCTCGACGAGAAGCACCCGCTCTACCCGACCCCGCCCGGGGACCTGCGGTGGGCGATCTACGTGACCAGGCAGGACGGCACCGGCCAGACCGTGTGGGTCGACGGCCCCGGGGTCTACGACGTCGACGGCGAGGAGTACACGGCCGAGTCCCGCACCTTCATCCCGGCCAGCCTCGAGGACAACCCGTACCGGAACACGCCCGAATACCGCGCCACGCTGCAGTCCCTGCCCGAGCCCCTGCGCAGCCAGCTGCTCTACGGCGACTGGAAGAAGGGCCTGAAGGACGCCCAGAACCAGACGATCCCGACCGAGTGGGTGCGCGCCGCGATGAAGCGCTGGCAGGAATACCCCCCGAAGGGCATCCCCATGTGCGCGATCGGCGTGGACGCCTCCGGCGGGGGCGACGACGACATGGTGCAGGCGCCGCGCTACGACGGCTGGTTCGCGCCGCTCGTGAAGACCCCCGGCAAGGACATCCCGCCCACGCAGCACGGCAGCTACTGCGCGGGCCTCGTGGTCGCCACGCGCCGCGACAAGGCGCTGGTGATCGTGGACATGGGCGGCGGGTACGGCGGACCCACGCTCGAGCGCCTGACCGAGAACGAGGTCGAGACCCAGGCTTACAAGGGCGCCGAGGGCACCACGAGGCGCACGCGGGACGGGAAACTGGGCTTCACCAACACCCGCAGCGCCGCCTACTGGGCGATGCGCGAGGCGCTGGATCCAGACCAGCCCGGCGGCAGCCCGCTCGCGCTGCCGGACGACACCCGCCTCATGGCAGGGCTCACCGCGCCGACCTACACGATCACCGCCCGCGGCATCCAGGTCGAGCCGAAAAGCGCGCGCGAGGGCGGCAAGAAGGGCGTGGTCGAGCGCCTCGGATTCAGCCCGAACGAGGCCGACGCCGTGGTCATGGCGTGGTGGGCCGGTCCCAAGCAGATCACGCATGCGCTAAACTGGGCCGAGGAACAGGTGAGCTCGAGGGGGAAGTACGGCCAGGCGCCCAAGGTGCTGATGGGCCGAGCGCAGGCGAAAAGGAGGTAGTCCCATGAGCTTCGAGACCGTAGGCACCGCGATCGTCAGCCAGCTGGCCGGCAAGGTGTTCTCCAGCCTGCTCAGCGACGAGAAGCCAGCCACGCCGATGGCAGCCGTGCCGGCCCCCACCGAGATCAAGGTCGAGGCGCCCGCCGTGCAGCCGGTGACGCCGATGGAAACCCCGCCCGCCGCCGGCAGCACCACCGCGCGCAGCGCCGCGCAGCGCGCCGCCGAGCGCGCATCGCTCTCGGCGCAACTCAAGCGCCGCGGCCGCGCGAGCACGATCCTCTCGGACCCGGGCCTCACGGCCGACGCCACCCTCGGCGCCTAACCGCCAGCCCGGAGGCCACATGGACGCCAAGCAGCTCCGCGAGCAGTGCGACCAGCTCTTCGGTAATCGCTCCACGCTGATGCTCCTGTGGCAGGAGGTCGCCGAGAACTTTTACCCCGAGCGCGCCGACTTCACCTACCAGCGCACCCTCGGCCACGAGTTCGCCGAGAACCTGATGACGAGCTACCCGATCATTTGCCGGCGAAACCTCGGGGACTCGATCAGCACGATGCTGCGCCCGACCGCGAAGACGTGGTTCCACATGGGCACCCAGGACCCCGACAGAGAGGACAACGACGCGCGCGCGTGGATGCAGTGGTCCGAGACCGTGATGCGCCGCGCGATGTACGACCGGGTGTCGCGCTTCACGCGCGCGACGAAAGAGGGCGACCACGACTACGCCACCTTCGGCCAGGCCGTGATCAGCATCCGCCTGAACAAGAACCGCGACGCGCTCCTCTACCGCTGCTGGCACCTGCGCGACTGCGCGTGGCAGGAGAACGAATCCGGCGAACTGTGCCTCTTCGTGCGCAAGTGGAAGGCCAAGGCGCGCGACCTCGAGCAGGCCTTCGGCCGCGACAAGCTGGACCGCAAGATCGTCGAGCAGCTCGAGCAGGGCAAGCCCTTCTCCGAGTGGGACGTCTATCACATCGTGGTCGCCGCCGAGATGTACGACGGCAACGCCAAGGGCCGGCCGTACTGGTCGATCTACTACGACATCGACAACGAGAAGGTGATCGAGGAGGTCCCGACCTGGAACCGCGAGTACGTGGTGCCGCGCTGGCAGACCGTGAGCGGCAGCCAGTACGCGTTCAGCCCGGCCACCGTGGCGGGCCTGCCTGACGGGCGCCTGCTGCAGGCCATGACCTACACCCTGCTGGAAGCGGGCGAGAAGATCGTGAACCCGCCGATCGTCGCCACCCAGGACGTGGTGCGCTCGGACATCGGGCTCTACGCCGGCGGCATCACGTGGGTCGACCGCGACTACGACGAGAAACTGGGCGAGGCCCTGCGCCCGCTGACGCAGGACGCGCGCGGCATGCCGCTATCGGCCGAGATGCAGCGCGACTGCCGGGCGATGCTGGTGGAGGCCTTCTTCCTGAACAAGCTGACCCTCCCGCAGCGCAGCCCCGAGATGACCGCCTACGAGGTCGGCCAGCGCGTGCAGGAGTACATCCGCGGCGCGCTCCCGCTCTTCGAGCCGATGGAGGTCGAGTACAACGGCGCGCTGTGCGAGCTGACATTCGACCTGATGCTGCGCGCCGGCGCATTCGGCAGCCCGCTCGACATCCCCGAGCGCCTGCGCGGCGCGGACATCCGCTTTCGCTTCGAGAGCCCGCTGCACGACGCGATCGAGCAGCAGAAGGGGCAGAAGTTCCTCGAGGCAAAGTCCTACATCGCCGAGGCGATCGCCCTCGACCCGAGCACGGCAGCGGTACCGGATGCGGTTACGGCCCTCCGGGACGTGCTGGCCGGGGTGGGCGTGCCGGCGAAGTGGATGCGCAGCGAGCAGGACGCGCAGCGCATGCTCGACCAGCAGGCAGCCCAGAAGCAGGCGGCCACCATGCTCGCCGCCATGCAGCAGGGCTCGGAGGTCGCCGCCAACCTCGGCTCGGCCCAGAGGGACATGGCCGCCGCCCAGGTGCCCGCGTAACGGATGGCGACCCGCCCCCGCATCCTCGGCGAGGAGCCGACCCGCACCGCCCCCAAGAAGCCCTCCCGGCAGGCGCTGCTCGAGCGCGCGCCGTGGATGCCCCCGGAGTACGAGCTCGCCGACGTCACCGCCGTGCAGGCCGTGCTGGCAGGGCGCGCGAGCCCCGAGCAGCAGCAGCGCGCCATGCGGTGGGTGATCGAGCGCGCCGCCGGCACCTACGACCTCGCCTACCGGCCAGGCGGCGAGGACGGCCGGCGCGACACCGACTTCGCGCTCGGCCGGGCCTTCGTCGGCCAGCAGATCGTGAAGCTATCCAAGCTGAACCCCGGCCTCCTGCCCCGGAGGGAGCCGAGGGCGGACCCGCCTGAACCCGGACGCGACTGATCACCACGAGGAGAGAGACCATGCCAGACCCCCAAGGCAGCACCGCGCCCTCCGGCGCACCCGCCCCCGCCGCAGCCCCCGCAGCGGCCCCGGCCGCAGCGCCGGCACCGGCTGCCACCCATGCCAGCACCGGCGGCGGCGCAGCGCCTGCGGGCGCCACGCAGGGCAGCAGCGCAGCCGCCCCGGCATCGAGCACCGCCCCGAGCACCGGCACGGCGCCCGCGTCGACCGAGGACCCCGCCAAGGGCGCGTGGCCGGACGACTGGAGGGAGAAGGTCTCCAAGGCCGACGCCAAGGCGCTCGCGCGCCTGCAGCGGTACGCCAGCCCCGAGGCCGCGCTCGAGGCGCTCTCGGCCCTGCAGCTGAAGATCAGCACCGGCGAGCTGCGGGCGATGCCGAAGAAGGACGCCTCCCCCGAGGAGAAGGCCGCCTTCCGCGCCGCGCTCGGCGTGCCCGAGAAGCCCGATGGCTACCAGCTCAGCCTGAAGGACGGATTCGTGGTGCCCAAAGAGGACAAGGGCACGGTCGACGGCTTCCTCTCGGTCGCCCACGGCTCGGACCTGAACAGCGCCCAGGCCTCGGCGATCGTCGACTGGTACTACGGCGAGCAGGAGCGCGTGACCGCCGCGATCGCCGAGCGCGACAAGGCCGAGGCCATCAAGGCGCGCGACGCCCTGCAGGCCGAGTGGGGCGGGAACTACCGCGAGAACGTCAACCGCATCTTCGGCCTGCTCGACCTCGCCCCGGCCGGCGTGAAGGAGCGCCTGATCGGGCACCGGCTGGAAGACGGCAAGGGCCTCGCCTCGGACCCCGACGTGCTGCGCTGGTTCGCGCACCTCGCGCGCGAGCTGGATCCGAGCGGCACCCTGACCCCGGGCAGCGGCCAGACCTCGGCAGACGCGCTGGACACCGAGATCGCCAAGATCGAGAAGGTCATGCGCGAGGACCGGCCGGCGTACAACCGCGACGCCGCGATGCAGCAGAAGCTGCGCGAGCTCTACGCGGCCCGCGAGCGCGCCCAGGCCAAGCGGGCGTAGCAGCACCCCGAGGGCGGCGCCTCTTGTGCGCCGCCCGAAGGGGGGGTAGGATGCGCCGCATCTGGCGGTCATCCTCCTCGAGAGCCCCGCCGGTGAGCAACCCCACCAGGTAGCTCGGCCCCGGCGGCCAGCCAGACCCGGCCCTGCGAAAGCGGGCACCCCGGCGAGGGCAGGCCAAGACGGTCACCCCGATGCGACGGTCGTGAAAACCACCATTGCAAAGGAGCCCACCGTGGCCAAGACGAAATCGATCCTCTGGAAGGTCCGCCTCTTCCTCGCAGCGTGCCTCGCCGCGCTGCTCTACCCGCTCAAGTCCTACGCCGAGCGCAACCTCGTGCTGATGCTGGACACCGCGTTCCAGACCCAGTACCGCCAGGAGTTCATCGCCTCGTTCGAGCAGAAGCAGTCGCTGCTGCGCGAGACCGTGACCACCGAGGCGGTGATCAAGGGCAACACGGCGGTGTTCCTCGTGGTCGGCAGCGGCGGCGCCGAGGCGGTCAGCCGGGGCGTGAACGGCCTCATCCCGGCCCGCGCGGACGACGAAACGCAGAACAGCTGCACCCTCTCCGAATGGCACGACCTGGTGCGCAAGACGGGCTTCAACGTCTTCGCCAGCCAGGGCAACCAGCGCGAGATGATGCAGATGACCACGATGGCGGTGCTCAACCGCAAGATCGACAGCCAGATCGTCACCGAGCTCGCCAACGGCACGGTCACGATCGGCGGCACCGGCACCGCGGTCACCGTGTCCCTGTTCCAGAACGGCCGCGTGAAGCTCTCGAACGCGAGCGTGCCGTGGGACTCGAACATCACGCTGCTCTGCCAGCCATCGTTCCTCGCCTACCTCGAGCAGGCGCCCGAGTTCACGAACGCCCAGTACGTGGACATCCGCCCCTACGCCGGCGCCACCAACCCGTCGTGGCGCGACAAGCCGATGGCGTACCGCTGGCGGAACTGCCTGATCGTCGAGCACCCGAACCTCCCGGGCAAGGGCACCACGGCCGAGAAGTCGTTCCTCTACCACAAGAGCGCGATCGGCCACGCCGCGAACACCGGCGGCATGGAGACCCCGGTCGGCTACAACGAGGAGCAGGCCTACTCGTGGGCGCGGGCGTCGATGTTCATGGGCGCCAAGCTCCTGCAGAACGCGGGCGTGGTGGTGATCACGCACGACGGCTCGGCCTACGCCTAACCGGGCGGCGGGAACAACGACTACGTGACCCGCTAGGGGCGCCCAGAGAACCGGGCGCCCCATCCGGGAAAGACCAGGAGAACAGCAGCCATGAAACACCTCAAGCAGCTCGCCCTCGCCATCGTCGCCGCGCTCGCGGCCCCGCTGAAGGCATACGCCGAACGCAGCCTCGTCTGCTTCGCGTACTCCGGCAGCACCGCGGCATCCAGCGTCGCCAACCCGCCGGCGTGCATTTCGCAGCCCCTGACCCGGGGCTCGAGCGCGCTCACCGGCAACAAGCCGCAGGTCTGGCTCTACAGCTCGACCAACCTCACCACGGACCTGACGGGGGCGAACTTCTTCTCCGACGCGTGGTACCTCGGCATGCGGCCCGGCGACATCGTGATGGGCACGCAGTACACCTCGGCCGGCTCGAGCGTGATCACCTTCCAGGGGTCGATCGGCGCCGTGACGACCGCGGGTGCCGCCCTCTCGACCGGCGGCACGATGACCTCGACCTTCAGCTGATCGAAGCCGTCAGCCCCGGGGACCGCGCCGTAACGCGGGACCCCGGGGATTTCGCCTGCGCCCTCTGGCGGGTGCAGGCGAAATCCCCGAGGAGGCAGTCCATGAACGCACCCAAGCCCGTCCAAGCCGCGCTCCACATGCACGAGGCCGAGTTCAAGCGATCGCGCTTCTGCATCGACGTCCCCAAGGGCGTGAGCCCCGAGGAGGCGGTAAGCCCCGCCTTCTACGCCAACGTCGCCGCGAAGCTGAAGGCCTGGGACCAGATCGAGCTGCGCGCCGAGGACGGCACGTGGTACATGGAGGTCATGGTGCTCGACGCCTCGCGCGCCTGGGCCCGGGTGTACCCGATCCTCGGCCCGACCCGCTTCACCACCGCCGACGTTGCGCAGAGCCAGGCCTCCGCAGAGAACGCCGCACCGGTTCCCGCGCCCAAGAAGCTGACCGCCGAGGACTTCGAGATCACGCACCGCGCCGGCAAGCGCTGGAGCGTGATCCGCAAGTCCGACCGCGAGGTGATCAGCGAGAGCCACGCCCAGAAGGCCGGCGCCGAGGAGGCGCTCGCCGCCTACCTGCAGGGGCAGGGCAAGGCCGTCACGGCGACGGCGTGAGGCCGCGCGCGCCGTGGCCGCCACCCGGCTGAAGATCTACAACGGCGCGCTGATGCTGTGCGGCGAGCGCGCGCTCGCCAACCTGAACGAGAACCGGGAGCCCCGGCGCCTGCTCGACCAGGTCTGGCAGGACAACGGCGTGCGCTACTGCCTCGAGCAGGCGCAGTGGAAGTTCGCCAAGCGCACCGCGCACTTCACACCGTCGACCAACGTCACCCCCGCTTTCGGCTACGCCCACGGCTTCGCCAAGCCGACCGACTGGGTGTCGACGATGGCGGTCTGCTCGGACGAGCGCATGAAGGTGCCGCTCCTGCAGTACCGGGACGAGGTGGGCTACTGGTTCGCCGACCTCGAGGACATCTACATCAGCTACGTCTCGGACGACGCGGACTACGGCGGCAACCTCGCCGGGTGGACCGACACCTTCTGCGCCTTCGTCGAGGCCCACTTCGCCTCGAAGATCATCTGGCGCCTGCCCGGGGGCCTCGAGAAGGTCGACGCCGTGGACAAGGCGATGCAGCGCACGCTGAAGACCGCGAAGAACAAGGACGCGATGGCGGACCCCACCAAGATGCCCCCGACCGGCGCCTGGCCGGGCGCGCGAGTGGGGCGATACGGCAGCCGCGGCCCGATGGGTGATGGCGGGAACCCCGGCTCCCTGACGGGATAGCCGTGCCCCGCGCCAACACCGCCTTCCTCGCCTTCAACCGGGGGATCGTGTCCCGGCTCGGCCTCGCGCGCGCGGACCTGAAGCGCGTCGCCATGAGCGCCGAGGAGCAGACCAACTGGATGCCCCGCGTGCTCGGCAGCATGATGCTGCGCCCGGGCCTGAAGTACACCGTGGCGACCCGGAACAACGCCGCCGCGAAGTACATCCCCTTCGTCTTCGCCATCGACGACAAGGCCTCGATCGAGCTCACCGACCAGGCGATGCGGGTGCTGGTCGACGACACCGTGATCACCCGCCCATCGGTCTCGAGCGCCATCACCAACGGCAACTTCGACACCGACCTGACCGGCTGGACCGACGCCGACGAGGCCGGCGCCACCTCGGCATGGGCAACCGGCGGGTACATGGGCCTGACCGGCAACGGCACCGCCGCCGCCTACCGACACCAGACCGTGACCGTAGCCGCCGGCGACATCGGCGTGACGCACGCGCTGCACGTGGTGATCGAGCGCGGCCCGGTGACCTTCCGGGTGGGCACTGCCGCCGGCGACGACAGCTACGTGCGCGAGACCACGCTGGACACCGGCGAGCACTCGCTCGCCTTCACGCCATCCGGCAACTTCGTGGTCCAGTTCCTCTCCCGGCTCGAGCGCATCGTGCTGGTCGACTCCTGCACCGTCGAGGCCGCCGGCGCGATGGTGGTGCCTACGCCGTGGCTGGCAGACGACCTGAGCCTGCTGCGGTGGGACCAGTCGGGGGACGTGATCTTCGTGGCCGCCTTCGGCTACCAGCAGTGGAAGATCGAGCGCCGCGCCACCGAATCGTGGTCGGTGAGCGTGTACCAGACCGACGACGGGCCATTCCGCACCGCCAACGTGGGTCCGATCACGATGACCCCGAGCGTGCTCTCGGGAAACGGCACGCTCACCGCCAGCGCCGCCTACTTCCGCAGCACGCACGTAGGGGCGCTCTTCGCGCTCACCTCGAGCGGCCAGACCGTGGCGGTGACCGTCACCGCACAGAACACCTTCTCGGACCCGATCACGGTATCTGGCGCGGGCGCAGGGGACCGCACGTTCACGATCAACATCAGCGGCACCTGGGTGGCGACCGTGGTGCTGCAGCGCTCGCTCGACTCGGACACCGGACCATGGTCTGACGTCGCGGGCAAGAGCTGGACGGCGAACACCACCGAGACCTACAACGACGGCCTCGACAACCAGATCGCCTACTACCGCATCGGCGTGAAGACCGGCGGATTCACCAGCGGCAGCGTGGCGGCCAGCCTCACCATCAACAGCGGCACCGCCCGCGGCATCGGCCGCATCACCGCGTTCAGCTCCTCCACCCTGGTGTCGATCGAGGTGCTCGACGCCTTCGGCCAGACCACCGCCACCGACGACTGGGAGGAGGGCGAGTGGTCGGATTACCGGGGCTACCCGAGCGCGGTCAGCATCCACGAAAGCCGCCTCACCTGGAGCGGCAAGGACCGGGACTGGAACTCGGCCACGGACGACTTCTACAACTTCGACGGCACCGCCGAGGGCGATTCGGCCTTTTTCTCCCGCACGATCGGCTCCGGCCCCGTCGACAAGATCAACTGGAGCATCTCGCTCGACGTGAAGATCCTCGGCGGACAGGGCGCCGAGCACTCGGTGCGATCGACCACCTTCGGCGAGCCGCTCACCCCGACCAACGCGAACATCAAGAAGGCCAGCACCCAGGGCTCCGGCGACGTGCCGGCCGTGCAGATCGACAGCCGCGGGGTCTATGTGCAGCGCGGGGGCGTGCGCGTCTACGAGCTCACCCTCGACGGCGACAGCCTGAACTACACCAGCCAGCACCTCACGGCCCTCTGCCCCACGATCGGCAGCCCCGGCATCGTGCGCGTCGCGGTGCAGCGCCAGCCGGACACCCGCTACCACTGCGTGCGCTCGGACGGCACCGCGGCGGTCATGGTGTACGACCGCGTCGAGAACGTCGTCTGCTGGATCGAGGTCGAGAGCCCGGCAGCCGGCGGCCTGATCGAGGACGTGCACGTGCTCCCCGGGGACGTCGGCGCGGACGAGGACCAGGTCTACTACGTGGTCGCGCGCATGATCAACGGCTCCACCGTGCGCTACCTCGAGCGGTGGGCGCTGGAATCCGAATGCGAGGGCGGCACGCTCAACCTGCAGGGCGACAGCTTCAAGACCTACACCGGCACCGCCACCACCACGATCACCGGCCTCTCGCACCTCGAGGGCGAGGAGGTCGTGGTCTGGGCGGACGGCGCCGACGTCGGCACCGACAGCGACTGGACCCTGCTCTACACCGTGACGGGCGGCCAGATCACGCTCGCCACCGCCGCCTCGAGCGTCATGGTCGGCCTGCCCTACGAGTCCCGCTTCCAGAGCGCGAAGCTGGTGCAGGTGCAGGGCAGCCTCGGCATCGCCCTCAACGCCCACAAGAAGGTCGACAGCCTGGGCCTCGTGATGGGCAACGTGCACGCCAAGGGCCTGCGCTTCGGCCCGGACTTCGACACCCTCGACGACCTGCCAGAGGTCGAGGATGGCGCGCGCGTGGACGCCGACGAGGTGCGCACCGACTACAACGGCGACCCGATCGAGTTCCCGGGCAGTTGGGAGCCCGATTCCCGCGTGTGCCTGCTCGGCACCGCCCCGCGACCTGTTACCGTGATGTCCTGCGTGATGGAAACCGAGGTAGTCGACTGATGGCCGTGACCGTGCGACCCGCCAAGCTGGAAGACCTCGAGGCCCTGGGCGTCGCGCTCGAGCGCCCCGGGTACTGGGTGGCCGCCGTCGACGGCGAGCGCGTGCTCGGCGCCGGCGGCATCACCGCGGCAGGCGCGGTCTGGGTGGCCGCCTGCGTGATCCGCCCCGAGGTCCGCGCCGAGCTGCGCCGCTACCGCCGGGCGCTCCTCGCGGCCGCGCGCGCCGCGCTGGCGCCGGCCACCCGCATGCGCGTGCCGGTCTACGCCGAGCCGGACGAGGACGTGGCGAACGCCGCCGCCTTCCTCGAGCACCTCGGCTTCCGCCCCCACCCGGCCGGCGGGTACCTGCTGGAGGCGCCGCGTGGCTGACCTGATCGACATCACCAACCTGCAGAAGTGGGCCCCTGGCATCGCGCAGGTAACCTCCTCCTTCCTCGGGTGGGAGGGCGCGCAGCAGCAGGCGGCGGGCGCCGAGCTCTCGGGCGAGGGCGCGCTCCTCACCGGCAGCGCCGCGCGCATCGCCGGCCTGCGCAAGCGCGTCGCGCTGGAATTCCAGGCCGAGCAGCTCGACCAGCAGGCCGGCACGGCGATCGCCGCCTCGCAGCGCCAGGCGATCGAGCAGGAACGCGCCGCCTTCCTGACCGCGAGCCGCGCGCTGGCGCTGGCTGGCGCCGCCGGCGTGGACGCCTCGGACCCGAGCATGCGCCGCCTGATCTCCACCACCGCGGGCGAGGGCTACCTGCGGGCCGCCGGCGCGCTCTACGCCGGCCGGGAGGCCTCCCGCATCGCATCGATGGGGGCCGCAGGAAAGCGCTACGAGGGTGCCGTGGCCGAGGAACTGGGCATCGAGCAGGAGAAGGCCTACGGCCTGCAGGCGCAGGGCTACGGCCGCCAGGCGGACGCGTACCGCACCTCGGGCCTCGGCAGCATCGCGCAGGGCGCCTCGGGCCTGCTCGCCAAGTACGGAGGCGGCGGGCCGGCGGACACGAAGACCCAGAAGGTCGACCCGAACTGGGCGGACTCGTGGGCCGATGACGGCTCGATCATCGCAGACGCGTGGCTGGACTTCTGATGCCCAAACTCCCTGACGCAACCGCCCTCGGCGCCCGCCCGGTACCGGCCACCCCGGGAGGCATCGCCGCCTACCAGCCAGCCGACTTCGAATCGGTCGGCCGGATCGTGACCGGCGCAGGCAACCTCGCCGAGGGCGCCGGCCGCATCACGCGCGGCACCGGCAGCCAGTTCGACGCCGTGGGGGACGAGCTCTACAAGTCCTACAGGGTCGAGAAGGACCGACTCGACACCATCCGCGCCGAGGACGCCTACAGCCGCCTGCGCGATCGCCAGCTCGAACTCACCGTGGGTGAGAAGGACGGCTTCACCCGCGTGCGCGCCGGCGACGCCATCCGCCCCGGCTTCTACCATGGCTACGACGAGCGCTTCAAGGCGGCCGCCAAGGAGATCGCGGACGGCCTGGACGACGACGAGCAGCGCCAGAAGTTCAAGCTGCGCGCCTCGGCCACCGCCCTGCAGTACCGCGAGAACCTCCTGCAGCACATCGCGCGCGAGGGCGACGTCTACGCCAAGCAGGTCTACGAGGGCACGATCAAGACCGAGACCCGCATGGCGACCGCGGAGTGGAACAACCCCAACTCGGTCGACGCCACCCTGATGCGCATCGGCGGCTCGATCGACACCGCCGCCAAGCGCTTCGGCTGGTCCCCGGAGTACGCCGAGGCGCAGCGCCAGCAGGCCTTCGGCGCGGTGCACTCGGCCGTGATCGGACAGGCGCTCGCCAGCCACGACTTTCGCTACGCCAAGGACTGGTACGACAGGAACAAGGCCGACGTCGACGCGCCGACCGCCAAGGCGCTCGAGGCGAAGATCTACGACGAGACCCAGAAGGGAATCTCCACCGCCTACCGCGAGCAGTTCCTCGGCCTGAAGAACGACGCCGCCGGCATCGACAAGCTGGTCGGCACGATCATGGCCGACAAGACGCTGGACGACGCGCGCCGCGTGACGATCGTCGGGCCGATGATGACCCGCTCCGAGCAGCTGAAGAACGAGGCCTTCCGCCGCCAGCAGGCCGCGGAGGCGCGCGCCGAGCGCGAGGCCGCGCGCACCGAGAAGATCGTCGAGCAGGGCCTGAACGACGTGAACCAGAACATCCTGCACGGCTACGAGGTCGACCCCACGAAGATGGAGCCGCTCCTCTCGAGGGTGAAGGGCAACCCGTACTTGACGAGCCTGGTCGAGCGGACCATGAACCTCGCCGGCGCCACGCGCTCCTTCCGCCTCGCCAGCCCCGTCGAGCAGGAGGCGATGATCACGAAGGCCGAGACCGCCGCGCGCGCCGAGCCCGGGAAGTTCGACCGCAAGGTGCTGGACGCCTGGAAGGCCATCCGCTCCAACCAGCAGCAGGAGGTCCGCCGCGACCCGGTGACCTTCGGCGTGCGCCAGGGCCTGATCGACCCCGGCTCCCCCGCCGCGCAGCCGATCGACCCGACCAACCCGGCCAAGATGGGCACCACGATCGCGGCGCGCATGGAGGCCGCCACCGCGATCGCCGGCCGCTACAACGTGCCGGTGAAGCCCCTGACCGAGGAGGAAACCAACCTCCTGCGCACCGGCCTGGCGGCCGCCGGCGCGGACAAGAAGATGGAGTACTTCGGCGCGCTGAAGACCTCGACCGGCATGACCCCGCGCACGTACATGGCGGTGATGGGGCAGCTGGCGCCGGACGATCCCGTCACCGCGATCGCGGGCTCGCAGGCCGGCAAGGGCTACCAGGCGAACGCCTCGATCATTGCCCGCGGGCAGGAGATCCTCGCCCCCAAGCGCGACGCGGACGGCAAGCCCGTAGGCGGCAAGCTGATCGCCATGCCGCCCGAGGAGCAGTTCGAGCGCACCTTCACCGAGAAGGCGGGCGACGCCTTCGCCGGCAAGCCCGAGCAGCGCAGCGCCCACCTGCAGGCCTTCCGCGCCGCCTACGCGGCGCTCGCCAGCGACAAGGGGGGCGAGACCGCGCTGAAGGTGCTGGACTCGAACCTCGCGGACAAGGCCTTCGAATCTGTGCTCGGACGCTCCATGAGCTGGAACAGCCGCTCGGTGATCCTGCCCTACGGCTACACCTCGGGCATGTTCAAGGACGGCCTGCGCCTGCGCCTCGAGGAGATGCGCGACGCCGGCCAGATCAGCCAGAACGACATGGACCGCATCTGGGACCTGCCCCTGCGAAACGAGGGCGACGGCCGCTACCGCCCGATCGCCGGCGACGCCGACCTCGTCGACAAGCAGGGCCGCAAGGTGGTGATCGACTTCACCAGCACGCCCTTCCGCACCAGCGGCGGCAACCGCCCGCAGCAACCGTTCGTGAGCGTCGTGCCCCCCAGTGACGCCACGAAGGGCTACTGGGCGTGGCGCAGGGGCGAGAAGTGAGCCTCGACCTCTTCGAGCGCGAGAACGAGGACGTAACCGCCCGCCGCCCCGGTACCTCGATGGCGCAGGTGGATGTGCCCTTCTTCCACAACCTGCTCCCCGGCGGCATGAAGGTCATGGCGGGCGAGCTGGCAAAGGCCGGGCGCGCGGTATCGATGCTGGCCGCCCCGGTCGCCGTGCTGGCCGACGAGGCGCTCTCGGGCTACGGCTACGGCACCGAGATCCAGGACCGCTTTTTCCAGCAGCACGACGAGTTCTTCGGCTCCGCGGTGAAGTACTGGACCCCGGAACCGGGCGAGGTCGGCATGGCGGGCGAGGTCGTTGGATCGCTCGCCGGCATGCTCCCCCTCATCATCGGCAGCGCCCCGGCCGCCGTAGGCGCGCAGGTGCTCTCCCAGGGCGAGGACCTGATCGACAAGGGCGTGCCGGCCGACAAGGCGGTGGGCGTGGGAGTAGCGCAGGCCGCAGGCCTCGCCACCGGGATCTGGATGCCGATCCTCGGCCAGAACCTCTGGCAGCGCGTGGTGCTCGGCGGCGCCGGCTTCAACGTGCTGCAGGGCGCGGTCACCCGGGGCGCAAGCCAGGCCATCCTGGGCGACGACAGGGCGGCCGAGCTCTTCCCCGTCGCGGGCGCGAAGGAGATCACCCTCGACCTGCTGCTCGGCCTCGCCTTCGGGGGCGTGGCGCACCTCTCCCCGCGCATGCGCGCCGAGGGCAAGGACGTCTGGGCGAAGGTCTCGGAGTGGGCCCGGGACCTGCCTCCAGAGCAGGTGGACGCGATCGCGGCGCTGCGCCAGGCCGAGCACCTGAACGTCGAGACCATGCCCGGCAAGCCCCTGGGGCCCGAGGACATCGAGGCGAACGTGAACCGCACTAAGGCCGCGCTCGAGATGCTGCTGCGCGAGGAGCCGGTGAACGTGGAGCAGATGCCCGCCCCCAAGGTCGAGCCCGACCGCGCCCGCCAGGTGGACGCCGAGACCCGTACCGCCGAGCTCGCCCTCGAGGCCGAGCGCGTGCGCACGGAGGAGGGCATCCCCGAGGCGCTGGCAGCCGAGCCCGAGGCCGCGCGCGGCATGCCGGCCGAGTGGGTGGAGGTCGCCAAGCTGCCCCTTGAGGAGCAGCCCGGCGCGATCGGCGCCGCGATCGAGCGCCGGCTCGCCGAACTGGGCGTCGACCAGCGCGAGGCCACGGCGAACGGCGCGCTCTGGCGGGCCTTCTTCGACACCGCCAGCCGCAAGTACGGCGTGCAGGCGGCCGAACTGATGCGGGACTACGGCATCGACATCCAGCGCATGCGCGCCCAGGTGCCGGCCGCGGACGCGGCGCTTGCAACAGGTGGTGCAGAGGGGTATGGTGGTGGCCGTGGACGACTTGAGCAAAGCCCTGGAAACCGGCCCCGAGCCGAAGACCTTCAGCGAACTGTTGCGGGAGGGAGTCCCGAATCAGGGTGGGTTGGCGCAACTCGCATCCGCAGAGGAACAAGCCCTGAGCCGCTCGCGGTCTACCGCGGCTCCGAGCTCGAGCTCGCCCCAGAGCACTTCGACCTAAGCGCCCTCGGGCGCGCCTCGGGCAACCCGAGCAGCGGGCTTGGGGTCTGGTTCACCACCACCAGAAGCGAGGCCGGCACCTACGGCAAGGTGCAGGAGGCCTACCTCGACCTGCGAAACCCGAAGCTGGTGAAGATCGAGGACCTGCCCGGCTTCGACAGCGCCGAGGCCGCGCACGCGTGGCGCGAGGAACTGCGCGCGCAGGGGCACGACGGCCTCGTGGTGACTGCGCAGCACCTGGGCGGCAAGACCCACGTGGTGGCCTTCGACGCGAAGCAGGTGGTGCCGATCGGCGGCCACGGCGAGTACGCGCAGGGTGTGAAGCCGGGCCCGATGTTCTACTCCGAGCTCGCGCGCCAGATCCAGACCGCGAAGATGGACCAGGCGCCGGCGAAGGGGTGGAAGGACTACATCCGCGGCCTCGCCCAGAAGGGCGTGAAGGCCGAGGAGGTCAAGTGGTCCGGCATCGACGAGTGGCTGGACCTGCAGCAGGGCCGCGTGACCCGCCAGCAGGTGTCGGACTTCCTCGAGCAGAACGGCGTGCGCGTCGACGAGGTCATGCTCGGCGGGAAGTCGACCCGCACGATCCACGACGCGCCGATCGCCAACCAGGTCGCGCGCGTGCGGGAACTGGGATTCGAGGTCGAGGCGAATCCGGTTGACCCGTCCGACGTCCTGTTCCGCCTGAAGGCCGAGGAGGGCGACTTCTTCTCCCCATCGGAGATGGAGCAATTCGCCGAGCTCGATGCCAAGGAAGCGCAGGCCGCGCTGAAGAACGCCGACAGCATGGACGCCTCCGAGCGCGCCATCTACGACGAGATGGCCGCCGGCGCCGAGGCGATGAAGCAGGCCGCCCCTATCGCGCGCGAGGTGCAAGCCTACATGGCGCAGATGACCGAGGCGGAAACCCCGCCCAAGTACGGCCAGTACCAGGAGCCCGGCGCGAAGGAGGGCTCCTACCGCGAGCTGCTGCTGACGCTGCCGGAGAAGCCCATCAGCCCGAAAGAAGTATCCGATCCAGTCAGAGGTTCTCACCATTGGATCGTTCGCATTCGCGGCGTTGACGTTTATGTCCCAACCTTCATTCCCAGGGCCAGGGTTAGGGAAGAAGCCGCGGCCTTGTACAGCAAAAACGGCTTAGGGCAATCGGATGCATTCCGGTCAACTCACTTCGACCAGCCCAACATCCTCGCGCACGTGCGCTTCAACGAGCGCACCGACGCCGATGGCAAGCGCGTGCTCTTCGTGGAGGAGATCCAGTCGGACTGGGCGCAGAAGGGCAAGAAGGAAGGCTTCTCGACCGAGCCGGACGAAAACCCCGAGGGCATCCCGAACGCTCCGTTCGTGGGCAAGACCGAGGCCTGGGTCGGGCTCGTGCTGAAGCGCATGATCCGCTACGCCGCCGAGAACGGCTTCGACAGCGTGGCGTGGACCCGAGGCGAGCAGCAGGTCGGCCGCTACACCAGCGCGCTGCGCAAGGCCGTGGACTCGATCGAGTGGACGAAGACCGCGGACGGGATCCACATCAAGGGGTGGAAGGGCGTTCGCGGCCAGGACGAAATGGCGCCTGACGTGGTGCGCCGC
>Ga0172373_10002226_pt1 | contig 30110 bp, 34 predicted proteins | sample Lak10m_2_FD_114546 | JGI IMG/M metagenome (GOLD analysis project Ga0172373, IMG submission 114546) | Freshwater microbial communities from Kabuno Bay, South-Kivu, Congo - kab_092012_10m | ecosystem: Environmental > Aquatic > Freshwater > Lake | place: Democratic Republic of the Congo...
ATTGACTCCAAAAAGTTTCACTATCTACTCGACAACTCCAGGGCGTGTCTACAGGCTGCTGGATCCACTGCTCTGTCATCAAGTTCCAAACCCACTCGTATCCTTCTTGGGGCTGCTCTTGGGGTTTCTCTGTTCTCATCGCTCTCTCCTAGCAATCTGGGTCGTAGTCATACCACTCTTGTGCTTCATCGGGCTCGCCGTCGTCCTCATCTTCATCGCTGAAGCGCGGGCTGAGTTCGTTGGCATCCAGCATGTCACGCACCTCGTCTGTGCTCATCCAATTCAGAGCCGCTGTGAGCAGCAACATGGGGTCAATTATGCCGTCGTCTACAAGCATGAGAGCAAAGTCTCTGGGATCTCGCTTAAAAAGTTCTTTGTCCATTTAGTGCTCCGTTTCGTTAGTGTCTAGCAAGTATAGCACAAATCAATAACCCAGTCAAATGAAAGGGCTTTCGCCCCTCCACTTAGTCCATACGACTGTTAGCGTAGGCCTTCACTCCCAGGTGCTCTCGCAGGAAGCGAGCCATAGCCTCAGCGCCCTCTTCTTTGACGTTGATGCTCTGCACTCCCAAGCCGCTGGGATTCCACATCTGTAGGCCACCGCCATAGGCCTTGCGGAAGCCGTTCTTAAGCAGAGCACGCCCCATCTTAGTGCTACCTTTCTCGTAGACAGTGACCCAGGCAAAGCCGCAGGCATCTCTGTCCCCGTGTGTAGCGAGGAAGTCCTGTGCGGCCTTTTGTGCTACTGCACGACCTGTTTCTACTGCTAATGCTACGATGTCTAAGTTATCTTTGCTCATTTGTCGCTCCGTTTTGTTTAACATGTTCACAGTATAGCAAATTTCGGTAACCCTGTCAACTAAAGGGTCTTTCCCGCTTGTCGTATAAAAGCCACATACTCCTCCAACTCTGCCTGCCGTTGTTCTTCTGCCACAGCCTGGCACTCTGCATTAGCCTGCAGGACGCTCCCGGGCTCAAACCAATCTACAAAGCGATTCATCTCGTATTCGAACTCCATAATGTCTTGCTCAGTCATCCATTCTGGGTAACGCATGTCTGCTCCTTTTGTTTACTGTAAGGCTAGTATACTATAAATCAATAACCCGAGCAAATGAACGGCTATTACAAAGAACACAAGAACTTTTGTGTTCCACCATAGCAGACCGCCATGCCCATAATACGCGGTACAGTGCGGACAACGAACACTGACTACGGGCACTCTTTTTGTGCAATAAGGACAGAGCATTAGTCTCCCCTGCAGTCAGTGTTCAACTCAGGTCGCAGTTCTCTACGCAGTTCTACTTCCCTCCGATGTGCTACTGCCTTGCCTCTTAGCAGTTCTACTACACGAATCTCAATGTTCTCTTTGCTCTGTAATTCACGTAATGCTCTGCATAATGCCCAGTCTTTAGTCTCAGTCTTTGCTCTGTAGAAATGCTTTGCGGCACGACTGCGCACTGACTTCAATACAGTGGTCTCAGTCTTGGCAGTGACTCCTACATAACGAAGCCCGTTAACTACAAGCATGTAGATGATGTGCGTGCGATCTGAGCGCTTCTTGCGAGTTGTTTTTTGCACTGCGTTCTCCGTTTTGCTTAACATGTCATTAGTATAGCAAAATGAGCTCCCGCTGTCAAATTGTGGCTCTTTCACAACACCGACACTCCCTCGTTATGAATCATATAACCTATACTGTTATGAATTATAGTTTATAGTATTTAGACTGTTCGAAATTATAGTATATGTAATCTATACTGTTCGGAGTTGTAGTATATATAACTTATACTGTTAGACTTTATATATACTGTAGTGTTATGAGTTATATACTGCTATGTGTTGTATATACTGTAGAGTTGGTGCCCATAGCCGGAGTCGAACCAGCACACCGTCGCCAGTGGGAGATTTTAAGTCTCCTGTGTCTACCTATTTCACCATACGGGCTACACTGTGATATATGGTGCCCCCTCACGGAGTCGAACCGCGCACCAACGGATTATGAGTCCGCTGCTCTAACCAAGCATGAGCTAAAGGGGCAATGTCTATGTGTCTTAAACACAGTATATTATACGGTATTTATGACCGGAAATCAACCTATTTTGAGCCGTTTTTAGGAGTTTTTAGGCCAAAATGAACAGGTTTTCTAGGGTATTTTTAGTGCGGTGCGTGGTAGGATCAGGATGGGGATGAGAGGCTATGCTAGAATACTCAACCCTAAATTCTCAAGTTTCAGATAGTTTTCTCACAGGTTTCTCAAAGGTTTCTCGCACTGTTTTATCATGCTGATCTCTCAGCATGTGTGTGTAGCAGATCTACCTAGACCCGTACAGCGGGGTTTTCACATATATAGCAGAGTATTACAGCGGGGTATTCACATACTCATGATTAGTGTATATACTACAGCGGGGTATTAGGCTCTGCCCTTATTAAGTTCTGGATATTTGCCCAGTCCTTTATAGATATAATCCAAATACACTTTCTCTAAACCTTTATGAGTAGTGCTACTTACGCAGATAGTCATTCCTTGCACTTGGGTATCGATCTGTTCAATAGGACAGGTTTTTGCGTAGAAACTCACAGTATGTACGGGATTTGAGGTGTAGGGTTTAAGACTTTGTCTACAGTTCTTATCTGTGCTGTCGCCGCCTCGATATCTACCTAATCTATTATCTGAGTTTTTTCTAGGTTGAAGATCGTCATCTCCTGGAATATACAGTCTATTGCCGCTTTCTCCAATTTTGTATATTTTATAATCTACTGTAATAGCATAGACCCAACTAGTATGATGGCTATAGCGAATTTTCGGGCTAATATTGGCATAAAACCAGTCTAGTGTAGGATAATGTTTTATGTCGCAAATGTGTTCAAAACCGTCTTGGAAATAGTTTCTAATATCTAGTCTATCTTTAGGATTAGGCATCATCGTTGTCTACAAGTTATTCTATCTGGTGAACCTGGACATTGTTCTCTAGTACAGGTTTTATATACTATAGTATTATCTGGTAGTCTATCTAACTGTAGGTAGTCTTCATAGGTGCAGTGTGTATCCGCACAACCAGCAAGTAGTTGAATCGTAATTAGGCTGATAAGTATAGTTCGCATGGTATTTAAGTATACACTTTTATAATCAGTCGGTCAATCCTAATAAATATCCTATTATGCCATTACCCAGTTCTGCTCCTATTACCCTAACTCAGATACAAACAGAGTTCAGTGCGGCCAATCTTGCTGCTGCGTCAACTGCTGCTGGACTTGATCCTTTGCCCACCAGTATGTTAGATTTTCTAGGGCTCAGTGCCTATACGCCACAGACTGAAACCTATGTCACGCCCGGATCATATTATTTCACAGTGCGTACTGGCAAGCCCGCCAGTCAGGTTATGAATGTGCTGGCAATTGGTGGTGGAGGTGGAGGTGGGGGCAGTATAGCAGGTTCGGGCTATGATGGTGAACCGGGTGGAAACAGTGGTAGTAGTGGAGGAGGTGGCGGTGGTGGTGCTGTCAGTTATCATATCAGTTCGTCAGCCAATAACAATCTAGTATCAGCCGGAGATATTCTCAGTATAGAAGTAGGAGCAGGGGGCATGGGAGCATCGGGTTTTGAAAGTCTAAACGCATTTGGTCCATTTGCAGGTGAAAGCGGTGCCAGCAGTACCATGTTATGGGGTTATGATTTTTTCAATCCAGCCACATATCAGAGAATAATTTGGAGTACGGGCGGTGTCCAAGGGCGCACGGCCAACAGTAATTATAGATTTGCCAGTGGAAAGTTAACCAATGGCAATGGTGGGGATAGTGGTATTACCACATGGGGGGCGGGGGGTACCGGTGGTACTTCAAACCCTGCCACCGCATCAGACTGGGGTGCTGTTGATGGGTTTAGTGGTGGTGGTGGAGGGGGAGCAGGTGGACAGAGTCCGGAAGCGCCAACTGGAGGTCTAGGGCGTGGTATTGTGCTAACTGGAGTAAGTTCCAGCGTATTTGGTAGGGGCGGTGACGGTGGCATTGCCTTCAACAATAGCAACGGAGCCAATGGTAGCACCTATGGTAATGGTGGGGAGGGAGCCTGTTCCTTGGCCTTTTATAATGCAACCCCTGTGAGTAAGATAGGTGGTAATGGAGCCGGAGGAGGCGTACAGTTTTATGTCTAATTATAGACTGTTAGATGTGGATGTGAGTAGGGGTCGTATGACCGTGGATTACCTAGATGGAGTCTATATACACATGGCCATACCCAGGGCTAATGGTCAATGGTTGACTGGGCCGGATTTTGATAGATATGTTAGACTACAACATCCCACACAGCGTGAGGATCCGGGGGCCGCTTCGGAGAACTACGCAGTATGGAGTGAGGATAGACTATTTGCCGCAGAGAGTCAAACAGGTCAGCAGCCCCAGGATCTGCCCCTAGAAGTAGAAGATCGTGTCATAGCCTACAAACAGTTACAGTTCATGTCCATGGTAGACGCGAATAAGTTTGCAGGCGGTCCTTGGGTATTTGATCAAGAAGGATCACATGTATGGACAGTGCCCCCTGATCTACCCTGGGTGCGTATAGCCATATTTTCATCTGGACAGGCCACATGGGAACTAGGTCCGGGTGTGTTTTGGGGTCGGGGTTGTTCAGTACCCGTGGGGGAGACTGTGTCAATAGAACTGGGTCAGACCACAGTAGTCACTAGTAGTCTTGGCTCTCTCACAGTGGGTTCAGGATGGGGGGCAGCAGGGCAGGTACCCCAGGAATTATATAAGACCATGGCCTGGGGCCATGTGGGTAGACCTGGTGCTGTTATAATCTATTAACGAAATATTCTAATACGTTGTTCTACTAGCCTACTGGGCTCTATGGTAGTCCATGGTCCGTTTAGCACAGGCGTTAACTGTATATGACTACGTGGAATAAAATAACTGTCCACCTTGGTGGGTATAAGGAGTTGATCCGCAAGATTGGCCATTACTGAGTCCACACAGACTAGAACTTCGGCCTCTGTCATTAGGGCGATCCAGTCAAATATGCTCTTGGATTGGTCTGTGATTTCTATCTGTAGATATTCCTGGGGTATATAGGATCTATCAAACTCTGCACGATGATCCGAACCTTCCAGGTGTAGTAGGGCATAGGGCCTACCCTCAGGGTTCAATCTCTGTTTAAGTTCTTGTTCTGCTGCCCTGTCTCTAGTGATACAGTCATTCAACAGCCATTTGTTGAGAAATGGCACGCCTGCTGCTGAGTACTTGATCTGATCAAAGCCCTGTATTTGAAACTCGGGTCTGGCTTGGAGTTCAGGGTGTCCGGTAAGAGCCTGGTAGAGACAGATAATTTCACTGCACCCGAAGTTCCTAAGACGTTGATAGGGCGTGTCATAAAAGTAAGCACCAGGGTCCACAGTGAGTGATATCCATTTTACCCAAGGCACATGATGTTCAACGTGCGGTATGAACTGTTCGGCTATGGGCCAATGGACATGATAGCCTTCTTGACGATAATAGTCTGCAATGGGCAGGGCAATAACAATATCACCCAGGCCCCTGCTCTGTATTATGCCTAATCGTTTAGTCATTTACCCTAGTATAGTTAAGCACATTGCCCGCACCGTATTGAGCCTCTGCTAGCATTTTGGCTTCGTAGTCATTATTGGCCCATACTATAGTATTGGCAGTTTGAAAGTCATTAATTCTAACCCAGATAGCATATTTGTACATGTTGAAATCTCCTATATGTGTTTGTCAGTGTAGTTATATTATATGATCAAAATATTGCGTTGTCAAGCAAAATAGTTACCATTTGGGTGATTGGGGAAGTAGCATTCGTTACGCTCTATGGGTAAGTCAGTGCGACGTTCACACCAAAATTTCTTACCTAGGCCTATGGCTAGAGCAAGGCTTGAACTTTGGTTACCCACAAAGAGATCTGAGCCCGCTATTACCTCTGCCATATCCCGCATAGTATGGGTAGGGTAATGATCTATACTATAGCCCGTGATTTTGACAAAGTCCTGATATTCTTGTTCTAGCCCTATGAACACGCTGTCCTTGGACCAATTCTTGGTCTGCCATGCTTGCGGTAATTGTGGGGGTAGCCATCGATGTGTGCGATTGATCACAATAGGGGCTATACGCCTTGGTGTCCGAACTGTGAGCCAACTGGTATTACGTAGAGAGGCCTGGACCTCTGTATCACGTATGCCGAACACATGAGCATATATGTCTACATAATTACCTGGGTGGTTTACAAAGATCTGCCTAAACCTATCCAGGTTATGAGTAATCTCTACTGAGGGTTGCATGACGTCAAAGCCTGTGATATAGGCCTGCTCTAAGATAAAGTCTTTCATGAACTCATAGTCTGCTAGGGTCAGCCTACCCTGATGAATAGGGTTGGGCCTAGTGCCGTAATAGTGCTGGCCTATCCAGTCTATTTGATCTAGATGTAGGTAAAAGTCACCCCCACCCAGGTGCTTAACTAGGGCTAGGCTATAGATTAGGTCGCCGAAGGCTCCTGAATGTTTAAAAGAATTAGTCATATAATTTATTTAAATACTCTGATAATTATAGTATCAGATATTGACTTTAGTTTTAGACAAAAGTATAATTAACACATAATGAGCATGTATCATCAACTTGACCCCGACCTAGTTAAAGACATAGAATGGACAGGTAGTGTAGAGCATTACGACAGTGCTCTGTATAGCATTGGACCCCAAGATGAGGCCTTTGTGGTTGTAAATCCATGGCTGGAAGATACCAAGCCTTTTTATTATATAGAAGAAGTAGAATTAGGGGAACAGTGTATTACCTATACCTATAAGGGTGAGTGGGTGGCCAAGTATTTTCCCAGGGGGTGGACCTACGAGCAAGGCTATGAAACTAGGGAAATAGAGATGCCACGCAGTATATGGCGTAAGAATCCGGACCTAGATAGAACTATGGTATTTGAGGATGACCCTTTTAATACCTACCAGCCAGACCCCTACGAAGCCAAGTGCGAATTAGTATGGTATATTGACAGTAGGTTCAACCCCCTGGATGATAAGGTATGGGCCATGACTTGTAGGCCCATGGGCGGAGAAATATTAGAACGTAGAGAAATGGGTTATCTCACACCCAAAGTAGATATAGAAATCAACCCTGACCTACCTGACCTAAAACTTGACTTAGATAATTTAATGCCTGCTTTTTGGGAGTTAGCCAACACCACAGTGTGGACCTTAGATCCTGCATGGACCAAGCCTGATAATATATGGGTCGTCCAGATCAAGCCTGCCTATCGTAAACCAGGTGAATGGACCGTTAAAGGCCATATTGAGCCTAAGTTTAGGACTATATATAACCCGGATCTACCTAGGCTAGACTATGAGTTAGAATTGGATTTAGACTGGCAGGATTTGATTTATAGTCATGTATGGTATCTGGATCGTGCATATACTAGGGACTTAGACAAACCTATGTGGGCATTTAAGATCACAGCAGGCCAGGGTCTACCTGAAAAAAATAGAGGTTATATCCGACCTATTCAACATATTGAATATAATCCTGACCTCCCTGAGATGACCTATGATTTGAAGTTTAACATGCAGTATTATGACCTGGGCTATGAACAGGTTTATATGCTTGATCCTAAACACACTAGGGACCTAGCAGAAGAAATATGGGCTGTAAAGATTAGTTACACGGCAAAAACCAAGGGCTCTAAAACGCTAGGCTATGTCAGTCCTAAATTTAAGTTAATAAAAAACAAGTCCTTACCCCCATTAAATTATGACCTGCCCTTAGATATACCCTATTATGATTTTGCCTATGAACATGTATATTATCTAGACCCGATACATACCAAGGGCTTTATAGATAAGGATATATGGGCAGTTAAGGTTAAGGCTGTAAAAAAAGTACAGGGTACTAAAAACCAAGGTTATGTCAAGCCCTTGGTCACTGTAGAATATCATAACGAAACTAGCGATATGGACTTTGAAATTGATAATCTCTGTATACCCTATTATGACCTAGTCTATAATAATGTCTACTACCTAGATCCTGAGTATATCAAGAGTGTTGAGCATTATGCTTTTATCTTAAAGTTTACAGATAAGCCCATTGGATCCAAGAAGTTAGGTTATATCAAGCCTAAAACTCACATACAGATAAACAAGGCAATCAAAAATCTCAAGGTGGATTTTGCCTATCAGATTCCTTATTACGATAGAAACTATCTACATGAATGGTATATGGATTTTCTGGGACAAACAGAAACTAAAATCTGGGCAGTGCGTGCTTGGTTACAAAAAGGTGTAGAAGTAATTAAAGACATGGGTTACCTAGATGTAGAATATCCTAATCACCTTGATGTTATATTCATCAGTTATGATGAAGCGGACGCAGACAAGAACTGGAATAGAGTATTAGAAAAAGCACCTTGGGCAAAGAGAGTACATGGAGTAAAAGGTATATTAGAAGCACATAGAGCGGCGGCAGAATTAGCCACTACTGATATGTTTTATGTGGTAGATGGAGATGCTTATCTTACAGTTGATTTTCAATTTACCTTCCAACCAGATTTGTTTGATAGAGACTGTGTATATGTATATAAGAGTCTAAATGAAATAACAGGGGACTCCTATGGCTACGGTGGTGTTAAGATATTTCCTAGAAACAAGTTATTAAAATTGAGGCAATGGGTAGGGTTAGATATGACTACCAGTTTTTCTAAGGTTAAGATATTAGATGATATCAGTTGCTTCACTAGATATGCCTATGATGATATCAGTGCATATCGTAGTGGCTTTAGAGAAGCAGTGAAATTGTGCTGGAATAGATTTCGAGATCCAGACAATCCTGTACATTTAGCACGATTAGAACAATGGAAGACCAGAGGCCTAAGTAAGGCACACGGGGAAATGAGTATAACAGGTGCCTGGGACGGCGAAGGTTATTTTTACTTCTATAAAGACAAGTACGGTGATAATCTAACCTGGCAAATACTGGAAAAAATTAACAGCAGAGATTATCTTAACACAAGATTTAAGAAGAGATTTAATAAAGAATAATATGGCACTAGAATCTAATAAAAATTGGGTAAACAAGTTGATACCTATCATCAATGAAGTCAGTCCTACATTTTGTCTGGCTAAATGGTATCATACTACCTTATATCTACAAACCGGTGAAACACACAGTTGTTATCATCCGCCTCCACATCCTATTGATGCGAAAGAAATTGCAAGAAACCCTAGTGCCCTACATAATACTTCTATCAAAAAAGAAGAACGTAGAGAAATGTTAAAAGGCATTCAAACAGCCGGATGTCAATATTGTTGGAATATTGAGAACCTAGGTTCAGATTATATCAGTGATAGACATCTAAAGAGCACCAGTATATATACTCCAGATAGGTACGAACGTGCCAGCAGTCAATCACACAAGACTAATTTTAATCCTGAGTATGTAGAAATCAGTTTCGGTAATGAGTGTAATTTTAAGTGCGGGTATTGCCATCCGAAGGCTAGCAGTAGGTTTTATAATGAAATAAAACAATTCGGTCCTGTTGAAACAGTATATAATCATCGTTGTGACATAGACTGGTTAAAGATATACGAACGAGAAGAAGATAATCCTTATGTTGATGCATGGTGGAAGTGGTGGCCCGACCTAAAGAAAGAGTTAAGCATACTAAGGATTACAGGCGGCGAACCTTTGATGCATACCAGTACCTGGAAGTTGTTTAAAGAGATCGCAGCAGATCCTATGCCTCAATTGGAATTAAACATTAACAGTAATATGGGAGTGAAGTCTGCTCTCGTTGATAAAATGATTGACCACGTAAATGATCTAACTGAAAACAATAAGATCAAAGTGTTTAAGTTATATACTAGCATTGATACTTGGGGGCCTAGAGCAGAATATATCCGTACAGGACTTGATTTAGAATTATGGGAACGCAACCTAATTAGTTATCTCAAGCGTACAGGACAACCTATTAGTTTTATGATTACTTTTAACATTCTCAGTGTGACAACATTTAAGAGTTTGTTAGAAAAGATACTTGAATGGAGATCATTATATAATGCATTTAATAGAACTAATCAACCTCAGATGATTAGGTTTGATACTCCATATCTTAAAGAGCCCCTACAATACGACATGAACATTCTACCTAAAGAATATTTTATGCCCTACATGGAAAAGGCCTTAAAGTTTATGGAATCAAATGTTGACGATCAAGATGTTAATAAGTTTAATAGCCTAGAGTTTGAAAAATTTAGAAGGGTAGTGGATTATATGAAAACCACTGTATATCCTGAAGAGAAACTTATTGAAGGGTATCATGATTTTTATAACTGGTTTAGTGAACTGGACCGTAGACGTGGCACCAACTTTAAAAAGACCTTTCCTGAAATGAAAGAGTTTTTTGTAGACTGTAAGAGATTTGCAGATGACAACTGATATAGACTACGCGAATCCGCAAGAATTGATTTCTAATAACAAATCATTTTGTATATTGCCTTGGATGCATCTTTATACTTTTCCGTCGGGCACAGCCTATCCTTGCTGTGTTAGTAAGGTAGATTTGCCTGTTGGTTCTACACGCAAAACAAAACTTATAGATATTGTCAATAGTGACAGTATGAATCAACTCAGATTGGACATGCTGGCAGGTAGGAAAAATCCTAACTGCGAAACCTGTTATCAGCATGAAGAAACTGGTATTCAAACGATGAGACAGGGATCTACCTATCAGTATTTCAAACATTTTAAAACTGATGTTGTAGATAATACCAATGAAGACGGCAGTGTTAAAAATTTTAAGATGCGTTATTTTGATATTAGATTTAGTAATATCTGCAATTTCAAATGTAGAACATGCGGTCCGGACTTTAGCAGTCAATGGGAACAAGAATATAAAAAGAATCAAATCTATGTTCATCCTATACATAAGAATGATAGACCTGAGTTCTTAGGTGAAGTTCTGGAACATATGCCCACAATAGAAACTGCTTATTTTGCAGGCGGAGAGCCTTTAATAACAGAAGAACACTACAAGATATTAGAAGAATTAATTAGACTAGGTAGAACAGATGTTGAATTGAGATATAACACTAACCTCAGTGTGCTTAAGTTTAAAGATAAAGACCTTATCAGTTTATGGAAATACTTTACCAAGCCTATTGATATTGCTGCTAGTATAGATCATTATGGTATTAGGGCAGAATATATTAGGCATGGCACAGAATGGGCTCAGGTAGAGAATAATTTTAGGTCATTAAGGGAACATTCATTTATTAAAATTACAATTAATAGTGTGTTAAGTGTGTTTAATGTATTAACTATAGAACAGTTTTATAACTATCTAATTAAAAATGGCTTATATACTCCTAAGGACAGAAGTTATTCTATATATAAAATGGTAGGTCCTAGCCATCTTAGTGCTCAGATACTACCCTCTGCATTTAAGGACAAAGCCGAACAGAGTTTGAACAGGTTAATCGCTCTAATGGAAGCAATGAAATTTGACAAACCTAACATTGAGCAGATAAAAACTATTTCGGCATTTTTACGCAGTAGAGACTGTTGGGAAGAAGAAAAACATAATTTTAGGAAAGAAGTTAAACTAGTAGATGAACTACGAGGAGAAAAGTTTACCAGTACTTTTCCTGAAATTGCTGATCTTATGTGGATATGAAAAAGTATATCCCTATTAAAAACAAAGAATATCTTACAAAAGAAAGTAAGGTATTCTGTATGTTCCCTTGGATGCACCTGAATGTAACGCCTAAGGGTGATATATACCCTTGCTGTAGTAATAACTATAGCACACCCTACGGCAACACTAAAAAGATATCGCTGAAAGAAGCATTTAATCTAGATGAGATGAAACAACTTAGATTGAACATGCTTAGGGATAAACCTAGTGAGATATGCGAGTTTTGCTACAAACACGAAGAAGCAGGTCCATATAGTTTTAGAACTTATAGTTTAGATCATTGGGCCAAGAGATTCGACGAACTCGTACCTTTTACTAGAAAAGACGGTACCCTTGAAGATTTTAAAATGCACTATTTTGACATTAGGTTTAGCAATATCTGTAATTTCAAATGCAGAACCTGTGGTGCAGAATTTAGCAGTCAATGGGCCGCTGAAAATCGATTGATTAATAAAGACTATCCTATTTTGTTTCATGCCGATGCCAAAGGTAATTTGCTCAAGGAAGTATTGACGCATATTGAACATATAGACCTTGCCTACTTCGCAGGTGGAGAACCCCTAATAACAGATGAACATTATATCATACTTGAAGAAATGATTAGGCAGGGTAGAACTGATATTACTCTAAGATATAACACAAATGCTAGTAATATTAAGTTTAAACAATATGATATTTTAGGACTGTGGAAACATTTTAAAAGAGTAGAACTAAGTTGTAGTGTTGATCACTACGGAGATAGAGCAGAGTGGATTAGGCATGGAACAGATTGGGCTCAGGTAGAAACTAATCTGAAGAAATTTAGAAGTTTAGATTATATAAGTTTTCAAATCAACACAGTGTTCAGTATATTCAATTATCTAACACTGGCAGATTTTTACGATTATATGAAATCAAAAGATCTAGTACAATCAAACGATTGGTATCATAGTTTATACCTTGCTGTTCATCCTAGCCATTATTCTGCAAAGAGTTTACCTAAACTTTTGAAACCTATTGCTAGACAACGCTGCAAGGATTTTATAGACAGGAACGCAGATAGTTATCAAGGCGTGAATAGATTAGTAAGTGATGCTATAGCCTTCGCAGATAACGGTGATACATGGGCAGCAACACGAGAAGAATTTTTCAAGCATACCTTATACCATGATAAAATAAGGTCAGAAGATTTTAAAAAAACATTTCCGGAACTGGAATCAATAGAGGATATGACAGAATGAAAGATGTGGGTCAAATAAAGAAACTTATTAAAGATAGTAAACATTTTTGTGTGCTACCTTGGGTGCATTTTCATTCATGGCCTAACGGTAAAGTAATGCCCTGCTGTGTAGCAGATAGTGAATTACCTGTGGGCCAAATAAAAGGCGAAGAATCTATTATAGAAATGATGAATAGTGAAAACTATAAACAACTTCGCAGAAATATGTTAAATGACGAACCTAGTCCTGAATGTAAACGCTGTTATGACTTAGAATTATTAGGCACCTGGACCATGCGTCAAAGCCATAATAAACGCAGAGGTATGGAATATATTGATTTGATTTCAGATACTAATGATGACGGTAGTATAAATGAATTTCAAATGAAGTATATGGATATTAGGTTTAGTAATCTTTGTAATATGAAATGTCGCAGTTGCGGTCCAGGTTGCAGCAGTCAATGGGCAGAAGAATATGTAAAGAAAAAATGGGGTTATGAACAACTAGAACAATTTTTCGGCATGAAAACGATAGTGGTTAATAGTAATGAAGATCAAGTGTTCATGTCAAAATTAAAACCTTATCTAAAGGATGTAACAGAAGTATATTTTGCAGGCGGGGAAATAATTATTACACCGGAACACTATGAGTGTCTAGACTACTGGATAGCAAATGATCTAACTGAGCAAGTTGAACTGACATACACTACAAATTTTAGTGTGCTTAAGTATAAGAATCGTGACTTGATTAAGTTATGGAAAAAGTTCCCTAATCTTAAGATATGGGCTAGTTTAGATGCAGGTGGTGATCAGGCTGAGGTTATTCGCAAAGGATCTGATTGGCCTAGGATAGAATCAAATATTAGAAAACTCAAAGAAGAAGTTCCTCACGCTGATTTTCAAATCACTCCTACTATAAGTATATGGAATGTGTTTACCTTTCCTGATTTCTTTGATTATCTAGTGGATCAAAATCTATTAGATTTTACTAATCCTAAATGGCAATGCAATGCAAGGTTTAATTTACTAACCTATCCATGGTATGCAAATATAATGATTTTACCTCATGATATAAGGATGCGTCTAATGGATAGATGGGCCGAAAGTGCAAAAAAATATAGTCATAATCAAGATCTTGTTAATTCATTTAAAATGGTTATATATAGTTTAGACCGCGGAGATGAAAATAAGGGCGGCCTAATGGAATTTATAAATTATAATAATGAAGTAGATAAAATGCGTAAGGAAAAGATATTAGACATCGTACCAGAACTAAAAGAGGTTTATGAATGGGTAAAAAAATAATCCCTATAGTAGATAAAAAGTTAATTGCCATTACTTCTAAGAGCAAGTATATGGCGGTTACCTGGCAGGTAAACAATTATTGTAATTTTAAATGCAGTTATTGTAATCCAGGTAACTGGGCTGGTACTGATCTTAATAATGGTAATTTAGGTCTATATCTATATAACTTAGAAGAGATTATAACAAAGTATAAGGCCGCAGGCTATGAACATTTTAAGTTTTTCTTCAGTGGTGGCGAACCTACTGCATGGAAAAACTTTATTCCTATTTGTGAATGGCTCAGAAAAGCATTACCTGCTTGCACACTGGCAGTTAATACTAATTTAAGTAGACCTTTGAACTGGTGGCAGAAATATTATCATTTGTTTGATGATATTGTGGCTAGTTTTCATGTTGAATTCAGTGATAAGAAGCGTTATGAGGAAAACAGTATTTTCTTATGCGATAAGATAAATTACCTTGCTACCAAAATGCTCATGCATGAAGAAAGATTTTGGGAAGTTGTAGAATATGGAGAGTACCTAAAAACTGTAATGCCTAATTATTTTTTAGAGTGGACTCCGTTATTTGATGAAATGACCGCTGAGGCTAAGCCTTGGGAATATAAAGATTCTGCCAAAGTAGAATTTCTAAAGACTCATAACTATGATCAAAAACAAACTCTACTTAAACCACAAAAGCATAATCACTGCGTCAGTTACAACATGTACGATGACGAATCTACTATTCATACAAATAGCAATGATGTTATTATTAATAGGCAAAACTTCTTCAAGGGATGGACCTGTAATGTAGGTGACGCTATTTTTATTAATCCAGTAGGATCTGTTAGTCTGGCAAGTTGTGGACAGGGCGGCTATGTAGGTAATATTTTAAAAGATGTGGAAGGCATAGGTCCTAAAGAAATTATCTGCGGGAAGGAGCACTGTCACTGCGGCACAGACATAATTATCCCCAAACGTTCTCCGGAATATAATGCCTATAATCAATAGCAATAGATATTTTTTTGTCAATACGGATAGTGTGGATTTAAGATCCAGGACTTTTTATGTTAATCTAAAAAAAGATGATCCTATTGAATATTACTATATGGAATATTTTTCTTCTAGAGGATTTCTTAAATTTCCTATAAAAAAATTATTAACGTCCGAAATTTATTATAGAGTTTGCAACGATCCTAACTTCATGCTAATATTGAATAATACGCATGAAGCATTTCATGCTGTGGTACCACACTTATATCATCACATAGGATTAATAGGAGAAATTCCTCCGGAAAAAGTTATTATTGTAAGTGAAAGTGCGGATTTGCATGAAGTTATAAAAACCTATGCAGATGAAAATAATTTTAGACCGTTCAATGTAGAATGGTTTACATTATTTAAAAAAGGTCTCCAGGATGATTTTGCATATCAGGAAAGTTTAGGACCTGTTAATATAAACACTTACCAGCAAAAAAAGTACGAAAAGATTTATTTAAATTTTAACAGACGATGGAGAACGCATAGATCACTCCTTGTGTCGTTATTAGTGGCATCTGGTGTGCTTGATAAGGGATTTGTTAGTCTAGGAAAAAGTGATATGAGTTCTACACTCGGGCATGTTTTCGAAGGACTAGTTAATTTTGTCAAACCTAACCTTTTCCTTTATAATTCACTTGTTGAAAACAGAGATAAAATAAATGACGTAGAATGGTTATACTTAGATACCGATGATCTTGTAACAAATCGTGCCTCACTAGATATTAACACACTAAAATTTTATGAAGATAGTTTAGTTAGCATTGTTTCCGAAACTAATTTCTTCACAGACGGTGAGGTAGGTAGATTTCTTAGTGAAAAGACCTGGAAACCTATTCTATTAAAACACGCATTTATAATAGTGAGTGTTCCTAGGATGTTGAAATTATTGAGATTACAAGGATATAAAACCTTTCATCCTTTTATTAATGAAAGTTATGACGGTGAGTTTGATCCTCTTGCTAGACTGGAATTAATTGTAAAGGAAGTTGTTAGATTAAGTAATATGACATATGTAGAACAACAGGATTTTATTACAAATGTTACTCCTATTGTGGAATATAATCATAAACGATTCCTTAATGATACAAACTATCTAAAGAAATATTATGTTAAAACAGATTGAAAGTTTAGACTTATCGAAGTATAAACGTTTTTTTGCCTTTGGCTGTAGTTTTACAGGTTACATATGGCCTACGTGGGCTGATGTGCTTGCCGCAGAAATGCCGCATACTGAATATTATAATTTTGGCAAGTCAGGGGCAGGGAATTCATTTATAATTTCTAGGCTTGTTGAATCTAATTTAAAATTAAATTTTAATAAGAATGATTTAGTAATCATTATGTATTCTACCTTTTGTAGAGAGGATAGGTATATCAGTAATCAATGGCAAAATCCCGGAAATATTTTTACACAGGGGTTTTATGATAATGAATTTGTCAATAAGTATGCAGATCCTAAAGGATACTTCCTGAGAGATATGAATTTGATGACAACGGCCTTAGGATATTATAATAATTTATTGTGTGATGTAATACCGTTGATGTCAATTCCTTACAACTATCAGAATGAAAATGACCCTTCTATACTACCTATTATAGAAGCATACTATGATACAAAACAGAGCACACCACCTTCACTATTAGAATTAGAAATGAACATGCAGTTTTTACCTCATGGGCATTGTTATCACTGGCATAATGATAAAGAGTTATTTCAAGATTATCATCCAGGTCCTATGAGATATAGGAATTACCTAGAAAAAATAGGATTTCCTTTGACGAATAGGTCGTTGACATCTATTCTAGAGGCTGAGTTCAAATTAAAACAAACTAGGACTAGAAATGAAATTATACAGATTTTTCCTGACTATACAGAAGGTACAAAGAATTATACAAACTGGTGGTAATTAATTAAATACACTGTTAATGAGGATAATATGAAGAAAATCGCAATGATCGGATTAGGTAAACTAGGCTTACCCTGTGCAGAAGTAATGGCAAATCATTATGATATTACAGGCTTTGATATAAATGAAGTTGTATCGGATAAAGTTAGAGTATGTGCCACGATTCAGCAGGCAGTTCAAGATAGAGATATAGTTTTTATTGCTGCTCCTACTCCGCATGACAGTTTATATGGAGGAGAAACACCTACCAGTCATCTTCCTGTCAAAGACTTTGATTATACAATAGTATCCGACATACTCAATGAAGTTAATCGTTATGTTAACAATAATCAATTAGTTGTTTTAATTTCTACAGTGTTACCAGGCACGGTTAGAAGTCAACTACGAAATAAAATTAGCAACGCTAGATTTATCTATAATCCGTACCTTATCGCTATGGGAACAGTCGCATGGGATATGGTTAATCCGGAAATGGTCATTATAGGTACGGAAGATGGTACCATTACAGGTGATGCTGCTGAGTTGATAGAATTCTACAAGGTCTTTATGGAAAATGATCCAAGGTATGAAGTAGGAACCTGGGACGAAGCCGAATCTATCAAAATCTTTTACAATACTTTTATATCTACAAAGATAGCATTGGTCAATATGATTCAGGATGTAGCAGAGGCTAACGGTAATATTGACGTTGATGTGGTCACTAGGGCCTTATCCAGAAGCACACATAGGATTACAGGACCTGCCTATATGGTAGCAGGAATGGGTGATGCAGGAGCCTGCCATCCCAGGGACAACATCGCTTTACGATGGATGGCAAGAAACTATAATTTAGAATATGACCTGTTTGATGCCATCATGAAGGCCCGAGAAGTGCAGGCAAAAAAACTTGCAGAAAAATGTTTATCGTATGGTAGCAATGTCCTCGTAGTAGGTAAAGCATATAAGCCTGCTGTTCCTTATACTAACGGAAGTTATAGTCTTTTGGTAGGTTACTATATTGAAGAATTAGGCGGTAAAGTAGCCTACCATGATCCTAATACAGGCGATTTAGTAGATTGCCTAGATCCGCAATACCAAGTAGTTCTTATAGGATACTGGGAGAAATGGGTAGAAGAACTTAAATTTAATATTCCCGCAGTAGTTGTTGACCCATGGCGTAAGATAACACGCGACCAGCATTCTGGTTTAATAGTGCATTATGGTAACTCTAAAAAAAAGGAATGAGATATCCTAAGGAATATCATTTTGCCCTTTATTATGACTTTTTTGAAATATTTCCTAGATTACTGCCTTTACGTGATAAGATTAAAGTAATCTACGCTGGCACTAACAACCATCATTGTTTCTTAAATAGAACACTATCTGACATAGTTGAAGAGGTACAAGAAGCAATAGAAGAAGGAAATCAGTATTTCATTTTTGATAACTCCTCAGAAACTTTTATGACAGAGTTTTACGAAACTGTAGTTAAAGTTTCTAAGTATTTTCCATCAATACCTACTCATAATTTATATTATGCAACAGGTTGTTTTCCTGTGGCAGAATTATTTTACAAATACTTTAATGGTCCTCCGGAAGTAAACCTATTGTTTAGCGTTAACCAGATAATTAGAGGTATCCGTAGGGTAGAAAATATTAAAGATATACTACCACCTTATGAAGTAAGAATTAAAGAAAAACTGTTTTTATGTTATAATAAAATACCTAGACCTCACAGGATTTTTACTTTTGCATATCTTTCAAAAAACAATTTATTGAATAAAGGTTTCTTCTCTTTTCATGGTAGAAATGATTTTGTTCAAGAAGTTTTTACTAGACCTTACTACCCAACCTGGATAAAAAATGAAATAGCCAAACATATTAAACATTTGCCATATACTTTAAATACAGGACCGTCAAGAGAAAATCCTATCGATATTATAGAAGATGATTTTATACATTTCACTGAGAGTTATTTTAGTATAGTCAATGAAACTACCTGTTTTGAGGATAATAAAACCTTTAATGTTATGATGCAATCTTATATTAATATGCCATTTTTAACAGACAAAACTGTGAAGGCATTTATAATGAAACATCCTTTCATTGTGAATGCCAGTCCACGTTTTTTACAATATCTAAGACAGATAGGATATAAAACATTTCATCCTTATATAGATGAATCATATGATATCATAGAAGATGATAGTGCTAGAATAGATGCAGTGTTTAAAGAGATATCAAGGCTATGTGAAAAAACCCACGAAGAATGGCTAGAATGGCAACAAGCAGTAAAAGATATTGTAGAACATAATTTTCAACTAACTTTTGAAATGACTAACTTTGAACTAAAGAAGGAGCAATATGGATTTTAATTTACGAAGTTTAGCAAAGGAAAATCCTGTAGCACCTGATAGGCCTACAGAAGATATTGCTGATTTAAGACATCGTAGTATGATGGAGGCCATCAAGCCATTTGCCAAGGCCACTGTACAAAAGAATCTTACACCTGTATATGTTGATTATAAAACAAGAAATACAAAACTCGTGTTAGTCTTATGTCCTGAATGGGCTCCACAGTTTCCGCCTTTCAATTTAGCAAGACTTAGCGGTGTGGCAAAAACTGCGGGTTATGAAACACACATAATGGATCTTAATGTTCGTGCCTATAATGAATATAGGAATAACTGGAGACCTAACAAGTTATTACCTTTTAGGCTATGGGATCCGAGTGCGAGTTGGCACTGGTTAGGCGATACATATATGAAGGACATCCATCCTCTGCTAGAGCCGATACTGGAAAATGCTGTACAAGAAATTCTAGCGATGAACCCTCAAATAGTAGGATTTAGCATTTATTATATTAGCGAAGAACCTACAAAATGGATGTGTGCTAGATTAAAAGAACTGGCTCCACATATAAAGATTGCTGTAGGCGGCAGTAATGTACAAAAGAGTTGGTTTAATATTTTTAATTTCTATGACTATGTCGTTAATGGTGAGGGTGAACAGGCCCTGTTGAATATTTTAGAAGAAGTTGAAAATGGTGTACATCATGATAAGCCTCAGTATATAAGTCAACCAGAGGATCAGCGCATAAACATCAACGGACTGCCTATGCCCGATTACGAAAGCATAGACTTTAGCCAGTATGAAATACCTAACGGTGTTAACAGTGAAATTAGTAGAGGCTGTACGGCTAAGTGTACCTTCTGTGAAGAAACACATTTCTGGAAATATAGGCAACGACAGGCAGTAGACCTAATCACAGAAGTAGAATGGTTATACTATAATAAAGGTGTTGATATCATATGGTTTATCGACAGTCTTGTTAACGGCAATCTAAAAGAACTTCGTGCGTTTTGTCTTGCTGTGGCAGCAAAAGATTTAAAAATACATTGGACAGGGTATAGTAGATGTGACGGCCGTATGGACCTTGAATATTTTAAAGACCTCAAGGCTGGCGGGTGTATAATGTTAAACTATGGTATAGAGTCCGGTAGTCAGAAGGTGCTAGACGATATGGCCAAGGGTGTTACTATTGCTGAGATGGAGCAAAACTTTATTGATGGTAAGAAGGTAGGAGTATTTGCTGCCACTAATTGGATTGTGGGCTTCCCCACAGAAGATTTTCAAGACTTTGCAGACAGTATGACATTTTTATGGCGTATGCGTAATGAAAATATTAACAATGTAGGAGCAGGTGTAGGTTATGGGCTAGGTCCTGAAACTATTGTAGGACAGAATCCACATAAGTTTAATGTTAGTTGGCACAAGTATCAGAACCACTGGATCACACAAGACTTTACCAAAGGCGGAACGCATGTTATGCATCGTGTGAAGACTTTTCATATGTTCTTAGACCTAATGAAAGGTTGTACTGATATTCCATTTGGCTATCCGGTACGAGATAATCTAGTAAAAGAACACTATAAAATAAAACTAGATGACCCCAGTCTATTAAGAGATGTAGATTATGAAAAGTTTGATTATAGAATAATCAACCCTAAAATTAGTCCGTTTGCTGATACACTCGTTAATGAGATGTGGCCTTTCTTTAGAATGCTGTGGAAGGCCAGAGGAGGATATGCAGCAGAAGTATATTTTAATCCTGAAATTGATTTAAAAGAGTTTGGTAATCAATACGGTCCGGGTATGCTGACTGCTGTGTATAAATTTACTATTAATCACGATGGCCAATGGGATGCAGACTTTAGTTATGATTTTAAACAGGTACCTAACCCTTATGACAATAGATTACCTAGACCATGGGGACGAAAAGGTCCTTTTTATGCACAGGATTATAGTAGAATGATGAGTAATACTGCTGTAAGAGCAAGACGATTAGCCAAGCCTAGTTGGAGCACAGATACAGGTCGCAGCCAGACTGACTTCGGTGAATTATTAAAAGAAGAAGAATATCTAAACAAACATATTAATTTTACTTTTAAATATCATTATACAGGCAAAGGAGATTGGAGCGACCATAAGAACTTTGCCATTGAAGTGCCCAATGTGTCTGCGGTGATTTTGCCTGAAAAAGAAGCAATGAACTTTGATCAACCTAAATCAAAAAGTGTTTTTATAACCAACATTAAGCGTAAATCTACTGTATGAAAACTTGTATTATATCAGGATGTAGCCATACCGCAGGGTCTGAAATAGATGGAACTGAAGACAGCGCCTACAACAGGTCAATGAGTTTCGGAAATCAATTAGCAAGGAAGTTAGGCTATATGCCTAAAAATATTGCTATTACGGGCGCAAGCAATCAAGGTATCGCTAGAAGTATATTAGAATATTTTAAAAAGAATACAGTTGAATACGATAAAACTTTTGTTCTGATAGGCTGGACAGATAGTACACGCATAGATTTACCTATAGACTGGAACGGTAATTACGAAGACGGCAACAGGGCTGTAGACTGGTATTCTAAGACTGCTAACGACTATCTAAGGGTAAACATGGGTTGGCCAGGTACATTTGAAAGAGAAATGCGTATGATAAAGAATGCTCAGGATTTCATAGCGCATAATACAAGTTATTTAGAGATAGTTTCTGCCAACTTGGTTTTACAGATGCAATACTTTTTTAAATTACACGGTATTGAATATCTGATGTGTAATACACAGCATGTCTGGAGTCCTGCTTATCAATTAAATTTATATTTTGACTTTTTTGATAAAACTAGATACATGGATTTTTACGAAAACGAACAGTGCTTTTATTGGAAATACAAAAACTTAGGTCACGATAATCCCTCAGCCAAATACGGACATCATGGTATAGAACCACATACCTTGTATGCTGAAGAATTATATAACTTTATGCAATCTAATCTACTAATTAAATGATTACTGTTAATAAAGATGCATTTAGCAGCGGACAAATCGGCAGCAAGTTATGGCTTGTTGAACAGTTAGAAAAATCCTTTGAAAGCATTGATAGTATATCAATCTATGGCGGATGGTATGCTGTAACGGCTTTTTTATTACTCACTAGAAATAATATAAAAATTAATAAAATTAAAAGTATAGATGTTAACCCTGAGTGTGAATCAGTAGCAGATATGATTAACGAATTTTATGTGTGGCAGAATTGGAAATTTAAAGCCTTTACTGCTGACTGCAATAAAATGCTATATGAACCTGCGGATCTAATTATTAATACGAGCACAGAGCATTTCGACTCAACGGCATGGTTTGATAATATTCCTGAAGGTACCTGTGTTGCACTTCAGGGTAATAATATGATACATGACGACCACTATAGTCAGTTTAAAAGTCTAACTCATTTTAAGAAAACTTATAAATTACAAAATTACTTGTTTCTTGGGGAAAAGAAGTTTAAATACCCTAACTGGTCATTCACTAGATATATGAGCATAGGAATCAAATGAATTTAATTGCTATCCCTACACGATTTAAAGATAATTTTATTAATATTCCCAACAGTGAAATATTATGGACAGATTGTACTAGATCTAAAACTTTATTCGAAAATGTAACTAGATGCGGATTAGAAATAGAATACGCTCTACTTGATAACGGAAAAACTATATTATGGACTAACACTCCTAAATATACAACTGCTTGTATTATATGGGATGATTGTGACATAGATCAGTTTACTACTGCGTTAACAGCGTGGGAAAAACCTCGTGGCGATGAAATAATTTTTAACCAACTCCATATGGACCACCCTCGTGGATGGGCCATAGGTAACCCCAGGTCTATTATTAAATGGGCAGCATGTGCCCTTACATTAGAATATTTAGATGCTAATTGTTTTCCTGAACCTAAAAAGCAGGATAGTTTTCAATATCCAACTTCTCGGTTAGTATGGCTTGCTTATAGAATAGGTTTAAAGGTTTATGGCATACACTAGAAAAAATTGTGTTTTTATAAGAGGGGCAGCAAGGACCTGGAATTACTTAAAACATAATTCCATCGCTGTTTTACAAGAATACTACAATAATCCGGATTTTTATGTACTAATGACAAACAATGGTACGGTTTCATTAGAATCTTTACAGCAAGATTTTAATGGAGTTAATGCAGTTTGTATAAAACTTATTTCTCATAATGAAATTGTGCCGTTTGGTATAGAAACTAATAGCACCGGTTGTTTAAAATGGCAGGACTTTAGTACCAATTATTGGAGAATGGCTTGGTATGATTATGTTCTTGAATTAGAAAAAAGAAAGTATGAGATTGAAAACAATATAAGGTACAGTTTCACTCAATTTGTTCGCCCTGATTTGTTATTAAGAGCAGGAACTCCTCCCGAAGTCGATGATATGGTCCAGGACCTTCATGGAATAGTTAGCGATAATGTGTATAATATAGACACAGATAGTTTTAGAGCCAATGACATAGTTTATGTGGCAGGTTCTAGAGCAAGTACAATACATAATTTCAGATATTTTGATAGTTATTATACAGATGGGATACCCAATCAAATGGTTATAGGCGACCCTGATAAAATAGCCGAATATCTATTTAGAAATCATATAACATTTCCAAAAAAAACTTTTGGTGCGCCCGGCGGTCCATTCTTGCGACCTAGTAGTGTAGAATATTATCAAATTATGCAAGGAAATTTAGATGTTTCTCAACTCTATAAATTACAGGAAGAATGGCAAAATATGAATGTAGAACAAAGACAATATCACTGCGATAAGGTAAGCATATCACATTTAGATTATAGTTACAGATTATGAATAAAATAGCAGTTATTTTTAGGGGACAGATGCGTACATGGAAATATCTATGTGAGCATAATATTCGAGTTATTCGAGACAGTTGTAAAAAAGATATAGATTGGTATTTTTGTTATCCTGAAACCACAACTACAACCAAAGAAGAAATATTATCCTTGTTTGATGCAAATGAAACTGTTAAAATTAATGTGGTTAAAGACGAAAACTATGCTTTGTACGGAGAAGGAAACAAAGGGTTAGAATGGAATAAATTCGGGGAAGCATATTTTAGACAGGCATATTTTGAATATCATGCAGGAGTTACAAAGCGTCAGCATGAACTAGAAACCGGTATTCGATATATTAATACATTTGCCATAAGGCCCGATTGCCTTTTATATCCTGGAGATTTTAAAAACTATCCATTATCTTGCGAACTGAGCGGGTATATGAGGTCAGAAGAAACAGCAGGAGACCTAGTAGGGGCAGATTTTCATTATGTGGCAGGTGACAAGGCCGCTAATCTAATGTCTATGCGATACCTAGATACTTTCTTCACTGATGGATTCAACCAGGCTAGACATGCAGGAGATTTGAACCTGCCACAATATTACATCAGATCTAATTTTATAAGTCAAAATGATGAAAAGGCTTTTTTTGGCTACAGGCATATAAGACCTATACACATACCTTTTATGCAGGACCTACAACAATTTACGGATAATCTTGACCATTTCCTGGAACTTTTAGAAGTTTGGAGACTAACTGAAATATCCGAACTAATTAGAATTTGCCAAAATTATGCTATAGATATTAGAGATTATTCATTAAAACTATAAAATTTATTCAAAACCATTGATTTTTACCGCATTTCAGTGTAATATTACATCTGCTGTATAATTATTCTTACCGCTAACGAGAAAGGAGGTCAGAAATGACTGAAATTACGCTAGACAGGGAACATACAGGAAAGAGCACCAAGAAACGGGTCTCTGTAGTTCTAGGTGTTCTTATGATGTTTATAGGACTTTACTTTTGTGTGAATATGCTGACCTGGGCGGTTAAGCATAGAATAGGCACAGTAGAGTCAGTTGAAATTAATAAAATCACTGCTGAAGTGAGAGAAAGACAACTAGGTTGTCTTGCTAAAAATATCTATCATGAAGCAGGCTCAGAGCCATTTGAAGGCAAGGTAGCGGTGGCTCAGGTCACGCTTAACCGTGCTAACAGTGATGGACTCTTCCCTGGCGATATTTGTAAGGTTATCTATCAAAAGAATTTCTTCTACGATAAGGTATTATGTCAATTTAGTTGGGTTTGTGATAGAAACGTAAACTTTAAACCAAAACATCCTGAAGTTTACGAGGAAAGTATGGAAGTGGCAAAAAAAGTGCTATTAGAAGGGTTTAGATTGCCTAGCCTGACCCATGCACTGTATTTTCATGCAGATTATATCAATCCAGGATGGAAAAGAGAAAAGGTGGCCAAAATTGGACGACATATCTTCTACAAGTAAAGTTGAAAGAGCAGTCGGCAATGTAGGCAATTTTATTGCACACATTCCTACACATACATGGGAATTCTTAAAGAATCATTTCGGCAGAATTAGTGCTCATACATTAGGGTGGCTGACTATAGTATTATTGCACTTTGCTAGTATTCCTACTCTGTTGGCAGTTCTTATGGCACAGAATGATAAATTGCCTCCTGTTGACCTTATGATATTTGTATGGAGTGGTTTGATAACTTTCTTTTTCAAAAGCCTAATCGAACGTAACTTTTTATACATTGCTACTATTTGTTTAGGCTTTGCTGCTCAGACAGTGATAATGAGCCTTATAATGTTTAAGTAAGTCTTACTACTTCTGCCTTACCAAAATTACGCTTTCTACCAAAATATATATTTTCTAAAAAACTTTCGAAAGTTAAGTTTACCCTATCGTTATATAGAAATTTATATGTCGATGGCTTTTCTAAGTCTTCGTTAAAATTCAAATAACCCACGAAATCGTTTGCAAATGAATATTGCTTAGGATAACTCTTAAGGTCTCTAAAGTCTATCACATAATTACGCTGAAAATTATAAAGTTCCAATTGTAGTTCTTCTTCAATATAGTTCTTGCTGTCTAGAAAGTCTTTTATCAGGCCGAACATATGATCCAGTTTGTCCTCATGATATAACTTTAATGTTGTACTATGAAATAGATTCCACCCATGTATTTCAACTTTACCTAAACTGGGATAACCTATTCTACCTTCGTTGAACCATTTTATAAAGTGTTTTGTTACAGTAGATTCTTCTTTGGCAAACCATTCATCCTTGCAGACAAACTGGTAAAGTTCTTCATAAAAGTCTTCATAGGCTATATCTTTATACTTGTTTAAAAATCTTGCTATGTATGTGGTTAATCCGTTTATATGAAATGTCTGTATGAACCAGTTAAAGATTAGACATTCCATCATATCTTCAAAAGGCATGGATTGAGTAGACTTTACAACTTCAACAGATTCTGCTATTTCACCTGCCATATAACTACCACTCATATAATCATAGACAGGTACACTTTGAATTTTATATAGTTTACGCTGAACAAGATTCATTTCGGCATTTTCTAATAACTGTGCCTGAAAGATGTTTATACCTGTGTGATTGCCTGCTCTAAATATATCAAATAAATTCTTCTTCCAGGTTTCTTTAGTTTCGCCTGGTAAGCCTAAAATTACCTCAGTATATACTGGTACATTATTTTTAGCACAAATGTCAAATATCTTGTCTATCTTATGCTGTGAAAGATTCTTACGCTTAATGTTCTCTAGTACATCAAGATCCATGCTTTGTACACTAACTGTTAGTCCTTGATTATAGTTCGGACTCTTTATTATCTTGAATACTATATCAAAGACTTCGGGCTTTTGATCCTTTGCCCAAGCCATGCTGAAACTATAAGGGTACCCGTATTTGGCCTGTACTTCTAATAACTTATCAGCAATTAGATTATCTCTCTCAACAAACATACCGAAGTTAGCATCACAAAAGGTAACAAAGCCGCACTTGTTCTTCCCTGCCCATTCTAGTTCAGCAAATACCTTTTCCAGGCTAAATTTTTTAACCTTATTATAGGTTAGACTACCCCAGTCACAGAAAGTGCAGGCATATGGACAACCTCTATTCGTTTCAATGGTCATGTTCCATTCAACACCAGTAGTTTCAGCCATGACTTTATCAAATATACCTGTAAGGTAAGGACTCGGTAAATCTTCTAAGGACTGTATTCTGTCTGCATCTGGTGTATTAATTGCTTCACCATTTTGATTTATAGTTAGACCTTTTATAGTGTCAAATGGTGCTCCGACCAAGAAGGCTTCGAGTAGGTCTTTAAATATTATTTCGCCTTCCGACCTTACTATTAGATCGATAAACGGTAACTTAACAAACACATCTTTTTTCGTATGCGGCATTTCTGGACCACCGAATATTATTAAGATGTTGGGATTTATTTCTTTTAACTGTCTCGCCAGTTCGTAGTTATAGTTCTTATTCCATACATAGGCACTAAAGGCTACGATGTCATCATTGCGTAATCGTTCAACGGCCTGATGCATAGGTTCTCTACTCCACATGATGTGGTTTAGAGTATATGATTCTTTTAGACTAGGAAATTGTTGTATATAGGACCATAAAACACCTACACTATATGGCAAATAGTAGGCATTAAATTCTTTAGGTCCTTGTTGATAATTAGGCTGTACGAGACTTATTCGTTTCATACATTGAAACTTTCTCCACACCCACATTTATTTTTTTCATTTGGGTTGGTAAATTCGAAACCTTCATTAAGACCTTGTTTTACCCAATCCATTTCTAGACCATTAAGGTAAACTAGGCTGCGGCCATCTACATATACTTTGACACCGTGATTTTCATAGACAAATTGATCACGAGTCACAGCAGGATTGTCCACATATTCTAACACATAGGCAAGTCCGCTACAGCCTGTGGTCTTGACTCCTACTTTTATGCCTATACCCTTCCCTCTCCGCTCAAGGTTGAATTTTACCTTCGCTGCTGCACGTTCAGTTAATGTGATCATTTTAAAGACTCTATAAACATATTTAAATCACTTTCCCATACTATAGTAACTATATATCCTAATGATTCTAAATATAATTTCCTTTGCTCATCTAATTTTCGTCTTTCTTTAGCCGTCATTTTAAAATAGGGATGAATAAAATCGTCGGGATAAATCTTAGGGTTACAATGCCAATAATCTCCGTGAATTTCTATTATATGTTTTTTTTCTTTGTTAATAAAATCAACGTTATAATAACCAATCTTAATATTATTTTCATACCCTACAAGGTATGGCAATACTTTTTCTTCTAAACTGCTCCTCTTCGCCTTCAATAAAGTTTCATTGTTTTTCGACATTGAGATAGAATTTTCCAACCTCCTTCTGTTAGCAACTTCTTTTCCGTAAATCTCATCCCAAGATTTTCCCTTAAACCTTCCTTTATTTGCCTGTCCTATTCGTTCTTTGGCAACGTCGGGTTGTTTTTGACCGATTCTAGGATGCCCTTGTTCACTCCAGCGCCTTGTTCTTTCTTCCATTGCTTTTTTTAATTTTTCCTGATATAAAGGATTTCTTTTTTGTATAATACTTTTTTGACGTTGAACTTCTCTTGCAGCAGGATCGCTAAATTGTTTTATTGTGTTCCTCCGTGCTAGATTGTTTTTGCATTCTTTAGAACAGGTTCGAGCAGGTCTCTTTTCATTTTTAGGAAAAAAATCTTTATTACATATTTCACATTTTATCATACATTGCCCCCTATAATTATTTATCTAATAAACTTTTATAGGGGGTATTTTACGGCTTTACACTCTATATTAGGAAACTTTTACAAATCATGCTTCTTTTTGTAATCGTCGATCGCAGCCTTTATCGCGTCCTCTGCTAATATAGAGCAATGGATTTTACCGGCGGAAGAGCCAGTTCTTGAGCGATGTGCGTATTCTTAATGTGGCCAGCCTCTTCAAGAGTCTTGCCTTTAACCCATTCAGTAACCAACGAACTACTAGCGATTGCACTGCCGCAACCATAAGTCTTAAAACGAGCGTCTTCAATAATACCATCTGCGTTCACTTTAATCTGTAGTTTCATTACATCACCGCAGGCCGGGGCCCCAACCATGCCCGTTCCTACACTGGTATCGCCTTTTTCAAAACTTCCTACATTACGGGGGTTTTCATAATGATCAATTACTTGAACTGAATAAGACATAATTATCTCCTTATTATGGACATTATTTATTGTAGCATAAAACTAGGGATAATTATATATTAGTTGTTAGTTAGGAGGAATTAAATGATCAACATTTCAGATACGGCTAAAAATAAGATAGCAGAACTTCTTAAAGAAGAAAATGACCCTAATCTTAACTTACGTGTTTTTGTTCAAGGTGGTGGATGTTCTGGATTTAGTTATGGATTTACCTTTGACGAAGACAAGGCAGATGATGACTTTGAAGTTGCATTAGACGGTGCTAGGTTACTCGTGGATGCAATGAGCCTAACCTATCTATCCGGTGCTAATATAGACTATAAAGATGATTTAACAGGCAGTCAATTTGTAATTAATAATCCTAATGCAACTAGCACCTGTGGATGCGGTAGTAGTTTCAGCGTTTAAAGATGCGGCCCTTCCCTGCTTACTACATCTAACATTTGTTCAAAATCAAGTAAGCATAATTTAGCGCCTAGATGATAGGTCTTATCACTGACTAGAGAAAGGTCTTCTATACCCAAAAT
>Ga0172373_10002227_pt1 | contig 30108 bp, 24 predicted proteins | sample Lak10m_2_FD_114546 | JGI IMG/M metagenome (GOLD analysis project Ga0172373, IMG submission 114546) | Freshwater microbial communities from Kabuno Bay, South-Kivu, Congo - kab_092012_10m | ecosystem: Environmental > Aquatic > Freshwater > Lake | place: Democratic Republic of the Congo...
GACAAGGACGGCGTTTTGCAGGACGTCCATTGGTACGCTGGCATTGTTGGCGGATCATTCCAGGGGTATACCATCGGGAACGTGATGTCCGCACAGATTTTTGAGGCTGCCCAGCAGAAAGATGCGAGCATTGCCCCTGCGATTGCACAGGGGAACTTCCAGCCGTTGCTTTCGTGGCTCCAAAAAAATCTCTATGCTACCGGTCGGCGCTATGACGCGCCGACGACCCTCAAACGGGTCACCGGCCAAGATTTGAGTGTCGAGCCGTACTTCCGCTATTTGCGGAGCAAATACGGCGAATTGTACTCATTGTAGGCGCCGCGAAACAGCACACTCCCCACAGCCGTACCGCTGTGGGGAGTGGTTTTTTGTATCAGTGCGGGCGACTGCCGAATGATTCGTGTTCTCCGGATGCGCAATGGAGCATGCTAGGTGTCAATGACTCCGTAGTGCCTGCTAATGAGTTTGACGAGATCGCGACTCGTGTCATGACTATCAACCACGGAGTGCATCCGCGTCTTGGTAAATCCGACGGCGATGCCAGACTCGGGATCCGCATACCCAATTGAACCGCCAGCGCCTGGGTGGCCGAATGCGCTCAAGCGGGGTGGCATTTTGTTGTTGACGCCACCGAGCCAAAACCCGAGACCGAATTCTGCTGCGTACCCCAGTGTTTGGTCGAGTGCTAGACGTTGCACGGAGGTCGCCTGTGCGATGCGCGTGGGTGGTAGTAAGCGCACGCCATCCACGCCCTCACCAATCAAGCTGGCATACACACGCGCAAGCGAGCGGGCATTGACCATCAAATTGGCCGCAGGCTGTATGCCGCGTTGATATGCGGGATGGTTCGCCACTCGAGCCGGATCTGACCAAGTGCCACTGCCTGTGATGTGGGGAAGATTGTGACAAATGCGTGCGGCATGTGCCAATTTGGCCTCTGGTGGCCCAAAAAACAGATTGTTGGTGCCCAGCGGTTGATTGATTTCGTCGCTGACAAATTGCGCAATGGTGCGCCCATCGACACGCCGGAGTACCTCGCCGAGTGGCCAGCCGTAGGTAAGACCGTGATAGGCAGGGATGGCGCCAGGTGTACTTTTGAGTGGCATATCTGCGACTTTGGCGCACATGAGTTGCCAATCACCGAGCTCTGCAATGGTGGAGTCCGGTGTGTCTGGGATGCCGGCGGTATGCGAGAGGAGATGACGAATGGTGATCGCATGCTTGCCGTGTTTGCCGAATTCGGGCCAGTATCGTGCAACCGGATCATCGTAGTCAATCAGGCGACGTTCGGCAAGCATATGCATGGCTGTCGCCGTAATGCCTTTGCTCACAGACCAGACGAGGACTACGTCGTCTGCGTCAAGCGGCTCTCCAGCGTCGTTTTTCTGACCGATGGTCACATCGATGATGCAGTGCCCGTTGCGATAGACGCAGAACTGCATGCCCTCCTCGATGCCGTCATCGACCATGCGTTGCATGTGTTGCTACACCAGCGCTTGCAGTTGATGATGCATAGTCATGACGTATGTCTACACCTCTGGTATGCCAAGATGGGTGCGGATTGCGTTGGCGACGACTAGGCCAATTGGCGTTGGCTCCACGTCGGTGACCATGCGCGTTTTGGTGAGACTGAAAGCGAACTGTTGGTCGGGATCCGCAAACGACATGGAACCGCCCCAGCCACCATGCCCGAATACGCCGGTGCGATGCGACATGGGCGACGGGTTCTCGTAGTCGGGCAGTTGGTAGCCCAGCCCCATGAGCATCTTGAAGGCCACTGTGGCGTCGACGGCGGATCGTTGTACGCTTCGAAGCATGTCGACACGGCGAGCCGACAACAACCGGATGCCGTCCACCCCGTCGCCGACCAGTGACGCATAAACGGTAGCCAGTGCGCGGGCGCTTGCCATGACATTGACGCCTGGGATGGCGGCTGCGCGGACGTCGTGGCGGTTGGCGAAGTGGTGCGGTGCGTCTGCCACCTCTTGGTTGCCCACATGATCTGCGTTGAGGACGGCGTTTTTGGCGTCATAACTCAGATCTGCGCACATCTGCTGGTGTTGCGCGGGCAAGCCGATGTAGAGGTCGGTGATGCCCAGCGGAGTGCAGATTTCGTCTTGCACGTAGGTGCCAATTGGGCGTCCGTCGACCCGGCGGATGAGCTCACCGAGCAACCAACCGTAGCTGACCGCGTGGTATGCGCTGACTTCACCGGGGTACGTCTGGGGCACCATGGCCGCGAAGCGTGCACACATCGCATCCCAATCGCACATTTCGGCGGTGCTCACGGCTGGCATGTTTTGCATGCCACTCGTGTGCGTCAACAGCTGCCGAATCGAGATGAATCGTTTGCCGTTTTGGGCGAACTCCGGCCAGTAGCGACAGACCGGGTCGTCGTAGGCGATGAACCCGCGTTCGGCGAGTTGGTGGATGGCCAACGCCGTGATGCCCTTGGTCATTGACCAGCCAAAGATGAGCGTATCCGCGGTAAGTGGGTCACCGGCCGCATTGCGTACCCCAGCGCTCAAGTCGACGATGCGCTGGCCGTGATGGTAGACGCAGAGCTGTAGCCCTTCCTCTACGCCGGTGTCGATGTACTGTTGCATCACCGCTGCAATGGTTGCTGAAAGCGACATGTGCACTCCTTCCTCGTGGTCATATGACGGGCGACCGATACAGAACCTGCTGCCCCACCCGAATTTCGCAATCCACTAAGTACGGTCGGATGGCAGTCAGATTGGGCGAAATCCCCAGCCCGGGTGCTTGGGGCACATGAATGTACCCGTCCGCATCGGGGAGCAAGCGCTCGTGTGTCATTTCTACGGCGAGCGATTTGAGTTCGACGGGATACTCACAAATAACATCGTCGGCGAGCCCCGCATACGGTTGCAACGATGCACTGAGCGCAAGGTGCGAAGTAAAGGTGTGATTGACGTAGGTAACCCCTTTGGCATGTGCGTACTGCGCCACCTGATGTGCGGTGCTGATGCCACCAATGCGCCCGGTGTCGATTTGCACATAGCCGATGTCTGCGTAGTCAATCATGTGTTTGGCCATGTAGTAGGTGTGGCATCCTTCGCCACCTGCCAACTTGACGGCGCCCGCTTGTTTGGCCAAGTCCGCATATGCGGTCAACGCTCCCGACAAAAACGGCTCTTCGAGCCACGTAACGTGACACGCCTGGAGTGCAGCCAAACGCGCCTCGGCGGTGGCGACATCGTCAATCCACACGGTGCCAGCATCGATGAGCAACACCCCTTCTGGACCTAATCCCTCGCGGGCAGCGTATACGTGGGCCGCATCACTGGCAACATCGCCGAGTCCATATGGCCCCCAGCCGAATTTGGCAGCGCGAAAGCCAGATTGGCGCACGCGTTGTGCTTTGGTGAATGTCTCGGCCGGTGTGTCGCCAAACAATTGTGAGGCATAGGGCAACTTGGGAAAGCTCCGTGGGGAGCCGAGAAGCTCAAACACGGGGGTGTGTAGGCGTTTGCCGAGGAGGTCCCACAGCGCAATGTCGATGCCTGAGAGGGTGTGATCGGCTTGAAGGAGGTCGAGACTGTTGGCACGGACACGCTGGTTGATGCGCGTGATGTCAGCGATGTCGTTGATGGGCATGCCGAGTACCGATTCACGCACTGGTTTGCAGGCACTATGTGACATCGGGCAGACAAGACTCGCAATGGAAACGAGCGGCGAGGCCTCGCACTCCCCCCAGCCCACGGAGTCGCCCGCTTGCACGCGTACGAGCAGGGCATCTTGGCTGCCGTCGCCGATGTCGAGGACTTCGGGCATGGCCAAATAAAAAAAGTCTACGCTGTCGATTTTCATCATCGTTTCTTCTGCTAAAAGTAGCGTTGCGTGTGCCGATTATAGCACGGCTCCGTCTACGTATTGACAATTTACTACTTCACCCGTAGGATAGGGGCGCGGTAATTCACACATGCGAAAGGTATTCCCATGAGCATACTCGTCCGCGAAGTGGTGGCAGGTGCGGTGTTGAGTGTACGGATTAGCGATGCTCAGCCTCGCCAAGTGCTGATTTGCCATGAGAATGTAGCCGTTGTTGATGCAACGAGCGCACTCTTTGCGGTCGAAATCAACGGCGAACGGTATACTGCACAGTCGCCCGCTCTTATGCTCGGGGCCGTTGAGCACACGACTGTGATGCCGGGACACCACCGCACACGCCTCTCCTTTCATCATCATACCGCAGCCTGGCATGTTGTCTCTGTCATCGATACGTTTGTTGATACAGCGGTCATCGAAAGTGGCCTCGAAATACACAATCACAGCGCGCAACCCCTCCGTGTGACGCGCATGGACGCTTGGGACGTCCTCCTCCCCATCGGCTCGTACGAGACCATGGCCTATAGCAGCGGTTGGGGGAGTGAATTTGAGCCGGTCCGTCACCGCTTGACCGCCGATTATCACATCCAAGGGCGTGCTGGTCGTTCGTCGCAGGGGATGAGCCCTGTGATTACGCTGTGGCGTGATGCACGCTTCAGCATGTTGACGACCGTAGCGTGGTCGGGGAATTGGGCCATCGACATGACACATCAAGCAAACGGCGCGTTTCGCTTGTCCGCTGGCATCAATACTTGGGCTTTTTGGAGCGATGTTGCTCCTGGGGCTTCGTGTAGTGCGCCAACGGTGGTCACGGTCTTTGGCAACGGCGACGTGGATGGGATGGCGCAACAACTGGCGCGTGTGGGTCAGGCCCACTGGTACCCGCACAATGCGCTTGCAGACGCGTTGCCCGTGGAGTGGAACCACTGGTGGACGTACGAAGATCGTGCCATCAACGAGACCACCTTCAAAGCGAATGTTGATGTGGCCGCCGAGTTGGGCTTTGAGGTGTGCGTGGTCGATGCTGGCTGGTTTGGTCCAGCAGATCCGCACACGCACTGGTACCAAGTGCGCGGTGATTGGCACCTAGTCAATACGACGCGCTTCCCCTCTGGAATGCGGGCACTCTCCGACTATGTACACGCCAAGGGCATGGCATTCGGGATTTGGTGTGAAATCGAAGCGCTCGGGGTCAAAGCCGAAGTCTCGCACCTTCATCCCGACATCGTAGCCCTGCGCGACGGCATTCATGCTGGCTACGTGTGTCTCGGGAGTCAAGCTGGTTGGGAGTTTGCCTTCAACACGCTGGATCGCATTATCGGCGAGTACAACGCCGATTGGGTCAAACTCGACTTCAACCTCGATCCGGGCGCTGGTTGTAATCGCACCGATCACGGCCATGGTGCCGGAGACGGGTTGTTTCACCACTACCAGGGCTACTACCGCCTGCTGACCGCCATTCGTGCCAAGTACCCGCACGTGGTGCTCGAAAACTGCTCTTCCGGGGGATTGCGCATTGACCTAGGTATTGCCAAGCAGACCCATATGGCGTTTTTGAGCGACCCCGATTGGCCAGTCCACAGTTTGCAACTCTTTTGGGGCGCTTCCACCTTTCTTGCGCCAACCGCTATTTTGCACTGGAGCTTCGGTGAGTGGGGATTTGCCGATCATCCCGATCAAACTTTTGATCCGCGTTCGCCGAATCTGACCACGGCACAACTCGACTACTACACGCACATCAGCATGCTCCACCGCTGCGGGTTTTCACAGGGGCTGCCCGATTTGCCACGCTGGGTGGCGGAACGCTATGCCGCCCATATCCGTGAATACCAGCAGGTGGTGCGCGAATTTGTGTCACGAGCCACGTTGTATCGCCTGACCAATCAACCACGTCGTGATCGTACGTGGGACTTGTTTGCGGGGTTCCAGTACGTGTTGCCGGGAGCCGACCGCATGCTCCTCTGCCTTTTTCGTTTGCCCGGTGCCAAATCACAAAAACGGTTCTACTTTGCAGACATTGATGCAACCGCTACGTACCGTTGTCGCTGGCTCGGGTCGCAGCGCGTGGAAACATGGCAGGGCACGGATATGGCCGGTGGTGTGATGATTGCTGATTTGCCTGAGCCCGGCTCTGCCTTCATCTTGTGTGAGCGCATCACCGCACATTGACAGTCTGACAGGGCAATGGTATAATCGCCCTATACCGTGAATATAGTTCATATATATGAACAAATAATACTTCTACCGGCAGAGAGCGGATAACAGAGAGGTTATCGATGGCAGGTACCACTGTGGCAGCGGTACAACCGAAGCGCAAGGGATGGCGTGAGCGGCGCGAAGCGCTCCACGCCTATGTGTTCATGTCTCCCGTCATCTTGGGGTTGTTGATATTCACGTTAGGCCCCATTCTGGTGTCGTTGTTTTTGAGCTTTTCGAATTACAATCTGCTGAATGACCCCAAGTGGATTGGTGTCGACAACTACGTCAAGATGTACGGCGAGCGATTATTTTGGCAATCGTTGCGGGTAAGTGCCACGTATTCGGTGGTAAGTGTGCCACTGGGCATGACGATTGCGTTATTTTTGGCACTGTTGCTCAACCGCGCGATGCGAGGCATCTATACGTTGCGCGCCATTTACTATTTGCCGACGGTTATCTCGGGTGTCGGTGTGGCCATGTTGTGGCGCTGGATTTTCAACGGTCAGTACGGTGTGATTAACACGCTGTTGCGCAACGTGGGTATCAAGGGACCCAATTGGTTGCTCGATGAAAACTACGCACTCATCGCATTGATTATCACGAGTGTGTGGGGGGTCGGGGGCACCATGTTGATCTTTTTAGCCGGTTTGCAGGGCATCCCCGCTGAGATCAACGAAGCGGCCGAAATCGACGGTGCTGGCCGGTGGGAGCAGTTTCGCTACATTACGCTTCCCATGATTTCGCATGTCACGTTTTTCAATTTGGTATTGGGCATTATTGGTGCGTTGCAGGTCTTCACTGATGCCTATGTAATTACCAACGGTGGTCCCAACAATGCGACCTTGTTCATAGCGGTGTACCTGTACCGGCATGCGTTCCAGTTTTTGAACTTCGGGTATGCGGCCGCATTGGCGTGGGTGTTGTTCGTGATTGTGATGATGCTCACACTTTTGGTGTTTCGATCGTCACCGCTCTGGGTCTTTTATGAGCAAGAGCGACAGGGGAAGTGATGATGACTGCAATTTCTCGCTTATTTCGTACGCGGACCGGCCAAGAGCGACTCATGAGTCTGGCGACCATGGTGGTGTTGTTGGTGGGGGCGGTGTTTATTTTGATTCCGTTCTTCTGGATGATTTCGACATCGCTCAAAAAGGCCGGGGACGTGTATATTGCGCCGCCGCAGTGGATTCCGGTTGAGCCACAGTGGGAGAACTACGTGACGGCGGTGACCCGCCTGAATTACGGGGTGCATGCCTCCAACACTGCGATTATCGTGGTGTGTGTGATGATTGGCACGTTGTTTTCGTCGTCGTTTGCGGCGTACGGTTTTTCGCGGTTACGTGCGCCAGGTCGCGACGCCATCTTCATGGTGCTTCTTGGTACGATGATGTTGCCAGGAGCGGTGACGCTCGTGCCCACATACTTGATGTTCAATAAGATCGGTTGGGTGAACACGTTTATGCCCATGATTGTGCCCGCTTTTTTCGGCAATGCGTTCTTTGTCTTTTTGATGCGGCAATTTTACATAACAATACCCAAAGAATTAGAAGAATCAGCGATGATGGATGGTGCAACGGTATACCACATTTGGTGGTACATCATGGTGCCGTTGAGCGGGCCTATTTTGGCTACTATCGCCGTGTTTACATTCGTGGGCACGTACAACGACTTTTTCACCCCATTGATATATATCAGTGACGAAAGCAAGCGCACCATTGCGGTGGCGCTGACGTACTTCCAAGGGTCACCGCGTATCGGGCCGCAGATGCATTTGTTGATGGCTGCGGTCACGATGTCGATTGTGCCGCCGATTCTGCTCTTCATCGGAGCACAGCGCTACTTTGTGCGCGGAATCGTGATGACGGGTATCAAGGGCTAACTCCCCTGGTACATAAATGGTTTGCACTGTACGAAGGAGTGTACAATGAGTAAGGAAGTGAACGAGCAACAGATGTCACGGCGCCGATTTTTGCGCACCATGGCATTTGGTTCGGCCGCTGTCGCTGCTGGAGTGTTGGCTGCTTGTGGGGCCGCTACTCCATCTGCCGAAGCTCCTGGTGAAGTGGCCAAGATCAAGGCCATGTATTGGAGTAACTCGCCCGTTCTTGATGACAACTTCAAGAATCGTGCTAATCTCTTCAATGCCAAGTATGCCGGTAAGTACGAAGTCTCGGTGGAGTTGTTGCCATGGGACCAGTACTGGCCCAAGGTCGACTTGGCGTATGCCTCCAATGAGCCAATTGATGCCTATTTCTGGGACGTCCAGGCGTACGGTCACTACAAGCAGGGGTTGGTCAAGAATGTGCAGGCCGACTTGGATGCCGTGGCTGACTTCGCCAATCCTGATTTGTACCCACAAGAGCAGTTGGCCGTGTGGAAGTTCGATGGTGCCAACATGTACGCCATCCCCGAGAATATCCAGAGTATGGCGCTCTTCTACAACAAGGACCTTTTTGATGCCGCCGGCGTCGCCTACCCAGACGCCAACACAACCTGGGACGACATCTTGGTCATGGCCGAGAAGTTGAAGAAGGTCGAAGGCGATGAGGTCACTCAATGGGGCTTCGATGTGGGCGATTTGGCCGTGTGGTGGGGTTCGATTTCGTTGGCGTGGGCACAGGGCGGCGGCTACTTCGATAAGGTCGTTGAGCCGACCAAGTTCACCTTTAGCTCGCCCGAGGCCCAAAACGCGCTTCAGTGGATCCAAGACGTCATGTACGTGTCGAAGTTGGCTCCCGATTCAGAGACGCGTAGCGTGGTCGGCCAAGCGACCGGCATCTTCGGATCAGGCAAGGTCGCCATGTACCCGGGTGGTACGTGGATGATCTCGAGCAATCAGCAGTTGCCGTTCAAGTGGGACATGGCTCCTATGCCAAAGTGGGGCGACCAGCGTTCTATGCCGTACTGGTTTGGCGGCTGGGTCATCCCCAAGGACGGCAAGCACACCGATGCCGCCACGGCGTGGGCCATTTGGTGCGCCACCGAGTATCAGCAGACGATGGCCGAAACGCGCGACTGGATTCCGGTTCGTGCCGACGCCCGCAACTCGGCCGCCTTCCTCGATGGCATGCCGGCCGGCTTCAAAGACGTTTCGGCGGCCATTGGGAGTGCACGCATCGGCGACGTGTACAGCGCCAAAGTCCAGCAGATCTTGGGTGAGGTGATTTCACCAACGCTCGATCAGGTCTGGAACAACAAGATTTCACCGGCTGATGCTGGCAAAGAAATCGACGAGAAGGCGAATGCCATGTTGGCCGAAGGGTAGTTGATGGATTCCCTGCCCACGGATGTAGCACTACATCCGTGGGCATCGTGTATTATCCGTAATGTCTCAGAAAGGAACCTCCATGCTGATTCGCACCCCGGGAGAGAATACCGTGGTTGTTGCCCACACCCATATTTCGGTGGAGATCATACTTCGTGATGGCCAAATTTCATATCAACTGACCAGCACAGCTGCCGGCCTCAATATTCGCGATGGGCGCCTCGGTGAAATTTCGATTGCCGGTGTGCCGATTCACTGGACCACATTGAATCCTAGTACGGTAACACGCCAACACGATGGATCTTCGGTGGCTGAGATGATTGTCGAAGCGACTGGATTGACGTATGTGCAGTATGTCCAAACCTATCCTGATCGCCCGTTTGTCCGCTTTTGGGGTGCCCTCAAAAACACTGAATCGCAGGCTGTGACGCTTACGCAGTGCGCCATTGCACATCTTGTCATTCCCCAAGCGCCACTTTACTTGTTCCATGTGGATCAGTTTAGTTGGCCACATCGCAGCGACTTTTTTACACAGCACCAAAGTCAAATCTGGCCGGGTCGTACGCCGCTCGAAATTCGCATGGGCTCGTATCCATCCCACTATGATGCTGCCACGAGTTGTGGCTGGTTTGCCCTCAAGCCACCGCCGTTTGACTATGACCCCGAGATGCCACCGAGCCAGGGGCCAGGATTAGTAGCCGGTGTGGAGTTTAATGGCAAAAGTCGTGTCTACGGTTGGGCTACATCGACTGAGACACATGTCCAGAGTACGATTGATTCGCTCAACCACATACTCAAACCGCAGGCTACATTTGATGTGCCAGCTATCTTTATTGGTCGCTATCATGGTGACTGGGATGAGGCTGCATTTGCCACACATCGCTTCGCAGAAAGTTACGTGCACCCACCTCGGCCAGACGACCGCTACCCCTGGGTGCAATATAACTCGTGGAAGTATGGTCAGGAAATCAACGAAGCCCAGCAACTTGAGGTCATTGATCGCTGTCATGAGTTGGGTATCGAGGTCGTTGTGATTGATCTTGGTTGGGCCAATATGATCGGTGATTGGCACCCCAACAAGACCAAATTCCCGCGTGGCTTCAAACCACTGGCCGAACGTGCTCGAAGCTACGGGATGCGCTTTGGCGTGCATATCGCCATCGCCCAATGTTCCCCTGAAGCACCGATTGCCAAACAGCATCCTGAGTGGTTGGTGTCAACCTACGACGACTATTTTGCTGCCGGGTTCTTCTGTTTCGGCAATGACCCGTGTCGCAATTGGATTATCGAGCAAGTATCGCGTTTGATCGAACAAGAGGGTATTGATTACATCATCCAAGATGGCGAGGACATGGTTAAGTACTGTACGCGGTCAGATCATTCCCACGCCCTAGGTGACAGTAACTATGCGAATTCGCAGTACGGCATCGATGTGGTGATTGAGACGTTACGTAAGAAGTATCCGCACGTAGTCTTCGAAAACTGTGAAGATGGTGGCGTGATGATGACCTACAAAATGGCGCGTCTCTATCATACCAGTATCACCGTCGATAACATTGCCACGTATGCAACGCGTCAAGGGACCTATGGTGCCTCGTATCCTTTCTCACCGCGCTATAGTGTGCGCTATATGGAGGATGATCCAACGCCGTATACGCTCCGTAGCTCAATTTTCGGCGGGCCGTTGATTTTGATGCAACGCATCACAGATTGGGATACGCAGCAATTTGCCTATGCCAAAGCAGCGATTGACGAGTACAAGTCGTATCGTACGCTGATTCGTGATGCCAAGGTGATTCACGTGTTGCCGCCTCGCTATAATGTTGAGCGCAAAGGGTGGGGCTGGGATGCAATCCAAGCCGTTGCCGCTGATCAGTCAGAGAGTGTGCTGATGGTCTTCCGGGCGATGGGTGGGAACGATGCAAGAGCTATCAAACCACGTGGTCTCGATGCCTCAGCAACGTATGTGGTGCGCATCAAAGATGCCGGGAGTGAGCAGGTGATGACCGGTGCACAGTTGATGGAATCAGGGGTGATGTTGGCGTTGCCCGAGTTGTCAGGTGAGATTGTGCACATGATGCGTCAGCACTAGAAAGAGGTCCCAGATGAGCTATGTGCGTGTTGACAGTGAGTATACGTGGCGCGGTTTTCGGGCGATTATCTTCGAAAACCATGCCATTCGTGCCATGTTACTCCCCGAACTCGGTGGCAAGTTGTGGTCGCTCTACGACAAAATCGCCGATCGTGAAGTGTTGTGGCACAACCCACGCGTCGCACCGCGCATCGCTCATTATGGGGCTACATACGATGACTGGTTTTGTGGCGGGTGGGATGAGCTCTTTCCCAACGATGCACCGACGTCTATGACCGGTGACGCCTATCCAGATCATGGTGAATGGTGGTCGATGCCGTTCGAGTGGCAGATTATTCGTGAGACAGACCATGTCGGCATCAAATTGTCGCGCCGAGGCATTGTCACTGATACGCTGGTCGAAAAGACGATCCGTTTGTATGCACACGAGTTGCAGTTGCGTGTCGACTATCGACTTGTGAATCATGCCAATCAACCACTCGATTATTTGTGGAAGTTGCACCCAGCCGTGGCGATTAACGCAGATTGTCGCATTGATATGCCAGCGCGCCAAGTAATCATTGACGAGGGTTTTCGCAGTCGTTGCGGTAGTGATGTAGCCGCGTTTACGTGGCCAATCGCCCAGACTGCGCATGGCCCCGAGGATATGCGGACTATTCCACCGGTAACCGCCAACACCTGTGATTTCTTTTATGCGACTGATCTTGATGCGGGGTGGTGTGCGTTAACCGATACGCGTCAGCATCATGGGTTTGGCCTGGCCTTTGATCCAGATGTCTTCCGCACCTGTTGGGTGTTTGGTGCCTACGGCGGTTGGCGCAGTTTGTACATGGCCATTCTTGAGCCGTGCACCGGTTATCCGTACAAACTTGATGACGCAGTTGCCCGAGGGACTGCAAGCCGCTTGATGCCAGGACAAGAGCTCACAACCCAGTTGCGAGCGGTGGTTTATCATGAGCTCGACGCTGTGTCGCACATTTCTTCATATGGTCATGTCAAATAACGAAAGGGCAGCGTGATGTCTCAAGTACCTCAACAAGTAGCTATCGTTACTGGTGCTGGCAGTGGCATAGGTCGCGCAATTGCTCGCGAGTTGGCAGCCCGTGGTCATCAAGTGGTGGTGGCTGATATCAACGGTGGACAAGCCCATGAAGTTGCGACACACATTGTGGCGGCTGGTGGTGATGCTATCAACATTTCAATCGATATTCGCCATGATGCACAGCGCATGGTCGATGAGACAGTGGCTCGCTATGGTCGTGTCGACATATTAGTGAATAATGCAGGTATTTTCTACCCGGCTGATTTTTTGACGACCGAGTTTGATGCATGGCATCGTGCTGTTGATGTGATGTTTTTGGGTGCCACCAAATGTAGCCAAGCAGTGGCACGGGCCATGGTTGCACGGGGGCATGGCGGGCAAATCGTCAATGTTTCGTCAGTGAATGCGTTCTTAGGGGCACCGCTTTCGTCGCATTATAATACCGCCAAAGGCGCAATTGATCAGCTGACGCGCTGTTTGGCGGTCGAGCTTGCACCGCATGGGATCTTGGTGAACGGAGTTGCACCTGGTTTCGTTGAGACGCCGATGGCGGTGGTTGAAGGTGTCAATGAGCATACCACTGAGGATTTTAAGCAGTTCTATGTGAAGCGTCGGCGTATCCCGTTGGCACGCCCAGCCGAGCCCGAAGAGATAGCCACAGTGGCAGTCTTTTTGGCAGAGGGCACTGCAACCTATCTTACCGGACATACCATTGTGGTCGATGGTGGGTTATCGGTGACATTCTGAGGCGTTCGCGGGGGTAACCGAGGATGCTCGAAAGATGATTGGCCTGTTGGCAAACAAGACTGAGTAGCTCGTGTTGGTGCTCGTTGGTGAAACGTACACTGGGCACTGAGATGCTGATGGCGGCCACGATGGCTTGTTGTGCGTCGTAGACGGGCGCCGCCACGCAACACAGCCCTGGCGTGGATTCTTCGTGGTCGAGTGCAAATCCGTTGATGCGTGTGGTGCTGATAATGCTTCGCAGTCGATCCGCGTCGGTGATGGTGTTGGTGGTAATCTGTGGGAGTGTGCTTTGGTGCGGGAAGCGTGCCAGCAGTTCTTGGTCGCTCAAGTTGCCAAGGAGCACTTTGCCGACGCCAGTTGCATAGGCGGGGAAGCGTTTGCCCACTGCAGACACCATGCGAATGGCTCGTGTACCCTCTTCTTTGGCAACATACAAGACCTCGTTGCCGTCGAGTACCGCTAAGTGCACTGTCTCGTCGCATATGCGTGCGGTGGTTCGGACAATCTCCCAGCCATCGCTGACCAGGTTGGTGCTGGCAATGTAGGCGCTCCCGAGCTCAAACAACGCTGGCCCGAGGCGATAACTGCGCTCACGGAGCCCCTCGCGCAAGTATCCGTGTTGCACCATCGTGTTCAGGAGTGCGTGTGCGCTACTCTTCGGGAAGTCGAGCTCTTGGCAGATTTGTGTCAGTGACAAACCGTCAGGATGCCGCACGAGAAGCTCAAATACGGCAAAGACGCGCGCCGCCGATTTCACCATGCCCGGTGTCGTTATTGCTGTCATAATTCTACTAAATGAAAGGTGTTCATTGACATGAAAATATCATACGTTCAGGAGCTTGTCAAGTAGGGGCAAGATACCAGCACCCGAGGTACCATGCGGTGCCTCGGGTGTTGATACGGGAGTGGATTATTTTTGCCAGACAAGCACGAGTGCAATGCCGATGAGGAGCACTGGAACGGCGCAACAGATCAAGAAGTAGTCGTGGAGTTGCCAGATCATCATGGTGTGTATTCCCTTGAGAGTAGTTCCAATGGCATTATATACCACGTGTCGCATTGAGGGGGTGTTCTGGGGTGATGGGATGTGCTGGTGACGGCCAAAACACCATGGCGCAGTACATGAGGTGCAAGGCCGGTGTAGCGAAGGTGTGCATGCCGAGCAACGCACTTTCGCCGGTTAGTAGGTTGGTCATCCAGGTGTCTTGGCTGAGCACTGCCCAAAAAGCCACAATGGTCATTAATAGGCAGTAGCCGAGGTAGAAAAACAGTCGTACCGGCCGTGGATACTGGATTGAGTCGTGATTGACCCAACTCGAACCAAACAGCACGTCCCAGATGACGCCAATCGCAATGAAAATGATGCCAGCATAGCCGAGCACCGGGCTGAGCGGGTTATTGAGGAAATCGGTGTTGAGCAGGAGCACGCTACAGATGGTCACAAAGAGAAATCCCAGAAGTTGTGACTGTGTCAGGGTCCCGCGCAGATAGCGCACCGCGGTAATGATGAGGGCGCCGCCGAAAAAGACATGTTCAATCAGCGTTGTGGGCATGGTGAGATCAACGTAGACCAATCCAGTGCGCCAAGCGAGGTGATACGCCGTGATGCCAAAAAAGGCACCACGCAGAGGTGCGCCTCTGCGCCAGAGCATCACCGCAAAGTAGGCCACGCCCCCAGCAACTACGAGTTGGATTTCTGTGCTGCGCTGTGTGATGAGCTGTGAGACGGAATCGAGCAGGCTCGTACTGTCATATCCGAGGATGACGGCACTCATTGCTACGAGTCCGAAGATATTGATGACAACGATTTGTACAATGAGCGGAGCTAAGTAAGCGCCAATCATCCACGGGCCACCGCGCTCGAGTGCATCGTTGATGTCTGTGCTGGTTGGGGACGACTGTGGTCGTGCGCTATACATCATGGTGACGATAGCAATAAAGCAACTCACGTAGAGGAACACGTTGATACTGGTGCGAGCATCCGGAATCGTACGCTCGTCAATGAGGAACAGTCGCCAGATGACGCAAACAAACAGGATGCTAAATATTGTTTTTGTACGCATGTGCTGGGCGGTTTGTGTGCCCCAATCCGCAATATTTAGGGCCGCCTGTGCCATGCTAATCCCCACCAAAAACAACATGGGCGTGATAAAGGCAAACTGTGATTGGATGAAATTCGCCACACTTGTAAACAACAATCCGATGCCACTCGCCTGGTACTGCTGTAGATATACGCTATGAGGCACTGCCAAAATGAGACTTTCGCAGAGCGCAATCAGCACCCAGTTGCGCACCAGATGGTGGTGTGGGCGGCGCAGTACGATGATGCTTTGTACCCCAATGGTGCCAATGACGAGCGCAAAAAGCCATATGTTGGATTGCGCCAAACTGACCACCCAGATGCCGATCATGAAGAGGTGAATGAACACTCCTGGCACACGAATCCACCATGCTGAGTGTTGGATGGCCACCAACAGACACGTCCACGCCATGCAAAGCAGGAACAACACGAGTCCAATGGCGGTACTGGGTAAGAGCAAGCCATTCGGGTAGGAATCGGTGTGTACCACGATGGTCTGGAAGACTGCTCGTAGATTGCCCGCAAAAATCATCAGTACCGTCGTGCACCCAAGTAACCCGAGGATGATGCCCCCCAACAGTTGTACGAGCGGCGGTAGTCCGTCGAGGCGGATACGGTTTTTTTGTGCGTCGTCGATGACGGTGGTATGTAGAAACGCACGTAGAATCGTGGCGACGTGCTGTATGGGGTGTCCTTGATTATTTGCCATGCGTCACCCCGCTCAAATCAATGCCGACGATGTGGCTGTTGCTGGTTAAGAAGAGCATGTCAGCGGATATGGGGAAATCACTACGCCATCCTGGCAGCGTGTTCGTGCTGTACTGAATCGGTAGATCGTTGACGACCGCGATGGGCGTAGCGTTGTCGTCTGCGAAGAGCTGAATGCGTCCATCGCTCCGGATGACCAGTGCGTGTTGCTGGTAGGACTGCATGTGTACGATCGGGATGTTCTCTGGGCGTGATTGCCAGCGAACGTTGCCTTGTGCATCCATCCAGCTCACTAGATGGTCGGAGGTGACCACAAAAGCTCCCTCCGTGCTACGTATACTCTGTTGTGGGAGCGTGGTCAGGGTGGTCGCTGCCAAGTGGTCGATACTGCCGTCGTTGCGATTGAGACAGCGCAGGATAATCGCGCCGTCATCGTCGTGGAAACCGCATACCGTCGTATCACGAATGAATGCGGCTTGGAGTGGCACTGCGGATTGCCAGAGGCGGTCGCCGTTGCGCAAATCGACGGCCGTTGTCCCCGCCACGAAGCCAAAATCTGGTGTATGCGTGATGGGATGGATATCGGGGCTGTCGAACGACTGTTGCCACACGATGCCGCCCTGTGCGTTGAGGCGGATGAGTTGGTAGGTGTGCGACCGTACATGCACCCACGCCAACCACTCGCCGTCTGCAAACGCGGTGAGTGTACCGCCGGTAATGTCGGCGAGGGGAAGTTTCCACAACGGCGTGTTGCTCCCAGCAGTGATAGCGGTAATCCCGTCGTTCTGCAAGAGCAGGGTTTGCGTGGTATCGCGACTCGCGGTCATGCCCAAGATGCGGCCACCTGGCAGGGTAACTTGTTGCTGAAACGTGCCATTTGAAGTATTGACATAAAACAACGTGTTAAATCGATCGCTCACCGCCAATGAAGAACCACTAACAACACTGGCGTACTCGAAGGCCAGCGTCTTGATGTCGGCTTCAAGTGTCGTTCGTTGCCAACGCACTGGCAACAGCGGTGGGCCAGCGACACTACGTAGCGCAAGCACACGTCCGGATGCATCGCCCCACCACAGCCCGTGCGCAGAGCGTGTCACGGGTTGAATGACGCGTAACGGATCAAGATCGGTATCATTGGCTTGACGGATCGAGTCAAATGGGAAAGATCGGTAGGTGCGTGCTGTGGTGTCCCAGATGCGGACTTCGGTACTACTCATAGTCACGAGTTCGGTACCAATCAAGGTGGGTGGAGCCGTGTTTTCAGCTTGAATGTGCCCGATTTGATCGCCAAGAGCGTTGATGATCCAGATTTCATGTTCATTGGCGATTGCCACGCGGTTTTGACTGGCGGTGGCAGACCACGTCGGTTGGGCGAGGCTGGTAAAATCCCAGCGAATCTCGCCGTTGATGTGGTCAATGGCGGTTAACGTGCCTGCTTCATCAACCACATAGACACTTTCTCCTTGCAAGACAGGGTCAGCGCTCACGGTGCCGTCGATACCTTGTGTCCAGCGAGTACCCCCAGTTGGGTCAAACGCCTGCACACGTCCTGATTGAGCGACCACGATGATCGCGCGTTGTGCCTCATCCCAGAGCGGTGTTGACCGCACCGGTTGTTGCGTGTCGACGCGCCACACCACGTTGCCGTCTGTGTCGAGTAACACCACGGTGCCGTTGATGTCGGCAATCACGATGCCAGCTGGGGTTGCACACGGGTCGGCCACAATCGTCTGTGGGTGGTCGTACTGCCAGATGACGCGGCCGTCTCCGTCGATGGCGTAGACCTGCCCGCTGGTGTCTGCGGCGACAATGAGTCCCTGGAAGGGGTCGTACACGGGTTGGGCATACCACTCACCAGCGCCGATGAGTCGCCAGCGTTCTGCTCCGGAAACACTGTCAATGGCCACGATGTAGCCACCGAGTACGCTTCCGATAACCTGTTGCTGGTGTTCGTCGTAGACGAGGCTCCCAAGTGGACCGTTGGTGAATTTGAGCACATCGAGACTGCCGATGCGCTGTAACGTGGCCGCAGGTAATTCGGGAGATACGTCGGTTACAGTGATCCGGGTCGACTGCATGAGTTGTGCGCGCGCCGTGAGGTTTTCCACAAAAGGCGGATGCGCAAACGACTGCAAGACACCGTCGCAGTAGTACTCTACCCAGCCAGTGAGGAGCGCACCTTGGAGGGCGAGTGTGACACATCCGGGGTCCGTGTTGGTCACAGTCCCGTTCACAGCGCCCGCTTGCCACGTTGTGGGGGCTTGGAGTTGGGAGGGTCTCACGAGAATGGGCGGAATAAACGGCGGCACCACCACGCCGTTGATTTGCCAGCCCACCAAGTAGTCACCGTCGGGCTGGCGCGAGTAGTACTCACGAATGAGGTCACGCCCTTGTGGGGTGACCCGGGTGCGTTCGATCATGTAGGCGGTATCGTCGTTCCGTTTCGGCCACGCCAAAAACAACGTACTTGGTGCAATGATGGCACGACGAGAGAGTGGCAACGGCACGATTTGCCATTGTTCGGAGGTGTTCTCGGTTGCAAAGGTGAGGACGCGGGGAGTCGTACTCGACCAGTATGTATCGAGGGGGTGTGTGGGAGCGGGGATGAGGTATGGCCACAAAAAGACGGTCGCCACACTTGTGATGAATACGACCAATCCCCATTGGTAGATACGCATCAGCATGTGGCGACTCGCTTTCACGGAATTGAGGGGTGTTTGGGAGTACTCACAGCCCCCCCAAACAGGCTCAGTGGTTATGCGATGATGATGACGATGACCTGCAGAATGAGCGAAACCGCCAGTGCGGAGAAGTCAATCCCACTCAACACCACATGCGGGCGGAGTGGATCCATGACAGGCTCCGTCAGCGGCTTCAACGCCGTGTTAATTTGGTTGGTGCCGTCCTTGTCGATCCACTGCATAATGAAGCGAATGAACAACAAAATTTGGTAGATGTTGACCAGCCAAATGATTGCAAACATGCTTCTGCTCCTTGTACATATACGGCACCCTGTCGCATCTGCGCCACCGTATATCGGCTATTGAGTTGTTGCTCCGTTTGGGTGCCACCACGGTACCACTGCTTGCGAATTTTGTCAATGAGACACATGGGGAGTATGGTACTATTAGAGGAGCTCCAACGTACCAAAAAGTGAGGTTGTGGATGATTGCACCCGGTCAATTGCGTGCTACATTGCGTGAACGCCCTTGTTATTCCACTTTTGTTACTTTGCAAGATCCGCAAATCATCGCCTATCTTGCCAGCAGTGGGTTGGATTTTTTGATTATCGACCACGAACACATCACCATGGATCCGCACATGGTGTCGCAACTCGTGGTCACCGCGCATAGTTTCGGTATTGCGACCATCGTGCGTGTTCGTGATTTGACGCGCGGAGCGATTCAGCATGCCCTTGAGACGGGGTGTGACGGAGTCATGATTCCCATGGTCGAAAGTGCCACGCAGGCCCGTCTCGCCATCGAGTGGAGCAAATATCCCCCCGAGGGGTCACGCGGGTTGCACACGCTGACACAGGCGTATTTGCTCCATCAAAAGCGCTACGCAAGTGGTGCTTCGTATACCAACATGGTCAACCAGCAGTGCGTGGTGGTGTTGCAAATCGAGACGGCGCGTGGTTTTTCGGCACGCGATGAAATTTGCGCCGTCCCCGGCGCCGACGTCATTTTCATTGGCACATCGGATCTCAGTCAATCGCTGGGTGTATCCATGAGCAGCGACGAGCTCAAGCAGGCCGTTGATCATATCGTGGTGACGGCACAGCAATATCAAAAGGGTGTCGGCATCATCGGCGGTTCGCATGCGGCACTATTGCCCTATAGTACCAACGGCGTCAATTTCTTGACGGTTGGTGCAGATGGCGCGTTGTTGTTGCACGGCATTTCGACGTTGTTGCAACGGTCTGAGTAACAGCGTCGTGACCATGTCATCACGGGTAGCTACACGCGGGAGTTGAGCATGCAGCGCATCGTCATCATCGGCGCAGGCCCAGCAGGATGTCTCTTGGGCGGATTACTCGCCCAAGCCGGGCTCTCGGTGACCATCTATGAAAAACGCACACAGCAACACGGGAGTGACGGTCGTACCATCAGTTTGTCGCTGTCACCGCGCGGCTTGGCTGCGCTTGATGCGGCAGGTATTGGCACTACGGTGCGTAATCTTGGCGTGGCCATGCGTGGGCGGGTATTCCATGAGCAGGCCACGAGTACGTTTCAGCCCTATGCACGCCCCCACTGGTGCAACTACGCTATCGACCGGCAGGTGCTGAGTCAGGCCATCTGGCAGTGGGCCGAATCACAGGGGGTGCGCATTCACACCGGGGTCACGTGTCTTGAGTATCAATGGCGTGAGCGTTCATTGGTGCTTGAGGATGCCCACGCCCACGTTTGGCACGAAACGGCTTCGTTGGTAGTCGGTGCTGACGGCGTGGCCTCCGAAATCCGCAACGTGATTGCGCGCGCTCCCGCCATTGATCTCGTGAAGCGCGCCGCGGATCAGGTTTATCGTGAAATTCACTTGCATCCGGGTGTCGTTACCGAGCATGTGCGGGCCATTCACATTTGGCCGCGCGGCGCATGGTTTGTGGTGGCAATGCCTCAGTATGACGGGAGCTTGCGGGGAACGTTGGTGTTGCCCGAAGCACTCGATATGCAGTGGCAAGAAGCAGGTATGGTCGGAGAGTACATCAGCGCGGCCATCCCGCGGTTCCACGGTTTTTTTGATGCGGCACAGATGACGGCTGGTACAGCGGCCCCCATCGTCACGGTGCGCATGAACGCCTATCATCTGGCCGATCAGGCCGTGCTCATCGGTGATGCGGCCCACGCCATGGTGCCCTTTTTGGGGCAAGGGGTCAACATTGCCCTCCAAGATGCGTGTATACTTGCGCAACTGCTGCTCGCTCACCCAACCAACCTAGGGTTTGCGTTGGCGTACTATAGCGCGCAACGAGTCCCAGAAGGGCAAGCCTGTGCGGATCTTTCGCAGGCTAACTTTGACGCACTCCTCAATGGGGCGCCGCCGAGCGATGATCCACTCCACGGGGTGGTGGCGCGAGTGAATTTTTGGCAACATGCCTATGCTGATGTCATCAAAGAAGTTGTGCCAGCGTGGAGTCCTGACCGTTAAACAGCTTGCCGTAGGAATCGTAGGCGATATTGGAAAAAGAAGGAGAAAACCATGTATTCACAAAGTCTCGTTGAATCGGCCACTCACCCACAGGCGGTGAAAACATTTTGGGAGACGATAGGGACTTCCACACGAATTGAAATGCTCAAGCGTCTCTATGCCTCACGCGAGCTCATCTCGAAACGAAGTAAAATGCACCACCTCGATGAGCTTTTAGTGCGGCTGTTGAAGTGGCAACCAAAGGCTATTTTGCGCAAAGACGAAACCTGGCGGATCGAGCGCATTTTGGCGTATGCCGATGCACATCCCCAAATCGTCCATGACGTGTGTCATGCTTATCTCAAAACCTACTACCAGCCCATGATTGACACCCTCAAAACCATTGGCGACAACGGCCAACCGACTCCCCAAAATACGCAATTCCCGGCCGAGTGGTATTTACGAGTGGTCGATCATCTGACACGCGAAGCACCTGCTCCCGTTGCGGCTATGTGCATGTTTACACTGTTTTCGGAGTGTGATGGGCGCAACGAGGCCTTTGCGGATGCCCGCTATCAAACCCTGTGGGAGCAACATGTGGCTTGGAGCACGGAGCACCAGGGGGCACAGAGCGATGGCCTGCCCGAAATCACCGTGGCGTTTGTGGCACCTCTGCCACCAGCAGAAGTAGCGCCCTCGCCTGCGCCACCGGTGCAACCACCCCGACCAGTGCCGGCTCCACGGGTGGTGCCTCGGCGAGTCATCCCCACCCCCGATCCTATTCCCGAGAGCCCAGTAAGCTTGGGGCCGCTCGATCGGCTCATACTCCGGGCCATCAACGAAAGCAGTTCTGCCACGTTGGGGGCGCTCAGTGATGCCGACATTCAGTTGGCCCTCAAAGAACTCCTGACGCTCAACAGTGGCAATGATAAATACTACTACCACGTGGGCTATTACCTAGGACTACACGGCCTGCCGTTCCGCGTTGAGAAGCAACAGACACGCGTGGCCCAAAGTTGGTCGTTTTTGGGGTATTTGCTGGGGATGTGGCGTGATATCGGTGCCGAAATGGCCGAGGTCTTTGTCAACTACAAGCGCAATTGGGAGCAAATGCTCACCGACCTAGACGCGCGTGATTTGGTGGTCTGCTACCAATTCGTCCCGATGATGCTCCAGCGCGAACGTCCCGGACCAGCGGTGGTCGCCGAATTGGTGACCCATTGTCCGATTCCCCACATCAAGAGCGCTGATTATCCCGAAAGCATGCCGCAACACGTGTATGCGGTCGCTGCCAATTTGGTGCGTAGCGGTGAGCACCTCAATCACGCAGATACGATTCTACACACGCTCATCGAGCAACTCGAAATCAACCAACAGCAGTTCAACTTGTACGGCAAGTGCTTGCGCAAACGCGGGCAACTCTTGCGGCGCCGGCGCCATTTCCCACAGGCCCAAGAAATGTTCATGCAGGCCATTGAAGTGCCCGAATTCACCGAAGTGGCACAGACCCACGCTGACATTGGTTTGACCATGGCCGGCTTCCAAGCTCTTGATGCGATTGTGCCCGATAGCAGTCATGATTTCCGCGTCATCCAACAATCGTTGTTGCCCCACGAGTCACATTTTCGCTCTGCGTTGCAAGTGCCCAACGGCGACTACACCAATGCGCAGTTTGTGCTGGGTATTTTGGCGTTCGCCAACGGGAATTTGCCCGAGGCGTATGCGTTTTTCAGCGAGTCCAAACGGGGCATGGAGCGTCAGCTCGCTGCCTACAAAGTGCGCAGTTTATATGACTGGACCGTCTTCTTAAAGATTCGTGCGGGGTCACAATCACTAGAAACAAGCGACATCCCCACGTTGCGTGATGAACTGCAAGTGGTGTCGACCTCACAGACGTTTTTTCCGCTACCGCATTGGCTCAAAATTTTTCATAATGTGGGAAAAGTGCACCCTGCCACGGCCCGCGACGTCATGTTGCACCTCTTTCAATACCGTAATCTCGACATCTACGATGTCTGCGACATCAGCGAGTTGTTCCAACAACCCCGTGACATCTGGCAACGCTACTTTTTCGGCGATAAGTTTATCAGACTCGGCCGTGTGGAGAAGCTCGATCGCTACCGTGACGCCTTCCAGTATGCACTCAGTAACGACAACGATGAGGCGAGTGAGTATGTGCTGAGCCTGCTCGAACAGCACGCCAACGACTATAGCGAGCATGCGCCGCTCATCGATCAAATCATCACCGAGTACTACGACCATGTGTTGCGTATCTGGGAAGAAGCCGATGTGTTGCATTTGCGGATTCAGCTCCAGTGGATGATGGGGAAACCCGACATCGCCGTGGTGTTGATTGAACAACTGACCAACATCTACTTGGGGCAGCGCGATTTTGCTCAAGCACGCGCCACCTATGCGTGGCTCAAACAGGTCGATAGCGCTCGGGCTGCGCAATACACCGACATTCTCGAGGCGCCGACCATCCCCCAACAAACGACGCGCTGCCGGGTCTTGTATGTGGGTGGCAACGAGACACAACAGTCCTTCAAGGACGAAATCACCGAGCGTTTGCGCGCCGAACACCCGCATATTGAGGTGACGTGGGAGTTGATTGGCTGGCGCTCCAACTGGGATCGGGACGCGGAACGCATCGAAAAAGTCATCCCGGAGTACGATTTGGTCATTTTGAGCCCCTACGTGCGCACGTTGTTTGGCCGTCACATCCGGCGCGCCTCACAACACTGGCGCTCTTCGACGGGCAAGGGCCAAGGCCGCATTTACCACGACATCGTGGCCGCGGTGCAGTCGTTTCAGGCGGAATAGTGGGCATGGGTGTACAATGGTGAGGATTGGGTCTGTTCCCGTAGTATCAAGGAGGAGTAATGAACACGCGCGTTCAATCATTGCTGGCAAAGTTGCATCTACAAGAGCGAAATCTCGGCACCTGTACGGGGCCAACCTGGCACCAGAGCGGTGGCGAATGGCTGACCAGTTATGACCCGGCCACCGGCGAAGCCATCGCACACGTGCAGTTGGCAGATTCAGCGGCCTATGATTTAACCGTGCAGGCCGCCCAAACCGCCTTCAAGAGCTGGCGCAATGTGCCAGCACCCAAACGTGGTGACATGGTGCGTGACCTGGGTAATCTGCTCCGTGAGTACAAAGAGCCACTCGGTGAGCTGGTATCGCTCGAAATGGGCAAAATCCGTGCCGAAGGGCTCGGTGAAGTCCAAGAAATGATCGACATCTGCGATTTTGCGGTCGGCTTGAGTCGTCAGCTCTACGGGTTGACCATGCACAGCGAGCGTCCCCAACATCGCATGTACGAGCAGTGGCATCCGCTCGGCCCTATTGGCATCATCACCGCCTTCAATTTCCCCGTGGCAGTTTGGAGCTGGAACGCCGCCATTGCGTCGGTGTGCGGCGACACCAATATCTGGAAACCGTCGGAACTCGTGCCGTTGACCGCTGTGGCCGTACAACACCTCGCCAATCGTGTCATGCACGATCACGGTGTCAGCGGGATTTACACGTTGGCAGTGGGAACGGGTGCCGTGGTCGGGCAACGCATGTCCGAAGACGCACGTCTGCCCCTGGTTTCGTTTACGGGTAGTACGCGCACTGGGCGCAAAGTGGCTCAGACGGTTGCTGGGCGCTTTGGCAAAACCATCCTCGAATTGGGTGGCAACAACGCCATCGTGGTCACTCCCAACGCTGATCTCGAAATGGTCGTGCGAGCCGTGTTGTTCGGCGCGGTTGGTACTGCTGGTCAGCGGTGTACCACCACGCGCCGCCTGATTGTCCACGAGAGCATCGTGGATGCGCTTTGCCAACGTTTGGCACGGGCCTACGCAAGCGTGCCCATCGGCAATCCGCTCGACGCAAGCACACTGGTTGGACCATTGGCCACACCGCAGGCCGTCGAGCAGATGATGCAGGCCATCGCCCGCGCAACTGCGGCGGGCGGCACGGTGTTGGTAGGCGGGAATCGTCGCGCCGACATCGGTGCGAATTTCGTTGAGCCCACCATTGTGCGCATGCCCCATCAAGTAGATGTCGTCTGCGAAGAAACCTTTGCTCCCATCTTGTACGTGATGAGTTACCGCGATCTCGCCGATGCAGTGGCCATGCACAACGATGTCGTCCAAGGGCTCAGTAGCGCCATCTTCACCGACAGCATCCGTGAGGCCGAGTTCTTCCTCTCGCACGAGGGGAGCGACTGTGGGATCGCCAATGTCAACATTGGTACGAGTGGTGCCGAAATTGGCGGTGCGTTTGGTGGGGAAAAAGAGACCGGTGGTGGCCGCGAAAGTGGCAGTGATGCCTGGAAGGGGTACATGCGCCGCCAGACCAATACCATCAACTGGGGCCGCAGTCTCCCGCTCGCCCAAGGGATTCAATTCGGTGATGCCTAAGCGTCCCTGACAATGGCCCGCCACGATGCAGGAGATTTCCCGCATCGTGGCGGGCTGTTTATGCACCAATCCAGAGAATACCCGCGTAGATGAGTGGAGCAAGGACGAGGCTGGGCAACAGCGCTGCTGTGCGGATTTTGGTGACACCAAGCAAATTGGTGCCAATTCCCAACAACACCAAGCCGCCCGTGTACGTGGCAATCAACACCAATGGATTATTGGCGGGGTCGGGGATGAGTTGTGCGAGGAATCCGGCCGCCAACGACATGCCCCCTTGAATCAACAACACGGGGAGCGCCGATACAATGACTCCGGCTCCGTAGCTACTCGCGAGTGCGGCACCGGTGATGGTGTCGAGTACCGTCTTGATGAGCAAGAGCTGGTTGTCGCCACGCAAGCCGTTGTCAATGCTCCCCAAAATAGTCACTGGCCCCACACAAAAAATCAAAACGGCCGCGAGTAATCCCTCGCTGAAGCGTTCGTTGCCCGATTGGCCGGTGCGTGTTTGAACGCGGTCAGCCAAGGCACTGAGACGATCATCAAGACGCAGTGCTTCGCCGATGCCGCCGCCGAGTGTCAATGCCACCAGCGCAATCACGATGCCAGGAATGGTTGCGGTGCTAATTTCACTCAAGCTCCACGCAATTTGCATCCCTAAGAAGATGGTAATCAAACCAATGGCCGATTGAATGGTCTGGGTGACACGGGCCGGCAGTGCATTCCGAAACAACAAACCGAGGCTGGCACCAATCAACACGCCACCTGCGTTGATGATGCTCCCGTTCGTCTGTTGCCACAGCGATAGTTCCATGATGAGCCTTTGCAACAAGGTGAAACGTTTGCCATTATAGCATCGGATGGTCGGTGTTCGGTGCATTAGGGACGGCGGTGGTGCTGGATTTGGCAGGCCAGAGTGCGTTCTGCAATCGGATGCCCGGTCAGTATGGCGCTGCCATCGGTCTGAAAGGTCGCTCCAGTCATCAGTCGTGATTGAGGACTTACCAAAAATGCAATCAAACTCTGGTTGTCATCGGGGGTGTGATGGCGCATGATGTTGATGCGTACGCGTTGTCGTGCCAGCTCAACCGCTTTGGCCCGTAGTTCACGCTCGATGATGTCGTGCCCGCGTACAGTGCTTTGCATGCAAATCACATAGGATAAACACTCGTTGACCAACAGTCCGAGTGGGAGCGCTTGGATGATTTGCAGGGGGACTTGCCAGTGTTGCGTATCCGCATCAACGTCGCAGAGCCGATGCACAATTGCGTCGAGATGCGCGATTTGTGCGAGCTGGCGACACGTCTGGCGCGGGATTTCGCCCTCGTACGGTGGCACAAACGTGTCACCCCAGAGCAGTTCGCCCTGGTGTCGTTCGCTTGTGTTGGTGGCGTGACGCAGTTCAACGGTGGTCTTGCGTGATTCTTGATTCACATGTAAGATGGTTTGACCTTGCGTTACGGTGAACGGAATCTGGTGTGGATGTGTGCTCATTGCGCTTGCGTGTGTGCGACTCGCTCCCCCCGTGTACCTGTCATATAGGTTGATTGTCGTGAGTATATATCAGGATGTTGAATCATGCAAGATAATCAATCGTTGCATAAAGTAGTGAAAACCACTTTGGTAGAGCAGGCGGTTGATCAGGTGCAAGCGCTCGTGTTGAGTCAACAACTACAGCCGGGCGATTCGCTTCCCTCCGAGATGCGCCTCGCGGAGACACTCGGTGTGAGTCGACCTGTCGTGCGTGAGGCGCTCCGTACTTTGGCTGGACGGGGCATTTTGACCATTTCGAACGGCAGAAATGCGATTGTGAGCCCAGTGAATGCGGCTTCATTGGTGCAATTTTTTGAGCGGGCTACCCAGTCAAATGCGGTCACAGTCATTGAACTCCTCGAGGTGCGCCGTGGCATTGAAGTGCAAAGTGTGACGCTCGCTGCACAACGGCGCCAATCCCATGATGTGGTTGCCTTGCGCCAGACCCTCACACATCTGCAACAGGCACAGTATGACCATGAACGCTATAGCGTACTTGATGCCAAGTTGCACATGCAGATTGCTTCAGCGAGTCAAAACGCCATGCTGTGGTATCTGGTGGAGTCGTTGAGTGGCGCACTCCGCACGGCGAGTCTCGCCGGCCTGCAACAACGCCGCAACCGTGCTGAACTCGATCAGGTGCAGGCTGATCATCAAGCCATCGTGACGGCTATTTGCGATCAAGACCATCAACGTGCCCAGCAGGTCATGGAGCGTCACATGGATGGCGCTTTGTTGGCGATTCGCCGCTCCGGCGAGTGATATCCACGCGCACTGCATCACTCATGAATCGCTCATGTATACTTTCACGTTATGCTGATATGTCACGATATTATCATCTTGGGGGATGCTGAAGCACCGTATACTGTGATATAACAGTGCCAACTGTTATATTTCAGCGGTTGCTAGCAAGGAATACCCATGAACAAGGATGGAATTACCATCAATGAGCTCTCCAAGATGGCCAATGTCACCATCCGGACCATTCGCTTCTACACGGATGAGGGAGTTCTTGACGAGCCGGCAGGGCGTGATCGGTATGCGCGCTACACTCGACGTCATTATTTGCAGTTGAGTGCAGCCAAAACGCTCAAAGCCATGTTTTTGCCGTTGCGGGTCATCCGCGACCGCATCGCATCGCTCAACGACAATGAACTCGAGGTATTGGCTGGGCCCGTGCCGGCTGACATCGAAGCACGTTTCGCAGAAGCAGAACTCCCGCGCTTTGCATTGGCGGAAACGCCTGCATTCGTGCTCAATCAAGCGCGGCATGACGTGGTTTCTCCCAGAACCATGCGCTATGCGCCGTTGCATTCGTCAGTGGATCGCGACGACAACGACGACGAATTGACGGCACCTCTAGCGCAGATTCACCCCTCATTGTTGACACGGACGGTGGCTCCGAGCACCACGAGTGATGTTTGGCATCGCATTGCGGTGTCAGCCAACATTGAATTGCACGTCCGCGAAGAAGCCATGCAAGAAGAGGCCGGTGAAATACGCCGCATCTTGGCCACACTCCGCAAACGCAAATAAACGCATCTCCGCCCGATACCTGCACCCACCGCCGACACATCTTGTCGCTGGTGGGATTTTTCTTGATGTAATGTTGACCATTATCATGCGATATTCTTGGTATGGTAGAAGGAGATTTTGCATTGTTGGAGGGTCTATGAACGCAAACATGCGTCAACGCGTCTTGGATGCCCTGCTTGATCTCGTCTTACTGGTGAGTTTTTTGCTTGCTACCGCACCCCGCATGAGCGGCATCCCCGTGCACGAGTGGTTGAGTATTGCGCTCGCTGTCGTGGTGCTGTGGCATCTGTTGCGCCATTGGCAGTGGATTGTGCAGGTCGGCAAGTCTTTTTTTGGCACACTCACCATAACCGCACGCCTCAATTACCTGCTCAACGTGTTGTTCTTTATTACCTTCGTCTTGCTCATGTATAGCGGTATTGCCATCTCCGAATCAGCCATGCCGAGCATTGGCACGCGCTATTTCGACAATCGTGCATGGCGCATGTACCACCACCTTTTTTCCAATATCACGCTCATCATCATGGCGGTACACGTGGCACTCAATTGGCAGTGGATTGTCAATCTCTTTCGGCATCGTCCCAAGATGCTTTCTACAGGAGACGCATCATGAAGGTCATCGTCCGTGTGTTGCTCATTGTGGTCGCTGCTGTGAGTGTTGCGTGGCTGGGAAATTTCGCCGTGACCACGGTGGCCACCACCATGCCACGCTCCGGTGAGTTCCGGCCGCGACACGATGATCACGAGCACCACGATCATGCTGGTGCGGGGCGTGCAGGTGAGCTGGGAGCATCGTTGGCGTTCGTGGGGGGCATTGGAGGTATGACGATAATTGCTTCACGCTGGTCTCGGCGCTTGCGTCAGCACAAACGCGCCCTGCACTAATCTCGTCACGCACCATACGGAATGTTGAGGTTTTCTTGACCTATTCTTGAACAACCATGCGGAACGAAAGAACTCCCTGTGCGGTCTTATGTGTACCCCACAGGGAGTTCTTTTTTGATGATATGGAGAGAGACCATGCTTGTGCGTCGTTTGTTGTTCGTTCTGCTGGCGATGTTCCTTTGGATAGGCATTGATTCTTCGTTGTTCACTGCAAATGCGGCTGATGCGCTCCGCTCCCGCCCACCGCGGCCTCCACAGCCAACACGTACCACGCCACCACCGCCGCAAGGCGCACAACAACCGCGCTTTGCTTTCGATTGTGCCCGTGGACACACGGCTGCCGTTGACCCCATTGTGATGCCCGGACACACGGGTATGAGTCACATGCATCAGTTTTTTGGCAATACGAGCACCGATGAGAACTCAACGTTTGCGTCGTTGTTTGCGGCACGGAGCACCTTATGCCGGATGCGCGGTGATTTTTCGGCCTATTGGGTACCATCGCTCCACAACGGCGATGTAATGGTACTCCCCAATAGCTTCCGTGCAATATATCGGCGGAGCACGAGCGCGAAGGTCAGTTTGCCACCCGATGGTTTGATGCTCATCGCGGGCAACTCCAAAGCCACCACA
>Ga0172373_10002229_pt1 | contig 30090 bp, 28 predicted proteins | sample Lak10m_2_FD_114546 | JGI IMG/M metagenome (GOLD analysis project Ga0172373, IMG submission 114546) | Freshwater microbial communities from Kabuno Bay, South-Kivu, Congo - kab_092012_10m | ecosystem: Environmental > Aquatic > Freshwater > Lake | place: Democratic Republic of the Congo...
CATGCGGGCATTCCCTGGCTGCGTTTCATCCGCCAACAACTCGGCCCGCGCGTGCATTTCTGGCCCTTTGACGGGTGGGAAATTCCGCAGGGCAAATCTGCCATCGCCGAGGTCTATCCCGCGCTCTGGAGCCACGCCTACCCCCGCGCGGATCGTACCGGCGATCAGCATTATGCCTTCACCATCGCCGCCTGGCTTTCCCAAGCCAATCGAGACGGCAGCCTCGCAGGCTTCCTGCAGCCCGATCTGGCACCGCCGGAAAAGGTCATCGCGCAGGTGGAAGGCTGGATTTTGGGCGTTGGCGGGGCTTCCACTCAATGGGGCAACCTAGCTTCGGCCGAAGTTAAGGGCCACGCCTTAAGCGCTGGGCATCGCTTGATCGGATAGGCGCCGGCACCAGATACCGCTGCCGCCCTCCGGGACCATTTGGACGTCACCCTAGCGGCCTTACTGCTTCAGGCCCGCAGACGCCAGATGGGAAGTATAAGCGAAATTCCCCCAGAAACCTTGTAGGCCCTGATCACTTTCCGGTTTCAGCCCCACCAGTCCATTTCCCAACCACGCTGCACCGCAGCATAGCCAAAACCATTTCAGATCAATGCGTTAAACCTTGTTGGAAAAATCGGCCTACCCTCAAGCTTTGGAGAGAATCTGCCGGATCGGAGAAAAAACGCCGAAACACTCCGCTTGAGCACCCTCAAGGTCGCCAGAAAAATCTTTGTTTTCACGGGGGTTTGGTGGTCGCCTGGGGCGCTAACCCGGTTCGGCTAGGTGGCGACTGGAGCAGCAGTGGGAACCGGAAAGGCGACATTCTCTGAATAATTTGTCCCATGGTCCGCCTGGCTGATGAGGCGGCTCTCCCTGACGGGTTGCGGTGCAGTCAAGCCAGGCCCCATGCTGAGCACGGCGGCCTCCGAGATTCCAAACCCCAATTTTTGGGCGACGCCAGATATATATATGAAACTTCCTGGGCAATGAGGATGACCCCGCAAAACTCGTCTCGAATACCCTCCGACTGTCAAACAACGGATTGCCAAGCCCCCTCGGCCTTGCGAAAAGGCTGTCATAAAAGCGTCATAAAACACGAGGGGAGCGTACCATGTTCATCAGAAAACTGGCTTTGGCGGCGTTGGCGCTGGGGGGGCTCGGTTTTGTGCAGGCAGCGCAGGCGCAGGGCTCGCTGAATGTCTATTGCTCGGTCCAGAATGAATGGTGCCAGGCGATTGTCACTAATTTCCAGCGCGATACGGGCATTCGGGTGAATATGACGCAGCGTGGTTCGGGCGAAAGCCTGGCCGCCATCCGGGCCGAGGCGCAGAACCCCCGCGCCGATGTCTGGTTTGGCGGCACGGGTGATCCGCACCTCGCGGCCGCTGAGGAAAACCTTACCCAGGCCTATGAAAGCGCGAATAACGCCCAATTGCAGTCCTGGGCGCTGACGCAATGGCGCCAATCCCAACAGCGCGCGATTGGTGTCTATGCCGGCGCGATTGGCTTTGGCATCAATACGGAATTGCTGGCGCGCAAGAATATCGCGCCGCCCGCCTGCTGGGCGGATTTGCTGGATGCGCGCTTCAAGGGCGAAATCCAGATGGCCAATCCGAATTCATCGGGCACGGCTTATGTGGTCATTGCAACGCTGGTGCAGTTGATGGGTGAAGACCCGGCCTTTGATTACCTGCGCCGGCTGCATCCTAATGTGAATGCCTATACCCGTTCCGGCACGGCGCCGATCAAGGCCGTCGCACGCGGCGAAACGGGTGTTTCGCTTTCCTTCGTGCATGATGCGGTAACGGAACGTAATGCTGGCTTCCCCGTTGCCTATGCAACGCCCTGTGAAGGCACGGGTTATGAGATCGGGTCCATGTCCCTCATTCGCGGTGCGCGCAACCTGCCGCAGGCACGGCGGTTTTATGATTGGGCTCTGACCGCACCGGCGCAGCAGCTTGGCTTTGACGCGGGGGGGCAATTGCAAACCCCATCCAATCGCGCCGCACCGCTGCCGCCCAATGCGCCGGACCTTTCGAAAATTCGTCTGATTGATTATGATTTCGCGAAATTCGGCCAGGCGTCAGAACGCCGGCGCCTGATTGCGCGCTGGGATCGCGATATCGGCGCCCTGCCGCGCTGACATAGGGGTGATCGCCATGAAAGCACCGCTTCGCCTGCTGGCCGCCTTCGCGGCCCTTGCCCTTTCTGCCTTGCCCGCTGCGGCGCAAGGCAACCTTACCATGGTATGCGCGCCAGCCGCGGATTGGTGTGAGGCGATTGCCGCCGGGTTTCAGCGCGATACCGGCATTCGCGTTGCCATGACGCGCAAATCATCGGGCGAAATCCTGGCGCAAATCCGTGCCGAGGCGCAAAATCCGCGCACTGATATCTGGTTTGGCGGCTCGGCCGAGACGCATTTCTCCGCAGCCGAGGGCAATCTGCTGCAAACCTATACCTCGCCCAATATGGCGGGGCTGCATGATTGGGCGAAACGCGTGCATGCCATGTCAGGTGAGCGCTGCGTTGGCGTTTCATCAGGCGCAATTGGCTTGGCGTGGAACCGGGAATTGATGGCGCGCAAGAACCTGCCACTGCCGAGAAGCTGGGTGGATATGCTGAACCCAGCCTATCGTGGTGAGATTCAATTGCCCAATCCGAATTCTTCCGGCACGGCCTATACGATCATTGCCGGGCTGATCCAGCTTTGGGATGAGGATCGCGCTTTTGATTATCTGAAGCGGCTACATCCGAATGTGAATGCCTATACGCGTTCAGGTGCTGCGCCGATGCAGGCGGTATCGCGTGGGGAGACAGCGCTTGCGGTCAGCTTCAATATGGAAGTCACTTCCATGCAGCAGGCGGGGTTTCCGATTGATTTTGTCTATCCGTCTGAAGGTACGTCTTACGAAGTCGCCTGCATGTCCATCATGCGTGGCGCGCGCAACCTGGCGCAGGCGCGGCGCTTCTATGATTGGTATTTGACGCCAGCCGCGATGGATATCGGCCCCAAGGCCAATCAATGGCATGTGCCGGCGCATAAGGACGCGACGCCCGATCCGCGCATCCCGGACCTCAGCCAGGTGAAGCTGATTGAGTATGATTTCGCGGCCTTTGGCGAGAGCAATCGTCGGCGGCAAATCCTGCAAAGATGGGAGAGGGAAATCGGTTCGCTGCCGCGCTAAAAATCCGGGAGGTCAAGAATGATCGGGCGCATGCTGGGGTTCATCATTGTGGTGATTATGGGCTTTTCTGCGCCGGTCTGGGCGCAGGGCAGTCTCAATCTCTATTGTTCGGCCACCATCGAATGGTGCCAGCCCATCGCACGCGGCTTTGAACGGGAAACCGGCATTCGCGTGACACTCGCGCAGAAATCCACTGGCGAAATGCTGGCGCAACTCCGTGCCGAGGCACGCAATCCGCGCGGCGATATCTGGTGGGGCGGCACGGGCGATCCGCATGTTGCGGCAGGTGAAGAAGGGCTGACGCAAGCCTATGAAAGCCCGCGCATTGCCGAATTGCATGATTGGGCGCAGGCGCAATGGCGCCAGACAGAAGGCCGCACGGTTGGCGTTTACGCAAGTGTGTTGGGCTTTGGCTTCAATACGGAATTGCTGACGCGCAAGAATCTGCCAGCGCCCGCCTGCTGGGCGGATTTGCTGCGGCCCGAATATCGCGGCGAAATCCAAATGGCCAATCCGAATAGCTCCGGCACCGCCTATATCGTCATTGCCACGCTGGTGCAGATGATGGGCGAAGACCCGGCTTTCGACTATCTGCGCCGGCTGCATGGCAGCATCAATGCCTATCCGCGGTCAGGCACTGCGCCCATTACGGCGGTGGCGCGTGGGGAGACAGCGCTGTCCATTTCCTTCGTCCATAACGCGGCAGAAGAACGCGCGGCGGGTTTTCCGGTGGGGCATGCCGTGCCGTGTGAGGGCACCGGCTATGAAATCGGGTCCATGTCCATCATCAAGGGCGCGCGCAATATGCCGGCTGCGCAACGCTTTTATCATTGGGCGCTGTCGGCGGAGGCTCAGCTTGTAGCGTCACAGGAAGCGAAGAAGCTGCAGACCATGGCCAATCGCCGCGTGCCGCTGACCGATGGCGCGCCGAATATGGCAACCGCGCGCATCATTGATTACGACAATGCCCGCTTTGGCGCGAGCGCGGAACGCCGCCGCCTTCTGGCGCGTTGGGATAGGGAGGTCGGCGCGCTCCCGCGCTGAAGCCCGTACCGCATGTTCTTTGGTAGCAGCTTGTTTTTCTGGGTAATCGCGGCCTTGGGCACGCTGATTTTGCCGTGGCATATGCAGCAGGATGGCATCAGCCTTGCGACACTGATCGGCCTTGGCGCAGAGGATGCGGAAGCCTCCTCTGCCTTTTGGCAAGCGCTGCATTTCGGCCGTTTCTGGTTCTGGCCAGTTATTGCAGCCTTGGCTTTGGCGCTACCCGGCGCACTGCCTTTTGCCAATGCGCGGATGCGCGGGCGGGTGCTGATCATCGCGGGTAGTTTTGGGTTATTCGCCATCATCGCCCAGGGCATCGCGATTGGCATTCAGGGCTGGAATTTCCCTTTCCTTGAGGCAGCCTCTGGCGAATTGCAGGATCGGCAATTTGGCATGGGGCTTGGTGGCGCGCTTGGCTTTATTGGCTTCCTGGTGCTGCTGACGGATGGCCTGGCGCTGCGCGGTTATTTCAAGGGAGATCGTTTTATTGCCGGCGCGGTTGGTGTGCTGATCGCCTGCATTGTGATTTTCACCGCCTGGCCGGTCGCCAACATCCTGGCGCAAATCTTCACGCCGCAGGGTGATCTGGGTGTTGCGGATGCCATGGCGGCACGGCTGTTTGATCGTAAGATTTGGGGGCTTGGCTGCGTTACCTCCACGGTGAATTGCGGCGTGTTTTGGAATACGCTGGTGCTGGCGACCTCTACTGCCACGGCGGCGACTTTGCTCGGGCTTTGCTTTGCGCTGATTGTGACACGCACCAGCTTCCCCGCGCGCCGCGCCTTGCGGCTGCTGACGGTGCTGCCCATCATCACGCCGCCCTTCGTGATTGGCCTGGGCTTGATCCTGATTTTCGGCCGATCCGGCGTTGTGAACCAATTGGCTGATAGCCTGTTCGGGCTGCAATTGGGTCGCTGGATTTATGGTTTTGATGGTGTGCTGCTGGCGCAGGTTTTCTCCTTCACGCCAACCGCCTTTCTGGTGCTGATCGGCGTGGTGGAAGGTATTTCGCCAGCCATGGAGGAAGCATCCTCAACGCTCCGCGCCAGCCGCATGCGCACTTTCCGTGCGGTCTCTCTGCCCCTGATGCTGCCCGGCATCGCCAATGCCTGGCTGGTGGTTTTTGTCGAAAGTCTCGCGGATTTCGGCAACCCGATTGTGCTGGGCGGGTCATTCGGCGTTCTCTCCACCGAGATTTTCTTCGCCGTGGTTGGCGCGCAGCAGGATTTTGGTCGCGCCGCCGTGCTGGCCGCCATCATGCTGGTGATTGCGCTCTGCGCCTTCATCATTCAGCGGGTCGTGGTTGGCAGCCGGTCCTATGTCTCGCTAACGGGCAAGGGCGATGTCGGGCTGCCGACACCGCTGCCAACACCCGTGCGGCGCATCGCTTACGCCATTGCGCTACCTTGGGCGCTGCTGACCATCACGGTTTACACCATGGCGCTGGCGGGTGGTTTTGTGCGCGTCTGGGGGCGGGATTGGACCCCGACCTTTTCCCATTTCCAGCGCGCCTTTGCGCTGGAATGGAGCCCGGCTGGCGCGCTGATATTCTCGGGCGGTGCCTGGCATTCGCTGTTCACCACCATCAAGCTTGCAGCGATTGCGGCACCCATCACGGCAGCGCTTGGGTTGCTTGCCGCCTGGGTGCTGTCGCGCCAGCGTTTTGTCGGGCGCACGGCCTTGGAATTTGCGCTGATGCTGACTTTTGCCGTGCCCGGCACCGTGATCGGTGTTGCCTATATCCTCACCTATAATCTGCCGCCGCTGGAAATCACCGGTACGGCGATGATTCTCGTTGCCTGCTTTGTCTTTCGCAATTTGCCGGTTGGCGTGCGTTCCGGCGTTGCGGCGATGAGCCAGCTTGATAAATCCCTGGATGAGGCGGCTATCACTTTGCGCGCTTCCACCTTCCGCAGCCTTCGCACCGTAGTGCTGCCGCTGCTGAAGCCCGCCATTGTCACCGCGCTGGTTTATGCCTTTGTGCGCGCCATGACGACAGTTTCAGCAGTAATCTTCCTCGTCTCAGCACAATATGAAATGGCAACGGTCTTCATCATCAACCGCGTCATCAATGGCGATTACGGGCTCGCCATCGCCTATTCCAGCGCGCTGATTGTCTTGATGATGGCAGCGATTGGCCTGATCAATCTGCTGGTGGGCAGCAGGCGTCTCGGCCGCCGCCAGGCCGCCGCACCGATAGGAGGGCGCGCATAGTGAACAATAAGGCCGCCGAAGTCCGGCTTGAAGGTATCGCCAAGCGCTATGGCAAGGTGGAAGCGGTGAAGCCGCTCGATCTGATTATTGAAGGCGGCACGCTGGTGACCTTGCTCGGCCCCTCGGGCTGCGGGAAGACCACGCTGCTCCGCATGATTGCCGGATTGGAACAACCAAGTGGCGGGCAGCTTTTCATCGGTGGGCGGGCTGTGACGCTGCTTTCTGCGGGTGAGCGCAATGTCTCCATGGTGTTTCAAAGCTATGCGCTTTTTCCGCATATGACAGTGCTGGAGAATGTGTCCTACGGCCTGATATCCTCGGGCTTTGCCAAGAAGGAAGCCGCGGCGCGCGCCGAAGCTGCGTTGGAAACCGTGGGCCTGCGTGGGTTTGGCGCCAGGCTGCCTTCGGAAATGTCGGGCGGGCAACAGCAACGTGTCGCGGTGGCGCGCGCCTTGGTCTTGGAACCGGCGGTGCTGTTGTTTGATGAGCCGCTCTCCAATCTTGACACACGGCTCAGGCGCAGCATGCGAGAAGAAATCCGCGCCCTGCAACAGCGCCTTGGCTTGACCGTGGTTTACGTGACGCATGACCAGGCTGAGGCTTTGGCGGTGTCCGACAAGATTGTTGTGATGCGCAATGCCGAAATCGCCCAAAGCGGCACGCCTGAGGCGCTGTATGCGAGCCCTGAGAATGTGTTTGTCGCGACCTTCATGGGTGAGGCCAATCATGTGCGCGGCAGCATCGAAAGCCTCACCGGCGATACAGCACAGGTGGCGCTTGATGCGCTGTCGCTTGCGCTGCCGCATCGTGGCCTGGGGATTGGGCCTTGCGATGTGGTGATCCGGCCAGAGGCGATCCGGCTTGCCGAAAGTGGTCCCGGCATCGCCGGACAGATCGCGCGCGCAACTTATATGGGCGCGCATACGGAATACCTGATCGCCACCCCGCTTGGAGAGCTTTTTGCGATCCATCCAGACCGGCTACAGCGCCGCGCCGCGGGCAGTGCCGTGATGGTCACGCTCGATCCGGAAGGGGTGGTTCTGGTCCGGCCATGATGAAAACCTTGCAGCGCGCGCACAAAGCCGCCACATCGGAAAGCAATACGAATCACCAGCATAGGGAGAGCACCATGTTCCGCAAAAGCCTTGGCGCCATCGGCCTTGCCGCAGCGCTTGTTGCAGCCACTGCCGGCGATGCCAGCGCGCAAACCGCCTGCGCCTTCCGTGGTTCCTTGGATGAGGCCTATTGCGATGCTGATCGCAATATGGTCGCCGATGTGCCCGCCGATGCGGCGCGGCAGCGAGACCCTTCCACGCTGGTCTTTGCCTATACGCCGGTGGAAGACCCCGCGCTTTACGCTACACAATTCCGCCCGCTTCTTGAATATCTTGGCCAATGCGTCGGGCGCCGCGTGGTTTATTTCCAGGTCACCAGCAATGCCGCGCAGGTGGAAGCCATGCGTTCGGGCCGGCTGCATATTGCGGGATTTTCGACCGGTCCCACAGCCTTCGCCGTGAATCTGGCGGGCGCTGTTCCTTTTGCCATCAAGGGCAATCCGGATGCTTTTGAAAGCTACCGCGTTGTGACCCTGGTGCGTGCCGATAGTCCGTTTCAGAATCTTGCTGATCTGAAGGGCAAGCGGGTTGCGCATACATCGGCCACCTCCAATTCCGGCAATCTGGCACCGCGCGCTTTCTTCCCGGGGCTTGGGCTGACGCCGGATACGGATTACCGCGTGGTCTATTCCGGTGGGCATGACCGCAGCGTCATGGGTGTGAATTCCGGCGATTATGATGCCGCGCCGGTCGCGTCGGACGTTTTCAACCGCATGGTCGCGCGCGGCCAGGTGCGGCGCGATAATTTCCGCGTCATTTGGCAATCCGATCCTTTCCCCACGTCATCCTTTGCGCTTTCGCATGATCTGAAGCCGGAATTGGCGGAGCGCATCCGCAAATGCTTCTTTGATTATCGCTTCCCGCAAGCGTTGCAGCGTGATCTGGGCGGCAATGATCGCTTTTGGCCGGCGACCTATTCCGAGCATTGGGCGCCAGTACGCGCTGTCGCGGATGCGGTGAATGCGCCCTATAACCGCGCGGCGTTTGATGCGGAAAGCCGACGCGAATTGGAAGCGGAACAGCGCCGCAATCAGCAGCGCCAGCAACAGCAGCAGCAGCAGGCCCCGGCACCAGCGCGGCCGCAGTAATGCAAGCGGGCGCGATGCCAGGCTTGGTTATCAAGGGCCTGGTCAAGGAATATGTCCCGGGCAAGCCTGTCCTGCGCGGGATCAACCTTGCCATTGCGCCGCAGGGCATTACCGCTGTCATCGGGCCTTCAGGCACCGGCAAATCTACATTGCTTCGCTGCATCAATCGGCTGATTGAACCAACTGCCGGGCAGATCCTGCTGAACGGTCAGGACCTTGTGCCCTTGCGCGGGCGTGGTTTGCGCATGGCGCGCCGGCGCATCGGCATGGTGTTTCAGGAATATAATTTGGTCGAACGCCTGAGCGTTATGGAAAATGTGCTCTCTGGCCGGCTCGGTTATGTCTCGCTCTGGCAGGCATCTATGCGGCGCTATCCGGAATCGGATATCGCGCGCGCCTTTACCTTGCTGGATGCCGTTGGCCTGCCGGAACAGGCAACCCGCCGCGCAGACGCGCTTTCCGGCGGGCAGCGCCAGCGCGTGGGCATTGCGCGCGCCTTGATGCAGCAGCCGGAATTGCTGCTGGCGGATGAACCGACATCTTCGCTCGACCCGCGCACGGCGGTTGAGATCATGGAGCTCATGACTGGGCTTTCCGCCTCGGCCAATGTGCCCTTGGTGGTGAATATCCATAATGTTGATCTGGCCCGGCGCTTCGCGCAGCGTATCATCGGCATGGCGGGCGGGGAGATTGTGTTTGATGGCCCGCCCGAGGAGTTGCAGCCGGAACATCTCCGCCAGATCTATGGCGGTGAGGATTGGCTTTGAGCGCCAGCATACTTCGTCGCCGCGCTTTTCCGCCGAATTGGGGCGCGCGCGCCACAGCGCTTGGCCTAGTCGCCTATGCGATTTATGCGCTTGGCCAATTGGACATCACCTGGACGCGGCTTGCGATTGGCTTTGGTGAGGCCGGGCGCTTTCTCGCCCGCATGTGGCCGCCCAATTTCTCCCGCGCGGAATTGCTGATTGAGGGTTTGCTGGAAAGCCTGCAAATCGCGGTCATTGCCTCAGCGCTTGGCATTCTATTGGCCCTGCCCCTTGGGTTGATGGCGGCGCGCAACCTCGCACCCTTGCCGCTCGCGGTCGCGACACGCGGCTTTGTCGCCTTTTGCCGTAGCCTGCATTACGTGATTGTCGCGATCCTATTCGTCAAAGCCATCGGATTTGGTGCCTTGGCGGGTGTGGCGGCGCTCACCATCGCTTCCATGGGTTTCATCGCCAAATTATTTGCCGAGGCGATTGAGGAAATTTCCATGAAGCAGGTGGAAGCCATTCGCGCGACAGGTGCGGGCTTCGGCGCTGTGTTGATTTATGGCGTTCTGCCGCAAGTGGCATCACGCTTCATCGGTTTTTCGCTGTATCAATTGGACTCCAACCTGCGCAATTCAACGCTTGTTGGCATTGTTGGTGCCGGCGGCATCGGCGGCACGCTTTTCGCGGCCTTCAAACGCTTTGATTATGATTTCGTTGCTGCCATTCTGCTTTCCATCATAGCGTTGATTTTTGTGGCCGAGCTTATCTCCGGCTGGATCCGGGCGCTCCTCAGATGAATGCCCTCATGCGCGAATGGCAGCGCTTCACGCCCATGGAACGCTTCACGCGCTGGGCGGTGTATTTCACCCTGGTGCTCGCCTTGGTCTGGGCGGCACGAAATGTGGAGATCATTCCGGAATTTCTGACTGATGCACCAGAACAGATGCTTGATTTGCTGGCGCGCATGTGGCCGCCTGATTTGGGGCATTACCATCCTGCGGTGCATCACGCGCTGGTGGAAACGCTGCATATCGCCTCACTCGGCACCCTATTCGCGTTTATTTTTGCCGTGCCCGTTGCCTTGCTGGCCGCGCGCAACATCTGCTCCAATCGCGCGCTGAACGCTTTTGCGCAGCTGCTGTTGGTGACATCACGCTCTGTCAACTCACTGGTTTGGGCGCTGATTTTCGTCGCCATCTTCGGCCCAGGTGCTGCGGCCGGCACTTTCGCCATCGCCTTTCGCAGCATTGGCTTTGTTGGCAAGCTACTCGCCGAGGCTTTGGAGGAAATCGCCCCCGGGCCGCTTGAGGCTCTGGAGGCGACTGGTGCGCCTAAAACCCACCTCCTGCTCAAAGGTGCCTGGCCGCAAATCGCCCCAGCTTTTTGGGGTGTGGCGCTGTTCCGATGGGATATCAATATCCGTGAAAGTGCGGTGCTGGGCTTGGTCGGTGCTGGCGGTATCGGCGTTGTGCTGGATGATGCGATCAATTTTTTTCAATGGGATCGCGTGGCAACGATATTGCTGGCCATTCTTGTTGTGGTGATTGTTGCGGAGATCATTGTTACCCGCGTGCGGGCAAAACTCATCTAGCATGGGTGGAAATTTTTGGCCTGATTTCTGCTGCCCAGCGTTAGCGCTTGTCTGACCCAACTGGCGAGCTGAGTAACGGAGGATTTCTGGCTCATCGCAGCGCCGAGGAGAGTGAAGATGAGCCAGCGCACTTAATTTCCGTTACTTCGGCCAGCCCCTCACACTCTCTCCACCGCCCTGAACCCGCGCGATGCCAGGGGCAGCCTATCCCGGCTGATGGCAGCGTCCTCACCAGGCGCGTTCATCGCCGCCCAGATGGCGCGGCGGTTGCGCTCGGCCATGCTGTCCGTGAGTTCCGCAACCCACAGCGTATCCCGTGCCGCACCAAGGCGGCGGACCATGTCGCGATGCTGGTTGCGGGGTCGGCGTTGGAAAGCACCGGCAGGGTGAATGCCGCCACGCGCGGGTTCACAATCGCAGGCACAGGAAACTCAGCGCCGGCATAGGGATTGCGGTCGCGCCGATCGAGCATCACGCGCCCTTCGCGAATGCCGTAGGCCGTGCCGCGCTGCAGCCGCCAAAGCCGCCCGGCAACAAGGAGCCCGATGTCCATGTGAGGCGCCGCGCCGTCGGTCAGATCAACGCGAAGGTACCCACATGGGTGGGGGGGAGGGTTTCTGGCCCCTCTTCACTCTCCTTGGGGTTACGATACGCCAGAAATCCTCCGCTATTCAAACCGCCAGTTTGGTCTCACGGGCGCTGACGGAGGACATGCCAGACAAGAATGAGGAAACGTTAGCGTATTAGGTGTGGTGTCCCGCCCAGACTATCGCTCGCAGTATCAACTCCTGAACCTCGTTGCAGAAAAAGCCGGATCGGGTTGTTGCAAACCCAGTACCGCATCCGCTGTCATGCGCCCGGCAATTGGCCCAAGCGTATAGCCATTGGAGGTGACGGCAGCGAAGAAACCCGGCATGCCCTGCACCTCTCCCAGGATTGGCGCGCGATCAATATGCACATTCATACCGGTCCAACTGCGGAGCACATGCAGGCCCTCCACCGCCGGCACAACATGCCCGGCGATCCAGAGATTTCCCTGAATATTCTTGCGCAGATTGCGCGTGGCGCCAGTGGTGTGGTCATGCGCACCGGGCCAGCCGCCGCCGATCAGCAAATGCCCATGCGGGCCTTGCTTCAGCGAAAGATGCCGCCCGGCATGGGCCACCAGATGCGGGATGATCGGCGCCATCGCCTCGGTCGCGATCACCTGCTGCACCAAACCACCCACGGGCAGTTTCACCCCCGCGAGCCCTGCGATATGGCCAGACCAGGGGCCGGCTGCCACCACCAAGCGCCCGGCACGGATGGGCCCTTGCGCAGTGCTGATCAGATAACCGCTGCCGTCACGCGCAATCGCCTGCACATCAAGCCCGCTTTCCAGCCGCGCGCCGGCATGCTTGGCCAAGTGCAGTAAGGCGGCCGTGCCGCGCAAAGGATCAATCTGGCCCTCGGCAGGGCAGAAGGCGGCGCCGGCAAAGCGATGCGCCAAATACGGCGCCAGATCGCGCAATTCATTCGCGCCAATCACATGATTTTCAATGCCCGCGCTGCGTTCCACCGCAACCTTGCCGCGCAGCCAGGCCAATTCCTCCGGCGTTTCCGCCAGCATCAAACCACCTTCGGTGCGAATGCCGCAGGCTTCACCGGCATCGCGCGCAATCTCGCGCCAAAGTGCAATGGAACGGGGCCCGAGCGGTAGCGTGGCAACGGCGGGGCCAGCAGTGCCAAGCGCTTCCGCCTTGTCGCCGAAATCATAGGACAGCAATTGCACATGCAAACTGCCGGCATTGGCGGTGCTGGCCGCAAGGCCGAGCTCTCCGCGGTCTGCCACCAGTACATCCACACCTTCGCGCGCGAGATAAAGCGCGGTGGAAAGCCCGACCACGCCACCACCAATCACTAGCACATCACATTGGCGCGCGATTTGCGGCGCGGTGGCAGCGCCGGTCTTCCAGGTGATGGGCGCGGGCGCGGCAATCACCGGCGTTTCTCCCCATTCCGGCACTTCAAGCCTGAGCAGCGCGGCGGGGATGGGCTTGATCGGTGCGCGCGGCGCGGCGAAATCCGCTTCCTGCGCAGCAACGCCCGCCATGCGCGCCAAGGGCGCACCGCACATGCGCCCCTGGCAGCGCCCCATGCCGGCACGCGTTTCCCTCTTGATCGCCGGCAGCGAAGCAGCGCCGCCGCTGATGGCCGCACGGATCTCTCCCGCGCGCACTTCCTCACACCGGCATAGGATGGTGTCATCACTGATCCGCGCCGGATCAAAGGCGGGCGCGGCATAGATGCGCCATAAGGCGCGCTGGAATGTTTCTGCCTGCGTCAGTGCATCGCGTGTCGCGGCATCATTGCCTGCTCCAAAGCCAAGATCACGCGCGGCGGCCAGCCCCGCCAAGCGCCCGCGCGCCAAGGCGATGCGTGCGCCACCAATGGCCGCGCCATCGCCGATGGCGAAAACCTCATTGATGCTGCTGCGTCCAACGCTGTCAGCCTCGGTTTCCAACCGTCCCAACCCAGCGCCGGGGCCTTCCGTGACAAAGCGCTGCGTGCAACCCAAGGCGCGCGCCAGCCCGGTTTCCGATTGAAAACCAAGATTGAGTGCCGCAACGCCGGCCGCGATGCGCCTTTCGCCTTGCGGTGTGGTGATGCGAAGCGCCTCAAAGCGCGTGCTGCCTTCGCAAGCAATGATCTCGCTGCCCCAATAAAGCGGCACACCAGCGCGTTTCAGAACCGCAAGATAGCGTAACCCATCCCAGGCAAGATCAGGCGCGGCGCGCGCAAGGCGCAGCAGATCGCGCCAGGCGCCAAGCCCAGGCGCGGGGGCGGCTTCCACCACCGCGGCCACACGCACACCACCGGCCAGCAATTCGCACGCAAGTTGCAGATTGAGCGGCCCGCTGCCCGCAATCACCGCGCTCTCGGCCGGGCTCACGCGTTGTGCGCGCGCAAGGGTTTGCAGCGCGCCCGTGGTCATGACGCCGGGCAGGGTCCAGCCCGGCACCGGGACGGGGCGTTCATGCGCGCCAGGCGCCAGGATCAGGCGGCGCGGGCGGAAGGTGATGGCAGAGCCTTCAACCAAAGCGGCGATTTCATCCGGCGCGAAGCCGCCCCAGACCGTGGCGCCGTAATGAAAGCGAATGCCGGCCTGCTGCGCACGCGCAAACAGCGCGCTGCCCTGGCGAAATTGCGCATCCGGCGCGGCATGAGCATGGCTGGCGGCGAGTGGTTTCAGATATTGCCCGCCCGGTGCTTCGCGTTCATCCAAAACGATCACTGCCGCGCCGGATTCGGCAGCGGCAATGGCAGCGGAAAGCCCGGCAGGGCCGGCACCCACCACCACAATGTCGCAGTTCTGTTCAGCAATCTCAGTGGGTGCATTGCCAAGCGGTGCAGGTTCGGTCGGGAAGGCGCTTTCCACCGCCATACCATCGGCCACCTTCACCATGCAGGCGCGTTGGCCGGCCTTGCCATTGACCGTCACCACGCAATCAAAGCAGGCACCCATGCCGCACCAAAGCCCGCGCTTTGCGCCCTTCGCGGTTTCACGCAACGCCAGAATGCCGGCAGCAGAAAGCGCGGCGGCAATGCTCTCACCCGGCAGGGCTTCCAACGGCCTGCCGTTGAAGCTGATCCTGATCGGGGCCGTGGCCTGGGTGATATGGGGGTGCTGTAGCCGCATGCTCTTGCCGTTTGCGCGAAAACCGGCTCCCATCATCGCATGCGGCGCGGCCGCGTCCACCCCCGGGAGCTTCCCCCATGGCCCGAGAGCCCTTTCGTGGCACCTATACGGTGCTGGTCACGCCCTTCACCGCCGATGGTACCGCGGTGGATCACAAGGCTTTGGAACGTCTGGTGGAATACCAGATCACCGAGGGTGTGAAGGGCCTGATCCCACTCGGTTCCACGGGCGAGTTTCTTTCGGTGTCACGCGAAGAACGCCAAGGCATTGTCGAGACCGTAATTCGCGCCGCGCGTGGCCGCGTGCCGGTGCTGATCGGCACCGGTGCTGAGGATACGCGCGAGGTCGTAGCGCTTTCGCGCGAAGCCGAAGCCCAAGGCGCCGATGGTGTCATGATCATCCCGCCCTTTTATTCCGTGCCGACGGAAGATGAGCTGTTTCACCATTACAAGACAGTTGCGGATGCAATCGGTATTCCGATCATGGTCTATAACAATCCCGCGACATCCAATGTGGATATGCTGCCCGCTACCCTCGCGCGGATTTCGACCATTCCAAACTGCCGTTATGTGAAGGAAAGCACGCTGGAAGTCACACGGGTGCGCGATATTGTGGCGCTGTGTGGTGACAGGATGGAAGTTTTCGCTGGCGTGCTCGGTTATGAAAGCGTCTGGCTTGGCGCCATTGGCTGGGTCGCGGTGTGCAGCAATCTGGCACCTCGGCTTTCTTCCGAAATGTTCGATGCGGCAGCGTTTGAGGCTGATCGGCCCAAGGCGCTCGCGCTCTATCGCAAGCTGGCGCCGCTGCTGCCTTGGGTGGGTGGCCCGCGCTATGTTTCCGGCACCAAGGCAGGCTTCAAGCTGATGGGCATGGATATGGGCCCGCCGCGCCCGCCGCGCCTGCCCTTGCCCGCGCCGGATGTGCCGGCTTTGGCGCAGGTTTTGCAAGGCATTGGGCTGATCGGCGCCGAAGCGCGCGCCGCGGAATGAGCTTTTCAACAGGGAGAAAAATGATGCTGCGATATGGAATCCTCGCCGCCATGGCGGTGCTGGTGGCAACCCCGGCAATGGCGCAAGCGCCGGCTTGTACGCCGGCGGTGGCGGATAGCGAATTGGTGAAATCACGCACGCTGGTGATGTCCACCAACCCCACCCTGCCACCGCTGCAATTCGTGGATGCGCAGGGGCAATTGCGCGGCATGCGGATTGAACTCGGCAATGAAATCGCGCGCCGGCTTTGCCTGACGCCCGAATATATCCGCATTGAATTCAGCGCCATGATCCCTGGGCTGGCAGCGCGGCGCTGGGATTTGATCAATACGGGCATCTTTTACACGGAAGAACGCGCCCGCATGATGCAAATGGTGCGCTACGAAAACCAGGCGATTTCCTTCAGCGCGCCGCGCGGCAATCCGCAGAATATCCGCACCACGGATGATCTGGCTGGCAAGACAGTGGGTGTTGAAATCGGCGGCTTTGAAGAACGTCGCACACGGGAACTGAGCCAATCCTTGCAGGCCAAGGGCTTGCAGCCGATGAATATCCGCACCTTCGACAATTTCGCCATCGCCTATCAGGCGTTGCGTGCGGGGCAGGTGCAGGCCGTGACCAGCATTGATGGTGTCGCCGCTGAATATGATCAGCGTGGTGAGTTTCCGCGCGTGCTGAATGGGCTTTTCCCGACCCCGGTTTCGGTTGCAACTCGTTCGCGCGTGCTGGCGGAGGCGGTTGTCGGCGCCCTGGAAGCCATGAAGGCAGATGGCAGTCTGAAGGCGCTATTCGATCGCTATGGCGCTTCAATGTATACGGACAAGTTGGAGACGGTCGGCCCGCAATAAGCGCCTGATCGAACCTCGTGCAAATCTGGTCTTGGTCGGGATTCTTTGACTACCTTGTGAATCCCTTTTTGCTGGAAGGCGCCATCACCACGCTGTGGCTGACGGCGGCTTCCCTATCGGCGGGTTTGGTACTGGGCGTTGGTTTGGCCGTGATGCGGCTTTCGGGCAACCCGGTGCTTTCTGGCTTTGCCGCCTTCTATTGTTGGGTGTTTCGCGGCACGCCGCTGCTGGTGCAATTGCTGATCATCTATACCGGCCTGCCGCTATTTGGCTTGCGCTTTTCCGTGGTTCAGGCCGCGCTGCTTGGCCTTGCCCTGAATGAAGCCGCCTATTTGAGTGAGACGGTGCGCGCCGGCATCCTGGCGGTGGCGCGCGGCCAGCGGGAAGCAGCAATTGCACTCGGCCTTCGGCGCTTGCAGGTGTTTCGTCTGGTGGTCTGGCCGCAGGCGCTCCGCATCATCATCCCGCCGCTTGGCAATTCCGTGAATGGCTTGCTGAAAACCACCTCGGTCGCGAGTGTGATCAGCATGGAGGAATTGCTGCGGCGTACCCAAATCCTGATCCAGGAACGTTTTCTGGTGCTGGAATTATTCATGGTGGCGGCGCTGTATTATCTGGCGATGACGACCGCCTGGGATTTTGTGCAAAGGCGGCTCGAACAGCGCTATGGTCGTGGCTACGGGACGGAGGCAGCCGATCGGCGCTGAAGACCCTCGCTTGCAAAAATGGATGACTCTGAGAGGAGATTGATCAATGCGTATGGGACGTCGTGCATTCGCTGCCAGCGCCTTGGCGCTGCCTGGATTGCTCAAGGCCGGAAGCGCTACAGCGCAAGCCAGCGCTTGGCCCAATCGGCCGATACGCCTCGTGGTGCCTTACCCGCCCGGCGGCGCGAGTGATATCGCAGGCCGCCTGCAGGCCGAGGTTTTGCAAAAAGCTTTGGGCAGCCCTGTTGTCGTGGATAATCGGGGCGGCGCAGGTGGCACGTTGGGCACCGCCCATGTCGCGCAATCCGCCCCCGATGGCTATACCATCATGATGGCGAGCCCATCTTCCCATTTGGGTGCGCCCTTGCTGTTCCGCACGCCAGGCTATGAAGGCGTGGATGATTTCAGCCATATCGCAACATTTTCGATTGGCACTGCGATTGTATGCGTTCATCCGGCCCTGCCGATACGCAATATCCAGGAATTGATCGCCTATGCGAAGGCCAATCCGGGCAGGTTGAATTATGGTTCCGCCGGGGCGGGCGGCGCCAATCATATGCTTGGCGTTCTGTTCATGCTGCGTACCGGAACGGAACTGACCCATGTGCCTTATCGCGGTGCGGCGCCGGCTTTGGCTGATCTGATCGCGGGCAATATCCAGCTGGTGTTTGATAGTTTTTCAGGCATCATTCCGGCGGTGCGGGCGGGCCAGGTGCGCGCGCTTGGCGTCACCAATCCAACCCGCTGGCCCTTGGCGCCTGAAATGCCAACTGTGCAGGAACAGGGTGTGCCGGATTTTGATCTGCCATCCTTCGCCGCCGTGATGGGGCCGGCAGGTATTCCTGCCGAGATCGTGCAGCGCATGAATGCCGCAATCAATGAGGGTCTGAAGGATGCAACCCTGGTGCAGCGCCTATCGGCCAATGGCAATATTCCCTTCCCGTCCACACCACAGGAATTCCAGAGCTTGATGCGCGCGCAACGCGACAAATGGCGGGAATTGGTGCGAATTTCGGGCGTGCAGCCGGAATAAGGTGATGGCTTCAACGATTGGGCAGGGTGTTTTGGGGGACAATCCATGAGCGGAGTATCAGAACAAGTCATCGCCGCCGCCGAGGCGCGCCGCAGTGACAGCATCGCCTTCCTGCAAAGGTTGATTGCCCTGCAACGCGAAGGGGAAGCGGCAGTGCAGCAATGCTTCGCTGATCATTTGCGCGAAGCGGGCTGCCTCGTGGAATCGCTTTCCTATGTGCCATCCGATGTGGCGATGCGTCATGAATTCGCGGAAGGTGAGGCCATGGCGCGTGAGGAACGCGCCAGCATCATTGCGCGCCTGGCCGGCAGCGGTGGCGGCCCCAACCTGATATTCTTTGGTCACCCGGATGGTGAACCGCTCAAGAATACCGAAATCTGGCGACATGATCCCTTTGCGGGTTCAATCACCGATGGCCGCGTCTATGGCTGGGGGGTGGCTGACGATCTGGCCGGCATCGCCATTATGGTTGAAGCCATCAAGGTTATTCGCGCGGCGGGCTTGCAGCCCAAGGGTGACATTATCGCGACCAGCACGCCATCCAAGCGCCATGCCCGCGGTGTCGCGGCGGCGATGCAGCATGGCTATGTCGCCGATGCGGCCATTTATGTGCATCCGGCGGAAAGCGGCGTCGGCATGCAGGAAATCAAGGCGATTTGCAGCGGGCAGCTTTATTTCCGCGTGACGGTGACGGGCCGTGGCCCGGATACCAAGGAACCCGGCCATACGGCTTTTGCGCATTTGGCCGTAAATGCCTTGGACAAGGCGATGCTGGTGAAGGGCGCGCTAGATGCGCTTGATCAGGCACGCGGGGCGCGGGTGCATCACGCCGGAATTGAAAGCGTTGTTGGCCGCGCCACGAATATCATGGTGTCCTATATTTCCTGCGGTGATGCCGCGCGCTTCAGCAGGATCCCGACGAGCTGCGTGCTGGGCGGTGCGGTTTCCTTCCCGCCGGGTGAGACCATCGAGAAAGTGCAGCAGGAAATCACCGATTGCATCATGGCTTGCGCGAAACAGGATGCTTGGTTGTGGGATTATCCGCCTGCGCTTGAATGGCTTTCCGGTGTGACAGGTGCGGAACTGCCGGCAGGCTCACCGCTATTCGGTGCTGTTAGCGCCGCCGTTTCGCGCGTTACGGGCCTTTCCCCCTTCGTGAATGCAATGCATACCTCATCCGATATTCGCGTGCCCATGGTGCAGCGGAATATCCCAACCGTCGGCTTTGGGCCGCTTTGTGGCGATCTGACCCAGAATGGCGGGCATGATGAATGGGTGGATGTTGAAGACTATCTCCGCGCCATCAAGGTTGCGGCGGATAGTGCTCTCAGGTGGTGTGGATCGGTCTGAAAATCCTGTCTGCGGCTGGATTACCTTGATGGCCCGATCCTTGGCATTCAGGCACTATGCCTGAATTCCGACCTTGAAAAGCGTCGCCGGATTCTCGCTAATCATGCGGCTGATTTCGGCTTCGCTGAAACCCTCACTTTCAACGAGCATAAGGTATTCGCGGAATGCCTCAACTGGCGGTGGCAGAAGATAAACACCGGCATCAGTTGAAAGGATTGCGCGGTCACCGGCGGCACGGATGCGCGGCGTGAAATCTTGAATGACGCTATTGGCGGCGATCTTGTGCTTTTCCTCATCCACATGGGTCAAACCCACCTGAGTTGCATGCGTCAGCACGAAAAAGGAAAACTCCGCATAGGCACCTAGCGAAGTAATGGCGGTGATTTCCTCAGGCGCATAGCGCGAACAATGGGTGCGGATACGTGTTACACCGCGGCGCTTGGCTTCCTCCACCAGAGCAACAGCTTCCCGACCAGAAACATGGCCGCAATCGAAAGCAACATCTTTTGCGGCGCAGAGTTCCATGATGGCGGGCACAGGGTCCGGGACGACACCGTTTTCCGGGACCGAAAAAGTCGTCTCCAGAAAGGCAGGGCTGCGGCCTTCACGCATTGCAACATGGCGCGTGTGATGCGTCGGCAGGCTGACAAAGCGTGCGCCAGTACCGGGACCATAGCCATAGCCAATCGCTGTGCGGGCCGCTTCCAGCGTTACGCCGCCGGCGGTTGGCTGCATGATCAGGCCGCCAAAAGCCTCAACACCCAGATGCCCAAGCTCATCATTCACCAAAGCCGCAAGACCCGATGTATTTTGGAAATTGCACATGATGCCAATGGCGCGCATGCCAGCCGACGCTGCCTGACGAACAGCGTCGAAAGCATTCACCGCACGGCCGGAAAGATGCGGCGCGCAATGGATATGGCAATCAATCGCACCCTTAAGCAGGTGCATACCAGGCGGGGTGAAGGGCATGGTGGTCTCCTTAAACGTGGGGTCGCCGCGCCAACCGTGCTTCAAGCTGCTCCCCAAAGCGCTTGGTTGGCCAGCAGATAAGGAAATAGACAATCAGGATGGAGCCGAAACAGAGCAACGCAGAAAAGCCACGCGTATTCAGAATTTTCGCTGCATAGGTCAGTTCCATGACGCCGATCTGGCTGGCGATGGAGGTGGATTTGATGAAGCCCACCGCATAGCCGAATAGGGGCGGCAGCACCACGCGCCAGGATTGCGGCGCCACGATCCGCGTGAGTAGCTTCCAGCGCGAGAAATTCATCGCCTCTGCCGCATCCCATTGTGGTGTTGGCACGGCTTCGATGCCGGCGCGCGCGATCTCTGCCGCGAAGGCGGCTGCCGAGAGCACCACGGTAACCAGCGCCACGGTGAACAAGGAAGCCTGCGCCCCCGAAAGCTGAAAGGCAAAGAACACGCACATCAACTTCACCAGGAAGGGGATACGGCGGAATACCTCCACATAGATCGTCGCAAATAGGCGTAGTGGCGCTATGCCATACAGCCTTGGGTGGCGGCCTATCGCCAGGCAGAAACCGATGGCAAAGCCAAAAATCGCGCCGATGTAAGAGAGCAAGAGTGTATTCACCAGCGCCTGACCCAGGAACATCAGGTTCCAGAAGCCAAAGAAGCGCGGCGCATCTTCAAGAAGCTGTTCCCACATGGCGCTAGAAGACCCGCGCCTTGACGCGAAACAACCATCGCCCAAGCAGTGCAAGCGCCAATGAGCAGACAAGGGTCAATACGACATAGATGACCGCAACAATGGAAAAAACCTCGAGCGAGCGGAAGGTCAGGGAATTCACGTTATAGGCGCGGCCAGTCAGCTCCTCCACCGCAAAGATCGCCGCGATGGAGGTGGTCATTACCTGAATAATGAATTGATTAGTGAGCGGTGGATAAAGCGCCTTCGCGATATGCGGCAGCACCACATGCCAGATAATTTGCGGCACGGAAAATCCCATGGCGGATGCGGCATCAATTTCCTCACGTCGAAGGGATTGAAAGCCGGCGCGTTGGATTTCCGTCAGGTAAGCGCCTGCATTAAGCGACATGCCGATGGCGACAGCAGCATAGGGTGAGAGCAGAATCCCGGCATCGGGCAACACGAAGAAGATGAAGAATATCTGCACCAGCAAAGGCGTATTGATGAAGAAGGTCACATAACACTGCACCGCAAGCCGCGCCGGGCGCGGGCCGAAATGCAGCACTGATGCATTCACCAACCCAATTGCCCAGCCTGCCAGAAAGGAAATCACCGCAAGTTGCAGCGTGAGCACAGCCCCGCCCAGCAGATAGGGAATATGCCCCGAAACCTGCGAATAGATGAGGCTGTAATTCACGCGTACTTCAGAAGAAGGGGTTTGCCGGCACCTTGGTAAACATCGGTCCGTCGAACCATTTCTCCCAGGCTTGCTCGATTGTACCATCCATATGCAACTCATAAAGCGCTATATTGAGCCAATTGCGCAGCGAATGGTTGTTCTTGGCAACGCCTAGGCCGGAATAGGTCACGCCAAATTCCGGCACGGCCGTTACTTCCCATTGGACCTGACGGAAAGGCCGCAGCGCAAACTTTACTGAGTCGATGCCGTCAAAGGATGCATTGGCGCGACCCTGCGCAATGGCACGGTTACGATCCGGGTAATTGTCGAGCAGCAGCACACGCGCATTGGGAATGGTGCGTTGGATATAGGGAATCGCCGTTGTGCCGCGCACCTGCGCCAGCGTTACGTCGGGATTGTTCAGCGCCGCAATGCTGGTATGCCCGCGCCCCTGGATGGCGACAATGCCGTAATTCTCGGAATGGACAGGCACGGTGTAGTCAATCACCTTTGCGCGTTCGCTGGTCCGGCTCATCGCACCCATGACGAAATCAATCCGCCCCGATGCAACCATCGGAATGCGTTCGGGTGAGCCCACGGCTTGCAAGGCCAGACGCACCCCCATTTTGCGCGCGATTGCTGCTGCAACCTCTGGCTCAAACCCGTCAATTTCATTCTTTTCATTGAACAAGGCGCGCGGCGGCAGGGTTGGGTTTACGCCAACGCGCAATTCACCAGCGCGCAGCACATCATCAAGCGCGCGGGCTGAGGCATTGCTCGGCGTGAGAAGCGCAGCGGCGGCAGCGGCAACTGCGGCCCCACCTGTGACAAGAGCCCGGCGATCGGTCATGTGTTTTTCTCCTGTTATGTCTGGCACCATCAGTGGCGCAGGATGCGTGATGTGAACTCCTTCAGGCGCGGACTGCGCGGCTGATCGAAAATTGCCGCAGGCGGGCCCGTCTCAACCACGGATCCCTGATCAAGAAAGGCAACGCGGCTCGCCACCTCACGGATGAAGGCCATCTCATGGCTGACGATCAACATGGTCATGCCATCACGTTGCAGAGCGCGGATGGTATCCAGCACTTCGCCGACCAATTCCGGGTCCAAGGCGGCAGTTACCTCATCCAGCAGCAGAATATCCGGCTTCAGCGCCAAGGCGCGCGCGATAGCAACACGTTGTTGCTGGCCACCGGAAAGCTCATCCGGATAGGCATTAACCTTCTCGGCCAGGCCAACCCGGGCAAGCAGGCTACGCGCTTCAGCCTCAACCTCATGCTTCGGGCGCTTCTTAACGAGGGTTGGCGCGATAGCGACATTGCGCAGCGCGGTCATGTTCTGGAACAGATTATACTGCTGAAAGACGATGGCGAAGCGATCCCGCGCGTCGCGCAGGCTGGCGCGGCTGCTGTAATCCACCGCGCGGCCATCCAACGTTACGGTACCGGCGCGCGGCTTCAGCAGGCCTACAAGTGTGCGCAGGATGGTGGACTTGCCTGAACCGGATGGGCCGATAAGCCCGATGACTTCGCCCCGTTCCACATCCAAGCAGACATCGCGCAGGACATCGGCCTTGCCGCCATAGGATACCGTCAGCCCTTGGATGGAAAGGAATGCCAAAATCGCGCGCCCCGGTCTTGTCGGATCGCCATAGTCAAGGCTTTCCGCGCGTCGCGTCAAGCGGTTCGGGCAGTTGCGCGCGGCCCACTCTGACCTATGATCACGCGCATGTCGCTCCGTATTGCCCAAATCGCGCGCCCCGCACCTGTCACCATCACGGTGGAAGGGCAGCCGGTTGCCGCGCATCCCGGGGAAAGCCTGGCTGCCGCGCTGATTGCCGCTGGCCTGTGGCGTTTTGGCGAAGGCGAGGACCCTGCCCGTCCGCGTACCGCCTTTTGCATGATGGGGGTGTGCCAGCAATGTCTGCTGCGCCTTGATGGGCGCTTGGTGCAGGCCTGCCTGACGCCCGTTGCGGCCGGGCAGGAAGTGACGCGCGCATGATCCATGATATTGCCGTTTTGGGTGGCGGTCCTGCCGGCATGGCGGCAGCAACCGAAGCCGCACACGGCGGAGCGCGCGTTGTGCTGTTGGAAGAATCACTCGCGCCAGGCGGGCAGGTCTATCGCGCAGCACCACCCGGTTTTCACGCCAAACCCGATGCTGACCGGCGCGCGGGCAATGCGCTGCGCGCCGCACTCGCGAAAAGTGGTGCCGAGCTTCGCACCGGCTGTCGCGTTTGGGGCCTAGGCGGTGGGCCGCTGGTGCCGGAAGGCCAAGCCCGTGAGCCCTTCAGCCTTTCCGCGCTCGGCGCGGATGGTGTGCCCTTCACACTTCAGGCGCGCGCGCTGATTTTGTGCTGCGGCACGCATGAAAGGATCATTCCCTTTCCAGGCTGGACTTTGCCCGGGGTGATCGGCCTGGCCGCCGCAACCATTTTGCTGAAGGCGCAAGGCATCTTGCCGGGGCGGCGAGTCGTCGTCGCAGGTGCCGGGCCACTGCTTTATGCGGTGGCAGCGAAAATCCTGGCCGGTGGTGGTTCGGTTGCAGCGGTGATTGACGCGGCTACGCAAGGCGAATGGCTCCGCGCGCTGCCCGCCCTTGCCGCGCGGCCTGATCTGCTGACGCAAGGTATCGCGTGGCGCGCCAAGCTTCTCGCCGCGCGCGTGCCGGTATTGGCAGGCGCACAGGTGACGGCGGCCGAGGGCGATAAGGTTCTCACCCATGTGCGCGTGGGCGATCATGTTTTTGCAGCCGATGCGCTCTGCGTCGGTCATGGTCTGGTGCCGGCCACGGAAGCCAGCCGCACCTATCGCGCGCAGCATGCGCATCGGCCAGAAGATGGCGGTTGGGTGCCGGTCTTGGATGCCGCGCAACGCACCAGCGTGGCTTTCCTTTACGCTGCCGGCGATGGCGCAGGCGTGCGCGGTGCTGCCGCCGCACCGGCAGCAGGGCGGCTCGCCGCGCGCACTGCCTTGCAGGACCTTGGTTTCAACACGCCAAACGCATCAGAAGAAGACGCGGCGCTGGCCCGCGCTCGGCGCACCGGCGCCGCCATGGCGCGCATGATGGCGCTGCGCCCTGCCATGATCCAAGCCATCCCCGCCGAGACGATCATCTGCCGTTGCGAAGGTGTGACCCGCGCAGCCATTGAAGACGCCGCGGCGGCGGGGGCTGGTACGATCAATCAGCTCAAGCATTTCACGCGCTGCGGCATGGGACCTTGCCAGGGGCGCATGTGCGGTGAGGCCGCCGGCGCCCTGCTTGCCTCGGCGCGCGGCGTCGGCGTGGCGGATGTCGGTTTCACCACAGGCCGCATTCCACTCCGCCCCGTGCCGATGGAAGCGATCCTTGGTGATTTCGATTACGCCGATATTCCCGTGCCGGCAGCGGCGCCAATATGACATCGCGCTTTGACGTTGCCGTGATTGGCGCTGGTGTCATGGGCTGCGCGACGGCGCTGTTCCTCGCGCGTGGCGGCATGCACGTTGTGTTGCTTGATCGTAGCGAGATTTGTCGCGAGGCTTCGGGCGTCAACGCCGGCACGCTCACCATGCAAATGACGCGCGCGGCGCTGATCCCCTATGCGCTCCGCGCGCATGAGATGTGGATGACCATGCCCGATTGGTGCGCCGGTGGCGATGTGCTGGCGACCTCCTGCCCTGGTCTTTCGGTTGCCTTCACCGATGCGGAAGCAGCCATGTTGGAAGAACGCGCGCGCATTCGCCGCGCAGCCGGCGCACCGATTGAATTGATTGGTGGAAGTGCCGCGCAGGCGATTGAACCTGGCCTGGCGGATGGCGTGAAGCTCGCCGGGCATTGCCCGATTGATGGCTTCGCCTCGGCCTATCTGACCGGGCGCGCCTTTCGCGCTGCCTTGCAGGAAGCGGGTGTCACGCTCATGGAAGCAACGCCGGTGCGCGGCATTGCCGGACGCTTTGTGCTGGATACGGAAACGGGCCCGGTTGCCGCACAGCGCGTGGTGCTTGCGGGTGGCGTTTGGTTGCAGGATATGGCGGCCTGGCTTGGCGTGACGCTGCCAATCAAGGTGCTGATCAATCAGCTTGTGGTGACCGAACGCATGCCACCCGTGATGCGCACGGTGCTTGGCGTTGCCTCTGGCCTTTTGAGCCTCAAGCAATATGCCAATGGCACGGTGCTGATCGGTGGCGGCTGGCAAGGCATTGGCGATCGCGCGCGCGGTGGTGTCGCGGTGCGGCCAGAAAATTTCCTCGGCAATGTGCGGCTTGCGGCGCATACCGTGCCGGCTTTGCGGCAGGCGCGGGTTGTGCGTTCCTGGCTGGGGCTGGAAGCGGAAACGGCGGATGCACTGCCCGCCATCGGCCCCATCCCCGGCATTGATGATGCCTGGATCATCGGCAGCGTGCATTCGGGCTATACCAGCGGCCCCTATATGGGCCGCATCCTGGCGCAAGCGATATTGGGTGAGGCGCCAGAACTGCCGCTATTTCCGATAGATCGGCTTCTCCACCAAGGGAGCAATTCCGCATGAATGATACGCGCTTTCACGGCATCTATCCTTCAACCGTTCTGCCGATGCGCGCGGATTTTGTGCCGGATTGGGAAGCCTATGCTGCCCATACCGCGCATTGCGTAATGCGCCCTGGCATTCGCGGCGTTCTGATCAATGGTCACGCGGGGGAGAATTACGTCATCACCCGCGCCGAAAAACGCCGTGCGGTGGAAGTGACCCGCGCCACCATTGATGCGACACGCCTGATCGTTGCTGGCGTGAATGCCGAATCTTCCTTGGAAGCCGCCGAAGAAGCGCGGGAAGCGCGTGCCGCGGGCGCTGATGCCATCATGGTTTTTCTGCCCAATGCCTTCGCGCTGGCGCATACCACCGCCATGGCCGTGCTGCATCACCGCGCCATCGCTGAAGCCGTGCCGGGCATGCCGTTATTCCTGTTCCAGGCGCATCATGCTGCCGGGCGCATGGGTTTCTCGCCGGAAACCATGGCGGAATTGCTGAAGATTGAAACCGTCATCGGCATCAAGGAAGGCGGCTGGGAAGTGGATGGCTATGATGCGCTGCGCCGCCAGGTGAAGCGGCTGCGCCCGGATGTTGCTGTCTGTGCCAGCGGTGATGAACATCTGCTGGCCTGCATGGTGCATGGCAGCGATGGCAGCCTTGTATCACTCGCCGATATCATGCCCGATGAAATCGTCGCCCTGGATGCGGCGGTGCGGGCAAATGATCTGCCGGCAGCACGCGCGCTGCATGAAAAACTGGAACCCCTGGCCGAGGCGATTTACGGCGCACCGCCCGGGGGCCGCGCCACCGCGCGCTTGAAATGGTGCCTGCAGGAGATGGGCATCATCGCCGATGCGACCATCCGCCCGCCGCAACCGCCTGTGGATGCGGCAGATGCGGCGGCGCTGACCGCCGCACTCAAGGCATCGGGATTGTGAGCGAGGGCCGTGTGGTCAGGCGACGTTCCGCCGCGCGCGCGAGCGACGCCAGCGCCCAAGACACGCAGAAATAAAGGATCAGCGCGGTGCCATAGGTGATCATTGCGCTGAAGCCGCGTTGGGTCAGCATTTTCGCGGCAAAGGTGATTTCAATGAAGCCGATTTGTGACACCAGCGAGGTTTCCTTCACCATGCTGAGCACATGCACGATCGAAGGCGGCAGAATAACCCGCCAGGATTGCGGCAGCACTACGCGCCTGAGCGCGGTCAGCGCCGGTAGGTTCATGGTCAGCGCCGCTTCCCATTGCTGCGGGCGCACACTGTCATAGCCGGCGCGCACATTCTCTGCCGCCAGCGCACTCATGCGGATGGCAACGGCGGTGATGGCCACTGCCCATAAGGGCGCTTCCAACCGCAACACCTGGCCCACAAAAAACACCAGCAGCAGCAGTACAAGGAACGGAATGCGCCGAAAGATTTCCACCCATAAAATCGCCAGGCTACGGATCGGCGCAAAGGGCATCACTTGTGGCAGACGTAGCGTCGCCAGCAGAAAGCCGAGCGCATAGCCAAGCGCGCAGCCAAAGACCGAAGCGATCAGCGTATTCAGCACCGCCTGGCCCAGGAACAGCATATTCCACCAGGTGAAAAAGCGCGGCGCCTCATTGGCCAGGATTTGCCAGGCGGACATCGCTCAGAAAGCCCTCGCCTTGACGCGGAACAACCATCGCCCAAGCAACCACAGCAGCACGGACGCAATGATCGTCAGCAGAATATAAATCCCCGCGGTGATCGAGAATATCTCCACGGACCGAAAAGAAATCGCATTGGCATTCAGTGCTCGACCCGTGAGTTCCTCCACCCCGAAAATCGCCGCCATGGAGGTGCCCAGCGTCATGATAATGTAGTGATTGGAAAGAGAGGGGTAGAGTGTACGCACGACATGCGGCGCAATCACATACCAAACGGTCTGCGCGCGGGAAAACCCAAGCGTTTCCGCCGCATCCAATTCTGCCTGCGGGACCGAGGCGAAGCCTGCGCGTTCAATCTCGGTCAAATAGGCGCCGGCATTCAGGGTCATGCCGATCAGGACGGCGGTGATAGGTGAAAGGATGATGCCGAATTCGGGCAGCGCGAAGAACAGAAAAAATATCTGCACAAGCTGTGGCGTATAGGTGAAGAAGCGCACATACCCAATCACCGGCACGCGCACCCAACGCGGCCCCTGCGTCAGCATGGCCGCCCCAACCAGGCCAATCAGCAGCCCGCCCGCAAAGGCCAGCGCTGCGATCCAGAGCGCCATGCCCGCACCCAGCAGAAAGTCGGGCAGGTAATGCAGGACCTGCCCGTATTGCAGGGACATGTCAGAACATCGGGTTGAAGGGGATGCGCGTTGTCATCGGCACGCCAAACCACTTTTCCCAGGTTTGGTTGACGAAATTGCTGCGGTGCATTTCGAACAGCACGACATTCAGCACATCACGGAGCGCGGTATTGCCCTTCTGCACGCCAATGCCAACCCAGAAGCTCGCCAGCACATCGTCCAGGATTTTCCACGGCACGCCTTGGAAGTTACGCATCGGGATGACAACGGATTCCGCGACATCCACCATGGCATCTGCGCGCCCCTGAGACAGGGCGCGGAAGCAATCCGGGTAATTGTCCAGCAGTGTCACCTGCGCCTGCGCCGCATTCGCTTGAATCCAGGGCACGCCCACCGTGCCACGCACCTGCACCATGCGCACTTGGCGGTTATTCAAATCCGCCGGTTTTGCGATCGGCACCGCGGTGCCAGAGGATTTGGTCAACACCACCATGGATTGCGTATGCAGCGGCTGGGTATAGTCAATCACCAAAGCGCGTTCGACGGTGCGGGTGATGGCACCCAGCACAATGTCAATGCGATCTGATTGCAGGAAGGGAATACGATCCGGGCTGCCGACCTGGACGATTTCAAGTTCCACATTCATTCGCCGCGCGATTTCGCGGGCGATATCGGCATCAAACCCGTCAATCTGGTTGCGTTCATTGAAGGTGCCGAAGGGCGGCAGGGTCGGGTTGATGCCCGCACGCAGCCGCTTGGAGGAAAGCACCTGGTCCAAGGGCCGGGCGGCTGCCGGCAAAGCGGCGCCGGCGGCCACGGTGGCAGCCAGTGCGAAAAGGGAACGGCGATCTGTCGTGGTCATTTCCTGTCTCCTGATTATCCCAAGGTGCGATAAGCCTAATCGCTTTGCGGGAGCATCTGCAAGATGGACCCTTGCTAGACGTTCTAGGCTCCTGATGCCAGCAAATGCAAATGATTGGAAAGACGGATAATTGAAGGCATGATAGGTTTTCCGATAAGGCTGAGGACTTCATTTTCCGTCACCAAATCATTTGAGATCAGGTGGCTTGCTGGCAAAGGTCTTACTTTCCGATATCGGGAGTAGGCGATGCTGCGTTTGGACGGCTCAGCAGGGTGCCCAGGCTGATGGCTGCGGCTTCCCAGAAGGTGTTCGTCATCCCCCAGATGGCTCGGCGGTTCAGGTAGGGCAGGGCGGCGGGGATGCCCGTCTCGCGGCTGGTGCGCTGCGTGATGCGCCAGCCCATCCATTCCGCGGTGGTCTTGGCGATGGCGTCCGCGAGGCTCGCGCCGTAATGCATCTGGCTGTTCACCCCATCCGCGAAGTGGCGTCCGTAGCGGCTGTCGAGGAAGGCGCGGACCGAGGCGGGATCCGTGCTGGTCGCGTTGTGGATTGCGCTGA